>Ga0136616_10000678_pt1 | contig 16642 bp, 17 predicted proteins | sample AntDrymUQ2992106_2_FD_106648 | JGI IMG/M metagenome (GOLD analysis project Ga0136616, IMG submission 106648) | Polar desert sand microbial communities from Dry Valleys, Antarctica - metaG UQ299 (21.06) | ecosystem: Environmental > Terrestrial > Soil > Desert | place: Antarctica: Dry Valley...
CCCTCCGGGGACTGGGCGATGCCGAGGCGGACGATGTCCTGCGGCGGCGTGTCACCGATCTCTAAGCCTCGGTATCGGATCGATCCCTGACGGGGCGGCGTCAACCCCGAGATCGAGCGCAGCGTGGTGGACTTGCCGGCGCCGTTCGAGCCGATCAGGGTCACGCACTCGCCCTCCTCTACCCGGAGGGTCACGCCCCTGAGCGCCTTGATGCTGCCGTAGAACGTGTGGACGTCGGTGAGCTCGAGCAGCGCCACGGCTACCTCCGCTTGCCGAGGTAGGCCTCGACTACCCGCGGATCGCGCCTAACCTCTCCCGGCGGCCCCTCGGCGATCTTCTCGCCGTGGTCGAGCACCGTCACGCGCTCGGAGACGCCCATCACGACCTTCATGTCGTGCTCGATGAGGAGGATGGCCAGGCCGCGCTCGTCGCGGAGGCGGCGCATGAAGTCGGTCAGCCGGGCGGACTCCTGCGGGTTCATTCCCGCCGTGGGCTCGTCGAGGAGGAGGAGGCTCGGGTCGGAGGCGAGCGCCCGCGCGATCTCGAGGCGGCGCTGGTCGCCGTAGGACAAGGACGAGGCGGCGGTGTCGAAGACCTCGGGCGTGAGGCCCACGTACGCCAGCAGCTCCCTTCCCTTCTCGCGCGCCTGACGCTCCTCGCGGCGCACCGGAAAGTAGAGGATCGAGCCGAGCAGCCCGCCCTTGGTGCGGGCGTGCTGGCCGACCAGCACGTTCTCGAGGGCGGACATGGTTCCGAACAGGCGGATGTTCTGGAACGTTCGAGCCATGCCGAGGGCAGTGATGCGGTCGGGCCGCTCGCGGGTGGGCGAAGACCACCGCCGGGGTCCACTCGCCCCCTTCATCAACGAGCGGCTGATCCCCGACGTCCTGAACCCGTTCAGCGAGGACCCGGTGCAGGCCGGCGAGGCGCGCGACGAGGTACTCATCGAGCACGGCCCCCCGCGCAGGGACGAGCACTCGCCAGCTGCCCCGCTGGGGCACATTGGCATAGGCGTCGCCGTCAGCGAGGTCGGGGCAGAGCACATCGCCGAAGCCGAGCAGCTCGAGGCTGCCCCGCCGCCCCACCTCTGCCCGCCGAGCCAGGACGCCCTCGAGGACAAGCAGGCCGAAAGTGGCCTTTGCGACCGCTGGGTCGTCGTGCGCCCGCCAGCAGCCCCGCTCGAGGGAGCGCGCCTCGGCCACGACGTAGCGGTGGGCCACCTGCGCCTGGGCTGAGTTGAGGAAGCGGGCGAGGTCTGGGTCGGCATCGAGGACGCGCACGTCCCCTGCGGGCGCGGTTTGGACGGCGCGGCGCGCTGCCCGGACTGAGCGGGGGCGGTCCGCGGTTGCCCGAGCGGCGGTCAGGATAGGTTGTGCGCTGCCTTTCAGAGGGTGGCTCCTCTGTCGGCGTGGACCCGGGGGAACGGTGTCGATCTCGGGGGTCGCATTCTGAAGGCCCGTGGGCAGCCCTCCTCAGCCGAGAGTAGACCTCGGTGAGTTTTCTTGCCTCGTCCTACCTCCTCTTGCCATCAGCAAGAGCGGGGCCTCATCCCCAGCGCGCGGGATCGCGACTACGTTGGCGCGTTGCTTACCGGCTCGCGCCCGGCCGAGCCAGATCGACCGCTCGGCTGCGCGCCCCGCCCGATCGGCCGGTGGCCGCGAAGAGTAACCGTGCGGGTATCGAAACCTTATGGGTCAGATCGGTCCATCGAGGGTCCTCGAGTGGTTTGAATCCCTCTCTCCGCCCACACTGGCGAGGAGCAAGGGGATTCCATGGGAAACAAGGACCTCCGGGATGACTTCGTCCACATGGAGATGAGCGAGTCGATCCGTGCGAACTTCAAGGACCGGAGATCGCTGGCCCATGCTGTCGGTGAAACGATTGGAGCCTGAGGACTTGGCGTAGGCGACGGCGATGGAGTGGGCGACCCATACCTGGAACCCGATGACGGCTGCGATAAGGTCTCCCCGGGCTGCGCCCTCTGCTACGCCGAGACCTTCGTCGAGCACTGGCGCGGGATTACCCTGTGTCGGCCCGGGGTCGGCGGCTTCATCTAGAAGACTCCGACTGACCCTGGTCCAAGCGAGGCGATCCTCCACTCATCGTGAGGTCGCTGCCATTCGAGAATCCGCCGTGGGACCTTTTCCAGCTGGATCGTCGCTGGGGTCTGCGTGGGGATCTGCGCTTCCGCAGTCGCCCTGTCGCCGCTTACCTTGATGCCGCGAATTTCGACCGCCGCAAGCCGCCGCTCTGTCTGCACGCCGCCGAGGCTGCCGAGCTGATCGATGGCTGGTTCGCACCGAAGACCGCCCGCCGGGGCCCTGGCGGCGGGCGTCAGCTGCTCACAGGCCTCCTTGCCGTCTCCGTGCGCTGCGGCGCGGTAGAACCGCTCGACCGCGCTCGCCACCTGCGCCTCGTCGGAGGTCCCGCAGCCGGCCAAGGCGACGCAGGCAAGTCCGACGACGGAGACCAAGAGGCGCTTCGCGGAGAGGCCGCGTCTAAGACGGTCTGTGGCCGGACCTTCTGGCGAGCTTTCCCTTTTTCCTCTCCTAATGCAGCAAGGATCTCAGCATGGCGTCCTTGGCGCGAAGAAGCAATCCTCAATACGAGCGGAGCGCGCCCCTCGGAGACTCAATCAAGGAGAACGCCGAGTACCACGCGGCCACAGACCAGGCGCTCCCCGAGAGGAAGATCACGGGACGGCAGGAGCGCCGGCGACGAAGACCGTCGCCCAGGCGCCTCGTGGCGGCCGTGCTCGGCTTCGGCCGGACCACCAAGCGCGTCGGAGCAAGCGTGCGCCGAGGCCTACCTGCCCGCTCGCCTGACGCGCAGCTCCGTGGCCTCGATCTGGCGCTGGCGGTGCGATCCGCGGTAGACCGGGCCGGCGGCGCCGACCCAGTCGCCCGGCCGTGCCGGACGAACGCGAGACTCGATGTCGACCACGGTTATCCCGGCCGCCGTTATCCCCTGGCGGCTGGCGAGGACGACGTGTGCGTCGCCCCCGCCGTCGGGGTCGACGCGCTCGACGTAAAGCACCCGACCCCCTGCTCGGCGGCAGTTCCGGGTGCCCGCAGGACATTGCGGGAGACGCGGCATATCCGGGGACCGCGCGCCGGTCTTGGCGTCGTCGGGCGTTCGCGCCGGAGTGCGGACCCCGCTCTTCTCTCGGCGCTCGTTGTCGCCCGCGCACCCCGACCCCACGGCGGCGGCCAGAAGGAGCGCGAGTGCCGTCGCGGCCGGTCGCATCACGCACGACACGGTACGGCGGCGTGGTGTTGGCCGACCGCGGGGTCGCTCGCCACGCTGCGGTGAAACAACTCGGTGAGGTTGCGAAGGCTCTGCTGCTTGGGAAAAGAGCGGGAGGAGCGAACGAGCAGCGATGAACGCTAGTCCCGATCCCCACACTCGTCCCACGAGGGCCCCTTTGGGCCGGGCGAGGCGCCACGGACTGGACGACCGGGTAGTCACCGGGTCCAAGGACGCGGACTAGCGCGATTGCACGCGAGGGCCAGGCGACAAGGCTCGTCCGACCGCGCGGACGGCTGCTCGCCGGCGTGCTTGCGGGACTTGCGCGACGACTCGGGATCAGCCCGAGGGTAGGTCGGGCGATCTTTCTCCTCTCCCTGCTCCTACCCGGTCCACAGTTCGCGGCTTACGCGCTGCTGTGGGTCGTGATGCTCTCCGAGCGCTGAGCCTCTCGCCCCCGGTGCCGCCTACGATCGCGGCATGTCGGTCGACGTCACCACCGAGATCGAGATCGCCCGCCCACGCGCGGAGGTTGCGTCCTTCGCGTCCGACCCCGACAACGCGGTCCGCGCGCGCAAGGGCGGCTCCGTGGCGGGGGCGGGAGGGCGGGTCCTCCACCTTCGGCCGGTTCCCCGCCCACTGCGCGGGGCCGTGGAGCGCGCTCGTGAGCTCCTCAAGCGGGCGCGCACGCTCAAGAAACTCGCCGCCCGCAAGCTGAGGAAGCCCGCGCGCAAGCTCAGGAGAAGGCTCACCCGCAAGCTCAGGACGCTCGTGCGCCAGCTGAACACGCTCGGCCCCAGGCTCAGGATGCTTCGATGGCGCCTTGGGTCGGAGCGGCAGTTGATCTCCCGCTCGTCGAGCTGGGCGGGGTACCGGAGCCTTCGCGCCGTCGATCGGGCCGCCGAGGAGGCCCAGGCCGCTTACGTGGCGGGAAGCTATTCCGGCGCTGTTGTGCATTTCCTGAGCGAAGAGTCCATCGCCATCGGGTTACACGATGGATGGGCGGAGCTAGCCGAGAACCTCGAGCTCGAGCGCGTGCCGGGAGATCACTTCACGCTCGTCCGAGAGCCCCACGTACAGGTCCTGGCCGAGCGCCTGACGGCGCAGGCCGAAGCGGTCGAGGCCCGCTGAGAGCTGGACTCACCCCCATCAGCGCGCCTGCGCGTGCCCCGCCGGGGCCCCGCCGGGGCCGAGCCCGAGTCACATCACCACCTCGTCGACGTAGCAGTAGCGCCACGCCTCGCCAGGCTCGATCGAGCCCACCAGCGGATGCTCGGTTTCGTGTGCGTGCTTCGTCGCGTGGCGATTCTTCGAGGAGTCGCAACAGCCGACGTGTCCGCAGACGAGGCACAGTCGCAGGTGCACCCACGAGTCGCCCGTCTTCAGGCAGTCCTCGCAGCCGTCGGCCTCCGCGAAGACCGCACGAACCTGGTCGAGATGGAGCAGGCGACGGCCATCAGCTCCCCCGCGCCCCGAGGCCGAGAGCTCGAGCCATCCGCCGCCGAACCTCCGCGCGCGGTGAGCTCATGCCGGGACCACGGGCGGCTGCACCGAGGCCGGCTCGAGCGCGAGCTCGATGACCTCCTCGATCGTCATGACCGGGTGGAAGGTCATCTCCTCCCGCACCTCCTCGGGAACCTCGTCCAAGTCGGCGCGGTTGCGCTCGGGGAGGATCACGTCGGTCAGCCCCGCCGCATGCGCGGCCAGGACCTTCTGCTTGAGCCCGCCGATCGGCAGCACCCGACCCTGCAACGTGACCTCGCCGGTCATCCCGACCGTGTGCTTGACCGGTCGCCCGGTCAGAAGCGACGCGAGGGCGGTGGTCATGGTCACGCCCGCGCTCGGCCCGTCCTTGGGGATCGCCCCCGCCGGCACGTGGACGTGGAACTCCCGGTCGTCGAAGGCCTCCTCGTCGTTGAGGCCGAGTCCGTCGGCGTGGCCGCGCACGTACGACAGGGCGATCCGCGCCGACTCCTTCATGACGTCGCCGAGCTGGCCGGTGAGTACGAAGCCCTCCTTGCCTCGCATCGAGGTCGCCTCGATGAAGAGGACGTCGCCGCCCACCGGCGTGTAGGCGAGGCCCGTGGCCACCCCCGGAACTGCGGTGCGCTCGGCGGCCTCCTGCCAGAAGCGCTGGCGGCCGAGCGCGTCGCGCACGACCTCCACCCCGACCTCGACCGGCGCCTCGACCTGCTCGGAGGCGAGCTTCGTCGCCGTCTTGCGGAGCACGGTGCCGAGCTCGCGCTCGAGGTTGCGCACGCCCGCCTCGCGGGTGTACTCGCTGACCACCGTGCGCAGGACGTCGTCGGCCACGCTCACCTCGTCCTCGCGCAGGCCGTTGCGGTCGCGCTGGCGCGGCCACAGGTAGCCGCGGGCGATCGCCACCTTCTCCTCGACGGTGTAACCGTCGAAGCGCACGACCTCCATGCGGTCGAGCAGCGGGCCGGGGATGGTCTCGGCTACGTTCGCGGTGGCGATGAACACCACCTCGGAGAGGTCGAGCTCGACGTCGAGGTAGTGGTCGCGGAAAGAGTGGTTCTGCGCGGGGTCGAGGACCTCGAGCAACGCCGAGCTCGGGTCCCCGCGCCAGTCGGCGCCGACCTTGTCGACCTCGTCGAGCATGATCACCGGGTTCATCGTCCCCGCGTCGCGCAGCGCGCGCACGAGGCGGCCCGGGAGCGCGCCTATGTAGGTCCGCCGGTGACCGCGGATCTCGGCCTCGTCGCGCACGCCGCCGAGCGACATGCGCACGAACTCGCGTCCGGTGGCGCGGGCGATCGACTCGCCGATCGAGGTCTTGCCGGTCCCGGGGGGACCGATCAGGGTGAGGATCGCGCCGGAGCGGCGGTCCTCCTCGATCCCGCGCTCGCGGCGCAGCTTGCGCACCGCGATGTACTCGGTGATGCGGTCCTTGACGTCGTCCAGTCCCGCGTGGTCGGCGTCGAGCACCTCGCGGGCGTGGACGGGATCGAGCCGCTCCTCGGAGCGCTCGGACCACGGCACGGCGGTCAGCCAGTCGAGGTAGGTGCGGATCATCGACGACTCGCCAGACTGCTCGCCCGCGCGCTCGAGGCGCCCGAGCTCGCGCTCGGCCTGCTCGCGCACCTCGTCGGGCATGCCGGCCTCTTCGATCTTCGTGCGGTACTCGTCGATCACCGAGCCCTCGTCGTCGCCGAGCTCCTTGCGGATCGAGTCCATCTGCTTGCGCAGGAAGTACTCGCGCTGCTGGTTCTCGGCGCCGGAGCGGACGTCGTCGCGGATCTGCTTGCGCACCTGCATCTCGGTCAGGCGCTCGCGCTGGACTCGCACCGCCAGCTCGAGCCGCTCGACGACGTCGACGGTCTCGAGCAGCTCGACCTTCTGCTCGTGGGTGAGATCGGGGGAGTAGCCCGCGGTGTCGGCGAGCGCGCCGGCCTCGGTGATCGAGCGCACGAAGGCCGCGATGCGGCCGTCGTCGCCGCGCAGCTCGAGGATCTCGCCCACGATCGCGCGATAGTCGCGCTCGAGGTCGCGCGTGCGGGCCGGCGGTGGCACCTCATCGGGGCGCGCGTCGACCTCGACGCGCAGGTTGCCCTCCGAATCGGTGCGGGCCGCCCCGGCCACGCCACGGTGGAGGCCGGTCAGCGAGAGGGCGTGGCCGCCGCCGGGCAGCCGTACGCGCTCCGCCACCTCGGCCACGGTGCCGACGTCGGCGAACGCGCCGTCCTTGCGGGGGACGAGCAGAACGTGATCGGCATCGCCCGCGTCGACCGGCAGGGTGACGGTCATGCCCGGGAAGACGACCGCGTCGTCGAGGGGGAGGAGGAGAAGGGTGTCCATGTATGTGTCTCCGTTCAGCTTCGGACGCTCACCGAGCGCCCCGGGGCAGTCAGTATAACCACAAATAGTTATATCCACCAATCGTTATCGGATGGTACCATCGCGGACGAACGTGTGCCCGCCAACCTCGCGCCCAGCACCCTCCCCCGACTCGGGCGCCTGCCACCTGCTCATCCTCCGCCTGGGGCGCGCATCGGCGGTACGCCTCGGCGCGGCGCTCGGCGAGCTCGACATGCATCCGCACGAGTTCGCCGTCCTCCACGCGCTGTCGGAGGCGGGCCCGATATCGCAGGGTCGCCTCGGTGAGTCGCTCCGCGTCCACGCCAGCAACCTCGTGGCCGTGATCGACGGCCTCGAGGCCGAGGAGCTCGTCCTTCGCCGCCGCGACCCGGTCGACCGCCGTCGCTACCTCGTCGAGCTCACTGCTCGTGGTCACCGCCGGCTCGAGCAGGCGCGGCACGCTGCGGAGCAGGTCGAGGCCGATCTGCTCGCTCCGCTCGACGAGGCCGAGCGCCGCAGCCTGCACCAGTACCTGACCCGGGTCGCCGCGCACGCGTGCGCGGCGGGCCGCGGCAACGGCCGCTCGTGCTGAGCCGGCTTCGGCGGCGCGTCGGCGCGGAAACCGAAACCTCCGAGAGCAGGCTCGATCGGGGGCGCCTGCTGGGTCTCTTTCGGCCCTACCGGCGCCGCCTCGGGACCGTCCTCGGCCTGATCATCGTCTCGGCGGGGCTCGGCATGGTCACCCCGTTCCTGCTGCGTGCGGTACTCGACCGGGCCATTCCCGCCCGCGACACCACCCTGCTCGCCCTCCTGGTCGCCGGGATGATCGTCATCGCCGTGGCCAACGGCGCGCTCGGCGTCGGCCAGACCCTGCTCTCCAACACCGTTGGCCAGCGGGTCATGCACGATCTGCGCGCGGCGGTCTACCGCCACCTCCAGCGCCTCTCGCTCTCATTCTTCACGCGGACACGCACGGGCGAGATCCAGTCGCGGATCGCCAACGACATCGGCGGCGTGCAGAACGTGGTCACGAGCACCGCGACCTCGATCGTCTCGAACCTGACCACGGTGATCGCCGCCGCGACTGCGATGTTCCTGCTCGACTGGCGCCTCGCCCTGTTCGCGCTCGGCCTGCTGCCCTTCTTCATCTGGCTCACCCGGCGAGTGGGCGAGGAGCGCCGGCGGATCACCGGAGTGCGCCAGGGGCGCCTCGCCGACATGTCGGCGCTCGTCGAGGAGTCGCTGTCGGTGTCGGGGATGCTGCTGGGGCGGACCATGGGCCGTCGCCCCGCGCTGGCCGAGCGCTTCGAGCGGGAGTCCGCCGAGCTCGCCGACATAGAGGTCCGCTCGCGCATGGCCGGCCGCTGGCGCATGGCCTCGGTGCAGATCTCGTTTGCCGCGATGCCCGCGCTCGTCTACCTGTTCGGGGGCCTGAGCATGGCGAGCGGGGGTGCGGCGATCTCGATCGGCACGCTCGTCGCCTTCACGACGCTTCAGACGCGGCTCTTCTTCCCGATCCAGGGGTTGCTGACGGTGGGGGTCGATGTCCAGAGCTCGCTCGCGCTGTTCGAGCGTGTGTTCGAGTACCTCGACCTGCCGGTCGACGTCGACGAGCGCGCGGGTGCGCTCGACTTCGCGCCCGAGCGGATCCGCGGCGAGGTCACCTTCGAGGGTGTCGGCTTCGGCTACGAGGACACCGAGCCGATCCTGCACGAAATCGACCTGACCGTGCCGGCGGGTACCACGCTCGCTCTCGTCGGCGAGACGGGATCCGGCAAGACCACGCTCGCCTACCTGCTTGCCCGCCTCTACGACGTCGGCGACGGCGCCGTGCGCATCGACGGGATCGACGTGCGCGACCTCACCCACGCGTCGCTCGCGGCCATCGTCGGGCTCGTGTCCCAGGAGACCTACCTCTTCCACGCGTCGGTACGTGAGAACCTGCGCTTCGCCCGCCCCGAGGCCGGCGACGAGGAGATCCGGGACGCGGCCCGCGCCGCCCGCATCCATGAACTGATCGCGAGCCTTCCCGAGGGCTACGACACCGTCGGCGGCGAGCGGAGCTACCGCTTCTCGGGCGGCGAGAAGCAGCGCATCGCCATCGCCCGGGCGGTGCTGCGCAACCCGCCGGTCCTGATCCTCGACGAGGCGACGAGCGCCCTCGACACGGAGACCGAGCGCGCCGTCCAGCGGGCGCTCGACGACCTCTCACGCGGCCGGACGACGATCGCGATCGCCCATCGGCTGTCGACGGTGCGGGAGGCCGAGCAGATCGCCGTGCTCGAGGGCGGGGAGGTCACGGAGCTCGGCTCCCACGAGGAGCTGGTCGCCCGCGGCGAGCGCTACGCGGGTCTCGTCTCCGGCGAGCGGGGTGCGGAGGCGATGCTGGCCGCCTGAGCCGGACGGGTGGGCGACGCTCAGCCCGCGCGGCGATCCCGTTCGGGCGCGACCAGCGCGTGCTCCTCAACGAGGGCGAGCTCGGCCGCGCTCACGTCGCGGCGCAGGGCATCTTCGCCCCGCCGGCCGGGCGACCCGGCCAGCCAGGGGCGCGCCTCGTCCCGGCGATCGGACGGACGCAGCCGACGATCGGGGACGGCGGCGCCTGTCTCGACGAGCCCGTAGTCCTGCCGGTCGCCGATGGCCGCGGCCCGTCCCAGACTCCAGGCGAACACGCCGACCACGCCGGTCGCCAGGACCCAACCACCTATGAGAATGATCGCAAGGCTCATGTGCACGTCTCCTCGGTCTACGTACCCCGTCCCAGCGACGAGCGCATGCCCCCTGGACGAATGTTCGATCCTTTCGCGGACGGAACGGTGACTCCTCTCCGCTCGCAGCCCTCGCGCCCGAGCTGCCCATTTCGGGTCGACCCCTACCGTTGCGGCCATGCCTGTGCTCGCCGCCCTCGGTGACTCCTTTCGGTCGTTCTTCGACGCGGTCGAGGTCTTCCTGGCCAACCTGGCTGCGGTCTCCTGGGGACTGCTCGCCGTAGGCCTCCTGCTTCACGCCTCCTACGTCACCCTGCATACGCGCGCGTGGCTCAATGCCCTTCGTGCCGCCTTTCCCGGGACGCCGATCCGGTGGCGCGAGGTCTGGGGCGCCTACGCCGTCGGCTTCGGCGTCAACAGCATCGTGCCCGCCCGCGCCGGAGAGGTGGCGCGCCTCTACCTGGCACGCCAGTCGGTAACCGGCTCGAGCTATCCCGCCCTGGCCTCGTCCTTCCTGCCCGAGACGATCTTCGACGCCGGTCTCGGGGCGGCGTTCATCGTCTTTGCCCTCACCCAGGGCGTCTTTCCCGACCTCCCCGACCTCACTCGGCTGCCCGGGCTCGGGCTCGCCTGGACATCCGGCAATCCCCAGCTCGTGCTCTTCCTCCTGACCGTGGTGGCGGTCGGCGGGCTCATCGCGGTCGGCATCATGTCGGCGCGGGTGCGTGCCTTCTGGGATCGCGTGCGCCAGGGGCTGACCATCCTCCGCGACCGCCGCCGCTACGCGCGCGAGGTCGCCGGCCCGCTGGCGATCGCGTGGGCACTGCGCTTCGCCGGCTTCTGGCTCATCCTGATGGCGTTCGGCATGCCGGCCTCGGTGCGCAACGTCCTGCTCGTGCTCGCGGTACAGAGCCTGTCGACGCTCGTGCCGATCACCCCCGGCGGCGCGGGCGCCCAGCAGGCCCTGCTCGTCGTGGTCTTCGCCGGGCTCGCCGCCGGTCCGCAGGTCGCCGCCTACTCGGTCGGCCAGCAGATCGCCATCGTCGCGGTCAACGTGGCGCTCGGCTTCGCGGCGCTCGCGCTCGTCTTCGGGACGACCGACTGGCGGGGGACGATCGCCCGCGGGCGGGCCGACCGCGCGGCGGAGGAAGTGCCGGCCGATGAGACCGTGCGACTTCGGTGAGGGCGGCGCTCGCCGCTCGGCTCAGGAGGCCGTGCCGAAGCCCTCGCGCGCCTCGCGCACGAGGGTGACCGCCTCGGGGAAGAGGCTTCCCATCGCCCGGCGGATCTCGTCGGCCTGCTGATCGGCGTTACCCTGGAGGTTGAGCCGGTTGATGCCGGCGACGGTCATGTCGACCGCCAGCTTGATCGCGTTGTCGGCCCAGGCGACCTGCTGCGCACCCTGCATCTGCTCGGCGAACTCCGTCATCTTCCGGCGCAGCTCCTCGGGATCGCCGAAGATGCCGAAGGGGTCTTCTGAGGACATCGGCCCAGTGTAGTCGCACCGCTAGTCTTCGCGCCCGTGCCGCTGCCCCCGCCCGCCCCCGACTCGACCTGCCTGATCACCGGCGCCTCCTCCGGGATCGGCTCCGAGATTGCGCGCGAGCTCGCCCAGCGCGGGCATGGCGTCACGCTCGTGGCGCGCCGCGAGGAGCGACTGCGCGAGCTCGCCGACGACCTCACGAACACGCACGGGATCCGCGCCGAGATCGTGGGAGCGAGCGTCGCCGACCACGACGGCCGCGCTGAGCTGGCCGCCGAGATCGAGCGGCGCGGCCTGACGGTCGAGACCCTGGTCAACAACGCGGGCTACGGGAGCGCAGGGAGGTTCCAGGACCTCGACCCCGACACCGAGGAGGGGATGGTTCGCCTCAACGTCGAGGCGGTCGTCGGCTTCTGCGGGATCTACGCTCCGAGGATGGTCGCCCGCGGTCGGGGATCGATCCTCAACGTGGCCTCGACGGCGGCCTTCCAGCCGCTTCCGTACCAGGCGACCTACGCCGCCAGCAAGGCCTTCGTCAACTCGTTCAGCGAAGCGCTGCACATCGATCTGGCCGGAACCGGGGTGACCGTCACGGCCCTCTGCCCGGGGCCCACCGAGACCGAGTTCGCCGAGGAGGCCGGGATGGGCTCGTGGGGGGACGGGCTCCCCTCCTTCTTAGTCGACGACGCCCGCGACGTGGCTCGCGCCGCCGTGGAGGGCATGGAGGCCGGCAGCCGCTCGGTCGTGCCCGGCGTCCACAACGTCATCAGCGCCCTCGGGGGTCGGTTTGCGCCCCGCACGCTGCTGCTACCGGCGCTGGGTCGGTTCTACCCGGTCGGGCGGTGACTGGCGCGACGGCGCGGACGGGCACCGTCGAGTCGTCGGGACTGGAGCTGCACTACGCCGAGCAGGGGCACGGCGAGGCCGTTCTGCTCGTCCACGGTACGGCAGTGGGACGGGAGCTCTGGCGAGAGGTCTCGAGCGCCCTTGGCGAGGAGGTGCGCTCGATCGCCTACGATCGCCGCGCCTACGGCGACAGCGGGGCGCCCGAGCCCTACGCCGGGACCACCGTCGGCGAGCAGACCGAGGACGCGGCCGGGCTGATCGAGGCGCTCGACGCCGCGCCCGCGGTGGCGTGCGGGCACGACCTCGGCGCGCTCGTGGCGCTCGACCTGCTGCGTCGCCACCCCGGGCTCGTGCGGGCCGCCGTTCTGATCGAGCCGCCGCTGCTCGCGCTCTCGGCGACGGGGCCGGCGACGGTCTCCGCCCTGCGCGAGGCGATCGAGGCGGGCGCGCGCGAGGCCGAGGACTCGTCCGCCGGGGCGGTCGACGCGTATCTGCGGGAGATGGCCGGTGAGCAGGCATTCGACGAGCTGGGCGCCGACCGGCTGCGCGCCGCGCGCTCGGCCGGGCGCGCCTTCGCCGTCGACCTCGGGGCCCCGCCGACCTTCGCCTTCGGGCGTCGCGAGCTGCGGGCGATCGACGCCCCGGTCGTGGTGATCGCCGGCTCCCGCAGCGCGCCGATCCGGCGGGAGGTCGCGCGCGCCCTGGCGGACCTGCTCGGGAGCGCGACGCTGCACGAGCCCGACGCCGGCCACCTCGTGCCGCTCGAAGCGCCGGAGGCCGTCGCGAGCGCGGTGGCGGAGGTCGCGGCGCAGTGAGGTCTCGTCGCCCCCACGCGCTGCTCTCGCGGATCGTTCTCGCCGTGGCGCTCGGCCTCCTCCTCGGCCTGGCCAGCTGCGGCGAGGAGCCGGCCGAGTCCCCGACGCCCCCGGGCTCTGAGCCGACTCCGGCGACCGGGGGAAGGACCCAGGCGCGCGAGCCCGAGCGCGACGGCAAGCGCCGCCCCGAGCGCGCCCGCGGCGGCCCGCGCGTCGAGACGATGGTCACCGGGCTCGACACGCCGTGGGAGATCGCGTTCCTGCCCGACGGGCGCGCGCTCGTGACCGAGCGACCGGGCCGCGTGCGGCTGCTCTCGCGCGGCGGTGAGCTGCGTCGCGAGCCGGTGGCCGAGCCCGAGGTCGCGGAGATCGGCGAGGGCGGCCTGCTCGGCCTCGCCGTCGACCCGCGCTTTGGGCGCAACCGGTTCGTCTACCTCTACCGCACCACCCCCGACGACATCGAGATCCTGCGCTACCGCCTGGACGACGAGCGGCTCGTCGACGAGACGAAGATCCTAGGCGGCATCGAGGTCGGGCCGATTCACGACTCGGGGCGGCTGCGCTTCGGCCCCGATGAGCGCCTCTACATCAACACGGGCGACGCCGGGAACCGGCGGCTCGCCCAGGATCCGCAGAGCCTGAACGGCAAGACGCTGCGGATGGAGCCGGAGGCCTACCGCGGCGAGGGCGGGCGCCCGGAGATCTTCACGCTCGGACACCGCAACGGCCAGGGACTCGACTGGCAGCCCGGCTCGGGGCGCCTGTTCGAGACCGAGCACGGGCCGGTCGGCTTCGACGAGGTCAACATCCTCGAGCAGGGTGACAACTACGGCTGGCCGGAGGCCGTCGGCAGCGAGCAGGAGGGAAGCCGCTTCCACGCGCCGATCGCGATCTACGACGACTCGATCGCTCCCTCGGGAGCCTCGTTCGTGACCATGCCCGGCTCCGAGTGGACGGGCGACTTCGTGCTGTCCGCGCTGATCGGCGAGCAGCTTCGTCGCCTCAGCCTCGACGGCACGCGCGTGACCGAGAACGAGCCGCTGCTCGAGGGACGGTACGGCCGCTTGCGCACCGTCCGCGAAGGCCCCGACGGCGCTCTCTACGTGCTCACGAGCAACCGCGACGGCCGCGGCGAGCCGACCGGCGAAGACGACCGCATCCTGCGGATCGTGCCGCCGGCGGGCTGAGGGCCCGCCCCGAAGGCTCCCGCCCCGCCTTCCCTATAGTCGCCGCATGCCCGAGTCCCGTTTCCGTCCGCGGAGCGGCTGAGGTGGCGGCGCTCACCCCCGAGCAGCGCCGCACGCGCGCCCGTATCGAGACGTTGATCCGCCTGGCCGCACCGGGCCTCAACCTGCTGCTCGCCTTCGGTGACCGGCTCTCGCGTCTGGTCGAGCCCGAGGATCACGATTACTACCCGCCGCGCGAAGCGACGATCGAGCCCCCGCCGGATCGGCGCAGATGACGGCCTCCGAGCAGCTCGCCTGGGAGGGGCGCCGGGGGCCGTTCGCGGCGGGCACGGCGGTGCTGGCCGCCCTGCTCTTCTTCGGCGGGAACATCTATCTCAGTGCTGCCGTCGGGCAGCAGCCGCGGGGGAGGGTTCAGCAGCTCGTCGCCCTCGAGCGCGAACCGACCGACTACCTGATCGCCGCGCTGCTGCTGGCCGGCGCCTCCCTGCTCCTGGGCGTCACGCTCGCGTTCCTCTACCGAGCGGTCAAGCATCGCCGTCCCGAGCTCCCGACCGCGGCGCTCGCCCTGACGGTCTTCGGAGCGGCCGTCGCGCCGGTCGTCGCGGTGGTCAGCCACGTTGCGCTTCAGGACCTCGCGGCCGAGTTCCTGGCCTCGGGGCCGCGCACGGCGACTCGGGCCAACGACCTCGGCCGCGACTCGACCGCGCTGCAGGTTTCCAGCGGGCTCGGCTTCGCGGCCAACCTGGCTCTCGGGCTGGCCATGGTGTTCATCTGCTTGAACGCACTCCGGACCGGGCTCCTCAGCCGCTTCATGGGCGTGCTGGGGGTCGTCATCGGGGTCCTGCGCGCCGTTCCGGTGATCGGCAGCCAGCTCGTGCCCCTGCTCTTCCTATTCTGGCTCATTGCGCTCGCGGCCGTTCTGCTCGACCGGTGGCCCGGAGGACGCGGGCCGGCCTGGGAGACCGGTCAGGCCACCCCCTGGCCGACGATGGCCGAGCAGAACGCCGAGCTCGAGCGCCGGCGTGGCGCGCTCGACCGCGGCGGCGATCCCGAGGGCACGACCGAGGAGGACCGCGAGAAGAATGCCGGTGCGGACGGCGCCCCGGCGACGACCGGCCCGGACGCGGCCAGCGGCAACGGTGCCCACCCCGCTTCTTCACGCGCCAAGCGCAAGCGCGGTCGCCGCCGCTGATCTCGCGGCGGCCGGGGGCGTCGACAGCTCGCCCAGCTCGCGGTAGGCTGCGGCCGAGCCGGAGGACGGTGATCGGGCCCACGAAGTGCCCATCGATCCAAGCCGGGAAACGAAACGGGGCCGCCGGTTGGGCGACCCCGTTTTCCGAACCGTGTGCCGTCGGCCCGGAGGCCGCGGCGTCTAGCTCTGCAGCGAGTCCTCCGGCGGGTTCTGGGTCGAGTTCTCCGCCGCATCTGCGCGCGGCTTGGGGGCGGCACGCACGACCCGCTCGCACGAGCCGTTGGGGTTCTCGGCCGTCGCGTCGACGATCACGTCGACGAGGTCGAGCCGGGCGACGTCGTTGCCCGGACCGCAGTCGACGTTGTCGGGCTCCCCGTCTCGCGTGCGAAGGTCGTCGTTGCCCGACTCGCCCTTGACCGTGTCGACGCCCGGTTCGCTGACGTCGGCGCGGGCGAGCGACCAGAGGACGTCGTTCCCACGGCCGCCGGACGATACGTCGGCGCCCCGGTTGGCGAAGATGACGTCGTCGCCTCGATTGCCGGCGGAGAGGTCGTCGCCGCTGCCGCCCGAGATCGCGTCCCGGCCGGCGTTGCCGTTGATGCGGTCGTTGTTGGCTCCGCCGTGCAGGCGATCGCGGCCGTCGCCGGCGATGACCCGGTCGTTGCCCGCGCCGCCGAAGACCCTGTCGCGGCTCACGCGGTCGCCAGCGTTAGGGGCATCGCCCACGAGGGTGTCGGCGCCGGTGTTGCCGATGATCAGGTCGCCGCCGGCGGTGCCGCGGACGTCGTCGTCGCCGGCTCCGCCGACGAGGCGGTCGGCACCGCTCTCGCCGCGGACCGTGTCGTTGCCTCCCCCGGCGCCGACGCGGTCGTTGCCCCTGCCGGCGTTGACGACGTCATCGCCCTCGAGGGCGCGCACGCGGTCGTTGCCGCCAAGAGCGGAAATCTGATCGGCCGCAGGGGTACCCGTGAGGTTGTCCGGTCCATTGGTACCGATGATGGTCGCGGCGAGCGCGACGGCGGCGGTGGCGAGGCCGAGCACGGCAAGGCCGACCAACGTCGTGATGAAGCGAGTACCCTTTGACATGAGGGGCGACTCCGTTCGTCGGGTGTCGCCCCTCTAAGGGCTTGTGCCTGATCAACGTCGCGGTTTGATGACGTAGTTCCACTCAGGGTGGAAGGGGTCGCCCTCGAGCTGGACGGCGGCGAGCTCGGTGTCGGTGTCCTTGATCTTGTCGGGGTAGCTGCGCTCGTCGAGGCGGGCGTAGACGGCCAGGCCGCTGCGGGTGGTGGTGGCGGCGATCAGGTCGATGATGACCTGCCGGCTGACCAAGGGTCTGCCGCGCC
>Ga0136616_10000680_pt1 | contig 16625 bp, 14 predicted proteins | sample AntDrymUQ2992106_2_FD_106648 | JGI IMG/M metagenome (GOLD analysis project Ga0136616, IMG submission 106648) | Polar desert sand microbial communities from Dry Valleys, Antarctica - metaG UQ299 (21.06) | ecosystem: Environmental > Terrestrial > Soil > Desert | place: Antarctica: Dry Valley...
ATCAGTCTGACCGCGCGTCGCGCACCAGCCGGACCCGCCGCCCCCTTGACCGACACCGATGCCCGCCCCGCCGCGGGCATCGGGTGCTGGGCACTTGACAAACGCGCGTCCATATCAGTGGAGAAACCCCACTAGTTCAGACGCGCGCGAAGCGCACGCAGCTCCGCGCCGAGCGCTGCTGCGAGACCGCGCTGGAGCGGAAAGTCGAGCCGCAACTCGGCCGCGCGAATCGCGCGGCCGAGGTCGTTGCGGCGCGTGGAGGAGCCGACCAGGTTGTCGAGCATCCGCAGCGCGGTCTCGTGCGCACCCCACGGATGGATCTGGTGCGCGCTTGCGCACCCTTGCGAGGTCGGCGAAGGGCTGACATCAGCCCATTGTGGCCGCTTGGCATCATTGACCCATGCCAAAGACGAGGATTGACGAGGCGGAAGCGCTGAGCGTCGCGGATGTCACCCACGCGAAGTTCACGGCGCTGCCGGTGACCGCGACGGTCGCCGACGTACAGGAGTGGTTCGCGGCGAGCACGAGCCGCCGACAGGCGTTCGTCGCCGACGGCGAGCGCTACGCGGGCTCGCTGACGCTCGCCGATCTCGAGGGCGCCGACCCGGATCGCCCGGCGGTCGAGGTCGCACAGCGGGGCCCCACGGTCTCGCCCGACGCGCCCGCGACGACCGGCCGCGACCTGGCGCTGGAGACCGAGGCGCGCCGCGTGCCCGTCGTCGACGCGGACGGGCGCCTGCTGGGCGTGGTCGCCGTGACCGGCGACCTGCAGTCCTTCTGCGGAACCGACAGCGAGGCCTGAGCTCTAGACCATCTAGTCCTGCGCCGCGCCCGGGTTGTTGAGCTTGCGCGTCTTGCGCGCGGCCAGCGTCGCCGGGTGGTCCTTGCCCAGCAGCCGCTCGCTGTCGGCGACGACGCGGTCCTGAAGCTCGTTGCCCTCGTCGGCGCGCCCGGCGACGCGGTAGGAGGACGCCAGCGCCGCGCGCGCCTGCAGCGTGTCGAGGTGATCCTCGCCATTGATGCGGCTGGTCTCCTCGAGGATCCGCTCCTCGATCGCGACGGCCTCGTCCACCAGCTCGGCGTTCCAGAGCGCCGAGGCGAGGTTCGCGCGGGCGTCCAGCGTGTCGGGATCGTCGGGATCCAGGACGCGCTCGCGGTCGGCCACGACCTGGCGCTGGACGTCGACGGCGTCCTGCTTGCGGCCGGCCGTCGAATAGGAGAACGCGAGGTTGGCCCGCGCGGTGAGCGTCGCGAGATGGTCGAGGCCGAGGATCCGCTCGGCGTCGGTGAGCACGGCCTCCTCCATCGCGATCGCCTCGTCGATGCGTTGAGCGCTCCAGAGGCTCGAGGCGAGGTTCGAGCGCGCGGTCAGGGCCTCGGGATGCTCGTCGCCGTGCACGCGCGCCGTGTCCGCGACGAGCTCCTGCTCGAGCTCGATCGCCTCGTCGTGGCGACCCGCCTGCCAGAGCGCCATCGCGATGTCCGCACGCGCGTGCAGTGTGCCGGGATGATCGGGACCGCGCTGATCGAGGCTGTTGGCCAGCACGCGGCGCAGCTCCTCGAGGTGGTTGTCGATCTCCTCGTCGCGCTGGGCCCTGGCCTCGTCGGACGTCTGCTGGGGGTCGGGCAGGATCTTGTCCTCGCTGCCGTAGATCGGCTGCGTGACCTCGCCGGGGCCGGCGGGGGACGGCGCGGGCGCCGCGGCGGCGGGCTCCTCGACCACGACGTCGGCGCTGCCCGGCGTGGCGTTGGCGCGCGACACGCCGCCGCCCGACCGGCGGATCACCCGGCTCTTGGTCTTCTTTCCTCGACTCATCGCATCCTCCTCGCCTGCACCCGGCTTGAGGAGGAAATCTAGCGACGCGTGAGCGTGCGCCCGTCCTGGCGCACGGGCGTTCGGACGGCGATCAGACCGAGACGAGGTGCTCGCGCGCCTCGTCCTCGGCGGCGGCGAACTCGCAGCAGAGGTCCATCAGCGGGCCGGCGAGACCGCGCAGGCGCGCGATGCGGTCGCGCTCCTCGGGCGGCTGGTAGCTGCCGGTGTCGCGCTCGGTGACGTAGGCCCCCGAGATCTGGCACAGCAGCCGGGCCTGTTCGCGCGTCAGGGTCAACGTCGCCTCGGGACCGATCGCCCGCTGCACCGTCAGCAGGTCGTCGAGCGTCATCAGCGCGCGCAGCTCGAGCACCGCGTTTGCCTGCTCCAGGCCCTGGCGGCCGATCTCCTCGCGCCGCCAGGCAAGCGCCTCGCCCAGCGACTCGTTCTCCTCCTGGCCGACGACGGCGTAGCAGACGACACTGCGACCGTCCGGTGCGATGCGGTAGCTGCGATCCATGAACGCGGTCATACCCATATCTCCATGATCGGCATACGGAGCATAAAACGTTATATACGCGTGGCCCAAATCCGCGGATGCGTTCCGCCGGCGGGGCCTATGCGGTAAGAGCCGCTCTGCAGGCGAGAGATACATCGGCGGCGAACGCGTCGACCTCGTCGCCGGTCGTGTCCCACGAGCACACGAGGCGCACCTCGCCGGTCGCCTCGTCCCACGTGTAGAAGGGCCAGTCGCGCTGCAGCTGCTCGGTGGCGCTGCGCGGCAGCACCGCAAAGATCGCGTTGGCCTGGACGGGCTGGGTGAGCCGCACGCCGGGCACCTCCAGCAGCGCCTCGGCGAGGCGGGCGGCCATCGCGTTGGCGTGCGCGGCGTTGCGCAGCCACAGGTCGCCCTCCAGCAGCGCGACGAACTGCGCGGCGATGAAGCGCCCCTTGGAGGCGAGCTGCAGCGTCTGCTTGCGCAGGTACTTGAAGCCGGCGCCGAGCACGGGGTCGCAGAAGACGACGGCTTCGCCCAGCAGCAGCCCGTTCTTCGTGCCGCCGAAGGAGACGACGTCGGCGCCGACGTCGGTCGTCAGCGCACGCAGCGGCACGTCGAGGGCGGCCGCGGCGTTGGCCAGCCGGGCACCGTCGACGTGCAGCAGCAGGCCGCGCTCGTGGACGAAGCCGGCCAGCGCCCGCAGCTCGTCGGGGCTGTAGCGGGTGCCGAGCTCGGTGCTCTGCGTGATGCTCACGACGCGCGGCTGGACGACGTGCTCGTCGCCGCGGCGCACGAGCAGCGGCGCGACGTGCTCGGGCGTGAGCTTGGCGTCCTGCGTCGGGACGTCCTGCAGCTTGACGCCCGCGAGCTGCTCGGGGGCGCCGCACTCGTCGACGTTGATGTGCGCCTGCGCGGCGCAGATGACCGACTCCCAGGGGCGACAGAGCGCGCGCAGCGACAGGACATTGGCGGCGCTGCCGTTGAAGACGAGGTACGACACCGCCTGCTCGCCGAAGTGGTCGCGCAGCAGCTGCTCGGCGCGCGCCGTCCACGGATCGCCGCCGTACGCCACCGTATGGCCGTCGTTGGCCTCGGCGATCGTCGCGAGCACGACGGGGTGCGCGCCGGCGTAGTTGTCTGAGGCAAAGCCCTTCACGCTCAGGTTCAGCGTAGTGGCGGGCGGATGAGGGCCGGCGCCAGCGCCGTGCGCAACGACACGAAGAAGATCGACAGCGGAAACTCGTCGTCGAGCACGAGGTCGACGGTCGCCCGCGGCGCGTCGCCGTCGCCGAACGGCCGCGCGCCCGCCGTCCAGCGCGAGCCGCTCGCGGGCGGCACGTAGGCGGCGACGAGGTCGTGCGCGGCGGCCCAGTGCTGCAGCTGCGTGCGGTCGATCCCTTCGTGGTAAAGCGCCTCGACGAGCGCGCGCAGCTCGCCGATGCCCGAGGCAATCTGAGACCAGTCGATCGTCAGGCGGTTGTCGGTCCAGCGCAGGCGGCCCGTGCGGCGCAGGAACGCGAACAGCAGCTGCCCGCCGAGCCCGTCGTAGTTGCGCGTCCGCTCGCCCGTGACCGGGAAGCGCAGCATCCGGTCGAGCACGATCGCGTAGCGCACGAAGCGCGCGAAGCCGAAGCCCTCGCGCTCCAGCGCCACCGCCTCGCGGTAGGCGGTCAGGTCGCAGCGCAGCTCCTCCAGCCCGTACATCCAGTACGGCATCCGCTGGCGGATCATGAACGGGTCAAACGGCAGCTCGCCGCGGCTGTGGGCGCGGTCGTGGATGAGGTCCCAGAGCGCGTAGGCCTGCTCGGAGAGCGGCTCGGAGGCGACGAGACCGGCCGCGTCGGGCGGCAGGTTGATCTGCAGCAGCCGTGCGGCGGCGCCGATCGTGCGGCGAAAGCGCTCGGCCTCGCGGTCGCAGAAGATCGCCCCGAAGTGGTGCTGCGCCGGCCGCGTCGCGACGCAGACCGTCTCGGGGAACAGCACCGCGCACTCGCTGTCGTAGCCCGCGGTGTGGTCGACGAGCGTGACGGGCACGAACTTCGCGTTGTCATAGCGCGTGGCCTCGAGGTCGGCGAGCCAGGCGGGCCACGGCACGCGCACGATCAGCGCCTCGAAGACGCTCTCGCGCGGGCCGTTCTGCTTGACCATCGGAAAGAGCACGAGGTGCTCGATGCCGTCCTCGCGCCGGCGCTCGGGCCGGAAGAGCTCCAGCGACCGGCCGAAGTCCGGCCTGCCGTAGCCGCCGTCCGCCCAGGCGCGTAGGTCGCCGACCGCCGCGCGCAGGTAGGCGTCCTCGTGCGGGAAGTGCGCTGCCAGGCCCGCGACGGCGAGCGCGATCTGCTCGACCTCGGCGGCGAGCGCGGCGCCGTCGTGGGCGGCGAGATCGACCGATCCGTCGGCGCGCTGGCGCAGCCGCAACCGGTCGACGGCGTCGCGTAGCATGGGCCAGTGCGGGTCGTCGCGCGCAGCGCAGCCGCGCGCTGCGGGGCGGCGGCGAAAGGCGCTGGCAGCGGCCCACTGCACGAGGTTGCACCACAGCTGCTCGTGGTCGTGCTCGCCGATGCAGTCGTCGCCGAAGAGATCGGAGTCGGCGGCGACGACGACGCGCCCGGCCCCGTGCTCGGCCGCCGCGAGCAGGGTCGCGCCGGGCGTCGACGACGTCGCCGAGCTGTGGGCCAGGGCGCGGGCGCCGTTGCGCAGCTCCAGACGCCCGGCGCGGTAGAAGCAGGCGCTGGCGACGCGCGCGAGCGGATCGACGCCGTCGCGGGCCGCCGGCGCGAGCTGCGCGAGCACCCAGTGCGGCGCCCCGCCGTGATGCTCGTAGTCCGACAGCACGTCGTTGGCGATCTGGACGCCGAAGCGCTCCAGCAGCGCGTTGAGGTTGCTCGCGTACTTGTCCTGCTCCTCCTCCCCCAGGACGATCAGCCCGCCGCCGTCGTGCACGAAGGCCTCGATCGCGTCGAGCTCGGCGCCCGACAGCAGCGGTGAGCCGCCGGGCACGGTGCGCTCCCAGCGCGCGTCGGACGGGTGCGCCAGGACGAGCACGTCGGCACCGCCCAGCGCGTCCGCGTCGAGCGAACCCTCCCGGTGGGCGGTGACGGCCACGTCGCGCGTGCGCAGCGCCCGCGCCGCGAGCTCGTAGGAGGAGTCCTGCGGGTGCGCGGGCTGGATCGCGCGCGCGACGTCGGGGCGGATCGTCCACGCCTCGCCGTGCGCCTCGTCGAAGAGGACCCTGGCGATCGGTTCGGGGGCGGGCCTGACCGGCATCGTGGAACACCTGGCGTTCAGCGTACCGGCGGGCGGATCAGGGCCCTTCCCCTACCGATCAGTTGACGCGTGCGCGCTGGCGAAAGAACGCGTGCTCGCGGCGGCTCCAGATCAGCATCAGCAGCGCCCCGAGCGCCATGAAGCCGACACCGATGACGAGCGGCGGCCCGAGCCCGAACCAGGCGTCGCCGGATTCCGAGTTGGCCGGATCGGCCAGGTCGACGATCGACCGCACGAACACCCACGTGAGGATCACACCACCGGTGGCCGGCGCCAGGACCGCGAACAGCAGCCCCGTGAGCGACCGGCGCGCCTCGCGGCGGTAGTACAGCGCGCAGGCGAAGCCGGTCAGGCCGTAGTAGAAGGCGATCATGAGGCCCAGCGCCGCGATCGAATCAAAGAGGATGTTCTCCGAGACGATCGTCAGCCCGACGTACCAGACGATCGCCAGCGCGCCGAAGAGGATCGTCGCGACGTGCGGCGTCATATAGCGCGGGTGCACGAGGCCGAGGCCGGCGGGTAGTGCGCCGCAGCGCGACATCGACAGCGTCGTGCGGGCGGTCGGCAGGATCGTCGTCTGCGTCGATGCCGCCGCCGAGGTCAGCACGGCGATGATCAGCAGGCTGTCGAACGTGCCGCCGAGGACCTCGGTGCCGAGGATCGACAGCGCGTCCTCCTCGCCGGCGAGATGCTCGGCGCCCGCGAAGGCGAGCGCCGCCGTCGCCACGAGGCCGTAGATGCCGACGAGCAGGATCGTCGAGAGGACCGCCGAGCGGCCCGGCGACTCGGTCGGGTTCTGGGTCTCCTCGTTGACGCTGACCGCGCTGTCCCAGCCCCAGTAGATGAAGATCGCCAGCAGCACGCCGCTGGCGAGCGCCGCGGTGCCGCCGTCGATCGCCAACGGCGAGAACCAGGCAAGCTGCGGATGCTCGGCCCCGGCCAGCGCGTCGCCGCTGAAGACGCGCACGAGCGCGACGACCGCGAACAGCGTGAGCGTCACGACCTCGGCGCTGAGCAGGTACCACTGCGTGCGGGCCGACAGCTGGATGCCGATCGTCGTGATCGCCGTCATGAGGACGATCCACAGCACACCGACGACGGTGACCGCGGCGGTGGAGCCGGCGGCCGCCTCCCAGCCGACGAGGGCAAACGAGTACAGCCCTGCGATCTGCGCGAGGTTCGCCATCACGATGACGTCGGCGACGATGATCGCCCAGCCGCCGAGCCACCCCGCCCACGGTCCCATCGCCTTCGTGACCCACGCGAACGTCGTGCCGCAGTCGGGGTCGGTGCGGTTCATGTACAGGTAGGCGCTCGCGATGCAGAGCATCGGGACGAAGGCGACCCACAGGACGGCGGGCGTCTGGAAGCCGACGGCGGCGACGATGAGGCCGAGCGTGGCCGCGAGGCTGTAGCCGGGGGCGGTCGAGGCGACGCCGATGACGACGCTCGAGAGCAGGCTGATCGCCCCACGCCGCAGGCCCTTATCGGCGACCGCGCCGGGCACCGGCACGTCGGGCGGGGCGAGATCTCCGGGGGCGACGGCGGGGCCGTCCATGGCTCATTCTCCTCTGGTCCGTCCTCCGGCCCGCGGACGCTACGCCGCCGCCACACCGGGCGCAAGGTTCGCAGTGCCCAAGGACAGCCACTCCCGGTTGTACACAACGGACAACGAATGCACGCGCAATATGCCCGCAGCGCCTCTTGAGGCGCATGCGGCTGGGCGCTACCGTTGTCCGAAGCGGACAGCCACGACGGCGCCGCCCGCACGCGCCACGAAAGGAGCGACATGGCCACCGAGCTGACCGAGCCGGTTCCCCGGCCCGCGATCGATCCGGCGGACCTGCAGGCGGTGGCGCGGCGCCACCTGTGGATGCACTTCACGCGGATGGGCGGCTACGGCGCGGACGCCGAGATCCCGATCATCGTCCGCGGCGAGGGGTGCTACGTCTACGACGAGCACGGACGGCGCTACCTCGACGGGCTGTCGGCACTGTTCTGCGTCAACAGCGGACACGGCCGCACGGAGCTTGCCGACGCGGCCGCAGCGCAGATCCGCGAGCTGGACTTCTTCACGAACTGGTCCTACGCCCATCCGCGGGCGATCGAGCTCGCGCAGCGGATCGCGGGGCTGGCGCCCGCCGGGCTGGAGCGCGTGTTCTTCACGTCGGGCGGGTCGGAGGCCGTCGAGTCGGCCTGGAAGCTGGCGCGCGCCTACCACCGCCTGCGCGGCCACGACGGGCGCACGAAGCTCATCGCGCGCGAGCTGGCCTACCACGGCACCTCGCTCGGCGCGCTCGCGGCGACCGGTCTGCCGGATCTGAAGATCCCCTTCGAGCCGGTCGTCGCCGGCGCCTGCCACGTGCCCAACACGAACACCTACCGCTGGCCCGAGGAGCGCGCGCCGCTGTGGGCGGCCGACCAGATCGAGGCGCGGATCCTCGCGGAGGGACCCGACAGCGTGGCCGCGGTGATCCTCGAGCCGGTGCAGAACGCCGGCGGCTGCCTCGTGCCGCAGGAGGGCTACTTCGGGCGCGTGCGCGAGATCTGCGACCGCCACGGCGTGCTGCTCATCTCCGACGAGGTGATCTGCTCCTGGGGCCGGCTCGGGCACATGTTCGGCTGCGATCGCTTCGGCTACGTGCCGGACATCATCACGACGGCGAAGGGTCTGACCTCGGCGTATGTCCCGATGGGCGCGATGATCGTCGCCGACCACGTGGCCGAGCCGTTCATGGAGGGCACGCAGTCCTTCGTGCACGGCTTCACGTTCGGCGGCCATCCGGTCGCCGCCGCCGTCGCGCTTGCGAACATCGACCTCATGGAGCGTGAGGACCTGTGCGCCAACGTGCGCGCCAACGAGCACGCGCTTCGCGCGATGCTCGAGAGCCTGCGCGACATCGCGATCGTCGGCGACGTCCGCGGGGCCGGCTACTTCCAGGCGATCGAGCTCGTCAAGGACCGCGACACGAAGCAGAGCTTCGACCGCGAGGAGTCCGAGGAGCTGCTGCGCGGCTTCGTCTCCGGCGAGCTGTTCCGGCATGGCCTGATCTGCCGCGCCGACGACCGCGGCGATCCCGTCATCCAGCTCTCCCCGCCGCTGATCGCGGGCCCGCCGCAGTTCGCGGAGATCGAGGCGACGCTGCGGACGGTCCTGACCGCCGCCGCGGTGCGGGTGTAGCGCAGCGATGCTGACCGTCGAGCGGCTGCTGTCGGAGGTGGGTCTGCAGCTCGCGGCCGGCCACGGGTCGGCGCAGGCGGCGGTGCGCGCCGTTCACAGCACGGAGCTGCTGGACCCGACGCCGTGGCTGCCCGGCGGCGAGTTGCTGCTGACGACCGGGATCCAGCTGACCTCGTCGGCGCGCCAGCGCGAGTACGTCGCGCGGCTCGCGCGGCACGGGATCGCCGGCGTCGGGCTCGGTGTCGGCTTCGAGCACGACGCGCTGCCGGGCCCGCTGCTCGACGCCGCCCGCGAGCATGAACTGCCGCTCTTCGACGTGCCCTACGACGTCCCGTTCATCGCGATCACCGAGCGGGCGTTCACGCACCTTGTCAGCGAGCAGTACGACGCGCTGCGGCGCAGCACGGAGATCCAGGGACGCCTGGAGCGGCTCGTGCTCGAGGAGCGCGGCCTGGGTGAGGTGATGCGGATGGTCGCCGAGGCGATCGGCGGCGGCGCGTGCGTGCTCAGCGGTCGCGGCGAGACGATCGCCGCCAGCGGATCGTTGTCGGCCGACGAGCTCGGCGCCCTGCGCGCGGCGACCGCCGCCGGCGGCGCCGTCCCGGCGCCGCTCGAGGGGCGCGCGCTCGTGCTGCCCGTCGTCGGCCGCGACGGCGCTCCGGCGCAGGCCTGGCTGGCGGGCGTGGCCGGCCGGCCGGCGCTGGGCGACTTCGAGCGGCTGATCCTGCAGCAGGGCGCGACCGTTGTCGCGCTGGAGCTCATGCGGGTGCGGGTCGCCCGCGACACCGAGCGCCGCCTGGCCGGCGACGTCCTCGCGGAGGCGCTGACGGGGCGCCTGGACCCCGAGGAGCTCGCCGCTCGCCTGCGCCCGTTCGGGCTCGGCGACGAGGTCGCGGTGCTGGCCTTCGCGACCGCCGACCCGGTCGCCGCCGAGCCGCTGCTCGACGCCGCGCTCGCGCGCGCCGACGCGCACGCGCTGGTCGCCGTCCGCGGCGCGCTGCTGTGCGCCATCGTCGACGCCGAATGGGGCGAGCCGGTGCAGCTCGCGCGACAGCTGCTCGCCGAGCTGGCCGCGAGCGACGCCGGCGACGTGCGGGCGTCCGCCAGTCGCCCGGCGAGCGCGCAGTCGCTGCGGCGCAGCTTCCACGAGGCGCGCTGCGCGCTGGACGCCGCCCGCTTCGCCAACGGGACCGCCCCCGACGTGGCGACGCACCGCGACCTGGGCTCCTTTCACCTGCTGCTGTCGCTGCAGGACGACGAGGCGCTGCGCTCGTACTGCGACAGCGTCCTGGCGGGCGTCGTCGAGGGGGACCCGGCCTACGCCGACGAGCTGCTGCGGTCGCTTGACGCGTTTCTCGAGCACAACGGCCACTGGGAGCGCGCCGCGGCGCAAGTCTTGTGCCACCGCCACACGCTGCGCTACCGGATCAGACGCGTCGAGGAGCTGACCGGCCGCTCGCTGGGGAGCCCGCGCGACCGGATCGAGTTCTGGCTCGCCCTGCGCGGCCGGGAGCTGGCGTTGTGAGCGGCGGCCTCGCCGTCGCGGTGCTCGGTGCCGGTGGCAACGTCGGGCGGGCGATCGTGCGCGATCTCGCCGAGTCGGAGGAGGTCGGTGAGCTGCTGCTGCTCGACGTGAACGGCGACCGGGCGGCGCGGATCGCGGTGGAGCACGGCGGCGCGCGGGCGCGTGCGGCCGCGATCGACGCGCGCGGCTGCCTCGCGCCGATGCTCGCCGGCACCGACGTGCTGGTGAACGCCGCCAGCTATCGCGTCAACCTCGTCGCGATGGAGGCGGCGCTGGCGGCGGACTGCGACTACCTCGACCTCGGCGGGCTGTACTGGATGACCGCGCTACAGCTGGAGCTGCACGGACGCTTCCAGCGCGCCGGCCGGCTCGCGGTGCTCGGGATGGGCTCGAGCCCCGGCAAGACGAACGTCATGGCGTTGCACGCCATCCGCGGGCTCGACAGCGGCGATCCGGTCTACGCGATCCATGTCGCGGCGGCGGGGCGCGACCCCGAACCTGCCGCGGCGCTGCGTGCGCCGTACTCCCTGCGGACGCTGCTCGACGAGCTCACGATGGCGCCGGTCGTGCTCGACGACGGCCGCCCGCGCGAGCTCGCGCCGCTCGCCCCCGGCGGCATCGTGTGCTTCCCAGAGCCGATCGGCGCGGTCACGACGTTCCACACGCTGCACTCCGAGCTGTGCACGTTCGGATCGAGCTTCGGCGCGCGCGAGGCGAGCTTCCGGCTGTCGCTGGCGCCCGGGCTGCTGCGCCGCCTCGAGGCGCTGCGCGACGCCGCCGAGGAGGAGGTCGCGGCCGCGCAGTCCACCGCCATCGGGCCGTCGGCGCGGACGGTGTCGGGCCACGTCGTCGAGGTCACATCGGCCGGTGGGCGCACGGTCCGCGTCAGCGCGTTGACGGCGCCGATGGCCGAGTGGAAGCTCGGCGGCGGCGTCGTCTCGACGGCTGCGCCGGCCGCGGCGCTCGTGCGGCTGCTCGCGCGCGGACGCGTCCGCCGCGTCGGCGTCCACCCGCCGGAGAAGTGCGTCGACCCCGACGACCTGTTTCCCGAGCTCGAGCGGCGCGGATGTCGCTTCGAGGTCACGACATGAACGTCGGCGTCCCGACCGAGATCAAGACCGACGAGTCGCGTGTCGCGATCACCCCCGCCGGCGTGCGCGAGCTGACGACGCATGGCCACGAGGTGCTCATCCAGTCGGGCGCCGGCGTCGGCAGCGCGATCGACGACCTCGCCTACGAGGCGCAGGGCGCACGGATCGTGCTCGACGCCGCGGGCGTCTGGGGCGAGGCCGAGCTCGTCCTGAAGGTCAAGGAGCCCCAGCGCTCGGAGGTGGCGCTGTTGCGGCCGGGCCAGACGCTGTTCACCTACCTGCATCTCGCGGCGGAGCCCGAGCTGGCGGCGGGGCTGTGCGCGTCCGGTGCGACCTGCATCGCCTACGAGACCGTCGAGGACGCGCGCGGGCGCCTGCCGCTGCTGGCGCCGATGAGTGAGGTCGCCGGCAAGATCGCGACGCAGGCGGGCGCGTTCATGCTCGAGAAGCCGCTCGGCGGGCGCGGCGTGCTGCTCGGCGGGGTGCCCGGCGTCGCGGCGGCGACCGTGCTCGTGATCGGCGGCGGCGTCGTGGGCACCAACGCGGCGCTGATCGCGATCGGCATGCAGGCCGACGTGTTCGTCTTCGACCGTTCGATCGACCGTCTGCGCGAGCTTGATCTCATCTTCGGCGGCCGCGCGTCGACCGTGCACTCCTCGACGCTGGCGATCGAGCAGATGCTGCCGAGCGCCGACCTCGTGATCGGCGCCGTCCTGATCCACGGCGCGCGCGCCCCGCGCGTCATCACGCGCGAGCAGCTCGGGCTGATGAAGTCGCGCGCGGTGCTCGTCGACGTGTCGATCGACCAGGGCGGCTGCTTTGAGACCTCGCGCCCGACGACGCACTCCGACCCGACGTTCCAGGTCGACGACGTCACGCACTACTGCGTGACGAACATGCCTGGCGCGGTGCCGGTCACGGCGACCTGGGCGCTGACCAACGCGACGCTGCCCTACGTGCTCAAGCTCGCCGACCTCGGCGTGCAGCGTGCCCTGGAGCAGTGCCCGGAGCTACGCCTCGGCGTGAACGTCGCCGGCGGCCGGATCACCCATCCGGCCGTCGCCGAAGCGCTCGGTCCCATACCCGCAGCAGAAGGAGAGCCGGCCCGATGAGCACCGCCGCCACGAGGATCGAGAACTTCATCGGCGGCGCGCTCGCCGCGCCGCACGACGGCGCCACCGAGCCGATCCGCAACCCCGCCACGGGCGCCGTCATCGCCGTCGCGCCGCTGTCGGACGCGGCGGACGTCGACGCCGCCGTCAGGGCGGCAGCCGGCGCGTTTGACGGCTGGTCCGCCAGCCCGCCCGGCGAGCGCGCGCTGGCGCTGCTGCGGATCGCCGACGCGCTGGAGGCGCGTGGCGAGGAGCTCAGCCAGGTCGAGTCGCTGAACGTCGGCAAGCCGATCGCGGCGATGCGCGAGGAGATCCCGGCGCTCGTGGACAACCTGCGCTTCTTCGCCGGCGCGGCGCGCTGCATGGAGGCCCAGGCCGCGGGCGAGTACCTGGAGGGCTACACCTCGATGCTGCGCCGCGAGGCGGTCGGCGTGGTGGGCCAGATCGTGCCCTGGAACTACCCGCTGATGATGGCGATCTGGAAGATCGGGCCCGCCCTGGCCGCCGGCAACACGGTCGTCCTCAAGCCCAGCGAGCAGACGCCGATGACGGCCGCGCTGCTGGCGCAGGTCTGCGCCGAGCACCTGCCGCCGGGCGTCCTGAACGTCGTCTTCGGCCACGGCGCGTCGGCCGGCGCGGCGCTCGTGGCGCATCCCGGCGTCGCGATGGTGTCGCTGACCGGCGACGTCGCGACGGGCAAGGCGATCGCGCGGGCCGCCGCGGCGTCGCTCAAGCGCGTGCACCTCGAGCTCGGCGGCAAGGCGCCGGTGCTCGTCTTCGACGACGCCGACGTCGAGGCCGCGGTCGAGGGCGTGCGGATCGCGGGCTTCTGGAACGCGGGGCAGGACTGCACGGCGGCGGCCCGGGTGCTGGCGGGCCCGCGCGTCCACGACGACTTCGTGAGCGCGCTCGCGTCCGCCGCGGCGGGGCTGACGGTCGGCGACCCGGCGTCGGAGGAGACCGAGATGGGGCCGCTGATCTCCGCGGCGCAGCGCGAGCGCGTGAGCGGCTTCATGGAGCGCGCGCCGGCGGGCGCGGAGGCCGTCGCCGGTGGCGCCGCCCTCGACGGTCCCGGTCACTTCTACGCGCCGACCGTGGTCGCCGGCCTCGCGCAGGACGACGAGCTCGTGCAGCGCGAGGTCTTCGGGCCGGTCGTGACGGTCCAGCGCTTCGCCTCGGAGGACGAGGCGCTCGCCTGGGCCAACGGCGTCGACTACGGGCTGGCGGCGAGCGTGTGGACGCGCGACGTGGGCCGCGCGATGCGCTGCGCGCGGGCGCTGCGGTTCGGGACGGTCTGGGTCAACGACCACATCCCGCTCGTGAGCGAGATGCCGCACGGTGGCTTCAAGCAGTCGGGCTACGGCAAGGACATGAGCGCGTACTCGCTCGAGGACTACACCGAGCTCAAGCACGTGATGGTGAGTTTGGGCTGATGCGATGGTGGCACCGCGGGCTGATCGCGACCGCGCCGGATCTGCATCGATCACCTCCGTGAGCCGGTAAGCGCCAGAGGCTTACCATTCGCCCGAGCGCCAACGCACACGTCCGTGGCGGGCGAGCCGGCCGCCGCCCACCGCTACGCGGAGCGCTGCACCGCGCGCGGTAGGGTCGCCGCGTGCGCGGCGGGACGGGTCTTCGAGAAGGGCTTGCGACCCGCGAGCTTCGGCTGTTCGTCCTTGCCTGCACGGCGATGTCGCTCGCGCAGTGGGCGTTCACCGTCGTGCTCGCGATCGCCGCCTACAAGGCCGCTGGGACGGGCGCCGTCACGCTGGCGGTTGTCGCCCGGGTCCTGCCGGGCGCGCTCGCGGGTCCGTTCACCGCGCTGCTCGCCGATCGCCGCTCTCGCCGCGCGGCCCTGCTGGCGCTCACCGCCGGCGCGACGACCGTGCTGGCGGCGCTGACCGTCGTGACGGCGCTCGACGGGCCGCTACAGGCGGGCGCCGTCGTACGGCGGCTCGGGCCGGGCGACTACTTCGGCGAGATCGCGCTGCTGCGCGACGTCAAGCGCACGGCGAGCGTCCTCGCAACCTCCGACGGGCTGCTCTACGTGCTCGGCCGCGAGGACTTCCTGCACGCCGTGACCGGCCATGTTCGCTCGACGCAGGCGGCCCAGACGGTGGCCGACGCGCGGCTGCGTGCGTCCGCCGCGCCCGCAGAGTGACGGGGCCTAGATGTAGGCGAACGATGCGTCGGCGGCGCGCAGGTACGGCGCGACGAGGTCGCCGTAGGCCGCCTTGCGCTCGGGGGCCAGGTCCTTCCAGCCGGTGACCGTGCCGCGGCAGTTCGCGGCGCCGCACAGGCATGACGCCGGGAAGTGCTCGATGACGTAGTTGCGCATCGCGTAGTCGAACGTGATCTCGTCGCTCGCGCCGATCGGCACGAGCGCGACGAAGTCGAAGCCGTGGACGGCTGGGTTGACGCGGACGCCGCAGTTGGGGTCGCAGGAGTGGTTGACCTTTGGTGCGAGACCATCCTCGAACTCCCACGCGGTCAGGCTGACCTGGTTTGCGTGGGAGTGGTTGGCGGGCGCCGGGCGTCCGGGGACGCCGAGCATGACCGTCTCGCTGGCGGCGAGGTCGCGCGTCGCGAAGACGCCGTCGGCGCGATCGTCGATCGCGGTGCGCAGCTCATAGCCGTCGTCGTGCATCCCTCAGGCTCGCGTCACACGCACGTTGTCGATCGCCGCCTCGACGAGGCTCGCCGTCGCCGCGTCGGCCGCCTCGACGACGAGCCGCACCTTCTGGCCGGCGAACGCGTTGAGGCTGATGCTGTTCGCCGACGCCCAGGCGCCGTTGTCGTTGTTCGCCGCCCCGAGCTCCTGCACGACCGTCGCCGTGGTCGCGCCGACGACCTTCACGCGCAGGTAGTCCGCCGACGACGAGTTCGTCCCGTGCGCGAGGTAGTACGACAGGCTCAGCGTATAGCTCGAGCCACCGGTCAGGGTGATCTCCGGGGACGTGATCGAGGTCACGCCGCCGTCGACGTCGTGGTCCCCCGCCGCGGCGCCCGCCAGGCGGCCCGTGACGAGGTCGTTGACGCCGCTGACGGTCGTGCCGAGCTGCTTGGCGCCGCCCGAGTTCGTCGCCGCGGGATCACCGCGCTCGAAACGACCAAGCGTGGCGGTGTCCGTCGCGCCGCGGTTCGCCGTCCACGCGGTCGTGGTCGTGGGCGCGGCCTCGAAGTCCTCGGCGTAGATCGTCGAGCTCGGGATGCCGCAGTACTGCGTCTCCTTGCCGATCGCGCGGTACGGGCAGTCGGCGATCTCCGCCAGCCGCAGGACAGCCTCGCGGTTACGCGACGTCTGCGCCGGGATGACCTCGTCGGGCGGGTAGAAGCCGGGGGTCGCGGTCGTCGGGTACATCTCGAACGTGTAGCCGAAGATCTTGTGCTTGCCCCACAGCCAGTCGTCGATCGAGCCGTCGGTGATGTAGAGGTCGCTGGCCTGCTCGGGCGTGTAGCCGTTCGTCTGGGCCATGTCCGTGCCGAGCGCGGCGAGCGCGTTGCGGTCGTCGAGCGTCAGGCCGGGCGCTGTGTCCGCCGTCGTGTAGCCGTACGGCCACAGGACGAGCTCGGAGTACGTGTGGAAGTCGATCGCGGCCGTGATCTGCTGCTTGCCGTCGACGACGCGCGAGTTGACGAAGTCACGCACGTGCTGGGTCTCGGGCGCCGAGAAGGGCGTCGGACCGCGGTAGGTCTCAGAGGAGAACGTGCCGCTGGAGCCGCCGCAGCAGCCCCACTGCCAGTCCCAGTTGCGGTTGAGGTCCGTGCCGACCGCCGTCGAGCCGGCGTTGGGCTGGCGGTTCTTGCGCCACATCCGGTAGGTGCCGGTCGCCACGTCGTACTCCGCGCCGTCGGGGTTCATGCTCGGGACGATCCAGATCTCGCGGGAGTTGACGATGTTCGTGATCCGCGAGTCCGTGCCGTACTTGCCCGTCAGCTCGTTGAGCAGGTACATCGCCATCTCGACGGTGAGGTGCTCGCGGGCGTGCTGATTGTGCGTAAACAGCACCTCCGGCTCGGCCTCGTCGGTGGTGACGTTGTCGGAGATCTTCAGCGCCCAGATCTGGCGCGACCCCTCGTAGCTCGTGCCGATGCTCTGGCGGGTGACGATCGACGGGTAGGCGTTGGCGATCGCCG
>Ga0136616_10000682_pt1 | contig 16622 bp, 18 predicted proteins | sample AntDrymUQ2992106_2_FD_106648 | JGI IMG/M metagenome (GOLD analysis project Ga0136616, IMG submission 106648) | Polar desert sand microbial communities from Dry Valleys, Antarctica - metaG UQ299 (21.06) | ecosystem: Environmental > Terrestrial > Soil > Desert | place: Antarctica: Dry Valley...
GCGCGGCCGAACCATCCGGAGGCGCGGCCCATCTCTCGTCGGAGGGCGAGGTTGATGCCCAGCCAGAACGCGCAGCGCACGGCGCGCGCCGCGTCGCCGGCGTCCAGATGCCTGTGATGGGCACGTTCCAGGCCGCTGACGTGCTCGTCGTCGAGCCCGAGCATGTACGCCGACGTCGCGAGCAGCTCCGCGTCGTCCGCTCCCAGCGGAGCCGCCTGGTGGGCGTGCGAGAGCGACTCGTAGGCGTCGGTCCACGCTCGTCCGGCGTAGGACTCACGGCCACGTTCGAGCTCGTTGGTAGTGCCGACCATGGCTACTCCACCCGAAACCGCTTCATCGCAACAGTCTCCGGAGTCCGAGCCTACTGCGTGCTACCCGGGTACGAAGGGCGCGCGGTGGTTAGCGCGCAAGAGGCGACGGCCGCGAGCGAATACGGTCTAGCGCCTCATGCGCTTCGAGAAGTGGCAGGCGCTCGGCAACGACTACGTGATCGTCGAGGCGGCCGACCTCCCATTCGAGCTAACCCCGGGTCGGATCAGGCGACTGTGCGCGCCGCACACGGGCGTCGGGTCGGACGGCGTCCTGGTGCTGTCGCCGCCGCCGCAGCCCGGCCTCGTGGCGGGGCTTCGCATCTTCAACCCGGATGGCTCGGAGGCGGAGCTGTCTGGCAACGGCGCCCGCCAGGCGGTGCTCTACCTGCGCCGCCGCGGCTGGACGCAGGAGGACGAGTTCGAGATCGAGACCGCCGCGGGGCGTCTGCGGCCGTGCGTCACCGGCGAGAGCACCTGCACGGTAGCCATGGGGAGGGCCCGCCTCGCTTCGCCCGATTTCCCCTCGGGCGCCGAGGATGGGAGAGGCGAGCTGACGGCCGCCGACCGCGAGTTCGAGTTCCAGCACGTGCAGGTCGGCAACCCGCAGTGCGCGATCGAGGTCGCGGAGGGCCTCGAGGACCTCGACCTGATGCGCTACGGCGCGCCGATCGAGCAGCACGAGCTGTTCCCGAACCGCACCAACGTCTCCTTTTGGCGTCGCGACGCGGAAACGGAGGTCACGGCACGGATCTTCGAGCGGGGGGTGGGGGAGACGCTGTCGTCGGGCACCGGCGCCAGCGGAGCGGCGATCGCCGCGATCCTGCGGGGGGCGCGCAGCCCGGTCACGGTCCATCTCGAGGGCGGTGACCTCGAGGTCGCGGTGTCCGACGACCTCGGCGTGAGGCTCACCGGCTGGGCGGTGCCGGTCCTCGCCGGACAGCTCGCTGCCGAGCTGGTCGAGGAGCTACGCGTTCAGGAAGGAGCCAAATGAGACGCTCGCAGCGCCTCGAGCAAATCCCCCCGTACCTCTTCGCCGAGCTCGAGCGAAAGATCGCCGAGAAGACGGCGCAGGGGGTTGACGTCATCAGCCTCGGGATCGGCGACCCCGACACGCCGACGCCGCAGGCGGTGATCGACGCGCTGGCGCAGGGTGCGAGCGATCCGGCCACCCACCAGTACCCGTCGAACCGGGGCCGGGCGGAGTTCCGCGAGGCGGTGCGAGCGTTCTACGCGCGGCGCTTCGGCGTCGAGCTCGACCACGAGCGCGAGATCATGCCCGCGCTGGGAGCGAAGGAATGCGTCTTCAACCTCAACCTGGCCTTCCTCGACCCCGGCGACGCGGCGCTCGCCGCCGACCCGGGATATCCCGTCTACACGGGCGGCCCGCTCCTCGCGGGCGCCGAGGCGGTCCTGCTGCCGCTGGTGCCCGAGCGCGGCTTCGCGCCAGACCTCGACGCGGTGGCCGGCGCCGACCGCGAGCGCGCCCGGCTGCTGTATCTGAACTACCCGAACAACCCGACCGGAGCGGTGGTGCCGGACGACCTGTTCGAGCGCGCAGTGGAGTTCGCGCGCCGGCACGAGCTGCTGGTGGTCCACGACGCCTCGTACACCGAGACGACCTTCGACGGCTACGTCGCACCGAGCTTCCTGGCGACGCCCGGCGCCAAGGAGGTCGGCGTCGAGGTCTTCTCGCTCTCGAAGGGCTACAACATGACCGGCTGGCGGACCGCCGCGATCGTCGGCAACGCCGAGGCGGTCGAGGCCTACTGGCGGCTCAAGACCAACATCGACTCGGGGATGTTCGAGGCGGTGCAGCTCGCCGCGGCGGCCGCGCTCGACCACGGCGACGAGGACGCGCGGAGGATGAGCGCGGTCTACCAGCGCCGGCGCGACCTGGTCTGCGACGCGCTGCGCCAGGTCGGCGTGGAGGTGACGCCGCCGAAGGGCACGATCTATGTCTGGGCGCCGGTGCCCGCGGGTCACACGTCCGCCTCGTACTGCGAGCACGTGCTGGAGGAGTCGGGGGTCGTGCTGTCGCCTGGCAGCGCCTACGGCCCCAACGGCGAAGGCTTCTTCCGGATCTCGCTGACGCTCGCGGACGAGCGCCTTGCCGAGGCGATGGACCGGATCCGCTCCAGCCTGGGCGGCTGACGCGAGGTGCGGCGAGGCGCTTTCCTGATGAACTTTGGCTCCTCGCATCCCGGGGGTGGACGCGACGCGCCAAAGTTCGCCGCCCGCGCCGTCGCTCCGGCCCGGTCCTAGACTTGGCGGGGATGCAGCGACGCGACGGGCGCGCCGGCGAAAGCCGCTACGGCGAGGGGATTCGCAACCCCCGCGCGCGTCAGCGTGCGCTGTGCGTGACCGCCACCCCCGGCGAGCCCGACCTCGCGGAGCTGCGCGAGCTCCTGCGGACCGCCGGCGTCGGCGTGGCCGGCGAGCTCTCGCAGCGCCGTCCGCGTCCCGACCCGGACCGCTACATCGGGCGCGGCAAGCTCGACGAGCTCAAGGACGCGGTGGAGGCCTCGGGCGCCAACCTGATCGCGTGCGACGACGAGCTGCTGCCGCGGCAGGAGCGCAACCTCGAGCAGGAGGTCGGGGTGCCGGTGATCGACCGTACCGCCGTCATCCTCGACATCTTCGCCGACCATGCGCACAGCGCCGAGGGCAAGCTCCAGGTCGAACTAGCCCAGCTCGAGTACAACCTCGCCCGCATGCGAGGGCTGTGGACGCACCTCGAGCGGCTCGGCGCCGGCCGAGTCGACGGAGGGATCGGCACGCGCGGCCCGGGGGAGACGCAGATCGAGACCGACCGCCGGCTCGCCCGCGACCGCATCGCGCAACTCAAGCGCCGGCTCGAGCGCACGAGCGCCAACCGGCGCGTGATGCGCCGCGAGCGCGAGCGCGCAAGCCTTCCGACGGTCGCGCTGACCGGCTACACCAATGCCGGTAAGTCGACGCTGATGGGCGCGCTCACCGGGAACGACGCCGACGTGGCAGACCGCCTCTTCCACACGCTCGATCCCGCCACGCGCGCGTTCGAGATCGCCGGGCGCACCTATCTCGCGACCGACACCGTCGGCTTCATCCGCAAGCTCCCCCACCAGCTCGTCGAGGCGTTCGCGGCCACGCTCGAGGAGGCGATGCAGGCCGACCTGATCGTCCACGTGGCCGACGCCGCGGTCGAGGAGGAGCAGCTGGCCGAGATGCGCGCGGCCGTCGACGAGGTGCTCGCCGAGGTGGGCGCCGCGGAGCGGCCGCGCCTCCTTGCGCTCAACAAGGTCGACCGGCTGAGCGCCGAGCGCCGTCGCGAGCTCGCGCACCGCCACCCGCGCGCCGTGCAGGTATCGGCCGCGACCGGGGAAGGCCTCGACGAGCTGAGGGAGCAGATCGAGGCGCGCTTCCTGCGGACGCTGCGGCCGATGGACCTGCTCGTGCCCTACGAGGAGGGCGGACGCCTCTCCGAGCTGCACGACGTGGCCGGCGAGCTCGAGCGCGAGGACACCCCAGACGGGGTGAGGGTTCGCGCGCGGGTGCCGGCGGGGGTCGCGCCTCGCTTCGAGCGGTTCGCCCGCAACGGCGCGGACGCCGGTTGACGCTCGCCTTCTCCCGCCTCAGCGAGTCTGCCCGCCCACCGTCGCGCGCGCACGAAGGCGACGCCGGCTACGACCTCCACGCCGCCGAGGGTGCGGCGCTCCCGCCCGGCGCGCGCGCGTCGGTGGGGACCGGCATCGCGGTGGCGATCCCGCCGGGTCACGCCGGCCTCGTGCTCCCGCGCTCGGGCCTGGCCTTTCGTCACGGGATCGCGCTCGTGAACGCGCCCGGCCTGATCGACGCGGGCTACCGCGGCGAGCTGCGCGTGCTCCTCCTCAACACCGATCGGTCGGAGACCTTCGAGATCGCGCCCGGCGATCGGATCGCGCAGCTCGTGGTGGTGCGCGTCGAGGCGCCCGAGCTGCGCGAGGAGCCGTCGCTCGGGGGCACGACTCGTGGTGCCGGCGGCTTCGGCTCGACGGGGCGGTGATTTCACTTGACGGGCGATGAGCGCGGCCTTTGCGGCGATCCCCCAGGCTCGTAGAATCCGCGTCCGAAGACGGAGGTGAGACGATGGACCCGCCCGCAGACACCCCGCCGGGGACGGTGGCATCCGAGGAGATCACGCCGGCCGAGCTCCAGCTCGCGGCGAGGAATCACGGGATGCCGCTCGAGGCGCTCCGGCACCCGATCACCCCGCTCGGCCTGCATTACACGCTGATCCACTACGACATCCCCGCGGTCGATCCGTCGGCGTGGCGGCTCGAGCTGGCTGGCCGCTTCGAGCGCAGCCTGTCGCTTTCGATCGACGAGCTCAGGGAGCGTCCCGCGGTTACGCTACCCGTCACGATCGAGTGCGCCGGCAACGGCAGGGCACGGCTCGCGCCCCGGCCGCTCAGCCAGCCCTGGCTGGTCGAGGCGGTGGGAACGGCGGAGTGGACGGGTACGCCGCTCGCGCCGCTGCTCGAGGAAGCGGGCCTGCTCGACGACGCGGTCGAGATTCTGTTCACCGGCCTGGACCGGGGTGTCGAGGGCGGCGTCGAGCAGAGCTACGAGCGCAGCCTTTCGGTGCCCGAGGCGTGCGAGCCGCAGGTGCTGCTCGCCTACCAGATGAACGGAGCGCCGCTGCCGCCCCAGCACGGCTTTCCCCTCAGGCTGGTCGTGCCCGGTTGGTACGGCATGACCCACGTCAAGTGGGTCTGTCGCATCGCCGCGCTGGCCGAGCCGTTCGAGGGCTACCAGCAGGCGGTCGGCTACCGGATCTATGGCCCGGGAGGCGCCCCCGGGGCGCAGGTCACCCGCATGTTGCCGCGCTCACTCATGGCGCCGCCCGGGATTCCCGACTTCCTCACCCGCCAGCGCTTCCTCGAGCCGGGCCCATGCCTGCTCGCTGGCCGGGCCTGGTCGGGTTGGGCGCCGATCGAGAGCGTCGAGGTGAGCACCGACGGCGGTCTGACCTGGGCCCCGGCGGATCTCGACGAGGAGGTCGCGGACACCGCGTGGCGCGGCTGGTCTCACGAATGGGACGCGCGCGAGCCCGGCGCCTACGAGCTCTGTTCCCGCGCCGTCGACGCGGCCGGCAACCGCCAGCCCACGGCGGGCGCCTGGAACCTGAAGGGCTACGCGAACAACGCGGTCGAGCGGATCCCCGTGACGGTCCGGTCGCCTGAGCCGGGCTGAGCAGGCAGCTTCGCCCTACACCCCCGCCGCGCGCCGAGCGCTTGCGTGTGCGGCGTCCTCCATCGCGTCGTCGAGCGGCCCGAGCTCGACTCCGAGCGCGAGCTCGATCAGCCGGTCCGCCAGCCAGACGTTCTTCGGCAGCAGCGGCCCATGGAGGTAGGTGCCGATCACGTTGCGACGGCGGACGCCCTCGGTGCCGTCGTCGCCGTTGTTGCCGTGGCCCCTGATCACGCGCCCGAGCGGCTCGGCGCCGGCGCCGAGGAAGGTGCGCCCGCCGTGGTTCTCGAAGCCCGCGATCACCCGCGGGCCGGTGCCGAGGTCGGCCTCGATCGCGCAGTTGCCGATCAGGCGCTCCCGCTCGCCGCGGACCGTCTCGAGGTCGACGAGCCCGACCCCCGGAATCTCCTCGTCGCCGAGGCGGTAGCTCCCGCCCAGCAGCTGGTAGCCGCCGCAGACGGCGAGCACGACGGCGTCACGTTCGGCCGCGGCGTGAAGTGGGTCGCGCTTGGTCTCGACCATGTCCCGCGCCACCGCGACCTGGTCGCGGTCCTGCCCGCCGCCCATATAGAGCAGGTCGTGCGCCGCCGGCTCGAACGACTCGCCGATCGAGGACGCTGCGAGCTCGAACCCGAGGCCGCGCCACTCGCACCGCGCGCGCAGCACCGACAGGTTCCCGCGGTCGGCGTAGATGTTCATCAGCTCCGGGTAGAGGGCGAGGACCCGCAGCGGGGGGGAGGGGGTCATGCAGCCTCCAGCACGAGGACCTCGCTCCCGACGTACGCGTCGGTTGCGGGAACCGGTCGACGCTCCTGCTCGTGGAATCCGGTCTCCGTGGCCAGCCTCGCCAGGCCATCGGCGTCCACGACGTCGAGCCGGACCGTCACCGCCGACGCGCGCAGCTCGCCGGTCGGCGACACGCACTCGCGGATGCGGTCGATCGCGATCGCACCCTGCTCGCGGCGCAGCGCGACGGGGCGACTCGAATAGACCCAGCCGTCGAGCTCGCGCACATCGGGGAGCGGAGGCAGGACGGCGTTCGCGGCAAGCCCCTCGAGCGGGTCCGCGAGCGCGAGCGCGAGCCGGTCCCCCGCATCCAAATGGCGTCGCGCCGCGCCGAGCGCCGAGCGCCGTCCGGCGTCGCCGCCAAGCAGCTGCACGACCTGCATCGGTGCCACGATCAGCGTGAAGCGGCGCCCGAGCGCGAACGAGCGCGCATCACCGCGGTGGACGCGGACGCGCAGCCCGCGGCCACGGGCCCGCGAACCGAGCTCGTCGACGAGCGCAGGATCCGAGTCCAGCGCGCTCACTTCGTGCCCGCGCCCGGCGAGATCGAGGGCAACGCGTCCCGTGCCCGCGCCGATCTCGAGCACGGCGCCGCCGGCGCTCGCGGCCAGCTCACGCCACAGCGCGAGGTCGGCCGCGTAGCCCGCGCACTCGACGTCGTGCCACGCCACGGCCTCGTCGATCGCCGGGGCCGTGACCAGTGCGTCCCTGCCGCTCCGCGACCTCACACAGACCACCGCGGCGCCGCGCCCCGATCCGCGAGCAGGTCGCGCAGCTCGAGCAGGGCGGTGTAGGTAGGAAGCGCGAACAGCCGCCGGCCGCCGGCCGCCGCCACGGCGGCGTCGAGCGAGCGGCCGAGGTCGCGGTCCACGTCCAGCGGCGCGTCGATGCCGGCGTACTTCAGGCGCAGGGCCATCTCCTCGGCCCGCGTCCCCGAGCAGGTCACCCGCCGCGCACGCCCGGCGAGCACCTCGAAGTCCGCGTCCCAGACCCAGGATACGTCGCGTCCGTCGGCGATCCCGTCGTTGAGGGCCATCCATAGGTCCAGCGGACCCTCCTCCAGCCGCACGGTGCGAAGCACCTCGTTCGCTCCGGCTGGGTTCTTGACGAGCAGGATCGCCACCTCGGTCCCGGCCAGCCGGAGTCGTTCCACCCGCCCGAACACGGCCGCCATCCCCTCGAGGCCGGCCTTCACGTCGTCCAGCCCGGCGCCCAGCTCGAGCGCCGCGGCCGTCGCCCCGAGGGCGTTGTAGACGTTGTAGAGGCCGGGGAGCGGGAGCGCGACCTCAAGCCGGCCGCTCGGCGTGCGGACGAGCACGTCGGAGCCTTCCATTCCGCGCAGCTCCACGCGCTCGGCGGCGACCGCCGGCCGCGGTCGAGCTCGGCCGCACCGCGGGCACGCATAGCGGCCCAGGTGCCCGAGGTAGACCGCCTCGTAGCGGTAGCTCGCGCCGCAGTTGCGACAGCGCTTCGAGTCCGCCGCGTGCTGGAGCTCGGGAAGCCGCTGGCCGTCGTCCTCGAGCCCGAAGTAGGTGACGCCGGCCCGCTCTCGGCCCAGATCGGCCACCAGCGGGTCGTCGGCGTTCAGCACGAACCGCGAGCGCCCGTCGCGCTCGGCGACCAGCTCGGCCCAGCGGTCGGCCACCTCGTCGAGCTCCCCGTAGCGGTCGAGCTGGTCGCGAAAGAGGTTCGAGAGCAGGAACAGCCGCGCGTCGAGGGCGCGCGCGACCGGGGCGAGCCAGGCCTCGTCGACCTCGAACAGGCCGATCTCGCTCGAGGCGCGCCCGGCGTCGAGCAGCGCGGTGGCTACTCCCCAGTGCATGTTCGAGCCGGCCCGGTTGTGCACCACCCGCTCGCCCGCCCGCTCGAGGACGCTCGCGAGCATTCCGGCCGTGGTCGTCTTCCCGTTGGTCGCCGACACCACCGCCGCGCCGTCCCCGAGCCGTCGTCCCAGGCGCTCGAGGGCGCGCGGCTCCAGACGCAGCAACATCCGTCCGGGGGCGGTGGTCCCGCCGCTGCGCCCGAGCCGTAGAGCCAGGCGGCGGGCGATGCGGGCGAGCGCGACCTCGAGGCGAAACCTCACGGCGCCGATGCGGCGGCGGCCTCGGCGACCGGAACGGCCGGCGGCGGCGTCATTACCCGCAGCGAGCGGCGCGCCACGGTCACGAGCGCCGGAAGCTCAGCGATCGGGTCGCCGTCGGCATAGACCGTGAAGGGGCGGTCGGCCGCGACCTCGACCCGCTCCCCGCGCAGAAAGCGTGCGGCGGGGTCTTCGACGTGGGTGCCCCGGAAGACCTTCGGGATGTCGCGCAGGAACCTGAGCTTCGACTTCTCGCCCACGAGCAGCACATCGAGGCGGCCATCGTCGAGCTGGGCGTGCGGCACCACGAACATCCCACCTCCGTAGGCCTTCGAGTTCGCAACCGCGACCGAGTAGCCGGTCACGTCGTGGCGCTCGCCGTCCACCGTGACCTCGAAGCGCGCGTGGCGCCAGCCGGCCAGCGCCTTGAGCGCCGCGTAGAGGTAGACGAGGTTGCCGCGCACGAGCTTCGACTCGTTCGCGATCCGGTTGGCGTCGGAGTCGAAGCCGAGGCTCGCAATTCCCACGAACGCGGAGCCGTTGACCTCGCCGACGTCCAGCAGGCGCTCCTCGCCCTCGACCGCCAGGCGGACGGCGGCGCGGGGCTCGCGCGGGATGCGCAGGACGCGCGCGAAGTCATTGCCACGGCCGGCCGGCACGATCGTGAGCGCGGCGGTGGCCCCGCGCATGGCCCCGGCGACCGGACCAACCAGCCCGTCGCCGCCGATCGCCACCACGCCCTCGCCGGCCGCGGCCGCACGTCCGGCCTCGATGCGCGCCTCGGCGAGCGTCGCGGCGGCCACGACACGGCGCTCGATGCCGATCGCGTCGAGCTCTGAGAGCACCTCCGGCAGGATCCGCTCCGCCCGTCCCCCGCCGGCGGCCGGGTTGGGGAGGAGCGCCAGCCGCGGCGTCACCCCTCGCGGGCCACGCCGGCGAGCCGGGCGGCGCGCTCGGCGGCAAACGTGCCGCGGGCCTCGCCGCGAAGCTCGGCGCCCTCCTCGTACTTCTCGATCGTCGCGCGCGCGACCACCTCGTCGCCGACGAGCCGCTCCGCGTGCGGCTGCTCAAGGTCCTGGGGGTCGAGCGTCAGCAGGACGTCCTGCCCCACCGAGTGCCAGGCCTCACCGGTGAGCTTCTCGGAGGCCACGAGCAGCTGCCCCGGACGCGCCAGCCAGTGGAGCTCGAAGATCCCGAGCCGGTAGGCGTAGAGGCGCTCCCCTTCCGAGACCAGGACGTTGAGGCCCGAGAACTCCGAGCGGTCGATGACCTCGGTCACGGCGTGCCGGAGCGAGCCCACGATGTCCGCCGGGTCGACGTCGCGCATCAGGAAGTTGAAGAAGTGCTCCGAGTCCGTGTCGCCGGCGGGCGGGCGGACGCCCTCCTCGAGCAGACGCGGAAAGTGGAGGATCGTGCCGTTGTGGCTCAGCGAGTAGTCGCCGAGGCAGAACGGGTGGGTGTTGGGCATCGTCAGGCCGCCCATCGTGGCGCGGCGCACGTGCACGTTGAAGATCCGGCCCTGCAGGGCGGTGGCGCGCTGGAATTCGCCGTCCGTGTAGGCCGCCTCGGGAAAGCGCACGCAGCGCGGCGGCGCGCAGTCGACGTTCGGGTAGACGGCCATGCCCCAGCCGGAGTCGTGCTCCTGGGACTGGCGGATCATCGGGTTCTCCGCGTGGAGCAGCTCGTTCCGGATCGAGACCGGCTCGGCGGCTACGCAGCCGAATATCCGGCACATAGGGGCGAGATCCGTCGGTTCAAGGCGTAGACAGTCTAGAAGCGAGCCGGGAGGCAGAGAGATGACGCAGCCGCAGACGATCTGGTGGGCAAGGCCGCGCAAGCTGTGCGGGCTCGAGCGACCCGGAGGAGGGGGGAGGACGCACCGCTCATCACGACGCGACGAGGAGATCGCGTACCTGAGCCGCCGCGGCGTGCGGCTCGTCGTGTCGACGATGCGCACGCGCCACAACCTCGCCGACTACGACCGCGCCGGGCTCGCCTGGCACCACGTCCCGGTCGCCTCGTGCGCCGAGGCCGCCGAGGCGCTCGACGAGCTGGTGATCCTGCTCCGCTCCGAGCTGCGGGCGCCGGGCGCGATCGCGGTGCACGGCGACCTGCGCACGGACTTCGTGGCCGCCGTCTGCGCCGCCCACCTCCACGACGTACGGGGCGTGGCCCCGGCGGACGGGCTTCGCGCGGGCGCCCGGGCGGGACTCGAGGTCAGTCCCGACGCCGCGGCCCTGCTCGGCGTGTCCTACGAGGAGGTCCAGCCACGCTCGGCGATCGCGGCCGAGACCGCGTCCGGGCGGTCGGTCACAACGTAGGCGTCGACGATCGCCCCCTCGGCGTTGATCGTGATCGCCAGGCCGCTGTCGGTCCTGCGGACCTTCGAGATCGTCGCGACGGGCCGGCCGGAGCCCATGCGCGGCTTCACCCGGCCGGTCGCGACACGGTGGACGCCTTCCAGCTCGGCGAGCCCGTCGAGCAGGCGCCGGTAGCTCTTGCGCGAGGAGTGCTTGTGGTGGGTCTTGCGGGCCATGTCGGTGACGAACGGGGTTGCGGCCCCGCCGTGTCAGCCGGCACCCCTCACCAGGGCGGCGAGGGACGCGGCCACGAGCGCCGGCGCAGGGTCCTCGGCGGCCGCGGCCTCCTCCGCGTCCGTCGCCCCGGTCAACACCAGCGCCGCGTCGAGGCGTAGTCGCGCCGCCGCCGCCACGTCCGCGTCCAGGCGGTCGCCGACGACCAGCGTGCGGCCCGGCCCGAGCCGGTCGATCGCGGTCTCGAACAGCCGAGGCTCGGGCTTGCCGACGATCGTCGCGTTGCGTCCCGAAGCGCACTCGACGGCCGCGAGAATCGCTCCCGTGCCGGGCCACAGCCCCTGCTGGGTCGGGTAGGTCGAGTCGCGGCCCGCTGCCACGAAGTCGGCCCCCGCGCGCACGGCGAGCGACGCCTGCTTGAGGTCGTCGTAGACGAGGTCCTCGGTGCCGCCCACGACCACGACCTCAGCTCGCGACGCCGTGTCGCTGCCGTTCAGGACTCGAAGGCCGGCGTCGCCGACGTGCTTTCGCATCGCCTCGGTGCCGATCACGAAGGCCGTCCGTCCGGGTCGGGTCTCGGCGAGGAGGTGCTGGGTCGCGCCTCCGACGGTCACGACGTCGGCCAGCGAGGCCCGGATGCCCATGCGCCACAACCTACGGACGTAGTCCTCCCCCGAGTGGCGAGGGTTGTTCGTGACGAAGGCGACTCCCTTGCCGGCGGCGCGCAGCTCGTCGATCGCCTCGACGGCGCCCGGAGTCGGCTCGTCGCCGACATAGACGCACCCGTCGAGGTCCAGGATGAGGTTGTCGTAGCCGCCGAGGCGGGGTGAGAGGACCACGACGAGCCATCGTACGCGCGCCGCCCGACCGCCTCGGGGCCGCGGCTAACCTCGGTGCATGGTCTTCGACGTGTCCGAGCAGGACTTCCAGCCCCGGGTCCTCGACCGGTCGCACGAGGTTCCGGTGATCGTCGACTTCTGGGCGGCATGGTGCGGGCCGTGCCGTGCGCTCACGCCGGCCCTCGAGGCGGCCGCCCGGGCTCGCGAGGGGCAGGTGGAGCTGGCGAAGGTCGACGTCGACGCCAACCAGGCGCTCGCAGCCTCGTTCGGCATCCAGGGGATTCCCGCCGTCAAGGCGTTCCGCGACGGGCGCGTCGCCGCCGAGTTCACCGGCGCCTTGCCGCCCGCCGAGGTGGAGGCGTTCTTCGACCGCCTCGTCCCCTCCGAGGCGGACGGGCTCGCGCAGGCCGGCGACGAGGCGTCGCTACGGCGCGCGGTGGAGCTCGATCCCCGCCACACCGATGCTGCGCGCGCGCTCGGGCGGCTGCTCGTGCGCCGCGGCGAGTTGAGCGAGGCGCAGACGGTGCTCGCCGCCGTCGAACACGACTACGTCGCGGCGGGACTGACGGCGCGGGCGCGTCTCGCCGCGGCCAACAGCCGGCCCGAGGGCAGCGATGCCGCGGTCTTCGGCGAGCTGCTCTCCGGCGCCTTCGATGCCTGGGACGCGGGCGACGAGGCTCGCGCGCTCGAGACGCTTCAGCAGGCGATCCCCGCCTCGCCACCCGACCAGCGCGATCTCGTGCGGCGCGTCATGGTCGCGATCTTCACGGAGCTCGGGCCCGACCACGAGCTGGCGCGAGAGCACCGTCGACGCCTAGCGGCGGCCCTCAACTAGCTCGGGGTCGCTCGGGCCGCCTGGCGCGGTTTTGTCGCCTGCGCCCGATGAGCGTCAGCACGCCGAGGACGAGGATCACGATCAGCATGCCGAGCAGCACCCCGCCGACGAAGCCGATGCCGCCCAGCGGCAGGAAGATCAGCTCGGCCAGTCCGTAGCCCACCGCGACGAGCAGCACGAGCAGGAGCAGGAGCAGGACGATGCCGCGCACGCGCGGTACGAGGCCGGCGCCGGTCGGCGGGATCAGCAAACCGGTGACCCGCAGCAGGAAGAGCTGTCGCGCGGACGGCGGCTCCTGGCCGAGCTTCTGGACCGCTTCCTTGAGCTCGTCCGGACGCCGCTCGGCGAGCGCGAGCGAGGCCTTCATCATCTGGCGCAGAGCGGGCCGCTCGCGCGGGTGGCTTCCCGCCAGCGCCTCGTTGAAGAACTTGCGGGCGGCTCTCGGGTCGTAGCGCTCGGCGGCGCGGGCGCCGAGCAGCGCGCGGGCGGAGGCGCGGTGCTTGGTCTCGGACAGCAGCTGCTCGTCGGAGCGGCTCTCGAGCTGCTGCATCGCCCCCAGGCTGCCCATCTGCTGGACCATCTTGGTCTGCCGCTGCTTGGCCACGTCTCGAGTTTCGCAGAGGGGCTCTAGACGGCGGGCGGGCGCTCGGCCGTGTCCTCGTCCTCGGGCGGAGGCCCGGCGTGCGGCTGCTCGGGGGACGCCTCAGGCGCCGGCTGCGCGGACGGCTCCGCACCAGGCGCCAGCTCCGCCGGCGGCCCCTCGTCGGGTGCCGGGCGCTCGCCTGATCCCAGCTCTGCGACGATGTCGTCCCGCGCGAGCGCCTGCGTCTGCTCGGCCTCGTTCGGCGTGGAGGCAGGGGGCTCCGCCTGTTCGTCGTCGCCGCTTCCGCCCGGCGGAGGAATGCGATCGATCGCGTCGTCGGCGAGCGCGAGCACGTCGTCGGCGTGCTGGCGGATGTCGTCGATCAGGCGCTGGCGCTCCTGCCAAATCGACTGGATGTCGGCCTCGAGCCGGCGAACGTGGTCCTCGGCCTCGCGGCGAGTCAGGTCCGCGTCGCGCTCGGCGCGGTCGAGTCGTTCGTCCGCCTGGGAGCGCGACCGCGAGGCGATCTCCTCGGCGGCCTCGTGGGCGCGTTTTAAGATCGAGCTCGTCTGCTCGCCGACGTCGTCGAGCGCCCGCTCGACGACCGTCTCCGGGAGCTGGGTGGCCTCGAGCTCGGCCACGAGCTGCGCCACGTCGGCCACGTACGCGTCCACCGCGCCGCGGTCATAGCCGCGCAGGACCACCGGAAAGTCCGTCCGGCGCACGCGATCGACCGCTCCGATGGCGCTACGGGAGCGTCGAGCGCCGGAACGCGACGGACTCGACGGCGGGCGGGCTGGCGGCTGCAGCGGTGATCGACGCGACGCCGCCGAAGCGGGCGCGTCCGATGTTTCGAGGGCGGGGCGGGGGAGAGGTGTGTCCCTGGCTACGTCGTCCGGCCGCGGCTGCCGTCGAGAGGGGTCGATCGGCTGGGCGGGCCCGACGCCCTCGCCGAGCTCCTCGTCGGCCGCCCGCGAGTCGGCGTCGTCCATCCGTTCGCTCTGGCTCATGCCCTCAGTATGGACGAGCGCGGGGCCGGCAGGCGATGCGCGAGGTGCCGTCGGGCGGACCGCCGGACTGCGACGCTTCCTCCTAGGCCGCGGCCGTGGCGTTCTCGTCGTGACCGCGAACCGTCAGGCGGCCGCGCGAAGCGAGCGCAGCTCCTCGTCGTCGGCCAGGCGCTCGAGCGCGCGCTGCTCCAGCTGGCGCACCCGCTCGCCCGAGATCCCGAGCCGGCGGCCGGCCTCTGAGAGGGCGGCGGGCTGCTCCCCGCCGAGCCCGAAGCGAAGGCGCACGACCTTGCGCTCGTCGTCCGGCAGCCTCACGAGGGCATGTTCGATCTCGCGCTCCTCGACTGCCTCGAGCACCTCGCTCTCGGGACTCGGGCCCTCGCCCGCGATCAGCTCTCCCAGAGCGCCGGAGTCGTCGGAGTCGCCAACCGGCTTGTCGAGGCTCGCCGGAGCCTGGTCGACGGACCTGATCAGCTCGACCTCCTCGACCGACAGCTCGACCGCCGCGGCGATCTCGTCGAGGCTCGGGTCGTGTCCCAGCTTGGCGGCCAGCTCGCGCTCCGTGCGGGCGATCTTGCGCGACCTCGAGTCGATGTGGACCGGAAGCCGCACGGTGCGGCCCGAGTTCGCGAGTCCGCGCTGAAGCGCCTGGCGAATCCAGAGCGTCCCGTAGGTCGAGAACTTGTACCCCCTGCGCCAGTCGAACTTCTCGACCCCGCGGATGAGCCCCAGCACGCCCTCTTGGACGAGGTCGGTCAGCGGAAGCCCATAGCCCTGGTACTTGCGGGCCAGCGAGATCACGAGGCGAAGGTTCGAGTTGATCAGCCGCTCCTTGGCCGCGAGGTCACCCCGCTCGATGGACTGGGCGAGGTCGATCTCCTCCGCCGCGGTGAGCAGGGGATACCGCCTCGCATTCGCCATGAAGAGCTCGAGGGAGTCGGTGGTTGCGTCGGGCGCCTGGGCCGCGCCCTGCTTGCTGAGAGTCGTGGTGCTCGTTTGGGGGTCCTTTCTCCGTCGTACCGGCGGTGGGGCGGATGCTGGGTGATACGTCGCCGGTCCCGCTCTGGGTCATTGGCTCGCCGCGCAACCCTCTCCCGGGGGCGCGTCGCAGCACATGGCGCCAGCGCGGACGCGGCGCGGAAACCTGCCGCGACGGTGAGCACCCGAAAGCGCCCCTTCCGCCAACAAAAGCTTACGGAAGGTTAGCAGATGTCGGCGTCGGCCCGGATGAACGCCGGTTGCACGGCGTGCGAACCCAGTGATGACCGATCAATCGAGAGGGGAGGCGCTTCGCCGCCGGGAGCTGAACAAGGACTCATGCCGCCCGCGGCCGGGGCGATCGCGTCCGCCGTCGCGGGCAGGCGGTGGCGAAGGGTCGAAGACTCTCGCTCGGCGCACGCTGTACCGCCGCTACGGCGGTCGGGTCTACGGACTCGGAGTGCAGCTGCTCGGCGACAGGGGGATGGCCGAGGAGCTCGTCCAGGAGACCTTCCTGCGGCTCTGGACCCCAACCGCATCTCCGCCGGCACCTTCCACCCGGATGAGCAGGGCACCTCGAGCGTGCGGCTCCACGCCGCGGTCGATCCGGCGAAGTTCCCGGAGCTAAGCGTCACCGCCGAGCCCGGCGACGGAAACCCCGAGCGAACTGGCCCGGAGGTGCTGCGCTCGACGCCGGACGAGTGACCGCCGGCCGCGGCGGCCCTCGCGGGCCCTCTAACGGAGCCTGCATCAGTTGCCCTGAGGCTGGTCCTGGGGTTCCCCTTCGACCTGATTCTGCACGTCGTCCTGCAGCTGCTCGGGGATCTGGTCCTGGATCTCGTCGGGGAGCCCCTCGAGGTCGAGGCTCGAGAGGAGCGCGACCCCGGCGGCGACCAGAAGCCCGACCAGCACCGAGAGGATCGTGGCGATCAACCCGGTGATGAACCCCGCTCGTGCGCGCCCGTGTCCACGCGGGTCGGCGACTCCCGACGCCGCGCGGCGGCGGGCGATGCTGCCCATGATCATGGCGGCGATCCCCAGCGGGAGCGCCAGGAAGAACAGCCCGCCGAAGGTGAAGATCACCGCTACCAGCGCGATGACCCCGACGGCTACCGCGGCGGTCGCGAGGCCGGTTCCGTGGCGGTGGCGCGGCTGAGCTGCGCCGTGCTGCGGCGGGTAGCCCTCGCGGCGCTCGACGTCCGTGGCGTCACGTTGGTAGGCCATCTGTTGGTTCGACCTCCGTTTCTCGGGGGATGTCAGGTCCAGGACAGGCAGTCCTGGCGACTTGTTTCAGGCATTGCCCGCTCCCGACCCCATAAACGCCCCTCTGTCGAGGCGGTTGACATAAGCGCGGTTATCGAGCGTTGAGGAAAGACGGCGCGCGCTGGATCTGCAAGCAAGGCGCTCCCCCGCCCGGGGATCATCAGGTGACGGGGTGCGACCTCGCCCAGGCGATGA
>Ga0136616_10000685_pt1 | contig 16602 bp, 17 predicted proteins | sample AntDrymUQ2992106_2_FD_106648 | JGI IMG/M metagenome (GOLD analysis project Ga0136616, IMG submission 106648) | Polar desert sand microbial communities from Dry Valleys, Antarctica - metaG UQ299 (21.06) | ecosystem: Environmental > Terrestrial > Soil > Desert | place: Antarctica: Dry Valley...
GATCCTCGTCGACCAGCCAGCGCACGGAGCCGGCGTAGGACCACAGGTCGGCGAGAAACTTACCCAGCCGCGCCTCGGGCAGGCCGAACGCCAACCGGGACAGCCGGCCGTCGGACACCCTGAGCGGCGCGACGTCTACGACCCGCCGCGGTGCTGGAACCCGCCGGGGAGCCGCCAGCCGGTCACCGACGGCAAGCTCACCGAGCGGGCGCCATCCGCCCGGCGTCAGGAACGGGTGGTTCGCGGTCGCCTCGATCTGGCGGCCCGAGGCCAGCCGCAGCGCGAAGACGTCCTTGACGCCGCTGGCGAACGCGTGGGTCATGGTCTGCGGCACCACCCGCTGATGCTCGTCCAGGGACCAGACCGGAATGTCGCGCTCGCCGGAGGCGACCAGCTCGCCCATGCTGACCTCGGCCCCGGTGTCCGCGCGGAGAACCCTGCTCGCCGCCGCGAGGCAGCCGGACTCGCGCAGGTCGGACAGCATCGGCTTCTTGTCCTGGCGCTGCTCGGGGCTGCGGTTGAGCTGGCAGATGGCGACGACGGGCACCTCGAGCTCCTTGGCCAAGAGCTTCAGCGACCGGGAGAACTCGGAGACCTCCTGCTGCCGGGACTCCACCTTCTTACCGCTGGTCATGAGCTGCAGATAGTCCACGATGACCAGCCGTAGGTCATGCCGTTGCCGCAGCCGCCGCGCCTTGGCCCGGATCTCCATCATCGTCAGGTTCGGTGAGTCGTCGATGTACAGCGGGGCGTCGGCAACCTCTCCCATCCGTCTGGCCAGCCGGGTCCAGTCCTCCTCGTTCATCGTGCCTGAGCGCATGTGGTGCAGCGGTACCTTCGCCTCGGCCGACAGCAACCGCATCGTGATCTCGCTGCGGCCCATCTCCAGCGAGAAGATGGCCGAGGTCATCCCGTGCTTGATCGAGCAGGACCTGGCGAAGTCCAGCCCGATCGTGGAGTTGTGCACGATCAGGTCGCCCGCGACGAAGTTGTGGCTGCCCTCGACGGTCAGGTCGTAGACCTCGCTCACCCCATCCGGGATCACCGAGACGACCTCGTCCCACGCCAGCTCACTGGTGGCGAGCCGCCGCAACCGCTCGGAGTCCAGCGCCTTGGCGAGTTCGGCCAGGCACTCCCGGTCGATGCCGCGCTTGTCGACGTGCCAGTCGTGCCGGCGCCCGCGACCGCACCGCTCGTTGACCTGCTCCCAGGACAGCGTGCCCATCTCCTCGGCAACCACGTCCCAGCACTCCACCGGAAGAACCCCCGCCGAGGCCCCTCGCGGCGCGGCAATGGACACCCCCGGCGACAGATCACCAGCCGCGACCCAGCCGGCCACGGCGAGCAGCGGGTGCGTCGCGGTAGCGCGCAGCTGCCGCCCCGACCTCGTCGTCACCCGCAGCACCGGCCGCACCCCGTTGCGCAGGAACGCGCTGGGCACCGCGGCATGCAAGGTCAGGTCGGCGGACATGGAGCGGACACTCACCGGCTCACCGCAGGTGCCCCGGCGGACGAACTCCTCGATCGCCATCGATGCGCCGGTGGTGACGTCGACGACCGGCGTCCCGGCGGCCAGGCACTTACCCATCGCCGGGCGACCGGCGACGATGATCATCTGCCCGGGATGCAGACCGTTGGTCACCTGGTCCAGTTGCTCGAATCCGGTCTTCACGCCGGCGGCTGCCCCGCCGCCTGCGATCGCGTCGATCTCGTCCATCGTCTCCTGCAGCAGGTGCTCGAGCAGGATGTAGTCCTCGGACAGCCGCCGCTCGGTCACCTGGTAGACCGCCGCCTGCGCTTGGTCCACGGCGTCGTCGACGTCGCCGCCCTGGCCCTGCGCCGCGCCGTAGCCCAGCTGGACGATCCTGGTCCCGGCCTCGACCAGACGGCGCAGCACCGCCTGCTCGGCGACGATCTGCGCGTAGTAGCCAGCGTTGGCCGCCGTCGGCACCGCCGCGATCAGGGTGTGCAGGTACGGCGCGCCCCCGGTCCGCATCAGCTGACCCTGCTTGGTCAGCTCGGCGGAGACGGTGACGGCGTCAGCCGGTTCGCCGCGGCCGTACAGGTCGAGGATCACCTCGAAGATCGTCTGGTGTGCGGGGCGGTAGAAGTCGGTGCCGCGCACCACCTCGACGACGTCGGCGATCGCATCCTTGGACAGCAACATGCCGCCGAGCACCGACTGCTCGGCCTGCAGATCCTGGGGCGGCACCCGATCGAAGTCGGCGCTGGGGCGGATTCCACGATCGTCCGCAACCGCCACCGAGACCCCTTCCCCAGCACCGCACCGTTGGTCGGGACCAGGCCTACTCGCCGGGTGCGACAGTTCTCGAAGGGCCGAGGCTAGACAGCGCCGGCCGCCTGACTCAAACGCGGCTGTGCACTCGGGTCGGAGAACTTGTGGACAACCCCGGCTCTGTCCTGTGTGGACACTGTGCAAAGCCTGGGGAATCCGGTGCCGTCAGCGCCACCGCGAGGCGGCGACGGCCTGCTTCGTCGTACACCGGCTGTGGAGGAAAGAAATCTTGAGAGAACCTTCCCGGGCGTGCCGCGCCGCCTGGCCAGCATCCTGCGTGATCTTGACCGCCCGGAACTGCGATGGATAGCGTGCCCCCTCACAGCACGGGCACCCAGAGCGCTGGGACGATCAGCATGAGCCAGGCGCCCACACCTCAGCCTGAGCGGGGCTGGTCTTCGTGTGGTTCCCGATCCTGGGAATCATCCTCGCCGTCCTCGGGGTGATCCTCGGCGGGGTCGGGATCGCCAACGGCAGGAAGAGCGGGGCCCACACGGGTTTGGCCATCGCGGGTGTGGCACTCGGCCTGATCGCCCTGGTCATTACCGGCATCATCATCGCCGGCGCCGACATCGACGTTAACTGACCGAGACCAGCCGGCCGACGACCACCACCACCACGGCGGCCCACCCGCGTCGAATCTCTACCCGGGCGCGCCGCAACCTCAGGCGGGCACGACCTCCACGTCGACGCGGGCGATGACATCGTCGTGGATCCGGACGCTCACCTGGTGGCTGCCGGTGGACTTGATCGGTCCGGACAGCTCGATCCGGCGACGATCCAGCGCGGGCCCGCCGGCGGCGATGACCGCCTCGGCGATGTCCCCGGCGGTCACCGACCCGAACAGCCGGACGCCTGCACCGGTGCGCGCGGACAGCCGAACCGCCAGGCCCTCGAGCTGCTTCTTGATGTCGTTGGCTTGGCCGACGTCACGCACCTCGCGGACCTCGCGGGCGCGGCGGATCGTGGCGATCTGCTTCTCCGCGCCGCGGGTGGCGGTGATCGCCAGCCCGCGCGGCATCAGGTAGTTGCGGCCGTAGCCGTCCTTGACCTCGACCACGTCGCCCGGCGTACCCAGGCCGCTGACTTCCTGGGTCAGGATGAGCCTCATCGGGCGGTGCTCGTATACGGCAGCAGGGCCATCTCCCGGCTGTTCTTCACCGCGACGGCAACGTCGCGCTGGTGCTGACTGCAGTTGCCGCTGACCCGCCGGGCCCGGATCTTTCCACGGTCGGAGATGTACTTGCGCAGCAGTGCGGTGTCCTTGTAATCGATGTAGGTCGTCTTGTCCTTGCAGAAGATGCAAACCTTCTTCTTCGGTTTGCGCAGTGGGGGCTTTGCCATGGTTCCGTCTCGCAATCAGGTCAGAAGGGGGGCTCGTCGGACAGCCCGCCGGCCGGGGGAGCCTGGTTCCAGGGGTCGTCGGAGGCACCGGAGCCGCTGTCCGGGGATCCGCCGGACCCGCCACCGAACCCACCGCTGCCGCGAGAGGCCTTGGTGACCTTCGCGGTGGCGTACTTCAGGGACGGGCCCACCTCGTCGACGTCCAGTTCGACGACGGTCCGCTTCTCGCCCTCCTTGGTTTCGAACGAGCGCTGCTTGAGCCGGCCGGTCACCACGACCCGCGCACCGCGGGTGAGCGATTCCGCGACGTTCTCCGCCGCCTGTCGCCAGATCGAGCAGCGAAGGAACAGCGCATCGCCGTCCTTCCACTCGTTGCTGTTCTTGTCGAACGTGCGCGGGGTGGACGCGACGGTGAAGTTGGCGACCGCGGCGCCGCTGGGCGTGAACCGCAGCTCCGGGTCGGCGGTGATGTTGCCGACGACGGTGATGATCGTCTCGCCTGCCATCAGTTCTCCCTATCGCATGTCTGGTCGGATGACCTTGGTCCGCAGCACGGATTCATTGAGGTTCAGTTGCCGGTCGAGTTCGCTGACGGTGGCCGGCTGAGCTTGCAGGTCCACGACGGCATAGATGCCTTCGACCCGCTTGTCGATCTCGAAGGACAGCCTGCGGCGGCCCCAGATGTCGACCTTCTCCACCGAGCCGCCGTCCTTGGTGACGACGGTGAGGAACTGGTCCAGCGACGGCGCAATGGTGCGCTCCTCCAGATCGGGATCCAGAATCACCATGAGTTCGTAGCGACGCACGAAATACCCACCTCCCATGGACTCGAGCGGTCGCGGACGGTCCGCGACAGGAGGGATGTTCGCGTCGAGCAAACGCGGGCAAGGTTACCAGCGATCCACCGGTACGCCGGACCGCCGCCGCCCAGCCTGTGGACAACCGCCCGCGCATGTGGACAGCCCGCCTCTCGGCTCGGTCTGGCGGGCCAGGCGAGGTCAGGAGAGATCGGCGTCGAGGCGGTCCTGGGTCTGCTCGGGGGTGAGCTCCTCGATGTCCTGCGACAGCATCCACTGGTAGCCGAACGGGTCCTCCAGGCGGCCCTGCCGGTAGCCGTAGGACTGGTCGCCTACCGGAAAGATCACTCGGGCACCGGCCTGCTCCATCGCGGCGGCGACGGCGTCGGCATCGGACACCGCCAGCATGAGAAGCACCGGTGATCCGCCGTACGACGTCGCGGAGCGGTCGACCTCGTCCTCGTCCTTGAGTGTCACGAGCGACTCGCCGATCCGGAGTTCGGCGTGCACCACCGAGCCGTCCGGGGCGGTGAAGCGCTCGGTCAGCTCGGCATCGAACGCCCGCCGATAGAAGTCGATCGCCTCGTCCGCACCCCGGACGACCAGCCGGGGCAGCACCGTGCCGATCATGGCCGTACCTCGTGCCAGCCCGGCTGCAGCTCGACGTCGGTTGGCAACGGCTGCCAGAACGTCCACGAGTAACCCTGCGGGTCGCGCACCGCGTACGTCCGGGCGGCGTACGGCTTGTCCTGCGGAGCCTCGGCCTCGACGCCCGCCGCGACCGTGGCCGCGTGGTGGGCGTCAACGTCCTCGACCACGACGATCAGCTCCAGGCCGACCGGCGCCTGAACTCCGGACTTCTCCCAGTACGCCGTGGCGCCGCCGGCGACATGCACCCGGGTGGAGCCGGCCAGCAGCTCGGCCTCGGCCACGGCGCCGTTCTCGTCCAGATAACGCACGACTTCGCGGAAGCCCAAGACCCGGGTGAGCCAGTCCAGCGCCGCGGTGCCGTCCTCGTAGTACAGGTACGGCTCCACACCGCGGAGCCCATCGACCGTCACAGCCACCATCCTGGGCCACGCCGGGCCCGCGGCGATTGGAGAAAATCGTCAGCAGGCGGAATCCGCCTCATTGGAGGTGATTGCGGTCGTCCAGCGACCGGAATCGCCTCCGATGACGCCAAATGGGTCAGCCGGGCACATGGTTCGGCTCGGTCGCCGAACGTGGCTCGTAGCCGGACGGTGTCAGGCCGGTGAGGGCACGGAAGTCGTTGATGAGGTGGGCCTGGTCGAAGAAGCCGTGCCGGGTGGCGACGGCTGCCCAGTCGACCGCCGTACCGGCGCTGACCGTGCCGAGCACCCGCTGCAGCCGGCGGACCCGGGCGAACGGCTTGGGTGCCAAGCCGATCCCGTGCCGGAACCGGCGCGCGAAAGTCGATCTGGTCATGCCGAGCGCATCCACCACGCCGCCGATGGACCGACCGCGGTCCAGCGCGGCCGTGGCAGTAACCAGCACCGCGTCGGGTCGCAGCGGCCGGACCACCCGCTGTAGCAGCGCCGCTTCCATCGTTCGGAGCATTGCCTCCGGCGTGTGTTGATCAAGCAGCAGCTCCCGCAACGTCGACCCGGTCCGTCCCCACAGGACGTCCAGCCCGATCACCGGCTCGGTCAGCGCCTCGGCCGGCTCGGCGAAGAACGGCACCGTTCCGCCGGGCCGGAACGAGACGCCGAGCACCCGCCGCTGCTCGGCAGTATCGATGCCGACCGGACCGGCCAGCGCGCCACACAGCCCCGCGCCGTGCGTCGTCCACCGCTCATCGAGTTGCGCTCCGCCGTACCACCGCAGTTGGTCCTCGGCGAGGTTGACGACGATCTGCATCTCGCCCGAGGGCAACTTGCGTTCCCGTCCCGGTGGTAGATCGCCCTCGACGTACCAGAACGCCTCGACGAACGGCGCCAGCGCCGCTGCCGGGCGCCGCATCAGGGTCGTCATCAGCCGACCAGCTCGGCGAGCTTGCACACGGTCCGCCAGTTCCGGGCGGTCACCTGTACGCCGAGCTGTTTGTCACTGAACAGCGGCACGAGGGCGGATTTCAGGATCCCCTCCGGGCACCACAGGTAGATCTCACGCTGACCGATGTGCCACTCCTCGGGTTCCACGTCCTCGGGCGTCGGGATCGCCGCCTTGGCGGGTGCGTCGGACAAGAACAGAACCACCAGCCGCGACGGGTCGCGGCCAGCGGCGGCGAGCGGGTTGGCCTGCACCGCCGCATCGAGCTGCGCCGCGGTCCGGATCAGCACCCCCACGTCCAGCCCGAGCTCGGACCTGATTGCCCGCTCGATCTCGGCGCCTACCGCCTCGGCGGAACGGCGGCTGCTCGTGAACACCGCGTTGCCGCTCTGCAACAGCGTGCGTACGTCGTCGTATCCGAGGCCGGTCAACAACTCCCGGAGGCGGGCCATCGCGATCCGCTTGTTCCGCCCGACGTTGATCCCGCGCAAGAGCGCGATGTACGTCGCCATAGGGCAGATCATGTCGGAGCGCGGCGCTAGCCTCCACGGCATGGTGGAGATCGGCGCGCACGTGCGAGACGGCGACCCGCTCGAGGCGGCGCGGGAGGCCGACGCCGAGCTCGTGCAGTTCTTCCTGACCGACCCGCAGGGGTACCAGGCGCCGAAGGCGCGTGCGGACGCCGCCGAGATCCGCGCCGCCGACGTCGGCGTGTTCATCCACGCGCCCTACATAGTCAACGTCGCATCGACGAACAACCGGATTCGCATCCCGTCCCGCAAGCTGTTGACCCAGCACACCGCCGCCGCGGTGGAAGTCGGCGCGCGCGGCGTGATCGTGCACGGCGGGCACGTCACCGCCGACGACGAGGTCGAGGTGGGGATCGACAACTGGCGCAAGACCGTCGCCCGACAGGCCGCCGAGGGCGGGTTCGGCGTACCCATCCTGCTGGAGAACACCGCTGGCGGCGACCGGGCGATGGCCCGCCGCTTCGACACCCTGGCCCGGCTCTGGGACGCCATCGGGGAGTACGACGTCGGCTTCTGCCTCGACACCTGCCACGCGCACGCCGGCGGGGAGGAGCTGATCGGCATCGTCGACCGGGTCAAGGCGATCACCGGCCGGATCGACCTGGTGCACTGCAACAACAGCCGGGACGAGTTCGACTCCGGGCGCGACCGGCACGCACACGTCGACACCGGTCAGATCGACCCCGAGCTACTGCTCGCGGTGATCCGAGAGGCCGGCGCTCCGGTCATCTGCGAGACCCCCGCCGACCGCATCGCCGACGACGTCGCGTTCCTCCGGGCCAGCCTCTGAGCGGAGGACGTGGACGTCCGGGGCGCCGTCGAGGACACCACCGGCCGGGTCGTCGACACCGAGATCCCGACCCCGGCGTACGACGTCGTGCTCGGGCCGGAGCACGTCGCGCACCACGAGGCACATGAGCGCGATGACGGCCACGTCGCGGATGATCACCGCGAACAGGAACCACTCGACCTTGACCCCGTTGTTGTCCTGTCCGAGGTACCACAGCAGCCGCGGCACCCAGAGCACCGCCTCGGTGAGCTGCCAGATCAGGATCGGCTTCCACCTGGGCAACGCGAGCACGGCCAGCGGCAACAACCACAGCGAGTACTGCGGACTCCACACCTTGTTCGTCAGCAGGAACCCGGCCACGACGAGGAACAGCAGCTGCATCAGCCGCGGCCGCAGTTCAGCGCGCAGCGCCAGGACGGCAATCCCGACGCACACCACCAGGAAGCAGACCAGGGTGAGCGCGTTGAGCAGGCCCGGACCGTTCGGCATGTCCGGCACCGCCGCCGGCGGAGGGTTCAGGAACTCCGCCCCCAACTGGATCGCGATGTTCCAGACGCTGTCCGGATCGGCCGCCCGGGTCGTGTTCAGCGTGAAGAACAGCGACCAGTTCTCGGTGTAGAGCAGCGCCACCGGGACGTTGACCGCCGCCAAGGCGGCCAGCGTGCCCCCGGCAGTCACCGCCCAGTCGCGCAGCCGCCCGGCCCGCAGGCACAACAGGAACAGCGGCCCGAGAAACAGCAACGGGTAGAACTTCGCCGCCGCACCGAGGCCCAGGAGTACACCGGCCAGCACGGGGTGCCGCCGCGACCAGGCCAGCAGCCCGGCGCCCGCCAGCGCCACGACGAACAGGTCCCAGTTGGTGTAGGCGTGCACGAACAGCAGCGGCGAGAGCGCGACCATCGCCGCATCCCAGATCCGCCGCCTCGACAGCAGGGCGGTCGTCCAGGTGACGACGAGCATGCACAGCGAGAGCAGCAGCGCGGTCACGACGTAGTAGGTCTGCACCCCGGGCAGGTCCGGCAGCAGGCCAGATCCGGCCGACCACCCGTTGTAGCTGCCGGCCAGCTCGTTGGCGACGTACATGAACCCGCCGGTGAGCACGGGGTACTCCACCGGCGCGCTGGCGTAGGGCACGAGTCCTTCGGACAGGCCGTGGATGCCCCACAGCGGGATGGTGTCGGAGTAGCAGAAGTGGGTGTACTGCTTGGAGCCGGTCCAGTTGCCGTCCAGGCAGGGCGACTGCTTGACCCAGGCCAGCGCCAGGGTCGCCAGCGTCATTGCCAGCAGTACCCGCAATGGCGTCCAGAACCAGTTGCGCCCGGTGTAGGCGTGCCGGCCGATCGGACCGCCGACCATCGTGCTAGCTGTCCGGGCGACCGGGTCGTCCCAGGTCGGGAAGACCCGGTTCGGCCGATCCTCGACCGCACCGCCCGGCGCAGCCGGCGGCTCAGCCACCCGGCCCGGCCGTCTGGTTCGTCCCCGGCGCCGCGGTCGTCGGCGGCGGTTGGGTGGTAGGCGGCGGGCTGGTCGGTGTCGGCCGAGTCGGGCGGGTCGGGCGGGTGGTCGCCGGCGGCGGCTCGGTCGTGGTGGTGGGTGCGGCCGTCGTGGGGTCGCCGCCCGTTGAAGACGTCGGCGCCGATGTGGATGCGGGCGATGTGGTCTGCTCATCGTCACCGCCACCGCCACCGTCGCCATTGTCAGCCGGCGGCTCCGAGTCACCCCCGTCCCCGTCAATCAGCGCCTCGTCGGGCAGTTCGGCCTCCGGCGCACCCGCGAGCACCGCGTTCATGTAGGTGTTCCAGATCTCCGCGGGCAGCCCCGAACCGTAGATCAGCCGGTCCTCGCTGGTCCGGATCGGCTCACTTGCGTCGGAGCCGATCCACACGGCGGTGACCAGCGACGGCACGTAGCCGACCATCCAGGCGTCCTTGTTGTCGTTGTCGTCCAGCTGCGCCGTACCGGTCTTGGCTGCGGCCTCGCGGCCGTCGTCGAGTTCGTCGTCCCCGGCCGCCGCCACATCCTCCAGCGCGAACGTCACGTCGTTGGCGACTTCGGCGGACACCGCGCGGGACGGCTCGCCCTCGGCCCGCTCGTAGAGGACGGCCCCGTCCCGGTCGGTCACCCGGGAGACGAAGAACGGCTCGTGGTGTACACCGCCGTTGGCGAAGGTCGAGAACCCGCTGGCCTGGTCGATCGGGCGCACCTCGTACTCGCCGATGCCGATCGCCCCGCCGGTGATCCCGTTGCGCTCGAGCGTGGGGGTGTCGTCCTCCCCGGTCTCCCCGACGCCGGCCCGGTGGGCCAGCTCGGCGACGTTGCTCGGCCCGACCTCGAGCGCGAGCCCGTAGAACGTCGTGTTGAGCGAGCGGGTGATCGCCTCCTTGAGAGTGCAGGAGGAGCACTCGCCGCCCTCGGAGTTGCGCACCGGCTGCTCGCGGTCGGGGAAGGTCTGCGGCTGCGATCCGTCGCGGCGGGCGAACACGCCGATCCCCTGCTCCAACGCGGTGGCCAGGGTGTAGGGCTTGAACGACGAGCCGGGCTGCCGATAGGCCTGCGCGTAGTCGAAGCCGGTGCCGCTCGGCCCGCCGTAGTAGGCCACCACGGCGCCGGTTGTCGGACTGATCGACACCAGCGCCGTACGCAGATTCGGTGGCTGGTCGGACAGCGTTTCGCGCGCTGCGTTGACCGCCTCGCGCTGCGCCCCGGCGTTCACCGTTGTGGTGATCCGCAAGCCCTCGGAGTAGATGCGGGACTCGTCGATCCCGTTGCGGGCCAGCTCCTCCAGGACCTGCCGGACGATCAGGCCCTCGGGCCCGTCGGTCTGGTTGAGGGACACCGGTCCACGCGGCCGGACGGGCGGGTAGGTCAGCGCCGTGCGGGCTGACTCCTCCAGCCAGCCCTCGCCGACCATCCCGTCCAGGACGAAGTTCCACCGGTCCTGCGCATCCTCCGGATGCCCCTCCGGGTCGAACAGCGCCGGGCTGGCGATGCCCGCGGCCAGCACCGCGCCCTCGGCGACGGTGAGCTGGTCGACGGGCTTGCCGAAGTAGGTCTCGGCGGCTGCCTCGATGCCGTGCGCGCCACGGCCGAAGTAGATCGTGTTGAGGTACCACTCCAGGATCTGGTCCTTGGAGTAGTTCTGCTCGATCTTGACCGAGAGGATCAGTTCCTTGAATTTGCGGGTCAGCGTCTGCTCGGTCGACAGGTAGGTGTTCTTCACGTACTGCTGGGTGATCGTCGAGCCGCCCTGGATGGGGCCGCCGGTCAGATTGTTCCAGGCCGCCCGCGCTATCCCGGTGGCCGAGAACCCGGGGTCGGAGTAGAAGCTGCGGTTCTCCGCGGCCAGCACCGCCTGCCGGACATGCTCGGGCACGAGGGACAGCGGGACGTCGGTGCGGTTCTCCTCACCGAGGCGCGCCATCTCCGTCGTTCCGTTGCTGAAGTAGACGATCGAGACCTGGTCGGTCTGGATGTCGTCGGGCTGGGGTACGTCGGTCGTGGCGTACACGACGCCGACGAACGTCAACACCATGGCCACCAGCAATACAACACCGCCGAAGAAGAACCGGCGGCGGATGGTGCGCTTGCGCCTGCGCTCGGGCGTGCCTCGGCGCTCCCGCCAGGTGGCTGGCTTCACGTCAGCGCGCCTGCGGTTGCTGCTCACGACTCTCCTTCGAGTACCCGCCCGTCACCGGCGCGGCGCCGCCGGGTCGGTGCCGCGCTGCCCCGGCCGATGACGAACGACGTCGTCAGGTGGTTCCAGCTGCAGCTGCGACAGACCTCGACCACGTACACGCTGAACTCGCGCAGCCGCCGCGCCATGTCATCCAGCTCCTGCGGTGCCTTGGCCTGGCCGGACAACGTCTTGAGCGTGTCGCCGTACACGTAGTGCACCTCGGTCAACTGCTCGCGGCGGCACACCGGGCAGGAGACGCCCGACGGCTGGCCGTGGAACTTCGCCGCCCGCAGCAGGTAAGGATGCGCGTCGCAGACGTCGTGCAGGCTGGCTCGGCCGGCGTACACGTCGGCGAGGCGGGCGCGGCGTTGCAGCGCGTAGTCGACGACGGCGCGGCGGCGGGGGCCGTCCTCCGCCTCGTCCCGCCGCGCGCCGGGCTGCACACTCACGCCGGCAAGGGTACTTGGCGATCCGCAGTGCGCCACGCCCAACGGCCTGCGGCGCATCAGGTGACCCGGAGTGGCGGGCCGAGCGCACCTTGTCGTAGGGTGCGATATATCGATCCGATACAACGGTACGGCGACGTCCCGGCCAACAGGAGGTGGAGGAGATGCTTGAAATGGCGATCCTCGGCCTGCTGAACGAGGCGCCGATGCACGGCTACGAGTTGCGCAAGCGGGTGCTTGCGCTGCTCGGCGGGTTCCGGGCGCTGAGCTACGGCTCGCTCTACCCGGCGCTCCGGCGGATGCGGGAACAGGGCTGGATCTGCGTGCAGGACCCGGCCGACGTCTCGCGGGCACTGCCCGCCGACGCGCCGCCGCTGACCGGCAAGCGGGGCAAGGTCGTCTACGCGCTGACCGCCGAGGGCAAGGAGCGCTTCCAGGAACTGCTCACCGAAGGCGGCCCGGAAGCGTGGGAGGACGAGCGGTTCGGCGTACGGTTCGCGTTCTTCGCCCAAACCGACGTCGACGTCCGGCTGCGCATCCTGGAAGGTCGGCGGCGCCGGGTCGAGGAGCGTCGGGACGGGCTGCGAGCGTCGTTGGCCCGCACGCGGGAGCGGGTCGACCGCTACACCTTGGAACTGCAACACCACGGGCTGGAATCCGTGGACCGCGAGGTCCGTTGGCTCTCCGAGCTCATCAACAGTGAAAAGGTTGATCGCCCGGCGATCGACAGAGGAAGCGACGAATCATGAAAGGGGACCCCATGGGTTCGGTACGAGTTGCCATTGTCGGGGTCGGCAACTGCGCCGCGTCACTGGTGCAGGGCGTCGAGTACTACCGGGATGCCGACCCCGCGGCGAGCGTGCCGGGGCTCATGCACGTCATGTTCGGCGACTATCACGTCCGCGACATCGAGTTCGTCGCCGCTTTCGACGTGGACGCCAAGAAGGTCGGGCAGGACCTGTCCTATGCGATCGGCGCCAGCGAGAACAACACCATCAAGATCTGCGACGTGCCGGAGCTCGGCGTACCGGTCCAGCGCGGACACACCCTGGACGGCCTCGGCAAGTACTACCTGCAGACGATCACCGAGTCCGACTCCGAGCCGGTCGACGTCGTCGCCGCGCTTCGGGCGGCCCGTGCCGACGTGCTGATCTGCTACCTCCCGGTCGGCTCGCAGGCGGCGGTGGAGTTCTACGCGCAGTGCGCCATCGACGCCAAGGTCGGCTTTGTCAACGCGTTGCCGGTCTTCATCGCCGGTACGCCGGAGTGGGCGGCGAAGTTCGCCGCGGCCGGTGTTCCGATCGTCGGCGACGACATCAAGAGCCAGGTCGGCGCGACGATCACCCACCGGGTGCTGGCCAAGCTCTTCGAGGACCGCGGCGTGGTGCTGGACCGGACGATGCAGCTCAACGTCGGCGGCAACATGGACTTCATGAACATGCTCGAGCGTGAGCGGCTGGAGTCCAAGAAGATCTCCAAGACCCAGGCCGTCACGAGCAATGTGGCCCACGACATGGGCGCCGCGAATGTCCACATCGGACCGTCGGACTACGTGTCCTGGCTGGACGACCGCAAGTGGGCCTACGTGCGGCTTGAGGGCCGGGCGTTTGGCGATGTGCCGCTGAACCTGGAGTACAAGCTCGAGGTCTGGGACTCGCCGAACTCCGCCGGGGTGATCATCGATGCGGTGCGCTGTGCCAAGATCGCCATGGACCGCGGCATCGGCGGACCGATCCTGTCCGCGTCGTCGTACTTCATGAAGAGCCCGCCGGAGCAGTACAGCGACGACATCGCCCGTGAGAAGGTCGAGCAGTTCATCCGCGGCGAACTCGACCGCTAGCCACGGATTGTCAGTGGATGCGCGTCACCCGTGGCGCGGATCCACTGACAACTCGGCTCACGTAATTCCGGGTGTGTGCAGGATGCTTGGCTCCGGCTACGGCGGGCAGTAGCCATGCGGCCAAACTACTCATCCGATGAGGGGTGTCGCTTATGGCCGTGCAAATCCCTGGGAAGGCCGTCTCAACAGGAGACAACATTGAGTCACCCACAGTTGATCTGCTCAGGGCGCTCAACCTGCTCGGAACCGACACTGAGATAACAGCGTCCGGAAAGTTCGTTTCTGCGTTCACGGGCCCAGCCGACTCCGTGGCTGTCCTGGAGGCAGGCGGTACAGCGCTCAGCAAGTGGTGGGCTGCAAGCGGCGCAGCTACAGTCGCCGCCGCTTGGATATCCGTTACACGCTTCTATGACAAGGCCGACACCCCTAAGGGCACCGTGCTGTTCGTCGCAGCCATTGTCAGCGCAGCAGCGATCCTCGCGATTGGCTACATCGTCGCCTCTGACGTTCGAGGGCGCGCCGCTGCCTCTGTAGCAACCATTAATGCCAGACGCGATATCGCGGATGCGGTCATCAGCGCTGCCCTGGAGGCGCGGATACCTGAGGAGCCAATGGCCGCTGAGCAGATTGTGCCGCTACCGGCTCCACTGACCATGCGTTACGTACCGGCCAGGGGAGACGAAGGCGAGCAAGGCTGGAAGGCAATCGCCATACGGGTTGGTGATCGTTCAGAAACAGGATACCTGATTGTTAAGGTTGGCTCCCACAAGTGGGCCAAGGCCGATGACGTGGAGCTGGTCGGCTAGGCTGCTGACCCAGGTGTTGCACGTAAACGGTGGCGTTGCACTCAAAGCTCATCAGTCACCCTCTCCGTCTGCGTCGGTAACTCTGACTGCTATGGCGCTCGCTACCGCCGGTCAGGCGGCGAGGCCGCGTACGGCGTCGGACAGCTCGGCCCCCACCTGAACCTCCGCGCGCAGCGGCGCCAGGATGAGTTCCTCGGTGACCGCGTCGACCCGGCGGGTCAGTTCGCGCGCAGCCCGGCGACGGCGGCGGGCGGCACCCAGCGCGATGAACGGCCGGGCGGCCACCCTGAGCAGCAGCCCGGCCAGCAGGCCGCCGATCAGCAGCAGCGTTGGCCAGGCGAAGGGGCCGAGCGCCGGCGGTTCCAGGTCGATCTGCAGGTAGCCCAGCACCGCGAGCAGCCCCAGCCACAGCAGTCCGACGACCGCGAGGCCCAACAGCGCCCACTGGACAGCGCCGGCGGCCCGCCACCACCGCGGCGGCGAGCTCATGCCGAGGTCGGCACCACCGACCGCCCGGTCCAGCGCGTCGGGCACCTCGTCGGCGCGGCGGGCGGCGGCGGCGCGGAACAACGTCGGCCACGGGCCGGGCAACCCGGTCGAGGCGGTGTCTGCAGCCTGCCGGATCGCGCTGTCGACGCCGGCCCGCGAGGCCGCCGAGGCGGCCGGCATCGACGTCCGAGACAGCACCCCCTGATCGGCGGACGGGCCCGAGCGGCCCAAACCGAGGCGACGAAGCGGATCAGGGCGCAGCCGTGACAGCCAGCGCAGCGGAGGCCACCCCACGGCGGCCGTACCTCGCCGGGTGTGGGCGCGGGCGACGGCATCGAGCACAGTCGGCACGCCGGCGGCTCGGCGCATCGCGGTTGCCAACTGCGGACTGCTTCCCGGTGACCGGGTGGGACGCCGGTTCGGGACCAGCGGGAGGAGACTCGATGCGAGCCCGGTCAGGTCGGCGCCGATCCGCTCGGTCCGGGCGCGGTGCTCGGTCACCGTCCTCACCAGCACCTGCCGCAGCGGCTGCGCGCCTCCCGGCGTCGTCGCCGACGTCGCCAGGACGGGGATCCCCGCGAGGCCGTCCTCGACGAGCAGTTCGCGCAGGTCGGCAAGGCACTCCTGCAGGGACTCGGCGTCGAGCTGGTCGGCCTGGTTGAGGGTGACGACGACGACTTCGCGGTGCGCCGACAGCGGACGCAGGTAGCGGTCGTGGACCGCCGCATCGGCGTACTTCTGTGGATCAAGGACCCAGACGAAAGCGTCGACCAAGCGGACCAGCCGGTCCACCTCGGCGCGGTGCGATTGCTCGGTCGAGTCGTGGTCGGGCAGGTCCAGAAGCACCAGCCCCGCCAGGTCCGACGCGGCGGCCGGGTCGGCCCGAGCGGCCGGGTCGGCCCGAGCGGCCGGGTCGGCCCGAGCGGCCGGGTCGGTCCGAACGGCATAGTGCCGCTGACCCACTCCCAGCCAGTCCAGCAGCCCGTCCGCGCCGTCGCCCCCTACGACGAAGGCCTGCGTCGCACTGGTCGTCGGCCGTCGGATCCCCACCGGCGAGAGCGTCGTCTGCGCCACCGCGTTGAACAGCGAGGACTTGCCGCTTCCGGTCGCTCCGGCCAACGCGACCACCGTGTGCTCGCCGGACAGCCGCAGTCGGGCACCGGCGTGATGGAGCAGGTCTCCGGCGCGCTCGGACACGTCGGCGGGCAACCGCCCCGACCCGAGGCGTACGACGTCCTCCAGCGCATCCAGCCGAGCCGCCAGTCCGGCGGATCGGCTCATTGCCAGCCCGCCTCGTGCGCTGCGCGCACCGCTCGCTCCACTCCTCGCTCGTCCCTCACTGCGATGCTCGCTCGCTCACGGCTCATTGCCAGCCCGCCTCGTGCGCTCTGTCATGGCGCGCTGCGCGCGCGAGTCGCCTCCGCTCCTCGAAGCCGCCCGGCGGGCAGATCGACGCCCCATCTGCGGCTACGTCGCCGGGCCCGCCAGGCAACTCCTGCGATGCTCGGCTCCAGCGCACCGCTGGCTCTCGGCTCACTGGCCGGCCGACACGGCGTGGTGCACCGCTGCCGCGGCTGC
>Ga0136616_10000687_pt1 | contig 16595 bp, 17 predicted proteins | sample AntDrymUQ2992106_2_FD_106648 | JGI IMG/M metagenome (GOLD analysis project Ga0136616, IMG submission 106648) | Polar desert sand microbial communities from Dry Valleys, Antarctica - metaG UQ299 (21.06) | ecosystem: Environmental > Terrestrial > Soil > Desert | place: Antarctica: Dry Valley...
CAGGGCGTTGTCGACGCGCTCGAGGTGATCACGAGCGACGGGCAGGTGCGCTCGATCTTCTTCAACATCTTCGGCGGGATCACGCGCTGCGACGAGGTCGCGCGCGGCATCCTCCAGGCGGTCGAGCGGATCAAGATCGAGAATCCGATCGTGGTGCGCCTGGACGGCACGAACGCCGAAGAGGGCCGGCGGATCCTCGCCGAGGCCGCTCCGGCGAACCTGCACACCGAGCCGACGATGCTCGAGGCGGCGCGGCGGGCAGTGGAGCTCTCGCGATGACGACCTGGAGCGGGCGGGCGGAGGCCTACCGGAACGCCGAGGACCAGCGCGAAGGCGACGACCTCGACCTGATCGTCGCCTGGGCGGGGGGCTGCGAGACCGCGCTCGACGTTGCGACCGGGGGCGGGCACACCGCGCGGCGGCTCCGAGCGGCCGGCCTTCGGGTGACGACCCTCGACCCCGCGCCGGGCATGGAGCCCGACGTGATCGCGCGCGCGGAGGACATTCCCTTCGCCGAGGGCTGCTTCGACCTCGTCGTCAGCCGGATCGCGCCGCACCATTTCGAAGACGTCGAGGCGGCGATCGGCGAGATGGCGCGCGTATCGTGCCGCCTCGTCGTGATCGAGGACACGCTCTTCGCGAGCGAGGAGATCGAGGAGGCCGAGCGCCTCCGCGACCCGACCCACGTCCGGTCGTACACCGACGAGGACTGGCGCGGCTTCCTCGGATGTGCCGGGCTCGAGGTCGAGGCCGTCGAGCTGGTCGAGAAGCGCCGCCCGGTCGAGCGCTGGCTCGCGCGCACCGAATGCTTCGGCACCGACGCCGCACGGGTGCGGCAACTGCTCGCCGATCGCATCCAGGAGGGCGAGTACGTCGACACGAAGATCCTTCTCCGGGCGAGGAAGCGCTGATGGCGATCATCGTCGACCGGGACACCCGGCTCGTCGTCCAGGGCCTCACCGGCAGCGAGGGCTCCTTCCACGGGACGCGGAACAAGCGGCACGGGACGCAGGTCGTGGCCGGCGTCACGCCGGGCAAGGGCGGCCAGGAGGTGGAGGGGATCCCGGTCTTCGACACGGTCGCCGAGGCCGTCGCCGAGACCCGCGCCAACACGACGATGGTGTTCGTTCCCGCGCGCTTCGCGGCCGACGCGATCTACGAGGCGGTCGACGCCGGCATCGGCACGGTCATCTGCATCGCCGAGGGGCTGCCGGCGCACGAGATGCTGCGGGTGTACACCTACATACGGCCGCGCGGGATCACGATGCTCGGGCCGAACTGCCCCGGGGCGCTTTCACCGGGAAAGGCGAACGTCGGGATCATCCCGGCCGAGATCTTCCGTGAGGGCTCGATCGGCCTTGTTTCCCGTTCGGGCACGCTCACCTACCAGATCGGGCACGAGCTGACCGGACTCGGGCTCGGCAACTCCACGATCGTCGGGATCGGCGGCGACCCGATCGTCGGCTCGTCCTTCATCGACGTGCTCGAGAAGTTCGAGGCCGATCCCGAGACCGAGCACGTGGTCATGGTCGGCGAGATCGGCGGCGACGAGGAGGAGAAGGCGGCGCGCTTCATCGAGGAGCGGATGACGAAGCCCGTCGTCGCCTACATCGCAGGCTTCACGGCGCCTCCGGGCAAGACGATGGGGCACGCGGGCGCGATCATCTCCGGCTCCGCGGGCACGGCCGAGGGCAAGAAGGAGGCGCTCGAGGCGTGCGGCGTGCGGGTGGGGACGACGCCGACGGAAGTGGCGCAGCTCGTCGCCGAGGTCGCCGGCACGCGCGTGTAGCGCCCGTCAGCGAGAAGGCTCGACGGGGACGAGCTCGAGCAAGGTTGCGGCCTCGCGGAAATCCTCCGGGTTGCGCGTATAGAGCGGCAGGCCTGCGCTTAGGGCAGTTGCCGCGATCAGCAGGTCGAGCGCCCGCCGGCCGCGCGCCTTGCTGCCAGCCGCAGCGACCGCGGCGTAGATCCGCCCGTACGCCCGCGCGACAGCCGCGTCCACCGGCAGCGGATCGAAGGTGGCCTCGGCCCGTTGCAGCCTGTCCTGGCGACGTGCCCGCTCGGCGAGGTCCGGCGTGGCGTGCGGCCCGGCGGCAAGCTCGGCGAGCGTTACGGCCGACACTGCGAACTCGGCGGGAAGATCGGAAGCGTCGAGCCGTCCAGCTCGATCACAACAGACGTGTCGATGATTCCGCGCGCGTGTCGCGGCTCAGGCACGAGGAGCCGCGTTCTGGTCGAGCAGAGCGTCGACGTCCGTGCGGAAGCGCTCGCGCTCGATGGCCGGCGCATCGGCGAACGCGGCAATCGCCGTCCCCGCCGCGACGAATCGCCGCTGGCGCAGGGGCGTTAGCTCGCCGACAGGAACGCCGTTACGCGTCACCACGAAAGCCTCTCCACGATCGACGGCCCGCATGATCTCGCCGCTGAGGTTGCGCAATTCCCGCTGGCTGATCCTGCGAGCCATCACCCACGGCGTAGCACGGTTGCTACGGCCGCTTACGATCGTCGACGCTCTGCTTACACTTCCCCGCGGTGACCATTTCGTTCGCCCGGGGTGCGCCTTCCGCCGACCTGCTCCCGATCGAGGAGCTCGCCGACTGCGCCCGCGTCGCGCTCGAGCGCGACGGGAAGACGGTGCTCGCCTACGGAAGCGGCGGAGGCTACGGGCCGCTGCGGGACTGGCTCGCCGAGCGCCACGGCGTCGAGCCCGAGCGGGTTCTGATCACGAACGGATCTCTGCAGGCCTTCGTCTTCCTCGTCGAGCATCTAAGCGCAGCGGACGGCCCGGCCCGCATCCTCGTCGAGGCGCCCACCTACGACCGGCCGCTGAAGGTGCTCGCGCGGCTCGGCGCCGAGATCGTGACGATTCCGCTCGACGACGACGGACTCGACCTCGACGCGCTCGAGCACGAGCTGCGCACCGGCCCGCGGCCTGCCCTCCTGTACACGATCCCGACCTTCCAGAACCCGAGCGGGCGCACCCTGGGCGGCGAGCGGCGGCGGCGGCTGGCGGAGCTCGCAGGGGAGTACGAGCTGCTGGTCCTCGAGGACGACCCGTACGGGCTCGTGCGCTTCGAAGGCGAAGGGGAGCCGACGATCTTCGAGCTCGAGGGCGGGCGCCGGGTCGCGTTCAGCTCCTCCTTCTCGAAGACGGTGGCGCCCGGCGTGCGCGTCGGCTACGTCGTCCTGCCGACGTCGCTCGCGCAGGCGATCACCGAACTCGCCGTCTCGACCTACATCTCGCCCGTGCTGCCGACGCAGGCCGCGGTCTGGGAGTTCATCCGGCGCGGGAGCTTCGAGCCGAACCTGAGCCGGGTGTGCGGTCTGCTGCGCGAGCGGCGGGACGCGATGCTCGCCGGGCTCGACCGTGACTTTCCACCGGGAACGATGTGGAGCAGGCCGCAGGGCGGGTACTTCGTCTGGGTCGACCTCCCCGACGGAACCGACGCGGCCGGACTCTGCGAGAGGGCGGCCGAGGCCGGTGTCTCCTTCGTCAAGGGCGCCGACTTCTTTCCGGACGGCTCCGGAGGATCCTCGGCCCGCCTGGCCTACAGCGCCGAGCCTCCGGCACGGATCGACGAGGGCCTCGCGCGGCTTGCCTCGCTCCTGCCCGAGCCGGCTCGCGCCTAGGAGCCTGGGGCGGTAACGGCGGTTGGTGCGATCCGGGCGAAGCGATCGGCGGAGATGGTGGCGAGCGGGCGAGGGAAGCGGCTCGTGAGGGAGTGTAGGACTGTTGCGGCCGTCGCGAGGCGGCGGCGTTTCCCTGGCGAGGGACTCGCGGGAGCGCTGTTTTGCTCCCTGATCAGCTCGAGGCCGCCGGCTCGGTGGAGCTTGAGCAGGTTGTGAATCGCGCAGTGGAAGCGCCACTGCGCGCGGGCGGCCTGTTTGCCGCGTAAGCGCAGCCGCCGGCCGTCCTGGACGGTCTCGATCTGGCCGAAGACCGGCTCGACGATCACCTTGCGGCGACTGTAGAGGGCGCGGCCCTTCTTCGTTTTCAGCTTGCGCGCCATCCGCTGCTTGGGCGTCGCATCGTTTGCGATCGGCCCGCGCGGCGCCGGCGGCTGCGGCTCTGAGTGCTTGAAGCGGCCGGTGGCGATGTGCGGATCAAGCCCGTGCTCGGCCGTAATCCGCACGTTCTGCTCGGAGAAGTAGCCGGCGTCGGCGCTCAGCACCGCGCCCTCGGGCAGCTCGGCGTCGATCGCCTCGAGGTTGTCGGCCAGCTGCGCAAGGGCCGGCTCGAGCTGACGCGCGTCCGGCGCCTCGTCGGCGAGCTCGCAGGCGACGATCACCTGCGCTTGCGAATCGACGATCGCCTGGCCGTTGAAGCACTGCTGGTAGGCGCCGTCGGAGGTCTTCATGATCTTCGAGTCGGGATCGGTGAAGTTGCGTTGCGCGCCCGGCTTCGGCTTGTACGGGTCGCGTCCGTCGCGGGGCGCCCGCGGCGTCTTGCCCTGCGCCTCCAGCTCGGCGCGCCTGGCTGCCTCACGCTCGGCCGCCTCCGCTTCCAGCGCCTGCTTGGCCTCCCGGATCCGCGCCAGCCGCCCCTCGCGCCGCTGTAGCTCCTCGGGCAACTCGTCGCCGCGCAGGTCCGGGCCGAAACGCTCGTCCTCGGCGGCGTCGACGGCTTCGGGTCTCGGCGAAAAGCGCCGTCACGTTCGCGCGGATCGCGGCGATCTCCGCCTCCAGCCGCGCCTCCGCCTTCACCATCCGCTCATAGCTCATCGCCTTGTGCCGCAACGCGTTCGCGCGCAGCTTCGTGCCGTCCAGAGCCAGCGTCCCCAGCCCGACCAGCCGCGCCTGCCTGCACAACCGCAGCGCCTGCACGAACAGCTCCGCCAACGCCTCCAGATGCCGCGCCCGAAAGCGGGCGATCGAGCGGTAGTCGGGATGCTGATCAGCGCACAGCATCCGCACCGCCACATCCCGGTAGCTCGCCCGCTCCAGCTTGCGCGAGGAGACGATCGCGTTGGCGTAGCCGTAGAGCAGCAGCTTCACCATCAAGCGCGGGTCGTAAGGCGGATAGCCGCGCTCGTCCTCGTAGCCCGCGTAGATCGCCGACAAATCGAGCGTCCCCGACTCCACCAGATCGGAGACGAAATGGGCCAGATCGCCCTCCGGGATCCACTCCTGCAACACCGGCGCCAACAACAACACCTGACCGGAATCGTACGGCCGAAACGTCTTCTCCTCTCCCACCGGCCGCCGCACCGCCGGCTCGCCACCCTCGCCCGCCGAAACCTCGACCAACCGCTCCTGCACCGAAACCGCCGACAAGACAACCTCCGCGTCGTAGGACGCACAGATCGTCCTCGACGCCCCGGACGGCTCAGACCCCGTTACTGACCCGGGCTCCTAGGCTGCCGACGGGGCGGCCAGCGCGGGCCGCCGCAAGCGCGCGGGCTCCCGGGGCTCCGGAGCCATCGCCAGGGCGCCCCTCTTGACCGGCCGGAACGTGGGGCACGCGCGGTTTCCAGGGAGCGCGCACAGGCCCGCTTGCCGGAAGTAGCAGTCGTCGCAGGATCGGTCACAAAGTCCGTTTGGGTGCATTTTCCATCTCCCCCGAGATGTCGATAGAAAGTCGCCGCCGCAGAAGTCCGGGGGATGATAGGTCTGCCGCTCGGGCATGCCTAGATGGGCGATGAGGAAAGGGCCGCAATTTCCGCCCCCTTCGGAAGTGGGCTACGGAGCGGCCTGACGCTGCTCGGCGGCGATCGTTGCCAGACCGCGCAACGCCTCGTCCAAAGTACGAACCGCAAGCACCCGCACACCGTCGCCGTAGCGCCGGGCCTCGGCCGCGTTGTCCCCGGTGGGCACGACGAAGACATCCACCTTGCTGCGCTTCGCACCGATGACCTTCTGTTGGATCCCGCCGACCGCGCCGACGCGGCCGTCGAGCTCGATCTCGCCGGTGACGGCGACGTCGAGGCCACGGTCGACGTCGCGCCCGAGCTGTTCCAGGAGCTCGAGCGTGAAGGCGAGCCCCGCCGACGGGCCTCCGACGTCGCCCGTGTCGATCTCGACGTCGAGCGGGAGCCGGATGTCGGCAGCCTGCTCGACGATCACGCCGATCACCGGGCGGCCGGTCTCGTCGTCCCTCACCGTCCGGAGCGAGAAGCGCAGCCGGTCGGTGCCCCGGCGGACGCCGAGTCTCGCACTGTCACCCGGCTCTCGGCGGCCGAGCAGCCGGCGTAGGTCGCCGGGCGTGCGGACCGGCGCGCCGTCGACGGCGACGATGATGTCGGTGGGTTGCAGCTTCTTGGAAGCGGGCGAACCGGGAGCCACGAGCGCGACCAGCGCGCCGGCCGGGTCTGCCTTCACGTCGTAGTCGACCTCACGGAAGGCGACCGCCGCCGCGATCCGCTGCGAGCGGGTCATCTGGCGCAGGTTCCCCTGCCGCCTCGCGTCGTCGCTGATCCCGGTCGGGTTGAGCGCCTCGGCGGGCACGAGCCGCGATCCGTCGCGCAGGCCCGGGAAGAGGCGCTCGAGCAAGCTCGCCTTGCGGACGAGGACGTCGACGAAGTAGATACCGCCCGGATCGTCCCGCGGCCTACGCCCCTCGACCTTGACCAGAGGCTCGACCGAGTGCGCCTCGTTGGGCAGGAAGATGTAGGTGTCGTCCGCGGGCGCGAAGACGAGGACGCCCAGGACGACGACGAGCAAGAGGAGGCCCGCGACGGCGAGCCGCCGCGGTGAGAGACCCTTCGGCACCCTGCTCCGAGTGTAGAGAAGCGGCTACAGGAGACCGCGCGTGAGACCGCCGTCGACTGCGATCAGCGTGCCCGTGATGTACGCGGCGCGGTCGGAGGCGAGGAAGCAGACGAGGTCGCCGATCTCCTCCGGCTGCCCCAGGCGCCGGAGCGGGATCGCCGCCAGGTCGCTCTCGCTCGGGCCGTCGGGGTAGACCTCCCGCAGGCGTTCCGTGTCGAACCGGCCGGGCGCGATCGAGTTGACGGTGATGCCGCGCTCGCCGACCTCGCGCGCAAGCGTCTTCGCCCAGCCGACGACCCCCGGGCGGACCGCGTTCGAAAGCGCGAGCTGGTCGATCGGCTCGCGCACCGAGCTCGAGGTGATCGTCAGGACGCGGCCGTGGCCGCTGCGCTCGAGGTGGGGAAGGCACAGGTTGGTGAGCCGGACGGCTGAGACGAGCAGCAGCTCGACGGCAGCCTCGATCGCGGCCGCATTCAGCTCGACCGCCGGCCCGCGTGGGGGTCCGCCGCTGTTGTTGACGAGGATGTCGATGCCGCCGAAGGCTTCGAGCGTCTGTTCCACGAGGTGCTCGAGGTGTGCGGGGTTCGTGACGTCGCCCCGGACGGGAAGGGCGCCGAGCCGCTCGGCCTCGCGCCCGAGTACATCTCGCCTGCGCGCCAGCATGGCGACGTTGGCGCCCTCGCGCGTGAGCGCCTCCGCGATGCCGAGGCCGATACCGGCGGAGGCGCCGCAGACGATCGCCGTGCGGCCTTTGAGACCGAGATCCACGAGCTAGACCATCAGGTCGAGAGGAGGCCGACGACCTCGCGCACCGACTCTGCCGATGCTGCGAGCGCGCTCCGCTCCTCCGGGGTGAGCTCGAGCTCGACGATCTCCTCGATCCCGCCTGCCCCGAGCTTGACGGGGACGCCCATGTAGAGCCCGTCGATTCCGTACTCGCCCTCCAGGAGGGCTGTGCACGGAAGCAGGCGCTTCTCGTCGAGCAGGATCGCCGCCACCATCTGCGCGGCCGCGGCTCCGGGGGCGTACCAGGCCGACGTGCTGAGCAGGTTCACGATCTCGCCGCCGCCCTTGCGCGTGCGCTCCACCATCGCGTCGATCGCGCCGGCCGGGACGAGCTTGGTGAGCGGTACTCCGCCGACCGTGGTCGCCGAGACGACGGGAACCATCTGATCCCCGTGCCCGCCGAGCACGGTGGCGGTGACGTCCTTCGTCGAGGCGCCGGCGGCCCACGAGATGAAGGTCGAGAAGCGGGCCGTGTCGAGAATCCCGGCCATCCCGAAGACGCGCACCTTCGGCCAGCCCGAGACGTTCTTGGCGACGTGGCACATCGCGTCGAGCGGGTTCGAGACGACGACGAGGATCGCGTCGGGCGAATGGTCGATCGCGGCCTCCGTGACCGAGGCGACGATGCGCTCGTTCGTCGTCACGAGATCGTCACGGCTCATCCCCGGCGAGCGCGGCAGCCCCGCGGTGATCACCACCACGTCGGACGCCGCCGTCTCCTCGTAGCCGTTCGAGCCGGTGACCCTCGCCTCGTAGCCGAGCACGGGGCCGGCCTGGTTGATGTCGAGGGCCTTGCCCTGCGGCAGGCCCTCCTTGATGTCGACCAGGCAGACGTCCGCCAGGTCGCGCCTTGCCACCTCCTGCGCACACGTCGCGCCCACGTTCCCGGCTCCCACGACCGTGACCTTCCTACGCATGGCGTAGCGGCTTGGGATCACGGAGCGTCACGGCGCGTGACTCTAGCTCTTCGTGGGGTCGGAACCCGTGACGGTGTGCTGAGTTTCTTGTCGCTCCTGGATGTTTCCGGCGGAGCCGGGCTTGCCCCGGCGCAGCCTCCCGCGGCTCCGGCGCGTCGCGCTTCGAAGGAGGGGGCCCGTGGGGGAACCATGGGTTCCCCCACGCTAAGTCAGGTAGATTCGCGCCTCGATGAACGATTTCAAGCCAGGGCTCGAAGGGGTAGTCGCGGTCGAGACCGAGATCGCCGAGCCCGACCGCGAAGGCGGATCGCTCCGTTACCGCGGAGTCGACATCGAGGAGCTCGTCGGCCATTACCCGTACGAGAACGTCTGGGGGCTGCTGGTCGACGACGACCTCGACTCGAAGATGCCCGATCCGGAGGCGTACGAGCCCGCAGGTCTCACCGGCAACGCGCCTGCCGATCTCCAGGCCGAGACGGCGCGCCTGGCCGGGGAGTGGAAGCTTGGAAAGCTGAACGAGACCTCGGAGGAGCAGGTTCGCGAGGATCTCGGCCGGCTCTCGGCGCAGATGATGTCGATCGTCGCCCGCTCGGCGCGCATCGCGGACGGCAGGACCGACGTCGTCCCGGACGATGTCGTGGCGCGCGGTACGACCGCTGCGGAGAAGTTTCTCCTGCGCTGGCGCGGCGAGGCCGACCCGAGCCACGTCAAGGCCATCGACACCTACTGGATCTGCACGGCGGAGCACGGGCTGAACGCGTCCACGTTCACCGCCAGGATCGTTGCCTCGACGGGCGGCGACTGCGGCGCGTCACTCTCCTCTGCTGTGGGCGCCCTCTCGGGGCCGCTGCACGGGGGCGCTCCCGCCTACGTCAAGCCAATGCTCGAAGAGGTGTCGAAGCTGGGAGACGCCGAGCGGTGGGTGAGGGAGGCGCTCGCAAGCGGCAAGCGCATCATGGGCTTCGGCCACCGCATCTATCGCGCGGAGGATCCACGCTCGCGCCTGCTCAAACGGACTGCGAGGGAGCTCGGCGCGCCGTACATCGAGGTGGCCGAGGAGCTCGAGCAGGTCGCGCTCGTCGCCCTCCAGGAGCGGTCCCCCGACCGCGTGCTGGCGACCAACGTCGAGTACTACTCGGCCGTCGTGCTCGACGTCGCCGAGATTCCGCCGCCGCTCGCGCCTGCGATGTTCGCGTGCTCGCGTGTCGCCGGCTGGTCGGCCCACATACTCGAGCAGAAGCGGACCGGCCGCCTGTTCCGGCCCTCTGCCCGCTACATCGGGCCGGGCACGCGCTCGCTAACCTCGGTCTAGCTCCTCTCATGGGGTCGGGAATTTTTGAGGTTATGACAGCTTCCATGTCGCTGGTCATGGATGTTTCCGGCGGAGCCGGGCTTCGCCCGGCGTGCGCTACACCCGCGGCCCCGGCGCGTCTGGCTTCGAAGGAGGGGGCCCGTGGGGGAACCACGGGTTCCCCCACGCTATGAACCTCGCCGAGGCCGCTGCCTCCGCAGACACCCTGGCTCGGGAGGGCGCCGAGCGCGAGCTCGCCGAGCTGCGCGCGCGCTGGAGCGACGAGGTCGAGGCGGCCGCGCGTGCCGCGGACTTCCGCGTTCGCGCCGGGGCGTATCGGTCGGTCGGGCAGTTCCGCTTTCGCCAGAAGGTTCAGCTCCTGCGCCGTGGGCTTGAGGACGAGAGCCCCGCGTGCCGCGGGTCGGCGCTGCTCTCGCTCGAATTGCTCTCGCGCGATCACCCCGGCGATGTGAACGGCGTCCGCCCGCTCCTGCACGAGCTCGCAAGTCACGACCCCAACGCGGCCGTCCGGCGCCTCTCGATCCTCTGCCTCAAGAACGGCTCGCCCCAGCGGGACACGGTCGTCCTGCTCGGGGGGCTCGCAACGGACGAGGAGAACGACCGCGAACTGCGCACCACCGCGCGTACGGTCGCCGCGGCGCTCACCCAGCGCTCTCGCAACTCGCCTTAAAGGCGAGGAGGGCGCCGCGGCACTAGAGCTGCCTCCCCGCCAAACTGCATTTTCCGCTTCGCGGATGGCGGTAGGGACTGATCGGTCATCAGGACTCCGACCCGGTCGAGGCGACGAGAGCGGTGACTTGCGGTGTGAGCGAGCCCACCGTTCTGTATTTTTATCGCGCTGTCACGGGCTCAAACGCGGGGCTTGCGCCGGGCATGCGGATGTGCCTGGAAGTAGACCTCGCGTCTGCGGCTGTCCGAGACATGGGTGTAGATCTCGGTCGTCGCGAGATCGGCATGCCCGAGCAGCTCCTGCACGCTCCGCAGGTCGGCGCCGCCCTCGAGCAGGTGCGTCGCGAACGAGTGGCGGAGCAGGTGGGGATGGATCCGCTCGGGCTCGAGGCCGGCCTTGCCCGCAAGGCGGCGGAGGATCTCGAAGGCGCCCGCCCGCGTGAGCGGCCCGCCGCGGGCGTTGAGGAAGAGCTCGGGACGGTGCCGCCGGTCGAGGTGGGGCCGCCCATGCGCGAGGTAGCGGCGGAGCGCGTCGGCCGCTTGCCGTCCGAGCGGAACGATGCGCTCTTTCCCGCCTTTGCCCAGGGCCCGGACGAGGCGTCGCTCGAGGTCGATCGCGCTCCGCTCGAGGCCGACGGCCTCGCTGACGCGCAGGCCGCCGCCGTAGAGAATCTCCACGAGGGCGGCATCGCGCTGGGCGCGCGGAGTCGTTCCCACCGCGGCGTCGATGAGGCGCTCCACCTCGCGGACCGAGAGCGTTCGCGGCAGCCGGCGCGTGCGCCGTGGCAGCTCGAGCTCGGCCGCAGGATTCTCGTCGCACCGGCCGAGCAGCACGAGATGCCGGAAGAACGAGCGGACGGCGGCGATGCGGCGGGCGACAGTCGCCGGGGAGAGACCCTCGTGCCGTAGGTGGACGACGTAGCGCTCGAGCTCGGTCGACGTGGCCGTGTGGGGCGGCCGCCCGAGCCAGGCGGCGAGCGCGGTCAGATCACGCCGGTAGGCCTCGACGGTCTTCGGCGCACGGCGGGCGGCGAGGAGCGCGAGGAAGCCGTCGAGCTCCGGATTCCGCGTCGCCTCCACCCCCGCACGTTCGGCGCAGCGGCGTGCTCGCCTGCCCGTCGACCTGGTAGAGGGTCGCCGAGTCGAAGAGAGGAGGATCTCGCCATGAGTGTGCTTATCCGCTTCGCCCCTGCGTCCCTGACCGCGGAGCAGTACGACGAGAGCATCCCGCGGCTCAAGCAGTCCGGAGATTTTCCCCCGGACGGGCTCGAGTACCCGTCTGTTTCGGCCTGGAAGGCACCCTGCGAGTCAGCGAGATCTGGGACTCGCGGGAACAGCTGCAGGCGTTCGGGGAGCGCTTGATGCCGCTGCTGGCCGAAGTGGGGATCGATCCGGGCGAGCCGGAGCTGACCGAGATCCACAACATCATCAAACGCTAGGAGACACGCCCCTACGATCGCGGGTGCGCTCGGTCGTAGACCCGCCGCAGGCGCCGCGCGTCGACGTGGCTGTACACCTGCGTGGTCGAGAGCGAGCTGTGCCCGAGCAGCTCCTGGATCGTCCGTAGGTCGGCGCCGCCCTCGAGCAGGTGCGTCGCGAAGCCGTGCCGCAGCCGGTGCGGGTGGGCGACGAGACGGCGGAGCGTGCTCGTGTCGAGGCGGCGGCCGCGCGCCGAGAGGAAGACCGCGTCCACCGCGCCTCGCGCCAGCGCAGGTCGCGCCTCGCGCCGGTAGCGGCCGAGCCAGTGGGAGGCCTCCTCGCCGAGCGGAACGACGCGCTCCTTGTCGCCCTTGCCCCGGACGCGCACGAGCTCCTGCTCGAAGTCGACGTCCGCGAGGTCGAGGCCGACTGCCTCGGCGCTGCGCAGACCCGCCGAGTACACGAGCTCGAGGAGCGCCCGGTTCCGAAGCGCGAGCGGGCCGTCGCCCTCGACACCCGCAAGCAGGGCGTCGATCTCGCCGGCCGCCGGAGCATCGGGGAGCCGGCGCGGACGACGCGGGGCGAGCGGCACGTCGGGCACCCGCTTCGACCCGAGCGCGCTCGCGAGCAGCGATCGCACCGCCGAAAGCTTGCGCGCGATCGTCGCAGGAGCCAGCCGCTGTGGCTGCCGTCCGGGCCTGGCGGCACCGAGCATCGCGACGTACTCCGACAGCGTGCGCGCGTCGACGGCGTCGAGGCCGACGCCGCGCCGCTCGAGCCAGGAGGCGAACTCCTCGACATCGACTCGGTAGGCGCGCTGCGTCGAGGGCGAGAGCGCGGGGCTCGCGAGGAAGCGCTCGAGTGCTGCTCGTCCATCCATCCCGGCCGGGTTCGAGACGGCGATAGGATCGCCTGCCGATGGCGACCGTCGACCGCGTCCAGCGTCTGGCCGAGCTCGCCGTGACCGTCGGCGCGAACGTCCAGCCCGACCAGATCGTCGCCCTCGGCGCCGAGCTCGGCCACGAGCCCATCGTCCGCGCGATCGCCGCGGCGGCCTACCGGCGAGGAGCTCGCTTCGTCGACGTCTCGTACTTCGATCCGCACGTCAAGCGCGAGCGGATCCTGAACGCTCGCCCCGAGACGCTCGAGTTCGTCCCGTCGTGGTACGGCGAGCGCATCATCCAGCTCGGTGAGCTGCGGGCCTCGCGCATCCTGACGCGCGGGCCGGGGACGCCGGGCCTGCTCGACGACCTCGATCCGGCACTCACGGGTCGCGACATCCTGCCGCGGATCAAGGAGAGCGGGAAGGTCGTCGGCGATCGCACCACCAACTGGACGATCATCCCGTACCCGACCCCGGGGTGGGCGCAGCAGGTGCACCCGGAACTTGCGCCCGAGGATGCGCTCGAGCGGCTCTGGGAGGAGATCGTGCACGTGTGCCGGCTCGACGAGGCCGATCCGGTGGCCGCCTGGACGGAGCGGATCGAGGACACGCGGGCGGCCGCGGCCCGGCTCAACGAGCGCCACTTCGACTCGCTGCACTTCGAGGGCCCGGGCACCGACCTGACGATCGGCCTCCTGCCGACCTCGATCTGGGCGAATGCACTCTTCGAGACGGTCGACGGGACCGCGCACCTCGCGAACGTCCCGACGGAGGAGGTCTTCACCACGCCCGACCCGGAGCGCGCCGACGGCTTCGTCACATCCACGAAGCCGCTGGTCTTCCCCGGGGGCTCCTCGACGAAGGGTCTGAGGGTTCGCTTCGAGGAAGGTCGCGCGGTCGCGATCGAGGCCGACGAGGGAGCTGCGAACCTGCGCGCCCAGACCGCCAAGGACGAGGGCGGCGTCCGTCTGGGCGAGGTCGCGCTCGTCGACCGGGAGGGGCGGATCGGCCCGCTCGGGACCGTCTTCCACGACACGCTGCTCGACGAGAACGCGGCGAGCCACATCGCGCTCGGCCAGGGCTTCGAGTTCTCGGTCGACGAAGAGGATCACGGGCGCGTCAATAAGAGCGGGATTCACGTGGACTTCATGATCGGCTCGCCCGAGGTCGACGTCACCGGCGCCACGCACGACGGCGAGCGCGTTCCGGTTCTGCGTGGCGGCGCCTGGCAGATCTGAAGGCGTAGGATAGAAGCGGATGGCGACCACGGCGACGGGTCTGGCCGAGCACGGGATTCGCGAGGGCGGTCGGATCTTCTGGCATCCGACGACCTCACAGCTCTACACGCACGCGCTGGCGCGTGGGGAGGCCGGGCTCGCCGAGGGCGGGCCGCTCGTCGTCGACACCGGGCACCACACCGGTCGCTCGCCGAACGACAAGTTCCTCGTGCGCGAGCCGGGCTCCGAGGATCGAATCTGGTGGGAGGGGAACCCGGCGATCGACGAGGAGGCCTTCGAGGCGCTTCGAGAGAAGGTCGTCAGCCACCTCGAGGATCAGGATCTCTACGTCGTCGACGCCTTCGCCGGCGCCGATCCGGCCCATCGACTCGCGGTTCGTGTGGTCAGCGAGAGCCCCTGGCACGCCCTGTTCGCCAAGACGCTCTTCATCGACCCGACGGAGGATGAGCTCTCCGAGTTCGAGCCCAGAGCGCTCGTCCTGCACGCGCCGTCGCTGGAGGCGGATCCGGACGAGGACGGGACGCGCTCCTCGACCTTCGTCCTCCTGCACCCCGGTCGCACCGAGGTTCTGATCGGCGGCACCTTCTACGCCGGCGAGATCAAGAAGTCGATCTTCACCGTGATGAACGATCGCCTGCCGCTCGAGGATGTCCTTCCGATGCATTGCTCGGCGAACGTCGACGACGACGGCCAGGTGGCGATCTTCTTCGGTCTCTCGGGCACGGGGAAGACCACGCTCTCGGCCGATCCGGCGCGCCACCTGATCGGCGACGACGAGCACGGGTGGGGCGACGCGGGAGTCTTCAACGTCGAGGGCGGCTGCTACGCCAAGGTGATCCGCCTCTCGGCCGAGGCCGAGCCGCAGATCTACGCAACGACGCGGAAGTGGGGGACGGTGCTCGAGAACGTGGTCAGCGACGAGGGCGGCGTCCTCGACCTCGACGACGCGTCCAAGACCGAGAACACCCGCGCCGCGTACAAGCTGGAGGAGATTGCGAACGCCCTGCCGGCCAAGCGCGCCGGGCACCCGAGCTCGATCGTGATGCTGACGGCCGACGCCTTCGGGATCCTGCCGCCGATCGCACGCCTGTCGCGCGACGGGGCCCTGTTCTACTTCCTCTCGGGGTACACGGCCAAGGTCGCGGGCACGGAGATCGGCGTCGTGGAGCCGCAGGCCACCTTCTCGACCTGCTTCGGCGCGCCCTTCCTCCCGCAACCGCCCGTCGTGTACGCGCGGATGCTCGGTCAGCGGCTCGATCGTCACGGCGCCGCGGTCTGGCTCGTGAACACGGGCTGGACGGGTGGGCCGTACGGCGAGGGAGAGCGGATGCCGATCGCGGCGACCCGGGCGCTCCTGCACGCCGCCCTCTCGGGCGAGCTCGACGGGGTCGAGTACCGCGAGGATCCCGTGTTCGGCTTCGAAGTTCCGGTCGAGGTTCCGGGGGTCGAGCGCGCCCTCCTCGATCCGCGGTCGACCTGGCGAGAACCTGAGGCGTATGACCGGAAGGCGCGCGACCTTGCCGGGATGTTCCGGGAGAATTTCGCGAAGTTCGCCGCGGACGCCGGCGAATCCGTGGCGGCCGCCGGGCCCCGGGTCTAGCGCCGCCCGCGCTCGACCCGGTCGAGGATCGCCCCGGCCGTTGCCTCGCCGAGGCCGTGTTCCTGCCGGATCCAGGCGTAGCGACCGTCCGCCGAGGCGACGGGCTGCGCTTCGACGAGCTCGGCCCACTGCTCGATCGACCTGCCCGTCTTCACGCACAGGTTGCGCCTGAAGGCCGCCCACATGTCGTCCCACGTGCGAGTCCTCGCAAGCATCGGGCAGGGCGGTGGGTCGGGAGCGCAGAGCGACCCCCACCCGAGCCGGTAGCAGCACCGGACGTCGCCACGCAAGCCGCCTCCTCCCCAGTAACGGGCATAGCCCGTGGCAAGGACGGGATCGGCCTCACCATCGGTGAGCTCGAGGTACGAGCCGTCGAGGTCGTCGGCGGAGTGTCCGGCGAGCTCCTCGTAGGCATCGAGGCCGTGGCGCAGGAAGGCGTGCGGCTCGGGCACCGCCAGCGTGACGGCCGGAGCGAGCCGGGCCGGCTCGAGGATCTCGAGCCGCTCGAGAACCGCCCTGGTTCTCGCGGCGGCGATCAGGATCCGTTCCTCGAGCTCGGCGCGTTCCACGCGGTTCCGCTCGCCGGGCGAGGGTGGCAAGCCCCCCTGGCTCGACTTCGCCCTCGCGACCCGGGGCAGACCCTCCTCCTCGGACCGGTCGGAGAAGGCGTTGACGAGCAGACGGAACTCCCAGTCCGTACGCAGGTCGGCCTCACCGGGACGAAGCAGCTCGACCTCGACGGCTCCTTCCTGTCCGGACGGCCCGATGCGAAGCGTCTCGAGACGCCTCGTCTGCATGCCCTCGAGGACGCGGCGCAGGATCGCCTCCTGCGCCGGCGAGGCTCCGTCGATGGCTGTCGTCAAGCGACCTCGCCTCTTCCGTAACGACGCGTCACAAGGTTCCGATCCGATAGCTTGCCTGCAGGTGGAAGCAAAGCACGATGTCCTCATCGTCGGGGCCGGCTGCGCCGGAATGCGTGCCGCCATCGAAGCCCATGATGCGGGCGCCGACGTGGCGATCATCTCGAAGATCCACCCGGTTCGAAGCCATTCGGGTGCTGCCG
>Ga0136616_10000689_pt1 | contig 16590 bp, 14 predicted proteins | sample AntDrymUQ2992106_2_FD_106648 | JGI IMG/M metagenome (GOLD analysis project Ga0136616, IMG submission 106648) | Polar desert sand microbial communities from Dry Valleys, Antarctica - metaG UQ299 (21.06) | ecosystem: Environmental > Terrestrial > Soil > Desert | place: Antarctica: Dry Valley...
CACAGACCTCGCAGGCAGCGAGCTCGTGAACCGGTGAGAGCTCCTTGCGCATCGGCCGGTCGATGCTAGCGAGCGTCGCGGCCGCGGGCGGGCTCAGGCCTCGACCGCCTCCACTTCGCCGCTGGCCGCGGCGATCACCTTCTGTGCGAGGTGCGCCGGAATCTCCTCGTAGCGGGCGAACTCCATCGTGTAGTCGCCCTGGCCACCTGTGATCGCGCGCAGGTCCGGCGCGTAGCTCAGCATCTCCGCCATCGGCACCTCGGCCCGGATCTCGGTCATCGAGGCCTTTGGCTCCATGCCCAGCGGCCGGCCGCGGCGGCCGTTCAGATCGCCGATCACGTCGCCCACCGAGTCCTCGGGCACCGAGATCGCCGCCGTCATGATCGGCTCGAGCAAGACCGGAGAGGCGCTCTCCATCGCTTCCTTGAACGCCATCGAGCCGGCGATTTTGAACGCCATCTCCGAAGAGTCGACGGAGTGGTAGGAGCCGTCATAGAGCCTGACCTTCAGGTCCTTCACCGGGTAGCCGGCCACGACCCCGCTGGCCATCGCCTCCGCGATGCCCTTCTCGACGGCCGGGATAAGGCCAGTGGGGATCACCCCTCCCTTGATCGCGTTCTCGAACTCGAAGCCCGCGCCGTGCTCGAGCGGCTCGATCTCGATGTGGCAGTCCCCGAACTGGCCGCGGCCGCCGGTCTGCTTCTTGTAGCGGCCCTGAGCCTTCGCCCGGCCCTTGATCGTCTCCTGATAGGGCACGCGCGGCGGCTTCAACGTCACCTCGGCGCCGAAGCGCTCCTTCATGCGCCCGACGATCACCTCGACGTGCACCTGCGAGAGCCCGGCCACGATCTGCTCGCCGGTCTGGTCGTCGCGGTGCAGATCGATCGTCGGATCCTCTTCCTGCAGGCGCCGCAGCGCCGTGAAGACCTTGTCCTCGTCGCCCTTCGCCTTCGCCTCGATCGCGAACGCCATCACCGGGGCGGGCAGCCGCGGCAGACCCAAGGCGACTTGGCACTCGCTCGCCGCGATCACGTCGCCGGCGCGCGTCTCCTTGAGCTTTGCCACCGCGCCGATGTCGCCCGGGCCGAACTGCTCCGCATGCCCCATCTCCTTGCCCTGGGGCACGAGCAGGTGGCCGATGCGCTCCTTGGCGTGGGCGCGTGTGTTGTAGGCGTGCGAGTCGTGGCTCACGACGCCCTGGTAGACGCGAAAGAGGTTGATCCTGCCGGCGAATGGATCCGCGAGCGTCTTGAACACAAAGGCCACGGCGTCGCGATCCTCGACGGGCTCGAGGATCGTGTCGCCGGCGGTCACGGAGCCGCGGTCGGCGGGCGACGGCAGGTCCTCGCAGATCGCATCGAGCAGCCGGTTCATCGCCAGGTTCTGGGTAGCGACGCCGCAGGTGACGGGGAAGATCCGTCCCTCGGTCACGCCCGACTTGAGCGCCGCGACGGTCTCCTCGTGAGCGATCTCCTCGCCCTCGAGGTAGCGCTCCATCAGCTCGTCGGACGCCTCGGCCACCTCGTCCATCAACTTCTCGCGGTACTCCTCCGCGCGTGGCCGCAGGTCCGCGGGAATGTCGATCTCGGAGCAGTTGTCGCGCTCGGCGCCCGCGTAGGAGTAGGCCTTCATGTCGATCAGGTCGATCACGCCGTCCACGTCGTGCTCGGAGCCGATCGGGATCTCGGTGGCCACGGCGTGCACGCCGAAGGCGGCCTTGAGCGAGTCGAGCGTGCGGTAGAAGTCCGCGCGCTCGCGGTCGAGCATGTTCACGAACACGAGGCGCGAGAGGCCGAGCTCCGCGGCGCGCTCCCACAGACGCTGGGTGCCCACCTCGACGCCCATGACGGCGTTGACCACGAAGACCGCGCTCTCGCAGACGCTGATCGCGGCCAGCGCGTCCGCTACGAAGCTGGGCTCGCCGGGCGTGTCGAGCAGGTTGACCTTGCAATGCCGCCACCGAAACGACGCCAGGCTCGACGAGATCGACATCGCGCGGGCCTGCTCGTCGGCGGCGGCGTCGGAGACGGTCGTGCCGTCGGCCACCGACCCGAGGCGCGCGGTGGCGCCAGCCTCGAACAGAAGCGCCTCGTTGAGCGACGTCTTGCCGCTGCCGCGGTGGCCGAGGAGGGCGACGTTGCGGATGCCCTCCGCCGCTTCATGTGCCATGAACAGCTCCTCTCCTCGCTGAGGGGGCCTCAACATACTGCGCGCCGCCGCTCGGCGCGAGTCGCACCGAGGCCACCGCGCATGGCGTCAGCTCGCCTCCTCGAGCACCTCCGTCTGCAGGCGGCCCTTCAGCCTCAGCACCGCCTTCGTGTGGAGCTGGGAAACGCGCGACTCGGTGACTCCGAGCACCTCGCCGATCTCGCGAAGCATCAGGTTCTCGTAGTAATAGAGCGCGATCACGAGCTTCTCCCGCTCCGGCAGCCCGCCGACGGCGTCGGCCAGCCGGTCCTTGGTCTCCACGGCGTCGAGCTCGCGGGCGGGGTTGGGCGCGCCCGGGTCCTCGATCGTGTCAAGCAGCGACACCTGGTCGCCGGAGGCGTCCGAGAGCGTCCAGAGCTCGTCGAGCGCGACGATCGAAGAGTTCGAGATGCGCGTGAGCGAGGAATGAAAGTCGTCGACCGACGTGCCGAGTGCCTCGGCCATCTCGACGTCGGTGGGCGCCCGTTGCAGCTTGTGCTCGAGTGATGCGTTCGCCTTCTCGATCTCGCGCGCCTTGGCGCGAACGGAGCGCGGCACCCAGTCGAGCGAGCGCAGCTCGTCGATGATCGCGCCCTTGATGCGCGTGATAGCGAACGTCTCGAACTTGATCTGGCGCTCGGGCTCGAAGCGCTCGACCGCGGTTATCAGCCCCACGAGGCCGTAGGAGATGAGATCGCCCTCCTCGACGTGCGCCGGCAGGCCGCTCGCCATGCGCCCGGCCACGTACTTGACGAGCGGGGAGTACGCGAGCACGAGCCGCTCGCGCGCCGCGGAGTCCTGGTGGTCCTTGTAGCGCCGCCAGAGGTCCTTCAGCTCGATCGCCTTGAAGTTTGAGTCCAGCGGGTCCTCCCCCCTGCCTTTCTCTTTCCGCTCCCTCGCTTACGCGCGCGGGTGGGCGTGCCTGTACGCGCGTCTCAGGCGAGTCGCCTCGACGCGAGTGTATGCCTGCGTGGTGCTGATGGTCGCATGTCCGAGCAGCTCCTGGATCGCGCGCAGGTCAGCGCCACCCTCGAGCAGATGAGTCGCGAACGAGTGGCGAAGAGCGTGCGGGGAGATGCCGGCCGGGAAGTCCGCGGGCAGCTCGAGCCTGTGCAGCCAGCGCCGGAGGCGCCTGCGGACGTCCGAGGTCGACAGGCGCCGGCCCGTGCGCGAGAGGAAGAGCGCCGGCTCGGCGCGCTCACACTCGGCCGCCAGCGCCGGGCGCCCGCGCGCGAGATAGCGGTCAATGGCAGCCCAGGCCGGCTCGCCCGCGGGCACGATCCGGATGCGCCCGCCCTTTCCGTTGACGCGCAGCTCCTCGGCGTCGCGATCGAGGTCGACGACGTCGAGGTTCACGAGCTCCTCCGCGCGCAGTCCACCCGCATAGGCGAGCTCGAAGATCGCGCGGTCGCGGACCTGGAGCGGCGTGCCGGCCGGGATACGGTCGAGCATCTCGGAGGCTTCCGAGCGCTTGAGCACGCGCGGCAGATGGGCGTCGCGCTTGGGGCTCGCCACGAGCTCCGCGGGGTTCGACTCCACCGCCCCGCGCTCGAGCAGAGCGCGATAGAAGGAGCGGATCGCCGCGAGCTTGCGAGCGACCGTGGTCTTCGAGGCACCGCGCTCGGACAGCACGGCCGCGTAGCGGCGCAGCTGGCGCGGGCCGAGGTCGGGCGGTCGCAGGTCGTGGCCGCTGGCCCATGTGGCGAGCTGCTCGAGGTCACACCCATACGCCCGCCGCGTCTTCTCGGCCATACCGAGCGCGCGCAGCGAGCCGTCGAAGGCGCGCAGCGCGGGGCTCCACGTAGTGTTGAGCGGCTTGTCGAGATTCTTCGTCAACTTCGAGGACGGCCGCATCGCGACGCGCCGCCAGCTGGCCGAGGCCGACATCGTGGATGACTCACAGCGCCCGCTGCGCCCGTGGCATGAGATTCAAGGGCCAAGCGACGCCTCGACGATGTGGTACACGGTCTTGCGCAAGCTCGAGCGGGGGATCTTCATCGGCACCCTGTGCGTTCGACACACCGGCCGCCAGGCCTCTCTCGAGAGTGCGGGGTGGGAGGAGGTCCCGATCGCCGACATCGGGAGCGGCCTGCCCCTGCGGTCGCCCTACGAGATGTAGATCGGCGCGTCGACCGGCACCTTGTCGTAGAGCTCCTCGACCTCCGGGATCGCCATCCGGATGCAGCCGTGCGAGGCCGCGCTGCCGAGTGAGGCGACGTCGTCGGTGCCGTGGATGCCGGCGCCGTCGTAGATCCCGAGCCAGCGCGACTTGAGCGGGTTGTTGGCCGCGCCGCCAGGGATCGTCTTGCCGGCGAGGTCGCCGCCCCAATCGGGCACGCTCCAGGCCGGGTCGACCGCCTTGTTCTGGATGTGGTACAGGCCGCTCGGCGTGTCGAAGCCCACACGGCCCACGGCGATCTCGTAGGTCTCCTCGAGCTTGAGGTCGCGGTAGTAGCGAAGCTCGTAGGAATCGCGGTCGACCGTGAGGTAGACGGGATACTCGTCTGCCACCTCGCCGGTGCTCACCTCGGGCTTGACGACCTTCATGCGGGCCTCGACCTCGCGGTCGCCGGGGACCTCGAGCTGCGCGGCCACCGCGCGCTCGAGCTGCGCTGCCTGGAGCTCGCGGCCCTTTCGCGCGGCAACCGTCTGCAATCCACCGCCGCCCGGCTCGACGCTCGCGTCCTGAGCCGGCTGGTCGACCCGGCGCTTGACGTCGCGCACGAGGCCGGCCACGGCCTTCTTCGAGTAGCTGACGCGCGAGCCGAGATCGGCCGTCACCGAGCCGCCACCGATGTCGCGTACCGTCCGCGTGAGGACGTTGCCCTCGCGGCTGCGCGCGAGCGCGGCGTCCACCATGCCGTCGATGTCGATCTCCACGTCCGCGCGCTTCGCTGCGAGCTTGAAGGTCTGGCCGGCCGCTTGGACCTTGACCGGATCCTCGAGCGGCTTCGCCACCTGCTCCTTGATCGCGGCCCTGGCCTCGCCGGCGTCCATCCCGCCCACGTCAACGCCGCCGACGCTGATTCCGTCGGCCACCACGTCGGCGCGCGAGGAGTCGTAGGCGTAGACGCCCGCCGCTCCCGCGACGAGGACGACGACCACCGCCGCGAGAGTTATGAAGGGAGCGCTTCGCATGGGACTTGGCCGGACCGCAGCATTCTATGCCGCGCCGTGGCCGGCGCCAACACCGGGCCGCGGCTGCAACGGCTCTTGCGGGCGCCCGCTGCTCGGATCAGCGGCCCACGCTGGAGGCGCGCTCGAGCGCCCTGTCGATCGCGCGGATCACGGTCGACCGCGCGCGCGCGCCCTCCTCGTAGCCGCGCAGCTCCTCGAGGTCGTCGCGCTCGAGCGATCCGACGAGCGAGCCGATCTCCGCGGCGGTGAGGTCGTCGTAGTGCTCGACCGGCGACTTGGAGGGCGGGCGCCCGCGCCCGGCGGGGGCGGCCGACATGGCCTTCTGCAGCTCCACGAGCTGGCCCGAGTTGAGTCGCGGCTCCGCCCTGTAGGCGGGATCGCGCACGTTCGGACTCCAGCGCAGGAACTCCTCCACCTCGCGCTCATACCGGTACGGCTCCTGCACGCCGCGAACGATCGGGTGCAGGCGCATGTGCTCGCGCAGCTTGACCACGCTCTCGCGCGTCGTGTAGCGGTAGCGAAAGCCGGTCGCCTTCAGCTTGCGGTTGTCGAGCCCGCGCCCGAACCGCAGCTGCCCGAGGTTCTCCGGAGGGATGTCGAGCCCCAGCCGCCGCGCGACCGAGGCGGCGATCCCGGTGGCCCACGGCAGGAGCACCGGCACGTAGGGCTTGCCGAGCAGCCCGGCGACCTCGCTGAGCGCGAGCACGCCGTCGCCCCCGACGTTGAAGATGCCCGGGAGGTCGTTGCGCGTGAGGTGCTCGAGCGCCGCCACGACGTCGTCCTCGTGCACGAACTGATAGCGCGGGTCAAAGCCGAGGATCATCGGCACGGCGGGTAGCGAGAAGAGCCGTGTGTGAGCGGTCCTCACGTCGGGGCCGAGGACGTTGGCGAACCGAAGCAGAGCGACGCAGACCGCGGGATTCTTGTCGGCGAAGTCTGCGATCGAAGCCTCCGCCTCCACGATGTCGCGCTCGATCGCGGTGCGCGGCGGGTGCGGGCGGTGCATCGTCTCCGTGAAGAAGGCCGGGTCGTCCTGCGCGGTGCCGTAATAGTGAGCCGAGGACTTGAGCACGAACTTGCGCACGGTCGACCCTGGACCGCTGCACGCCGCGAGGATGTTCATCGTGCCGATGACGTTGTTCTCGTGCGCCTCGGACGCGCTGGCGGTGGTCGAGTCCACCACGAGGCGCGTGTCCACGACCGTGTCGATCTCAGCCGCCAGCACGACACGGCGCAGCAGCGCGTGCTGAGTGCCCACGCGGACGAACTCCGTTCGCTCCAGCTCACGGGTCGGGTCGCGCGAGTCCACGCCGATCACGGTCTCGATGGCTGGATCGCGCTCGAGCGCCTGCGCGAGCCGGCCGCCCCAGTAGGTCGAGATGCCGGTGATCAGGACCCGGCGTGAGATCATGCTCTACGGCCCGGTGGCGCCGCTCCGCTCACCAGCCGAACCAGACCGACTTGCGCGTGCGCACCATCTCGAAGAGGTTCTCCTGGATGCGAGCGCGGACCTCATGCGCGACGGTCTGCACGAGCGACTTGTCCTCGTGCATGCCCTCGCTGTCGAACTCGATCGGCTCGAGGAAGCGGATCTTGAACTTCGCGGGCAGGTACCCGAGCATCCCGAGCGCGCCGAGGTGCGGGAACGTCGGCGTGATCGGGAAGTAGATGAGGCCGGTGAGCCGCTTGGCGAGCCCTACCTGCGCGAACACCGGCGCCGCCTCCTCGGCGCCGACCACGCACACGGGCACAATCGGCACCTGCGCGCGCATCGCCGCCTCCACGAACCCGCCGCGGCCGAAGCGACGCAGCTTGTAGCGGTTCTTGTACAGCTTCTCGCTGCCCTTGCGGCCCTCGGGGAAGACCAGCACAAGCTGACCCTCGTCGTAGAGCAGCCGCTGCACGTTGTCCGGGTGTGCGGCCACGCAGCCGAGCTTCGGGATGAGCATCGAGAACCCCGGATAGCCCTTGAAGAAGTGCTCGACGGTGATGTTGAGCGGGCGAGGGTGGGAGTGCTCTTCCCGGATCGCCTTGCCGATCATCGGGGCGTCGGGCGGCAGGGCACCCGAGTGATTCGAGACGAGCAGCGCGCCGCCCTCGGCCGGCACGTTCTCGACCCCCTCGACCTCGCAGCGAAACCAGTAGCGGTAGAACCACTCGTAGAGAGTGCGGTCGAAGGCCCCCTCGATGCGCTCGGAGCGCCCCCAGTCGTTCAGCCGCCGCTCGGGCTCGATGCCCGGCAGGAACGGTCGCATGTCGCCCGCGCGGCGGGCCGCCAGCTCGCTGTCAGCGGGGTCGCCGAAGTCCTCGCGAGCCGGGTCCTCGACCCGCAGGCTGCTCCTCCTCCTCTCCTCCGTCGCCATGCGGGCGATTGTGGCAGGTGGAATCAGGGCTCGCCGACGCTGGTCGCCCCGACTTGCCCTTCAGGCCAGGACGGGCGCCAGCCGCTTGCGCAGCTCACGCCAATCGTGGGCCCCGACGACGCCCTCCTCCTCCACGATCTCCGCGTTCCAGGGATGGACGATCGTGGCCGCCGCGATCCCGTGCTCGCGGGCCCGGGCCATGTTCACGGGGCTGTCGTCCACCAGCACGTCGATGCCGAGCTCGACGCAGCGCGCGATCTTGTCGTAGGAGCAGTGCAGATCGTCGTAGGGAAGCCCGATGTGCTCGAGCCAGCGCGCCGTGGCCGCATGCGTGCTCGCCGCGCGATGACTGGTGACGTGAATCCAGTGCCCCTCCTCGTGCCACGCGCGCACGGTGTCGACCGCCTCGGGGTAGGGCTCGCCCGCCAGGATGTTCGCCTCCGAGTGCGTCTCCGCCACGCACGCGGCTACCTGCTCGCGCTCGAGGGCGGTGATCCCCCAGGTGAGCTGGTCGGCGTAGGGCAACGCTACGCCAAAGCGCTCCATCGCCACCTGCTCGATCAGATCCCAGTAGTGGTGAAGCGTGGAGTCGATGTCGAGTGCGATCCGCGCCATCGGCTCAGATACCGTAGGGGGTCGATGGCGACGGGCTCGGCCCCACGAACAAGACGGATCGTGAGCGGCGCGCTCGAGGGCGTGCTGCCCTCCACGGCGCGCCCGGCGGCTCCCTGGGCCGCCAGCAGGGCGGGCGACGACTACGGCGCTCCCGCTACGCCCGACTGGCGCGACGTCGACTGGAGCGACCGCGCGCACGACATCGAGATCGAGGGCCGCCGGATCAGATACGCGGACATCGGGCCCGCCGACGCCGCCTCCGACGCGCCGCCCGTAGTCTTCGTGCACGGCCTCGGCGGCAACTGGCAGAACTGGCTCGAGAACCTGCCGTCCACAGCCAAGGGTCGGCGCTCGCTCGCCCTCGACCTGCCCGGCTTCGGAAGCTCCGAGATGCCGGTCGAGAAGATCTCGATCGCCGGCTACGCTCGCACGGTCGACGCCTGGTGCGAGGCGCTCGGACTTGGGCACGTCGTGATCGTCGGTAACTCGATGGGCGGCTTCATCGGCGCCGAGCTCGCGATTTCCTTCCCGCGGCGGGTCGAGCGGCTGGCGCTCGTGGCCGCGGCCGGCATCTCGATCACCAACCTCCGCCGCCGCCCGGCGATGACCCTGACGCGGGTCAACACTGCGCTGAGCGCCTGGACCATCGCGCGCCGCCACGACATGATCGTGCGTCCGCGGCTGCGCCACGTCACGCTCTCGTTTGTCATGCGCCACCCGCGACGCATACCGACCGACCTCCTCTGGGAGGTGCTCGGGGGGATGGGCGCCGGGGCCTTCATGCCGTCGATGGACGCTCTCACGACCTACGACTTCCGCGACCGGATCTGCGAGATCGGCTGCCCCACCCTGGTCGTCTGGGGCCGCGAGGACATGCTCGTCCCCGTGAAGGATGCCGAGCAGTACGAGCGGCTGATCCCGAACTCGCGCAAGGTCGTGATGGACGACACCGGGCACGTGCCGATGATGGAGCGACCCAGCACGTTCAATCGTGAACTGGGGCACTTCCTGGAAGAGCAGACCACGCCAAGCAGCGGCCGGGCGAAGCAAGACGCTTCCTCCGCGGCTGCGTAGCTCGCTTTAGACGTCCTCGACTGCTAGGACGTGAGCGCCCCCTCGGCGGCCGAGCCCACGTGGCGCGCGTACTTGCCCAGCACGCCTGACTCATACCGAGGCGCCGGCGCCTCGTAGGCGGCCATGCGCTCGGCGATCTCCGCCTCCGAGAGCTGCAGGTTCAGCTCGCGATTGGGCACGTCGAAGACGATCGTGTCGCCGTCGCGCACGGCGGCAATCGGGCCGCCGCGCGGCGCCTCGGGTGCCACGTGGGCGGCCATGAAGCCGTGCGTCGCCCCCGAAAAGCGCCCGTCCGTGAGCAGCGCGACCGAGTCGCCGAGCCCCTCGCCCACCAGCGCGGCGGTGACCCCGAGCATCTCGCGCATCCCCGGCCCGCCGGCCGGTCCCTCGTTGCGGATCACGACCACGTCGCCGGCCTCGATCAACTGCTGCTTGACGGCGGCGAAGGCGTCCTCCTCGCACTCGAAGACGCGGGCCGGCCCACGGTGCTCAAGTCGCTCGTGTCCCGAGAGCTTTACGACGCAGCCCTCGGGGGCGAGGCTGCCGCGCAGGATCGCGAAGCCGCCGTTTGGCTTGAGCGGGTTTTGCGGCGATCGGACCACCTGCTGGCCGTCGGCCTCCTCGGCATCCCCTACCTCCTCGCCGATCGTGCGGCCGCTCACGGTGAGCGTGCCGCCGTCCAGCAGGCCGGCGTCGAGCAATCGCCGTGCCACGAGCGGCACGCCGCCCGCGCGGTAGAGATCCGTGGCCACGAAGCGCCCGCTCGGCTTGAGGTCGGCTATCAACGGCGTGCGCCAGCTCACGCGGTCGAAGTCATCGATCGTCAGATCGACGTCCGCCTCGCGAGCGACCGCGAGGAGATGGAGCACCGCGTTGGTGGAGCCGCCGGTGGCCGCGACCGCGGCGATCGCGTTCTCGAGCGACTCCTTGGTGATGACCGCGCTCGGGCGAAAGTCGCGGGCCACGAGGTCCATCACTAGCCGGCCGCAGTCCTCGGCCACCTGGCCCTTTCTCCCATCCTCGGCGGGCACCATCGAGCTGCCGACCGGCGAGATGCCGAGCACCTCGAAGGCCATCGCCATCGTGTTCGCCGTGAACTGGCCGGCGCACGCACCGGCGCCGGGCGACGCCACCGACTCGAGCTCGGAGAGCTCCTCGTCGGACGTGCTGCCCGCCGCGTGCGATCCGACGGCCTCGAACACGTCCTGGATCGTCACGTCACGCCCGTGGAGGCGCCCCGGCGCGATGGAGCCGCCGTAGAGCATCAGGCTCGGTAGGTCGAGCCGAGCGAGTCCCATGACGCAGCCCGGGATCGTCTTGTCGCACCCCGACAGGGCGACCACCCCATCGAACATGTAGCCACGCCCGACGAGCTCCACCGAGTCGGCTATCAGCTCGCGGCTGACGAGGGACGCCTTCATCCCCTCCGTGCCCATGGTGATCCCGTCCGAGACGGCGATCGTGTTGTACTCCATGGGCGTGCCGCCAGCCGCCCGCACGCCGTCCTTCACGCGCTCCGCCAGGCGGCGCAGATGGAAGTTGCACGGCATCGTCTCGGTCCACGTGTTTGCGATGCCGATGATCGGGCGCGCGAGCGCCTCGTCGTCGTAGCCGATGCCGCGGTAGTAGGCGCGCGCGGGCGCCCTGTCGGGGCCCTCGAGCATCACGCGGCTGCGAAGCCGTGCCGGCGGTGCTCCGTCTCCTGCAGAGGGCTCTCCGTCTGCTCGGCCTGCCGGCGCGGTCACAACCGCGGGGAGGCGGCGGTCACCCGCCGCGGCTCGGCACGTGATCGGTGCCGCGGCGCTGGCGCTCCCACTCGGCGAGCCGCCAGATGTCGCGCCGCACGCGCCCGGGATCGAGCTGGCGGCCGGGAAGGTGCATGTTCGCGTCCGCGATCAGTCGCCGCTCGTCACCCGTGAGCGCCATCCACTTGGCCAGCACGTCGTCGGAGTCCGGCAGGCGCGTACGCGAGATCGCGCCGGTGAGGTCCGGGAACTCCACGCAGTACTCGCTGAGTAGGCGGCGAGTCTGCGGAACGTAGGCCACGATCGGCTTGTGCGGATAGATCAGGTAGGCGTACGGCGAGGGCCCGGGCTCGACCCTGCCCGCACGCTCCGGAGCGGCGAGCAGCGAGCGCTCGGCCGCCGAGCGCTGCCTGCCCGAGGCCAGCCGCCCCCAGACCCGCAAGAAGCCGAGGTCTCGGTACATCGCCCACTCCTCGTCGTTGACGCAGGAGCGCAGCAGCTCGCGCGCCCGCTGCTCGGCGCGTCGTTCGCGGCCGGGGTCGCCGACGTCCAAGCCGCGGTGTGGCCGACGAGCGCCACGCGGCTTCAAGCGCCGTTCCCGCCGCCTCAGGCCACGTGCGGCGGCCGGCAGCGCCAGCGCAACGGCGACGACGGCGAGGACAAGTAGGGCCAGGAGCATCGCGGGAGGCAGCTCAGCCGCCCGCGGCGCGCGGGAAGAAGATCACTCGCTGCGCCTCGGGTGGGATCTCCGCGTAGTCGCGGACCATCTCCGCCTCGCGACGCCCGCTCGAGGGGTCGAGCGTCGGCACCGCCGCCCACATCCCCTGATCAAGCTGGCGCCGAAACTCGGCGACGAGCCGCTCCTCGTCCTCGTGCACGCGCGGATCGCCTTCCGCGAGCACTAGCTCACCAAAACCGGGCTTCATACGCAGGAACTTGATCGAGGACGTCCTTTCTGTCACAGGCGGCTGGCGCTCGATTATGTCAAAGCGGATCGTGGCGGGTCCACAGCGGCTCGCGGCCCGCGGCGGCGCCGGATTCCGAGCACGTCGACAGGGCCGGCCCCCGATCCGACACCGCGCAGACCATCGCGCACCGCGGCGCCCGCGATCACCCTCGCCCGCCGCGCCGCCTCGAGCGGCTCGAGACCGAGCGCGAGGTGCGCTGCGAGCGCCGAGGAATGCGTACACCCCGAGCCATGCGCCGCACCGTCCGGATGGCGCTCGCCCGGGATCGTCGCGAGCCTGACGCCGTCGAAGAAGACGTCGGAGACGTCACGGCGGTGCCCGCCCGTGATCACGACGACCTCGGGGCCGAGCTCGTGCAGCGATCGCGCCAGCCGCTCAACCTCCGCTTGCTCCTCGTCGTCCTGCTCGACCTCGGTCACCTCTTTCCCTGCCGAGCTCTCCCCTGCGCCCTCACGCCGATCTGCGGTTGCGGCGCCCGCTTCGCCCACCAGGGCGCGCGCCTCCGCGAGATTGGGCGTGATCACCGCCGCTCGCGCCACGAGGCGCGACCGCAGCTCCTCCTGCGCGCCCTCGTCGAGGAGAACCGCTCCGCTCTCGGCGACCATGACCGGATCGAGCACCACCGGCGCGTCGCCGACTAGATCGAGGGCGCGGTCGACCGCCTCGATCGTCGCAGCGGTGCCGAGCATGCCGATCTTGACCGCATCGACGCCGATGTCCTCGACGACCGCGCGAACCTGGTCGATCACGGCGGCGGGAGGGACTTCCTGCACCGAGCGCACCGCGAGCGTGTTCTGCGCCGTGATCGCCGTGATGGCGGTCATCCCGTGGACACCGCAGCGTGCGAAGGCCTTGAGATCGGCTTGGATTCCGGCGCCACCGCCGGAATCCGAGCCAGCGATCGAAAGCGCGCATGGTGGAGTGGCGGAGCTGGGAAGGGACACCACGTGAACCTCTCCACTGTAGGCGCCGGCGCGCCTGGAGCCGGCTCGGGGATGAGCCATCTAGTCGAACCTGCGCGCATACGAGGCGAGACCGCTTCTCGCGACGAGCCCCATGAGCTCGAGCCGCCCCAGCGACGCACGGACGGCTTGCGCCGGCATCCCGGTGGCATCCGCGATCGCGTCAGTACCGTGGCCGGCCTCGATCGCGTCCAGGACGCTGTGCAGCTCTGGCTCGAGCCCGTCCGGCCGTTCGATCGCGGGGCCGTCCTCGTTCGGCGTCCAGCCTCCAACGCCGAAGAGCTCGTCGAGCACGTCGTCGACGCCGCGGATCACGGCTGCGCCCTCGCGCAGCAGTCGGTTGGATCCGGTCGCCATCGAGGACGTCACCCGTCCGGGCACGGCGCCCACCTGCCGCCCGATGTCCGACGCGTAGGTCGACGTGATCAGGGAGCCGGAGCCCTCCTGCGCCTCGACGACCACGCTGATGCCGGCCAGCGCAGCCATGATCCGATTGCGGGCCGGGAAGGTCCAGCGCAGCGGCGGCACGCCTGGCGGGAGCTCGGAGACGACAAGCCCCCGCTGAGCGATCTGGCGGTAGAGGGGCCGGTTGGCCCGCGGGTAGGGGACGTCGACGCCGCACGCGAGCACGGCGACGGCGCGATCGCCGGCGTCGAGGGCGCCCCTGTGAGCAGCGGCGTCGACGCCGAGCGCCAAGCCGCTGACCACGGTGACCGATGCCGCCGCCAGTCCGCGTCCGAGCCCCCGCGCCACGTCGAGGGCGTAGGGCGAGCCGCGCCGTGCGCCGACGACCGTGGCCACGGGCTCGTCCGCGAGCGTCCGCAGCCGCGTCCTCTGCCCGCGCGCATACAGGACCGCCGGCGGATCGCTCAAGTCGAGAAGCGAGCGCGGATATGCGCCGCGATGGCGACAGACGGCGGCGATCTCCGCCTCGCGCAGCCGCTGTCGCGCGTGGTCCTCCCGGAACCGCTCCACGAACGACCGCGCGGCCGGCGCGTTCGTCCCGGCGACGGCAGCGATCAACTCCTCCTCGCCGAGCGCAAGCAAGCCGACCGGCCTCGACCGGCGGCGCAGGAGATCGGCGATGCGAGGTGCTAGGTGGCCGATCAGGTGGGCGCGGCGAAGGCACGCCGGGCACGCGTGCTCGGCGTCGATCATGCGGCCGCCGTCTGGCCGATCGACGCAAGCCGGAAGCCGATCGCCTCCTCGACGTGGGCTGCCTCGACCCGTTCATGGCCCTCGAGGTCCGCGATCGTTCGCGCCACGCGCAGCGCGCGATCCTGCCCCCGCCCGGTCAGCGCGGCGTCGCCGCGGCCGTGATCGAGGCGGCGACGTCCATGAGCGTCCGGTGGAGCGTGGAGCTGCGTCAAGCGGGCGCTCATCTCCGCGTTCGAGAGCGACCCGGTGCCCTCGAGGCGCGCGCGCTGCATCTCCCGGGCCGCCGACACACGTCGCGCGACGTCCAGCGACGCGTCGGCGATCGCTCGGCCGCCCGGCGCGGGCGCCCTCCCCAGCTCGCAGACGAGGTCGATTCGGTCGAGCAGCGGTGCGCTCAAGCGGCGCGCGTAGCGGGCACGATCGACGTCATTGCAGGTGCAGTCGTCGGGCGGCCGTGCGCAGGGGCAGGTGTTGCAAGCGCCGATCAACATGGCTTGGGCGGGGAAGCTCAACGAGCGCTGGCCGCGCGTGACCTCGATGCGGCCGACCTCCAGCGGCTGGCGAAGTGCCTCGAGGGCTCCGCGGGAGAACTCGGCGAGCTCGTCGAGGAACAAGACGCCCCGATGAGCGAGCGTGATCTCGCCCGGGCGCGGCGTCGATCCCCCTCCGACGAGGCCCGAGGTCGAGATCGTGTGATGAGGGGAGCGAAACGGCCGCTCGGACGCGAGCTCGCCGTGGCTGAGCCCCGCGACGCTGTGGACGCGGGTGATCTCGAGCGCCTCCTCGAACGACGGCGGCGGAAGGATGCCGGCGACGCGGCGGGCGAGCATCGTCTTGCCCACGCCCGGCGGACCGACCATCAGAAGGTGGTGCCCGCCGGCCGCGGCGATCTCGAGCGCCCGCTTCGCATCCGTCTGCCCGCGCACCTCCGACAGGTCGAGCGCGGGCTCGTGCGATGGCTCGACCGCTGGCCCCGCTCGCGGCGTCTCCGGGCGCCATTCGCCGCGCAACAGCGCCGCGATCAGCTCGAGTCGCTCGACGCCGAGCACGTCGATGCCCTCCACGAGCGCCGCCTCCGACGCGTTCTCGGCCGGCAGGATGAGCCGGCGACGACCGGCCCGTCTCGCACCGAGCGCAAGCGCCAGAGCACCGCGGACCGGTCGCAGGGCTCCGCTGAGCGAGAGCTCGCCGCAGACTGCGTAGGAGGAGAGCTCGCACGCCGGCACCTGACCGCTCGCGGCCAATACGGCCACGGCGAGCGCTAGATCGAAGCTCGGGCCGGACTTCCGCAGATCCGCTGGAGCGAGATTCGCGCTGAGCCGCTTGAGCGGGAAGTCGAGCCCCGAGTTGAGGATCGCCGCACGAACCCGCTCACGTGCTTCACGGACGGCGGCTCCGGGCAGGCCGACGATCGTAAACGCCGGCAGACCGCGCCGCGCATCGACCTCGACGGCTACCTCGACGCTGTCGACACCCTCGATGGCGAATGTGGCCACGCTCGCGAGCATGCGCTGGACGCTAGGGCGAGGCGACGCGCACCTGACCGACCGAAGGTGACGATTGCGAAGCATGACCGTGACATCTCAGACCTCGGCGACGGTCGGCTCGGTTTCCCCGGATCGTCAGCGACCGCGATCTGGTTTCCTGGCTCGGTGGCGCCGACCGAACGCCCTCGTTGATCGGCGAGCGGGTGATAGCCGAGCGCCTCGGCGCGCAGTTGCTGGCCGGCCCGCCGGCCCGCGATCCCGTAACGGCCACGCAGCGGCTGCTGGCCGTGCAGGGGCAGGACCCGCGCGGAGCGCGCCTGGCCATCCGCGCGCGCACGTCCGGCCTGCGCGCCGCCGACGTCGACCGCGCTCTCACGCAGGAGCGTTCGCTGTTGATCACCTGGCTGAATCGCGGAACGCTGCACCTGGTGAGCAGCGACGACTACCCGTGGCTGCAGGCGCTCACCGCGCCGCGGCACCTCCCCGCAACGTCCCACCGGCTGGCCCAGGAGGGCGTAGCCCCGGCGGCCGCCGACCGCGCGGTCGCGGTCATCGAGCGCTCACTCGGCGAGGAGGGTCCACGAACGCGCGACCAGCTCGGGGAGCGCATCGCGCAGGCCGGGGTGCCGACCAAAGGTCAGGCGCTGATCCACATCCTGGCGCTGGCCTGCCTACGCGGGCTGGCCGTACGCGGACCGATGGTCGGAGGGCGGCAGGCCTACGCGCTCGTCCGAGACTGGCTCGGAGAGCCCAAGCCCGTCGATCGCGGCGGCGCCCTCGCCGAGCTGGCGCGCCGCTATCTCGCCAGCCACGGTCCCGCCTCCGACCGCGACCTCGCGAAGTGGGCGGGGCTCCCTCTGCGCGATGTCCGCGCCGGACTGGCGTCGATCGCC
>Ga0136616_10000690_pt1 | contig 16579 bp, 15 predicted proteins | sample AntDrymUQ2992106_2_FD_106648 | JGI IMG/M metagenome (GOLD analysis project Ga0136616, IMG submission 106648) | Polar desert sand microbial communities from Dry Valleys, Antarctica - metaG UQ299 (21.06) | ecosystem: Environmental > Terrestrial > Soil > Desert | place: Antarctica: Dry Valley...
CCCGAGGTCCTGTACGCCTACAACGAGAACTACTCGGAGACCAACACCGCGCGCAGCCTGGCCAGGGTGCTCCAGCTGTCCGGCGAGGGTGGGCTGCTGTGGCTCAACGGCGACGTGGTCTTCGACCCGCGGATCCTGGGGAAGGTGCGCGACCTGCTCACGGCGGAGACCAGCTTCGTCTGCGTCAACACGGCGGCTGTCGGCGCGGAGGAGGTCAAGTACACCGTCGATGCGCAGGGCAACATCGACCAGCTGTCCAAGACCGTGGTCGATGGACTCGGCGAGGCCGTGGGCATCAACTACGTATCCGCCCGCGACAAGGCGACGCTGCTGCAGCGACTCCGCGAGTGCGCCGACCAGGACTACTTCGAGCGCGGTATAGAGCTGGCGATCGCACAGGACGGGCTGCCTTTTCTCCCCGTCGACATCTCCGAGTTCGGCTGCGTCGAGGTCGACTTCGAGGACGACCTCGCCCGGGCGAACACCCTCGGCTGAGCTGGTTCCCGGGCGATCACCCGGCCAGCGGCGTCAGGGCCGCCCGCCCGCCTCGCGGACGAAGTTGGGGCGCACCTGCTTCGAGCGCAAGGGGCGGTCCACGCGCGGCGGGGTGGGCCGTTTCCGGCCGACAGCGGGAAACTCCGTGCGGCGTACGGCGAGGTCATCGCCGGTCAGCACGCGGCGGCGCCGACCGGCTACGGGGAGCGGGGCGTGCTTACCCGGCTTGCCGAGGTCGTAGCCGAACAGGTTGGCCAACCGACCAGCCCGCTTGCGCAACGTCGTACGGGTCGAGGGGTCGAGCGAACCGCCCTGGACGGCGACTCCACGCAAGCCGTCCAGCTCGAGCATCCGGTCCGACCATGGCTCACCCAGCAGCGCGACCAGCTCCCGCAGCGTCTCCTCCGGCGCCTCGACCAGGTCCTCGTAGCGCACCAGCAGGAACCGCCCGCCCATCGACGAGCCGGAGAGCAGCATCTCGAGGGTGGCGCCGCGCCACTGCCGGACCGCGCGAAGGGGCTCCAGTCCACCGCGCACCAGCGCGGTGACGACCGCAGCCGGGTGGCGAACCACACCGACCACGACGGCGTCGGGGAAGATCCTGTCCACGGTGTCCAGGTACCACACGTGAAGCGGTGTCGCGTCCCCCCACCGCTGCTTACCCTGCTGCTGCAGGACACGCTCGAACAGTCCGTTGTAGAGGGCACGCAGCTCGGTGGAGAACTCCTCCCTGCTCCAGCCCAGCCTCTTGTACCAGCCACCGCTGCGGCGAAACGGCACCCACTGGTGGTTGACCGCCGCACGCAGGAATCCAGTGTCGGCAACGATCGCCAGGCGCTCGTGCCGGTCCAGCGCCTCCCTGACCAGGGCGCTGCCCGCCGCGGGCGACCCCACCACGAAGATCGGCCCACCCGCGCCGGGCAGGACCGCCGACTCCTGCACGCTCACATCGCCTCCCGCTCGGAACTCGGCTGCCACCCGACGCAGACGTGACCCGCCGTCCTCCGGCCGGTCGTCCCGCGCTTCACCGCTGTCTCTGCACGCGTGGACCGGGCGCCTTCTTGTCCGGCTTCGGGCGGCGCGGCGTGCCGGCCGCGGCCCGCCGCCCCGCACCGGACCGGGCGCCCTTCTTCCCGTCGTTGCGACCCAGCCACAGCTCGGCCGGATCGAGGCGACGGTTCGCGGCGGGCCGGCCGCGCGGACTCCAATCCACGTCGGTGTGTTCAGGCTGCCGCCGGGCGATGTCCGCCGACGTGACCAGCTTGCGGCGTGCTGAGTCCGCTGGCAGCAGGGAACTCAGATGCATCGCGTCATCGACGTCGTAGCCGTAGAAGCGCGCCAGCGGTGCGGCCTCGGTCCGCAGCAGCTCCCGCGCCTCGGCATCGAGCTTGGACGTCCATTTCGCGATGCGCTCGACGTCGATCGGGTCCGTCGCGCTCGTCATGCCTTCGACGCGCCGCGGCTCGCGCTCACCGTGGACGACGTGGTGCTCCAGCAGGCGTGGTGTCCAGGGCTCACCCATCCACTCCAGCAACTCGCGCAGGCTGGTCTCCGGGTCGAGGACGAGGTCCTCGTAGCGCAGCAGCGCGAACCGGCCGGGCAGCTGAACCGCCCGCAGCGCGATCTCGGTGTTCTGCCGGACCCACGCGTTGACCGCGTGCGGCACCTGCCAGTCGAAGCGGCTCTGGACGGAGGCGGTGGTGCCGCCCGGGTGACGCACCATGCACAGGAACAGGGCGTCGGGGAAGATCTGGGCCATCTCCGCGACATGCCAGATGTGGTACGGCGTCTTGTCGCCCCAGCGGCGCGCGCCCTGCTGCGCGGCGAAGCGACCGAAGATGCGCTCGTAGAACTGGCGCAGCTGGTCGTGCATCTCCGCCTCGGACCAGCCGAGGCGGGCATACCAGTCGCGCCCTGCGCCATGGAACGGCACCGTCAGCTGCGCCAGCGCGGCGCGCATGAATCCGGTCTCCTGCGCCACCGTGAACTCTTCGTGGCTGTCCAGGATGAGCCGCATCAACGTGGTGCCCGACCCTTGGCTGCCGATGACGAAGATCGGCCCCGTGGTCGAGCGCTCCGGCTCCTCCGGCACTGCTGCCTCCCTGATGGTCCTCTGCGCAACCGCCGCTGTGCGGGGTCGCCGCGTACCCTAAGGGCTGGCGGGGCGGGAGGCGCTCAGATGACCGGCGGGCGCCCCAGCCGGGCCATCCGGGCGGCCGTGGCCCAACGCATCGGCCGCCGCGGCCCGCTCGGGGAGCACCAGCCTTCGGCGAAACCGCGGGCCCACGCGGCGAGCGCCGATACCGAACGCTCGCGGGCCACCGTCAGCACCACCCAGTCCACCAGATAGCAGGCGGCCAGCGGCCACGGCAGGTTCCTGCGCGCCAACCAGACCCGGTTGCGCGCGTTGAGCCGGAAGAACTCGGGGTGCCGGTGCGGGGCCACCGCCGGGTGGTGCATCTGCACACCCGCGTCGTAGCGCAGCCGGAACCCGGCATCGAGCGCCCGCCACGCCAGGTCGGTCTCCTCGTGCGCGTACCTGAAGTGCTCGGGCAGCCCACCGCAGCGGTCGAAGACTGCCCGGCGTACGGCGCACGCACCGCCGAGGAAGGTGGTCACCTCACTCGACCGGTCGGGGTCACCCGCCCGCAGCCGCGGTACGTGCCGCCGCTGTCCTGGGCCGCCGTCGGGGTCGGTGATCTGAAACGACACCACACCCAGATCGGCCTCGCCGGCGAAGGCCGCGCGCACCCGCTCAGCCGCGCTGGTGCCCACCAGCCAGCCGTCGTCGTCGAGGAACAGCACGACGTCGCCGGCCGCCGCCTCCACCCCGCGGTTACGGCCCGCCGGGATCCCGACATTGGTAGGCAGCGGCACCACCACGACCTCGGGTGGCAACACGGGCACACCGTCTGGTCGTCGGGGGGTGGGCACGGTGGGGACGGGGCCGGGCACTGGACCCCCCACTGGGCCACCCACTGGGCCCCCCATTGGGCCGCCGTTGACCACGACGACGACCTCCACCGGATCGCCTCGCTGAGCCAGCACGCTGGCGACCGCCCGGTCCAGCTCCCTCGGGCGGTCACCCATGGTGAGGATGACGCAGGACAGCTTCAGGACAACCTCCGCGACGCGAGCACGCTGAGCAGGTGCAGCACCACCTGTGAGGCGGCCACGGCGACGAGGACGACCAGCAGCACCCTGCTACCGAACTGCGTACCGGTCAGCCGGTCGACCGCGGCGGCGGCGAGGAGCAGCAGCACGGACTCCACGGCGCCGGTGACCCGATGCACCCGCACCGCCCACGCCACCCGGCGAAGGCGGCCCAGCCGGGTGCTGCGCAGCTCCGCCGCCGCGTCGGTGGCGGCGGCGAGCCCCTTGCGGGTCCGGGCGACGTCCACCAGGTCGGTCTCCGCCTTGACGAGCACTACGAGCAAGGCACCGAGAACACCGAGCGTGCTCCACCCGCCGAGCTCGCCGCCCCCGGCGCGCAGCCCGTAGGCGCACAGCAGCGCGGCCTCGACCAGGTAGTGCCCGACGCGGTCGAGGTAGACGCCGGTCGCGCTGGTCGCTCGCCGCCACCTCGCCACCTCGCCGTCGCACAGGTCGAGCAGGAAGTAGGCGAGCACCAGGACGACAGCGAGCACCGCAGTGGGGATGCCGCCCAGCGCCGCGGGTACGGCGGCGAGCAGCCCCACCACGATCATGATTCCGGTGAGCTGGTTCGCGGTCACCGGAGTGCGGATGAGCAGCGCCGTCACCCGCAGCGAGACCCGCCGCAGCCCACCCCGGGCCAGCCAGTGCTCGGCGTTGCGCCGGGACATCGTCTCCGCCGGCTGACACACCGCCCTGAGTTCTGCAAGGCTCGGTCGGCTCATGCGAGCACGTCCGGGCGCGCCGTACGCAGCCACCGGGTCCACCCGGTCACGCTCTCCACGCCGAAGACGACGGCGAGCCAGCCTGCCAGCACCCAGCATCCGAACGCCGCGTCGCCCGCACCGGCGAGCCACAAACCGAGCACCACGACCATCCGCCCTTCGAAGCCGAGCGCGGCGATCCCCAGCCACGGCGCGGCGCTGGACCCGGCATGCCGCAGCCGATACACCACGTCGTAGTGGTGGTAGGCGACGACCGCCAGCAGCGCGTACGCCGCCGGCATCACCTCATCGCCGAGCAGCGCCGCCAACCGCACCGCAAACGCGTACTCCGCCGCCCGCAGCAACGCTGGCACCAGCCAGGCGAGGCGTCCCTCGAGAGGGGGCCGCACAGCCGCCGAGGACAGCAGCACGAAGGCGACGGTAGCCGGCACCGTCACGACCGGCCGCGCTACGAGCGCACCGATGGCGAGTGCCACCAGGCCCGCGATCAGCCAGGCCACGGGCGGCACCCGCCACCCGCGCAGCAGCGGAGCGCTCACCGCCCCGAGCACCGCGGCGAGCGGACCAACGTCGGACAGGTGATCCAGGTCGCCCAGGGGCCGCGCGGACGAGTCAGGCATCGGCCACCGACCGGAGCAGCCGACCGCTTGTGGTGTAGGTCGCGGCCACCGCGCTGAGCGCCAGCAGCAACCACAGCGTGGGGCGCGGACCGAGCAGGGCGGCGCCCGCCGACAACACCAGCCAGCGCTCCCCGATGGGCATGATCACCACCCTTTTCAGCCACAGCAGGGCCGGCGTACCGCTCGTCCGCTCGGACAGCTGGACGGCACCGCGGCCGAGCGCCTGGGCGATCTCGACGTCCTCGGCGACCGGCGGCACGTCCGGCGCGGACAGCGGGCGACTGTCGGAGGGGTCGAGGGAGTCTTGGCCGTCGAGGGATGGGTGGTGCGGCCCGGACGCATCCCGGCGCTGCGTCTGCCGTACGGCGAAGCCGAAGTCCACCACGTGCCGGGTGACCTGCAGGGCCAGCGCGGCCGCAGCCAGCGTCCAGGCATCCGTGGCCGCGCCCACTGCGAGGCCGGCGTAGGCGGCGTACTCCTTGACCCGGTCCGATGTCGCGTCCAGCCACGCTCCCAGCGGGGAGAAGTTCCGGGTGAAGCGGGCCACCTCGCCGTCCACGCAGTCGACGACCAACGACACCTGCAGCAGGAGGGCGCCGGCGAGAAGCCACCCGCGTCCGCCAAGGGCGAAGCAGGCCGCGGCGGTGAGGCCGATCAGCAACGAGACGACGGTGATCTGGTTGGGACGCCAGCCGCGTCGCACCGCCACGCCGGTGAGCGGCTTGGACAGCCGGCGTACCACGAACGTCGAGTAGAAGCCGTCACCGGGGCGGGCCGCGGCGTCGAGACGGACCTGCCACTGGTCCGTGGTCTCGAGGGCGCGTACGGCGCCACGGGCAGCCTCCGCGCTGTCCGGGCGCGCCCAGCAGTAGCCGCCCAGCGGGACGGCGGACACCGGCCCCGCGCGGCGGACCAGGCCGACCGTGACGAGGTCCACCGGGTCGGCCGTCCAGCCGCGGTGGCTCGCCAGCCTGGCGAGGTCGCGGCACACCGCGGCGGCCGCCGCCCGCTCGGCGGTGCCGATCCGCACCACACCCAGGTGGGCATGGTCGGCGCCGTCAAGGCGGTGCTCCTGCGATCCGGCGGCCAGCACCCGCCCGTCGCTGACCTGCAGCGTGCCGGTCGGATCCGCGGCGGTCAGTACGGCAGTCCGCACCCGTGGATCGTCGGCGACGTCGCCGAGGGCCTCGCCGTGCACGACGACATCGCCGTGGATCAGCAGGACCGGCCCGTCGCCGTCAGCGAGCACGTCGCCGACGCGGTGCAGCGCCTCCGCCACGTCCCGGTAGGCGAGCACCGGGAGCGAATCCACCGCGGCCGTCCGCAGCCCCGACTCCCACCCGGCGCGGATGAGCACCGTGACGTCGTCCCATCCGCGGCGGCGAAGCGAGGTGAGCAGTGCGTCGAGCAGGGTGGCAGGAGGGGTGGGCCCGCCCTCCAGCAGCGCCGCGGGACCGGCTCCGGCTGCGGCATGTACGACGACCACGGCTTGCCTCATCACCGGCGGCGCGCGGCCGCCACCTCCTTCACGACCGGAGGACTCACGGCGCTGGCAGGAGCCCGCCGAGATCCCCGACGGCAATGCCGAAGGTAACATTGCGCCGGCCAGGAACCGCGGCCCCGCGCGCGTGCTGTCCGGTCCCCGCTGCGGGTCGGCCGGCATCGGGCGGGTCCACCGGAGGAGAGGCGTCGCCCGTGCCAGCTCAGCTGTCGACCCCCCAGCCCCCCGTGTCCGCGCTCGCGCGCGTCAAGCGGGTCCCGCTGGCGATGCGGGCGAGGTTGCGCGGCTTTCTGCAGCGTCGCTACGGCGGGACCCGCGGCCCACTCGCCAGCATCCAGTTCGCCAACGTCGCCATGCCCGCCGACTTCGTCGTGCACTTCCCCGACGACATCGAGAAGCTCTACCAGCTCGGGCAGTGGCTGCCGGTGCTGGAGGAGCTCGACCGGCGGCGGCCGGTGCTGCTCGTCATGCGCAACTTCCGGGCTTTCCGCGCTGTGTCCACCCGGACCCACCTGCGCACCCTCTACATCCGCCGCTTCGCCGACCTCATGGATCTCTACGACGGCAACGACTACAAGGTCGCGTTGTACGTCAACAACGGCTACACGAACTTCCAGTCGCTCGCCTCCAGCCGCATGTTCCACGTCCACATCGGCCACGGCGAGAGCGACAAGATCTGCATGGTCAGCCACCAGAACCGGGCCTACGACCGCGTCCTGGTCGCGGGCGGCGCCGCGGTGACCCGTCACCAGCTGGCGCTGCTCGAGGTGGACCTCGACCGGCTGGTAGCCGTCGGCCGGCCGCAACTCGACCTCGACTTCCCGCCGCTGCTGCCCCCGAGCTCGCGCCGGACGTTGCTCTACGCACCTACCTGGGAGGGCGAGAACTCGGCGAACAACTACACGTCGGTCGACTGCTACGGCGTACGGATCATGGAGGCGCTGCTGCAGGTCCCGGACGCCCGCGTGGTCTACCGGCCGCACCCCCGGGTCGTCACGAGCTCCGCCGTAGCCATGGCTGAAGCGCATCAGCGGATGTGCCTGCTGATCGAGACTGCGGCGACAGCCGATCCCGCCGCCGGCCACCGGGTGGAGCTGGCCGGACCGGTGCTGGCGCTCGTCCGGGAGTGCGACGCCATGGTCGCCGACGTGTCCAGCGTGGGGCTCGACTACCTCTACCTGCGGACGGACCGGCCGCTCTTCCTCACCGACCGCCGTAACGACCGCGCGCAGCTCGCTCTGGACGCACCCGTGTGCGAGGGCGCCGACGTCGTCGATGCGACCACCGTAGGCGAGCTGGCGGACACCGTCACCAAGCGGCTGGAGCACGACGAGTTGCGGGAGACGCGGGTGCGGCTGCGGGAGGTGTACTTCGGGGACGTAGCGGTGGGCGAGAGCACGCAGCGCTTCATGAGCGCCGTGGAGGAGCTCGCCGACACCCGCGACCAGCTGATGCGGCGGCACGAAACCCACGCCATGACGGCGGGCTGAGGACGCAGCCGGCTTGCCGCCAGTCCAGCGGACACCGCTGTTCGACGAGCGCCCCACCGTCATCGGCCACCGCGGCTACGGACAGGGGGTCGTCGCGGGGCACCCGGAGAACACCCTCGCGTCGTACGAGCAGGCGGTGTCCGCGGGGTTGGAATGGGTGGAGACCGACGTCCGGCGCACGCGCGACGACGCCCTCGTGGTGCACCACCACCCGACCACCCCCGACGGCAGGTTCGTGGTCGACCAGACGGCGGCCGACGTAGCGACCCAGGGCCTGGTCTTCTTCACCGACCTGCTCGAAGCGCTTCCCGCCGGCGTGGGGGTCAACGTCGACGTGAAGAGCTGTACAGAGGACGCCACCCGAAGTCGTGAGACCACGACCGGGGCACTGACCGCCACGGTCATCGCCCGCGAAGCACGCCGTCGCCCCCTCATCGTCACCTCCTTCGACGTGTCGGTACTGCTCATGACCCGGGATGCGGCACCCGAGGTCCCCCTCGGCCTGCTGGCCTGGCTGTACTTCCCGCTCCGCAAGGCCATTCCGGCTGCCCGCCACCTCGGGCTGCGCCTTGTGTCGGCCCATTGGAGGTCGTTCGAGGTCAACGACGTCGACCCGGCTCCGGTGCACCGCGACGCGGCCTACTCGGTGAGGCTGGCCCATGAGGCCGGACTGGACGTGGTGGCGTGGTGCCCCGCGGTGGACTGGGCGCTGAAGCTTGCCGCGGCGGGCGTCGACGGGGTCATCGTCAATGACGTGCCGGGTGTCCAGGCAGCTTTGGGTCGGATGACCGGACAGCCGCTGACCATCGACTAGCGTTCGCCAGCAATGGGGAACCGTCCAGCGGCCACGGGGACGTCGGATCGACCGATCTTCGTCGTCGGTTGCCCGCGCTCGGGCACGACCCTCCTCCAGGTCATGCTGCACTCCCACCGGCGCATCGCGATCCCCCCGGAGACCCGGTTCCTCATCCCGCTCTATCAGCAGCGCGCGGAGTTCGGTGACCTCACCGACGACGGCAACCGTCGAGAGCTGGCCACCTTCATCACCCGCCGCGGGTCGAAGTTCCGCGACCTCGGGCTCGACGTCCGACAGGTGAGCCGCGAGATCGTCGAAGGCCCGCCCACGGTCGGGTCCGCAGCAGGCATCCTCTTCCGCGCGTACGCCCGCCGGTTCGACAAGGAGCGGTGGGGCGACAAGCGGCCCGGGTACTTCTCCTACATCCCGGAGCTGCTGCGCATGTTCCCCGACGCCCAACTCATCCATCTGGTGCGCGACGGCCGGGACTGCGTTGCGTCGCTGAAGCGGATGCCGTGGTGGGAGCACGACAGCGTGGTGAGCATGTGCGTCTGGGCGCAGGCTGTCGACTACTGCCGGCGCGCCGGGCGGCGGGTCGGGCCACAGCGCTACATCGAGCTGCAGTACGAACAACTGGTCGCGGACCCCGAGCCGGAGCTGCGGCGGCTCTGCGAGTTCCTCGAGGAGGACTTCGACCCGAGCATGCTGACGCCCCACCGTGTCGCCGGCTCCGCCGTACCGGAGCGCAAGGGCTGGCACTCGCGTACCCGGGAGACAGTGGACACGGCAGCGATCGGGGGCTGGCGGGGGCAGTTGGAGGAGTGGGAGATCTCCCTGATGGAACTCGTGTGTGGCGGCCGGCTACGCCGGTACGGCTACCCGATCACCGGAGTGGGCGGCCGTCCACCAGCCGCCGCGCTCGCGCGCTACGCCCGCGTCGCTGCGAACCGCCGGCTGGCGGTGGCCAAACGGCGGTTCCAGGATCGGCGAGTCCAGCGCCATTACCAGCAACCGGTGGCCGCCCAACTCACCCGCGGACAGCTGGAGAAGGCGTGACCATTCCGACCCGCCCCGCGGCCCGGGCCTGCTCCGATCGGGGGAAACCTACGGGGGAGCCCCTCCAGCCCGCCAGCACCCCCGCCGATCTACCCACCATGCTCATGCCTCGACTCTCCCGGCGTCATGCTGTCGCCGCCACGTCCCTCGCGGTCATGCTCACGACGCTCACCTCTGTCCCGGCGTCCGCGGCCACTCTCCGCACGACCGCGCCTGCCCAGCCCGTGCAGCAGACCGCCACCGTCGTGGGTATCTCCGATGGTGACACCGTCTACGTCGACATCTGGGGTGACGGCAGCACCAAACGCAAGCGGGTCAGGCTCACCGGGATCAACGCCGCCGAGGTCAACCACGGCGTCGGCGATCACCCCGACCAGTGCCACGGCCCGGAGGCCGAGGAGCGGCTGCGCCAGCTCGTCTATCGCAAGAAGGTGCAGCTACGCGCGCTGGATGCCGGCAGCACGAGCGGGAGCCGCCTGCGCCGCACCGTGCTGGTGGAACAACCCAACGGTGGCCTGGTCAACACCAGCAAGGTCATGGTCGCCGAGGGACACGCGCTGTGGATGCCGAACGAGACGGAGTACCTCGACAACGCGGCCCTGGCGGTGCTGGCCGCACAGGCTGCGGGGCGGAAGGTCGGCCTGCATGACCCCGACTACTGCGGCTATGGGTCCGCGCAGTCCGTGGCGCTGGACGTCCGGGTGCGCTGGGACGCCGACGCCAAGGACGGTCGGAACCTCAACGATGAGTACGTCATCGTCACCAACACCAGCGCATTCGACCTCGATCTGACCGGTTGGGTGCTGCGAGACTCCTTCATCAAGCAGTACTCCTTCCCGCGCGGGACCAGGCTGAGGGCAGGCCGGACGCTGCTCGTGCACGTGGGCTCCGGGCAGGACAACGGGAGGCACCTCTACATGGGTGAGACCTCGCCCAAGTTCAACAACGTCGACTGGAGTAGGGGCATCGGGGATGGTGCGTACATCTTCGACCCGGACGGCGACCTGCGCTTCTCCTTCCTCTACCCCTGCCAGCTCAACTGCGTGAATCCGGCGCAGGACCGGTTCGTCCTCGGGGAGGTCAACTACGACGCTCCCGGCGGGGACAGCAACAACCCCGGCGGGGAGTTCATCAAGCTGCACAACCGCGGTTACACCGCGGTGCCGCTCGGGCAGTACCTGCTGCGCTTCGGGCCGTACTCCTACAGCTTCATGCCGGGGGCCACGCTCGCCCCCGGTGCGACGGTCAAGGTTGTCATGGGCAAGGGCAGGAACACGTCCACCCACAAGTACGTCGGTAAGCCCCATGGCGTGCTGTCGAACTCCGGGGGGCGGGCAGAAATCGCCACCTACGACGACGTCGTACTCGACTGCGCGGCCTGGAAGGCCGGCAGCTGCTGACCTCGCGCACCGCTCCCCGACTCGCCTGAACCGTCCGGGCGTAGTGACCGCGGACTGGTCAGGAAGCCGTAGCCCCAACTGGCGTGCATGACGGCGACCACCAAGGGCAGTTGCCGGCGTACGTCGAGAGGAAGGTCGCGACCCACCACGGCCGAGCCGGCGACGTTGGCGGCGGCGTAGCCGATCGGCACGACCAGCCCGCGGCGCCAGCCGAGAGCTGCCGCCACCGCGCCGGCCACCACGGCCACCACGGCAGCAGGCGGGGCGAGGTAGCGCAGCTGGACCGAACCCGGGTGTTCTCGCATCACCACCCGGCGCCAGCGCCCGTAGTCGCGGTACTGCCGCGCCAGCGCCCGCACGCTGCCGCGCGGCCGGTAGGACACCCGGAGGCGCGGCGTGAAGTAGACCAGCCCCCCGGTGCGCCGAATCCGGTAGTTCAGCTCCCAGTCCTGCGCCCGCAGGAACGACTCGTCGTATCCGCCGATGCGCTGCAACGCCGACCGGTGGAAGACACCCAAGTAGACGGTGTCGGCGGGCCCGGCGTCGCCGCCGGTGTGGAAGGGGGCGCTTCCCACGCCGAGCCGTGAGGCCATCGCGCGGGCGACCGCACGCTCGAACGGCGTGATGCCCTCGGCGGCCATGATGCCTCCGACGTTGTCGGCGCCGGTCTCCCGCAGGACCTCGACCGCGGATCGCAGGTAGGACGACGGCAGCATGGCGTGGCCGTCGACACGGGCGATGATGTCGTGGCGAGCGGCGGCCACCGCCGCGTTCAGCCCGGCGGGTGTTGCGCCGGAGGGGTTTGGCACGGTGCGGATGCGCGGATCACCAGCCAGCTTCGCGGCCACCCGATCGGTGCCGTCGGTCGACGGGCCCAGCGCGATGACGAGCTCGACTCGGCCGGGGTAGTCCTGGGCCAGCACGTGCTCGACGCAGTGGGTGAGGTGCCGAGATTCGTTGAGCACCGTCATGACAACCGACACCGGGGGATAGTGCGCGACGGAGTCGAGCGACTCGTCCGCTGCGTCGGAGGGCAGGGTCATGGCCGCCTCACCGTAGCGGCGCGCCGGCCGAGAACCGCGCCCTCCCACGCTTAGCATCGCCGCCACCCAATCAACGTTCTTCGCCGAGGTGACCAGCACCGATGAGTTCCACGTCTCCGCAGCTCAATCGCCACCGCCCGGCCGGCCGCTGGCGTCGGCTGGTGGCAGTGCTGGCGACGCTGCTGTCGGTGCTCATCGTGGCGACGAGCACAGCCGGCTGGGCGCTGCTGCACCGCGTCGAGGGCCAGGTGGACCGGGTCGACGTCTTCGCCGACCTCTCGCATCGGCCGCAGGCGTCGAACGGCGGAACCAACTTCCTGCTCGTCGGCTCGGACACCCGCGAGGGAATCAGCCGCCGGGCGCTGCGCCGGTTGACGGCGGGCTCACGCCGCAGTGCCGCCGGCCAACGTTCCGATACGGTGATGCTCGCCCATGTCTCCGGGGCGGGCGACGCCGTGACGCTGATCAGCCTCCCGCGCGACTCCGTGGTGAAGATCCCTGCCCACGACTCGGCTGCGGGAGAACGCGTTCCGGCGCGCCGCGACAAGCTCAACGTCGCCTATGCCGCGGGTGGACCAGAACTCACCGTTCGCACGGTCGAGCACAACACCGGCGTACGGATCGACCGCTATGTCGAAGTCGACTTCGCTGGCTTCGTGCGACTGGTCGACGCCCTCGGCGGTGTCGACGTCTGCCTGCCCGTAGCGGTCGACGACCAGCAGAGCGGGCTGGACCTGCCGGCCGGGCGGTCGCACGTTGGCGGCGTACAGGGGCTCGCCTACGTCCGTGCCCGAGCATTCGATCCCACCGGCGACATCGGGCGCATCGGCCGCCAACAGCGGTTCCTGGCCGCGCTGGTCGACCAGGCCCTCAGCAGGACAACTCTGCTCAATCCGGTCCGGCTGCGAGGAGTAGTCGATGCCGCGTTGTCTGCTGTTCGCACCGACGACGAGCTCGACTACGGGGACGTGCTGGAGCTGGCCACCCGGCTGCGCGGCGCCGACCGCGGGGATCTGCTGTTCACGACCGTGCCGCTCGCCGACTCCAATCACTTCGAGCCGGGATTGGGCTCCACTGTGCTCTGGGACGAGGCGGCCGCACAGGAGATGTTCGCCAAGCTCCGCGCGGACGAGCCGATCCTCGAAGAGGCCGCGGAACCCAAGCGTGCGGCGCGGAAGACCGACGGCGGGCCGCCGACGGTTCCCCCGGCGAGTATCCGGGTCCGCGCACTCAACGCCGCCGGTACGCCCGGGCTGGCCGCGCAGGCTTCTGAGGACCTGCGCGCAGCGGGCTTCGCCATCGCGGCCGACGCTGCGGACGCCGTCGGCGACCCGGCGAGGGAGACCGTGGTGCGCTTCGACCCGCGCTGGAGCAAGTCGGTGCGCACGGTCCGCGCCGCACTGCCCGATGCCCGCTTCGTGGAGGTGCCCGGGCTGGGTGGCACGTTCGAGGTGCTCGCCGGGTCGTCGTACGGCGGAGTCGAAGACGTCACGCTCGCTGCCCAGCCCAGCCCTACCAGCCAGCCGGATGATCCCGACCGGCCGGCCAGCCGCGTGCGGAGTGCCGCCGACCCGGTCTGCGGCTGACACCTACTCCGGCCGCGCTCCACCCATGGCGTCCCGGCGTCTCATGGCGGAAGGGTGTTTCTACTCGAACCTACGGATGTTGCGGTTCGTCGGTGAGGATGCTGAGGGATCCGTCGGTTTCCAGCACGATCGCGGTGACCGTCGTGAGGTCGGCATGCCCGCGCCCGCGGGCCGCTTGGTGCAGCTCGTCCGAAGTTAGCCGTACCCGACGCAATGCTTCGGACAAGATCCCATCGCGGTAGACGAGCGTGGGTTCCGACCTGACCAGTCGCTTCACCCACCGGGTGCGAGTGGAGGCCCAGGCCACCGCGTACTGCAGCGCAACCAGCAGTGCCAGCGCGGTGACTCCTTCGGCGAGGGCAACTGTGGATGACAGCAACAGCGTCGCCAAGATCGAGCCGAGCGCGACGGTGACCACGAAGTCGAACGCGTTGAGTTTCGCCAGCGTCCGCTTGCCGGAGATGCGCAGCAGCAGAATCAGCGCGACGTAGCCCGCACCGCCCACGACGACAACGCGGACCAGCCCCTGCCAGCCGTCATAGAACACCGATGTCCCCCTCCTGTGGGTGTGCGGTACGCCGTGGGACGCGGCAACTCCGCTGCACCCTCACGACTGTCGCTTCGGCGTAACGTCGTGCTCTCCCGCGGGCAGTCCGACGTACCTCGGGAAGCCGACGTCCTCGCCGCTGAGGGTGACGGACTCCCGCTCCGGACGCTGCTCCCGGGTCCGCCGCGCGAAGTAGTGCGCGATCGGTACGTCGGTCGAGGAGTGGGCGAGGATCGACAGCACCACCACGAGCGCGACGAGGTGGAAGAGTTCGTCGGCCTGCTGCGCGCCGCTGTCGAGCACGATCAAGCCGTAGACGACCGAGGCAAAGCCCTTCGGGCCAAACCACGCCACCGCCGCCTGCTCCGGCCAGGGCAGCCGGCTGCCCACAAAGGAGAGCGCGATCGCCGCCGGGCGGGCGACCAGCAGTGCCAGCACGGCGAACAGGTAGCCCAGGACGGGTATCTCCCCCAGAAAGACCGGGGAGATCAACGCGCCGAAGACAAGGATCGCCACCAGCTTGAGCAGCTCGGTGACCAGCTCGCCGAACTCGTGGAAGGAGTCCCGCAGCTCCGGCGCCAGCGTTGCCATGGTGATGCCCGCGGCAAAGGCAGCGAGGAACAGGTTGGCGTGGGTCAGCTCGGCCAGCGACAGCACGATGAGCCCGACCGCCACCGAGGTGAGCGACTCGTACGTCGATGTCGTCGAGGTGAACCTGCTGCGCAGCAGCAAGACCGCGATCACCGGGATGGCGACACCGAGCGCCAGCCCAAGCGCGAGCTCGCCGGCGAGTGCCCCGTACTCGATGTCGGGTCCGCCGACGACGGCCAGCAGCACGAGGACGACGGGCAGCGCCAGACCGTCGTTGAGCCCGGATTCGACATTGAGCAGGTGGCGCAGTCGGGCCGGCACCTCTTCGCGCCCCACGATCGCCGCGGCGAACACCGGGTCGGTGGGGGCGAGCACCGCGGCGACGAGCAGCGCCTCCGGCCAGTCGAGTCCGGCTACGGCGACAGCGAGAACCGCGGTGATGAGAAAGGTCAAAGGCATCCCGAGAAGCAGCGCCCGCCCGGGGAGTCGCCACGCAGCACGCAGGTCGGCCAGGCCCACCCGCTGGCCGTCGGTGAACAGCACCGAGAACAGCGCCAGCTCGGCCAACCCGGAGACGAGCTCGTCGCCCGGGCGCAACCGCACCACACCGAGCACCCCGTCGCCGAGCAAGAACCCCGCCACGAGGAACAGCACCGCGGTCGACAACACACTGCGATGCGCCAGGCCGGAGACGAGTACGCCGGCCAGCAGCACCACAGAAAAGGCGAGGAGCAGCTCCACGCCGTCAGTCTCCACCGGCGCGGGACGCCTGGATCGCGTCGCGGCGGGCGAGGCGGGCGGTTCTACGGATCTCCGCCTCCTGCCAGCGGCGCCTGTCCTGGCCGGTCTCCGGCAGGAGCGGCGGGGTGGGCCGCGGTCGCTCCCGCTCGTCGATGCCGACAAAGGCGAGGTACGCCGAGGCGACGTGCAGCTCCGGGACACCGGCGATGTCCCACGGCTGGGCGGTAACCCGCACACCGATCTCCATGGAGGTGCGGCCCGTCCAGTTCACCTGGGCGTAGCAGGTGACGATGTCCCCGACGTGCACCGTCACCAGGAAGACCATCTCGTCCATGGATGCGGTGACCGCGCGACCGCCGGAGTGCCGGGCGGCGCAGGCGCCGGCCGCGTCGTCCACCATCTTCATGATCACGCCGCCGTGCACATTGCCGTGCAGGTTGGTGTCGAGCGCGTCCATGATCCGTGACAACCGGATGCGGGAGGCGGACGTCGGAACCGGTACGGGGGCATTCAATGGTCGACCGTTCATGGCCGACACTGTAGGAAGCCGGCTCCGGCGACGGTCCCCCGCCGGCAGCGCAGAGACGGGACGGTGAGTCGCATGAGCCAGCACCCCGAGGGTGGGGGCACCGACATGCTGCCGCCGCGGACCACGGTGTACCGGGCCGGCCGGGGCGCGTCGCGGGCGCCGGTGCCGACCTCCGCCGGACCCGCCCGGCGACGCTGGCCCGTTGTCCTGCTCGCGCTGCTCCTCGTACCCGTCCTGCTGCTGGCCGGGCTGTTCGTGTGGGCCGACCGGCAGGTCCAGCACGTCGCCGCGCTGCCGGCCGAGCCC
>Ga0136616_10000693_pt1 | contig 16553 bp, 17 predicted proteins | sample AntDrymUQ2992106_2_FD_106648 | JGI IMG/M metagenome (GOLD analysis project Ga0136616, IMG submission 106648) | Polar desert sand microbial communities from Dry Valleys, Antarctica - metaG UQ299 (21.06) | ecosystem: Environmental > Terrestrial > Soil > Desert | place: Antarctica: Dry Valley...
CTGAGCTGGCCGAGCAGGCTGGCTTCGAAGCGCTGTGGATCTCCGACCACTTCCACCCGTGGAACCACGAGCAGGGCCAGGCGCCGTTCGTGTGGTCGTTGATCGGCGCACTCGCCCGCGCTCGGCCTGGGCAGCGGTGAGGCACTGAACGAGTCGGTGCTCGGCGATGCCTGGCCGGCCGCCGACATACGATTGGAGATGCTGGAGGAAGCGGTCGAGGTGATCCGAGCTCTGCACGGTGGCGACGTGGTCGAGCACCGCGGCCGGCACTACACCGTGCAGCACGCCAAGATCTTCACCCGACCGGATCGCCCACCGCCGATCTACCTGTCCGGTTTCGGCCCGAAGGCCGCTGCGCTGGCCGGCCGGATCGCGGACGGCTTCGTCTGCACCAAGCCCGACCAGGATCTGATCCAGGCCTTTCGTGATGCCGGGGGCGCGGGCAAGCCCATGCTGGCCGGAACGAAGGTGTGCTGGGCGACAAGCGCCGAGGACGGCGCCGCGACGGTTCACCGGCTATGGGCCAACGCCGGACTGCCGGGAGAGATGGCGCAGGTGCTGCCCACCGTGGAGCACTTCGAACAGGCCTCGTCCCTGGTCACCGAAGACATGGTGGGCAGTTCCACGCCGTGTGGGCCAGACCCTGAGGTGCACGCGAAGTCGCTGCAGCAGTACATCGACGCCGGCTACGACGAGATCTATGTCAACCAGATCGGCCCGCAGCAAGAGGAGTTCTTCCGGTTCTGGACCCAGGAGCTTGCCCCACGGCTGCGCTGATCGGCCTACTTGGCGATGCGAAAGCGCAGGCTGGTTCGCGCGCCGACTTCCTGCACATCCACCTTCTCGAGTCGGACGCGGTCCGGATCGATGTTCTTGAAGAACCGTAGACCGGAGCCGATCAAGACCGGCATGACGTCGACGTGCAGTTCGTCGACCAGTCCAGCGTTGAGGAGCTGCTGAATCACCGATACCCCGCCGACAACGGTGACCGCCTTGTCGTCACCGGCGGCCTTGGTTGCCTGTGCCAGCGTCGACTCGATGCCCGTCGGTGACGAAGGTGAAGCTCAGTCGGTCATCATGTTGGGCGCCACGAGCGGTTCCCGGTGGGTCAACACGAAGATCGGAACCTGGAACTCGTAGCTGCCGACATCGGAGTCCGGCTCGGCCATGCCGAAGGTCCGTCGACGCAGCGGTGCCGAAGCTAGTCGCTGCTTGGCTCGTGGAGCACCATCTCGTCGCGGTGGACGACTTCCCGGCGGAGCTCTGGCGAAAGCTCACTGGTGGACTTCCCCAGAATCGCTGGTAGCTCACGAGCGTCGTAGGCCACCAGACCGCGACCGACCGTCATACCGTCGGGCCCGAGGAGTTCGACCGGATCGTCGGCCAGGAAATCGCCGCCGACCCCGGTGACACCGGCGGCCAGCAGCGAGGCCCGCCGCGTTCGCAGAGCCCTGACGGCGCCGGCGTCGAGCACGAGCGACCCCCGGGGGCGGCTGGCATAGCGCAGCCAGAACAGTCGGGCGGTGGGCCGACGACCGGTAGCCGGAAAGAGGGTGCCGACATCATCACCGTCGAGGGCGGCTCGTACGTCCTCGGCGCGAGCGATCCGTACGGACACACCGGAGCTGGAGGCGATCATCGCCGCCTCCACCTTGCTGCTCATCCCGCCCCGCCCGACACCGTCACCACGCGACGAGCCGATGGCCAAGGCCCTCAGGTCAGCCGCTCCGTTGACGACTGGGACCCGTACGGCCTGCGACCGGTGCGGATCGCCGTCGTGCAGACCGTCCACATCGGAGAGCAGGACGAGGCCGGACGCCTCGGCTACATGGGCGACCAACGCGGCGAGCCGGTCGTTGTCGCCGAACCGGATCTCCTCGGTAGCCACGGTGTCGTTCTCGTTGACCACGGGCACGACCCCCAGAGCGAGCAGCTTTGCAATGGTTCGCGAGGCGTTGCGATAGTGCGAGCGTCGGTGCAAGTCGTCAGCAGTGAGGAGTACCTGCCCCACCGTGGCGCCGTGGGCGGCGAATGCGGCGGCGTAGGCCTGAACCAGCAACAACTGTCCGACCGTGGCTGCGGCCTGAGCTGTCGCGAGGTCGCGGGGACGACGAGTGATGCCCAGCGGCGCCAGCCCTGCCGCGATCGCGCCGGAGGAGACCACCACGATCTCCCGACCCGCTTCCCGATGAGCGGCCAAGCTCGCGACGAACTCGGTCAGGCGTCCCGCGTCGATTCCCCCGGCGATCGAGGTCAGTGACGAGGAGCCGATCTTGACGACGACCCGACGAGCCGCGGCGATCGGGTCCAGCGGCGTGTTCATGTCTCGATGCCCGCTTGCGCCGCAGTCGATGTCGTCTCGCCGGAACCGTCGACTGCGTAGTCCCCCGCATCCGTACGCCGGCGGCGGGCTTTCTTTCTGGCCAGCCGCTGATCGGCGGTGACCCGGTCAGACGTGTCCAGGCGCGGATCCTCACCGCGTCGGCCCACGACGGCACTGCTGGCATCCGGAGTGCTCGGTACCCAGTCGAAGCTCACATCCGAGACCGTGACCAGGCATCCCGGAACTGCACCGGCCCTGACCAGCGCGTCCTCCACGCCGAGACGAGCCAGTCGGTCGGCGAGGTAGCCGACCGCCTCGTCATTGCTGAAGTCGGTCTGCCGGATCCAACGTTCGGGCTTGACGCCACGAACGACAAAGCCGCCTGGGACGTCTCGGTCGGAGGTGACGCTGAACGTGTCGTCCACGGGAGTCGGCCGGATGATCAGCCGGGTGGGGGCCGGCGCCGGGCGCGACGCCCGGTCTGCGGCGACTTGTTCGGCCAGGTAATAGGTCAGCGCGCCGACCCCCTCGCCGGTTACTGCGCTGATCAAGAAGACCCGGTAGCCACGGTCAGCCAGATCGGCGACCACGAGGTCCGCGAGCTCGCGGGCCTCCGTTACGTCGATCTTGTTGATCGCCACTGCTCTGAGCCGGCTGACCAGCGCTCCACCGGCCCCGCCGTAGGCGGCCAGTTCGCTCTCGATGGCTTCGATGTCACTGAACGGGTCGCGCCCCGGCTCCAGGGTTGCTGCGTCCACGACATGAACCAGCACCGAGCATCGCTCGACATGCCGGAGGAACTGCAGACCCAGCCCTTTGCCCTGTGCCGCTCCCGGGATCAATCCGGGAACGTCGGCCATCGTGAACGTGTGCTCGCCGGCCGCAACGACGCCGAGGTTGGGCGCAAGGGTCGTGAAGGGGTAGTCGGCGATCTTCGGCGTGGCCGCGGAAACTGCCGCAATCAGAGAAGACTTTCCCGCCGACGGGAACCCGACCAGTCCGACGTCGGCGACGCTCTTGAGTTCCAGCACGACATCACGTGATTCACCCGCTTCGCCCAGCAGAGCGAAACCGGGTGCCTTGCGACGTGCGGAGGCCAGTGCGGCGTTGCCCAGTCCCCCGCGACCACCTTGGGCAACGACGTACCGAGTGCCCTCGCCGACCAAGTCGATGAGAATCTTGCCGTCGTCGCCGGAGACCACGGTGCCTTCCGGTACGGCCAGGATCCGGTCCTCACCCTGGGCGCCGTTGCGGTGGTCGCCCTGACCGGGCTTCCCGTTACCGGCCCGATGATGCGGCCGGTGATGGAAGTCCAAGAGTGTATGGACGCCCGGATCGACTTCGAGAATGATGTCCCCGCCACGACCACCGTTACCGCCGTCGGGACCACCCATTGGCTTGTACTTCTCCCGATGCACCGACGCGCAACCGTGGCCGCCGTTTCCAGCGGACAGGTGCAGGACCGTACGGTCGATGAAGGCAGTCATGAGGAGTGGCTTGTCAATCAGTGGCGCGATGAGCCAGTCGGGCAATCAGTCGGTGCTGCAGTGACTGACAGCCAGCCGATCACTCCACGCGCGAAGCGCGTCCCGTCATTCGACCGGAACGACGCTGACCTGGGCTCGCCCGCGACGCTTGCCGAAGGTGACGGCACCGGGCTGAATCGCGAACAGGGTGTCGTCCCCACCACGGCCGACGCCGGTGCCGGGGTGGAAGTGGGTGCCGCGCTGACGCACGATGATCTCCCCAGACTTGACGATCTCGCCACCGAACCGCTTGACGCCCAAGCGCTGACTGTTCGAATCGCGACCGTTACGCGAGGACGAGGCGCCCTTCTTGTGTGCCATCTCGCTCAGTCCTCCTTCTCGTCGGTGGTTTCCGACGCCTTGCTCGACTGTGTGGTCTTACTTGCGGCTGTGCTCTTGCTCGCCCCTGTGGCCTTGCTCGCCGCGGCGGCCTTGCTCGGCTTGGTCGCCTTTACGGCGGCAGTCGTGGTGCTGGCCTTGGCAGCGCTCGCCTGGCTCGCTTTGGGGGGCGCCTGCGCAGCCTTGCTCGGCTTGTCGTCGGGCGCCTCCGCCTTGGGTTTTTCGTCCTTGGCCGCTTGCGACTTGGCCCTCTTGTTCGGCTTGCCGTCATCGATGTCGGTGACCAGTAGCTCGGTGAGCAGCTGTCGGTGCCCGATCCGCCGGCGATAGCCGGTCTTGTTCTTGTACTTGAGGATCTTGATCTTCGGACCCTTGTGATGACCGACGATCTCCCCGGTAACCGCGATCTTGGCCAAAGCAGAGGTCTCGCTGATCACGCTGCGACCGTCCACCACAAGCAGCGCCGGGAGGCTGACCTCGTCACCGGCTTCGCCGTCGAGCCGATTGACCTCGACGACGTCACCGACAGCAACCTTGTGTTGCTTGCCGCCGGCCTTGACCACTGCGTACACCACGGATCTCCCTTGAATTCTTCTGCACCGCACACCGAAATAGGGTTCCGATGAGCGAGGACTTCCGACGAGCGCTGACCGACGGTAGGAACTCTCATCCCGTACGGGTCGACCGCGGCGACACGCGGACTCCCAGCTTACCGGAGACCGTGTTTCCTCGCCCAACCAGGGCAGTCAGCCACTTCACACTTCCGCGACGGGTGGCCCGGCCGGCCTGGATGCCCCTCGACGGCCACGTCGCCGTGGTGCGGCCGTGACGATTGCGCCCGCAGTGGAGGATTCCCGCTCGGTCCAGGCTTGCACGTCGGCGGACTCGGGTCTGTCCGGCGCGGGGGTCACGGCTTGGGTAACCGGGCCAGCCGCCTGGCTGGCGCTGGGCCCTGGGTGGGTGACCGGCGCGGTCAGCCCCGAGGCTTCGTGTCGATCCGCTTCTGTCGCCGGCCTCGCCGCGGCTTCGTTGATGTCCGTCGACGGTTCTGCACGCCCACCCTCGGCACGGGAGGTGTTGCGTCCGCGACTGCGCCCGCCGCCACGTTCACCGCGGGTGTCGCCGCGGTGCTCGTTGCGTTCGCCGCCCTCATGTGGCCGGTTGTCCCCGTGGTGTTCCCCCCTGGAACTCTCACCACTGGAGCGGTGGCGCTTCTCGTCGACCGGATCGGCGTGCACGATGATGCCGCGCCCGTTGCAGTGTTCACACGGCTCGGAATAAACCTCGAGCAGGCCCTGACCCACCCGCTTGCGGGTCATCTGCACGAGGCCGAGAGAGGTGACCTCGGCGACCTGGTGTCGGGTCCGGTCGCGGCCGAGACATTCGGTGAGCCGACGCAGGACGAGGTCTCGGTTGCTCTCCAACACCATGTCGATGAAGTCGATGACGATGATCCCGCCGATGTCGCGCAGCCGGAGCTGGCGGACGATCTCCTCGGCAGCCTCGAGGTTGTTGCGCGTCACGGTCTGTTCGAGATTTCCGCCGCTACCGGTGTACTTGCCGGTGTTCACGTCGACGACCGTCATCGCCTCCGTCCGGTCGATCACCAGCGAGCCGCCGGAGGGCAGCCAGACCTTACGGTCCAGCGCTTTGGCCAGCTGCTCGTCCACCCGCAGATCGGCGAAGACGTCGCTCTCCCCGGTGTGCCGGCTGACCCGATCGGCAAGGTCGGGGGCAACGTGGGCCACATAGGCCTCGACGGTGTCCCAGGCCTCGTTGCCGGAGACGATCATCCTGGTGAAGTCCTCGTTGAAGACGTCACGGATGACCCGGATAGCGAGATCGGGCTCCTGATAGAGCAGGCTCGGTGAGCTGGTGGAGGATGCTGCCGCCTTCTTCTGGATGACCTCCCACTGAGCGGTCAGCCGGTTGACGTCGCGGGTGAGTTCCTCCTCGCTGGCCCCTTCGGCGGCGGTACGGATGATGACTCCGGCGTCCTCGGGCACGATCTTCTTCAGGATCGCCTTGAGCCGGCTGCGTTCCACGTCGGGCAGTTTGCGGCTGATGCCGGTCATCGACCCGTTGGGCACGTAGACGAGATACCGGCCTGGCAAGCTCACCTGCGAGGTGAGTCTGGCGCCCTTGTGACCCATCGGGTCCTTGGTGACCTGGACGACAACGCTATCGCCGGACTTCATGGCGGTCTCGATGTTGCGCGACTTGCCCTCGAGGCCGGCAGCGTCCCAATTCACCTCGCCGGCGTAGAGGACCGCATTACGACCCTTGCCGATGTCTACGAAGGCGGCTTCCATGCTCGGAAGCACGTTCTGGACCTTGCCGAGGTAGACGTTGCCTGCGAAGGAGTTGGAGCTGGCCTGGGTGATGTAGTGCTCGACAACGATGTCGTCCTCGAGCACGCCGATCTGGGTCCGCTCACCACTTTGCCGAATGACCATTGCGCGGTTGACCGCCTCGCGACGGGTGAGGAACTCAGCCTCGGACAGGATCGGAGCGCGACGTCGGCCGGTTTCCCGCCCGTCTCGGCGGCGCTGCCGCTTTGCCTCCAGCCGGGTGGAGCCGGAGATCCCCCGGACCTCCTCGTTGCCGCCTCCGACGGATTCCCCGCGGCCATTCTCGCCTCGGCCGCCACCGTCACCGCGGGAGCTGGGGGCGCCACCGTCGTCGTCATCGGACCGACGCCGACGCCGACGCCGACGCCGCGTCGAGGATCCGCCTTCGCCGTCTTCACCGTCCTCCGCGCCCTCGTCGTCAAGCCCCACCTCGTTGACCGGGCTGTCCTCGGTGTCCCGCGAGTCGCCGGTGCCGGCTGGGCTGTCCGAGCTCTCTCCATCGGAGTCCTCGGCCTTGCCGCGCCCACGCCCTCGCCGGCCGCGACGACGGCGATTTCCGCCGTCGACGTCGGCCTCGTCGGTGTCAGCGCCTGAGTCGACCGGCGATTCCCAGGTGTCGACGACCTCATCGGAGGGGATCGCCTCGAAAAGACTCGAATCGGAGGAGGAGGTATCAGAAGCTCCGTCAACCGTGCCGGTCTCTGCCTCCAGGGTCTCCTTGGCGGCTTTACCAGTTCTGGCTGTCCTGGCCGTCGCCTTGGTTGCCTTGGTTGCCTTGGTTGCCCTCGTCGCCTTGGCCGGCGCGCCCTGCTCCGACGCGTCAGCGGTGGTTGCGATCCCCTTGCCGGCCCGGGATGCCTTGACCGGTGCCGAATCACCATCGGGGCGCTGCGCCTGCGCGCCGTCCGTGAGGTCGGTCTCCCGATCGTCAGGGCGCTGCCGCGGCAGCGCCGGGTCGGGGTCGGGCGGCGCCATGAAAGCCATCGCTGGGGGCGGCGCGGTGCGTCGCGCGGTGTTTCGGGTCGGCGCGCTGTCCGCGCTTGGCTGGTTGTCGAGGGTGTCGTTGGAGGTGTCGTTGCCGTTCGCCTCGTCGTCGAACACTGGTTCTCCGTTTCGCGTACCCGGGCGCCGCCCACCGAATCCGGTGTTCGGCCGCCGCTCAGGTACGGCGGGTCAGGCGATTCCGAGTTCGCGTGTCGCGCCCGATGGGCAGCGGCGTGATCTCGGTTTCGCAGAAGTCTTGTGTATCGAATGCCGAAGGCACTCGATCGTTGCCGACGTCGGACTCGTCAACCGTTCCGCGATCAGGTCCCACCTGGTGCACCGTCTCTGGCAGCGGCGGCACGGTCAGGACCGAGCGGATCGGTCAGCACTCCGGTGGTGTCGAGCCGTCCCTGGGCGAGCCGCGTCGAACGCGAAGTGAGCGGCCCATCCAGTCCGGCGACGGCACCGAGAGCAGTGAGCACATCGTCGGGTCGTACCGCAGGGCTTAGCTGCCGTACGACCAGGTCAAGTATCGCACAACCATCGGCGCCAGCCTCCCTGCCCAAGTCAAGGCGGTCTCGGGCTTCGCCTGGCCGCTCCACCGACACGCTCACGACTGCCGATCGCGCGTCCAGCAGCCGTAGTCCCTTCTTGGTCACCCGCTCGACGATCACGCTGTCCTGGGCCAGGAAGTCACGAACCGCGGAACTCAGGACCTCCGGTGACAGCCCGGGAAGCTCGATCCGCCACCGTGCGGCCTCGATCTGCTCGGGCAACCCTCCGGGCCCGGCCGGCAGAACCTCCAGAATGTCCAGCCCGTCCGGAAGTGCTGCGTTTAGGGCCGCGCGCACCTCTTCGGGATCACATTCGGTCTGAAGCCCGATCTCGAGATACTCCGCCTCGCTGGCTGCACCCGTTGGAGCCGCCCCAACGTAGGAAATCCTCGGGTGCGGGCTGAATCCGGCAGAGAAGGCCGTCGGCACTCCGGACCTGCGCAGCGCCCGCTCGAAGGCACGGGCGAAGTCGCGGTGTGAGACGAAGCGAAGCCGGCCGCGCTTGGCGTACCTGATCCGCAACCGCTGCACGATCGGTGGTGGCGGTGGGCCGTCCGGCTGGCGAGTACCCATCAGCGGCTCATCACCGCTTGTCCGCCACGCTCGCGAGGCACCTCAGCCGAGTCCAGGCGCAGTTCGAGCAAGCCATCGGAGCTCGCGTACCCGCACCGTTCGTACAGCGAGGTCGATCGAGGGCTCGGGTGTACGGCCAGGTACGCGCAGTTCTCCGTGCGGGCCACGTCGGCCACGAACCCCAGCATTCCCCTGCCGATACCGCGGTCGCGGTGATCGGGTCGGACGTAGACCGACTGCACCCACGCCGAGCGCGGACGCAGCCCCGCCGGGCTGGGAACCCGATCGCCCATGGCGAGCCAGGCCATGCCGACCGCCTCGGGAGCGTCGCTCGGTTGCGCGAGCACAGCGACGTGGCCCGGATGGGACGCCCACCAGTCGCTCATCGTCTGGAGGTACTGCGCGGCCGTCCCAGCAGGCTCCTCGCCGGCTTCATCCACCCGCCAACCCCAACGAAGGGATGCAAGTGCGGCAACGTCTTCGGGCCCCGCTCGGCGGACGGTGACGCTCACGACCCGGTGGCGACAGGCGTGAGCGGGAGCAATGTGACTCCGGTCGGGCCGATCTGGATGTCGGTGCCCATCCCCGGACACACGCCGCAGTCGAAGCACGGTGTCCAGCGGCAGTCGTCCTGCTCCTGCTCTGACAGGGCGTCCTGCCAGTCAGCCCAGAGCCATTCCTTGTCCAGGCCCGAGTCGAGATGGTCCCAGGGCAGCACCTCGTGCTGGGTGCGTTCGCGGGTGGTGAACCAGTCCACGTCGAGACCGTACGAGGGCAGCACCTCGGCGCAGGCGTCCATCCAGCGGTCGAAGCTGAAGTGCTCGTTCCAGCCGTCGAACCGCCCCCCGCTGCGCCAGACCTGCTCGATGACCGCGCCGATCCGGCGATCGCCGCGGGAGAGCAAACCTTCGACGATGCCGGGCCTGCCATCGTGATAGCGCACGCCGATCGCTCGACCGACGGTGCGGTCGGAGTTGATTGCCGTCCGTAGCAGCTTCAGCCGCCGGTCGATCGTCTCGTGGTCAGCCTGCGCAGCCCACTGGAACGGGGTGTGGGGTTTCGGGACAAAGCCGCCGATCGAGACCGTGCAGCGGATGTCCTTGTGCCCGCTCGCGGCCCGCCCGGCCTTGATGACCTCGCGCGCCATGTCCGCGATCTCCATCACGTCCTGGTCGGTCTCGGTCGGCAGGCCGCACATGAAGTAGAGCTTCACCTGCCGCCAGCCGTTGGCGTACGCGGTGGAGACCGTACGGATGAGGTCCTCTTTGGACACCATCTTATTGATGACTTTGCGCAGCCGCTCGCTGCCGCCCTCGGGAGCGAACGTCAAACCGGAGCGACGGCCGTTACGGGACAGCTCGTTGGCCAGGGTCACGTTGAAGGCGTCGACCCGCGTGCTGGGTAACGACAGGCTGGTGTTGGTGCCCTCGTACCGGTCGGCCAGGCCCTTCGCGATCTCGCCGATCTCGGAGTGGTCCGCACTGGACAGGCTGAGCAGGCCGACCTCCTCGTACCCGCTGGCCTTGAGCCCGGCATCGACCATCTCACCGATGCCGGTGATCGAGCGTTCGCGTACCGGCCGGGTGATCATCCCGGCCTGGCAGAACCGGCATCCCCGGGTGCAGCCGCGGAAGATCTCCACGCTCATCCGCTCGTGCACTGTCTCGGCCAGCGGAACGAGCGGCTGCTTGGGGTAGGGCCACTCGTCGAGATCCATCGTGGTGCGCTTGCCAACGCGGTAGGGGGCAGCGGGCTGGTTCGTCGTCACCCGCCGGATCCGCCCGTCGGGCAGGTAGTCGACGTCGTAGAAGCCGGGCACGTACACGCCCTCGACTCTGGCGAGCCGGGACAGCAGCCCGAGCCGTCCGTCCCGTTTGCCGTCGAGCTTCCAGGCTTTGACCACGTCGGTGAGGGCGCCGACGACCTGCTCCCCATCCCCGAGGACGGCGGCGTCGAGGAAGTCCGCGATCGGCTCCGGGTTAAAGGCGGCATGTCCACCGGCGATCACCAGCGGTTCGTCCGTGCGGTCCTGCGCGTGCAGCGGGATGCCGGCGAGATCGAGAGCCTCGATCATGTTCGTGTAGCCGAGTTCGGTGGCGAAACTGATCCCCAACACGTCGAAGTCGATCACCGGACGGTGTCCGTCCACGGTGAACTGCGGTACCCCGTGCTCACGCATCAACCCGGCCAGGTCCGGCCAGACGGCGTAGGTGCGTTCGGCCAGCGCATCCGAGCGCTCGTTGAGCACCTCGTACAAGATCATGATGCCCTGGTTGGGCAGGCCGACCTCGTACGCGTCGGGGTACATCAGCGCCCAGTGCACCTCGACGGAGTCCCAGTCCTTGAGTTGGGCGTTGAGCTCTCCGCCGACGTACTGGATCGGCTTGTTGATCCGGGGCAGAAGCGCTTCGAGCTGAGGGAAGACAGATGTCACAGGCATGGCGGCTCCCAGAGTACGGGCCCGGCGGCATCCTCCTGACTTCGCCGGTGTTGGACACCACCCGAACGAGCTGCGCCGCGCACGCTTGTCGCGTGGAAGTCCGCACGCAAGCTGGAATCGACCATGGCGTCATCACCCGGCACGAGATGTTCGCTGCGGGGATGAGTCGAGCCGAGGTCGATCGGGCCTGTCGGCGGGGATCCTTGGTCCGGGACCAGCGCGGGCTGTACGCCGTTGCAGGAGTTCCCGTCACCGAGCTGCGTCGGGCGCGGGCAGCGGTGCAGTCCGTAGGACTTGCGGCTCAGGCAGTGGCCAGTCACGACACGGCGGCTCGTCTGCATGGGATCGACACGGTACGGCGGCAACGGTTCGAGCACGTCACGATTCCACGCGCCACTCGACGGCCGCAGCGTGTCCCGATTCGGTTGCACGCCCATGACCTGGCCGACAACGACGTGACGGTCGTGGACGGAATTCCGACCACCACAGTCGCGCGCACACTGCTCGACCTCCTGCTGCGGGCCGACCGCCTCACTGCCATCTGGGCATCCGAGTCAGCGTTACGCGCGGGCCTGCTGTCCCCCAACGAGCTGGGGCTGATCCTCGAGCGCGGGGCCCGCCGACGCGGCATCAAGCGGGCCCGACGTCGCTACCAATTGATCGAACCGTGCAGTGAGTCTCCGTTGGAGACCGGTGTACGGCTGGTCTTCGCCGATTTCCAACTGCCGCCGCCAAAACTGCAGATACCCATTCTGGGTCCAGACGGGTCAGTCCTGTACCGGATCGACCTCGGCTACGAAAAGCAGAAGGTCGGCGTCGAGTCCGACGGCCGCGCGGTGCATGAGCAGCCGGCGGCGTTGTTCGGAGACCGGGAGCGACAAAACGCGGTGCTCAACGCGGGCTGGAGCTTGCCGCGCTGCACCTGGTCGGACTATCGCAATCGCTACAGCGCGGCCACGACAGCCAAGCTGATCGGGATCCGGCTCTAGGCGCGGGGACTTCGCTTCCCGATGGCCGCGGCCGGCTGCCTAGATGTCGTAGCTTTGCGGAGAACTCGCCCGGCCCGCGCTCTGCATACCTACGACATCTGGGTCGTCGCACGGGGGTCCGGCGCGACATCAGCCGCACCCGCTATTTCAGCAGCAGGGTGGCCAACCGTTTGCTGCCGACGATCAGACCGATCGACCCCATGACGGCCAGGTAGAGGACGTGGCCGAGGATCGAAACGTCCACCAGGCCGGTCACGAGCGCACGTACCAGTTCGATGCCGTGATAGAGCGGAGTGCACTGTACGAGCAGCCGCAGCGCGTCCGGGTACACCGACAGCGGGTAGAACGTGGTCGAGAACAGGAACATCGGCAGGACTGCCAACTGGACGAACTCGAAGTTCTGCCAGCTCTTCATGAACGATGTAGCCGCCAGGCCGACGGCGGCGAAGGCGAAGCCGATCAGGAAGCAGGCTGGTACGGCGAGGATCGCCCACCACGACTGGACCAACCCGAGGGCCAGCATCACGGCGAGGAATGTCGTGGAATACAGCGCGCCGCGCATCAGCGCCCAGCTGGTCTCCCCCGCTGCCACATCCGAGGCCGACAGCGGCGTGGCCAGCACCGCGTCGTAAAGCTTGGCGTACTTCAGCTTGAAGAAGATGTTGAAGGTGGAGTCGTACACGGCGCCGTTCATTGCCGACGAGGCCATCAACGCCGGCGCGACGAACACGGTGTAGTCCAGAGCAGCGCCCGAATCGGTGACGACGGTGCCGACCAGAGCGCCGATGCCGATCCCGATCGAGAGCAGATAGAACAACGGCTCGAAGAAACCGGACAAGATCAGCAGCCAGCCGCGCCGGTACACCAGCAGATTGCGCTCCACCAGCAGGCTGGCCCGGCGCGCAGAGGGCAGCGGCATCGGCAAGACCCTGGCCAGCAACATCGACGAAGCGCCGACCCCAGCGGGCCCGGGCGGGGTTGTGCTCATCAGATCACCAGCCGCTTCGCGAACTGGCGTCTGGCCAGCCAGACACCGACCAGGAGGAGGACGGCAAGGTACCCGACGTTGACCATGGCCAGCAGCGGGTCGAGCTGACCGACGGACAGGCCGCGGGTCAGCGAGACCCCGTGCCACAGCGGCGTCGCATAGGCGACCGGCTGGAGCACCGCGGGCAACTGGTCCACTGGGAAGAACGTCCCCGAGAACAGGAACATCGGCACGATCCCGAACCGCAGGAGCGCCGCGAACCCGGCGTCGTTCTGCACCCAGGCCGCAAAGGCGGACACGGGTGCGGCGAAGGCCAATCCGGTCAGCACCGCCGCCGGGAGGGCGAGCAGGCCCAGCGGCATCTCCAGCGCGCCGAAGGCACCCATCACCGCAAGGAACACCGCGAGCGTCGTGACCAGCCGGAACAGGATGAACAGCAGGTGTCCGGTGACCAGATCGCGGACCTTGACCGGAGTGGACAAGATTCCCTCGAAGGTCTTGTGCCACTTCAGCGCACCCATGATCGGGTACGTCGACTCGAAGGTCGCGGTCTGCATGGCGGTCGCAGCGAGCAGACCGGGGGCCAGGAACACCAGATAGTCCACGCCCTGATCGAGCCGGCCGCCCTGATCGACGAGCGTGCCCAGCGAGATCCCCATCGCGGCGAGGAAGAGCACCGGCTCCAGTACCGAGGAGACCACCGAGCCCTTCCAGTTGCCCTTGTAGTTGAGCATCTTGCCCTCGAAGACCGCCTGGGAGCCGCGGGGCAGCGACCGGCGAACCGACCACGGCAGGTCTGCGTCGGACGGGGCCTCCTGAGTACCGAAAGCCATCACTCGACCAGCGAACGGCCGGTCAGCCGCAGGAAGACGTCCTCCAGCGAGCTGCGCCGGACCAGCACCGAGGCCGGGCGCAATCCGCGTTCGACGACCGCGGTGGCCGCCCCGTCGCCGTCGTCGGTGTAGAGCAGCAAGCGGTCGGGGAGGACCTCGATCCGCTCGGCCAGATCGGCCAGGCCGTCAGCGTGTGACTCGTTCTCCCCTGTGGCGAAGCGCAGCTCGAGCACCTCGCGGGTGGAATAGGTTCCGATCAACTCAGCAGGCGCGCCTTCGGCCGCGATCCGCCCCTTGTCCATGACGACCAGCCGGTCGCACAGCTGTTCGGCCTCGTCCATGTAGTGCGTGGTCAGGACCAATGTGACGCCGCGCTGCTTGAGCCGGAATAGCCTGTCCCACAATGCATGTCGGGCCTGAGGGTCCAGGCCGGTGGTCGGCTCGTCGAGGAGCAGCAGCTCTGGTTCGTTGATCAGCGATCGGGCGATCGTGAGGCGCCGCTTCATCCCGCCGGACAGCGGCTCGACCAGATCGTCGGCCCGATCGGTGAGCTGCACGAAGTCGAGCAACTCGTCGGCTCGGGCCCGGATCTGTGCTCGTGGGATCCCGAAGTAGCGGCCGTAGATCAGCAGGTTCTCTCGTACGGTGAGTTCCTGGTCCAGGTTGTCGGTCTGCGGTACGACGCCGAGCCGGGCCCGGATCGCCGGGCCGTCGGTGGCCGGATCTCGGCCGAGGATCTGCAGTCGGCCATCGGTGGCCGGGGAGACCGCCCCGATCATCCGCATCGTGGAGGACTTGCCTGCGCCGTTCGGTCCGAGAAAGCCGAAGGCCTCGCCTCGCCGTACGGAGATGTCGATGCCGTCCACGGCGGTGAAGTCGCCGAAGTTCTTGCGCAGCCCGCGAGCCCAGATCATGTCGTCCACACCAGGCCGGTCAGTGACCACCACTGCCTCGTCCTGGGTGAGAGAGGCCGGCTCGGTCATGTCCTCGACGCTAACCGAGGGCTCGGACGTACCGCCAAGCAATTCAGCTGCCATCCGGCCAGGCTGCAACCTCAACCGCGGGTGAGGTCAAGTCCCACGCACACATCACTGATCGGTTTGACAGGGTGGAGGAATGCGGATCGCGACCTGGAACGTGAACTCGATCGGGGCCCGACTGCCTCGGCTACTGCCATGGCTCGAGGAAACGGCCCCCGACATCGTCGCGCTGCAGGAGACCAAGTGCGCGGCGGGCGCCTTCCCGTACCTGGCTGTGCAGGCACTCGGGTACGAAGCCGTGGCGGCCGGCGACGGCCGATGGAACGGGGTGGCGATTCTGTCCAAGCTCGGACTCACCGACCCGACAACCGACCTGGCCGGCTACCCGGAGGCTCGGCTGGCCGCGGCCCAGTGCGGTCCCTTGCATGTCACCAGCGTGTACGTGCCCAACGGTCGCTCCCCTGAGGACGCGCAGTACCCGTACAAGCTCGAGTGGCTGGCGGCACTCCGGGCGCGTCTGGACGGCTTCGAACCCACCCAGCCGCTGGTGATCATGGGCGACTTCAACGTTGCGCCGACCGACGACGACGTGTGGGACGTCAGGGCGTTTTCCGGGTCGACGCACGTGACACCGGCCGAGCGGGCCGGCGTACAGGCGCTCGTGGACTGGGGCTTGTCCGACGTACGTGCGCGGCCGGGAAAGGGCGACCATCCGTTCACCTATTGGGACTACCGCGCCGGGATGTTCCACAAGGACCTGGGCATGCGCATCGATCTGGTCTTGGCAACGGCGTCGACCCGGGTCACCGACGCCTACGTCGACCGCGAGGCGCGCAAGGGCAAACTCCCGTCCGACCACGCTCCGGTCGTAGTCGACATCGACCTCTGATCCGGTCAGCCGAGGTCGGGGAAGAACAGGGCGATCTCGCGTGTGGCGGACTCCGACGAGTCGGAGCCGTGCACGATGTTGTTCTGCACCTCGAGGGCGAAGTCGCCGCGGATGGTGCCCGGCGTGGCAGCAACCGGGTCGGTGGCACCGGCTAGGGCCCTGAACGCCGGGATGGCCCGCGGCCCCTCGATCACCAGGGCGACCAGCGGACCGCCGGTGATGAACTCCAGGAGATCCTCGAAGAACGGCTTGCCGTCGTGTTCGGCATAGTGTTGCGCGGCGGTCTCCCGGTCCAGTGAGCGCAGCTGCAGGGCCACGACCCGCAGTCCCTTGGCTTCGATGCGGGTGACCACCTCACCGATCAGAGCACGGCGTACGCCGTCAGGCTTGACCAGGACGAGGCTGCGTTCGGAATCAGGCACGGCCGCGGAGCCTACCCATCGCCGTTCGCCGGCCGTACGGGCGGCGATTCGAGCAGTTCAGCCCGGATCCGCAGCAGATAGACCCACAGCAGCACGAAGAGTGCCCCGAGGAACCACATCACGGCAGTGAAGAATCCGGTCGCCAGCACTGGCAGCTGTACGGCCAGACCGGCCTGCGGACCCCATGACCGACGCTGCAGCCCGGCCACCACGACCAACAGCACGACCACTGCTAGGACGGCCGACAAACGCCACGGGGTCAGACCAGGGCCGCTCTGCACGATCGCCCGAGGAACGAAGAGCACGACGAGCGCCTCGAGGATCAGGACGGCGGCTGCACCACCATTGAGCCGCTTGGCCAC
>Ga0136616_10000694_pt1 | contig 16525 bp, 18 predicted proteins | sample AntDrymUQ2992106_2_FD_106648 | JGI IMG/M metagenome (GOLD analysis project Ga0136616, IMG submission 106648) | Polar desert sand microbial communities from Dry Valleys, Antarctica - metaG UQ299 (21.06) | ecosystem: Environmental > Terrestrial > Soil > Desert | place: Antarctica: Dry Valley...
AGCAGCGTCGTCTTGCCCGCGCCGTTCGGCCCGATGATCGCGAGCAGCTCACCTTGCGCCGCGACGAACGAGACGTCCTCCAGTGCGCGGCGCGCGCCGTATGTCTTGCAGAGGGCTTCCGCGCGCAGCGCCTCGGGTGCATCCATCCGTGACGCCGCCATCCCGATCCAGGCTAGCTATGACGGCGCCGCAGAGGCCGCGGCTGCCGCTTCGTCGGCAGCCGCGAGTCCTGTCCCGCAGGCGCCGCAGTGCGTTGCCTCCGCACTCGTTGCGGCGTTGCACTCCGGGCACCGGCCTGCGCTCGCCGGACCAGTGTTCGGCGCCTGCCTGCGCGAGATGTCGTCGGCGCTGGGCGTGCCCCAGGGCTCGAGCACGAGGTGCTCGCGGAAATACACGACGCTCTCTCGCACCACTGCGGCGAGCGGCAGCGCGAGGAAGGCGCCGGCAAAACCGTATAGCCGGCCGCCCATCAGCAGCGCGAAGATGACGAGTATCGGGTTGATCCGCAGCGCCTGCGCAAAGACGGTGGGGGCGACGATATGCCCCTCGATCTGTTGCAGCGCGGTGAACATGATCGTCAGCCACAGCGCGTCGAGCGGATTGTCGCTGAGCAGTGCGATCAGCAGCGGCGGGGCGGCGCCGATTGCCGGGCCGACATACGGGATCAGCTCCGCGAAGCCGTAGAACGCGCCGAACACCAGCGCGTACGTCCTGCCGTCGGGGAAGACGCCGAGCGAGCCCATGATCCACAGCGCGATGCCGGCGCTGGTGCCCATGATGAGACTGAACAACAGCTGGCCGCGCACGTAGCCGAAGACGGCCTTCTGGACCCGGGTCGGATAGTCGTCCGCTGCTGTCCCATCCCCCTTTGGGACCACCGAGCGCACGGCGGCGCCGATCCGCTCTCCGTAGAGCAGCATGTAGACCGACAGGACGATGATCAGGATCAACGCGATCGAACCCTCGATGAGCACCGTCAGCGCCTCGCGGGTGAACGACACCAGCTCCCCGGAGCCCTCGGTCACACGGGCGCCAAGCGTCTCGAGCGCGGTCTCGCCCTGCTTTGCCACCTCCACTTCGACACCGCGGTCATCGAGCCAGCCCTGCAGGTCGACGAGTGCGGCGTTGGCGTCGTCGACTATGCCGGGCACCGCGTCGGAGAAGTTCGACGCCTGATCGCCGATCGGCTGCGCGAGGACGGCGACCACCGATCCGAGCACCACGATCAGCGTGAGAAAGACACATAAAACCGCCACACCGCGCGGGAACCGCGCCCTCTGCAACATCACCGCGAACGGGTTGAGCAACAGCGCCGCCAGCGCTGCGACGATGAAGAGCAGCGCAACAGGGCCGGCTGCGCGCAGCAGCAGGTACGCCCCCACGATCGCGAGCGGCAGGAGCACGGCCTGAACCCAGCGCGGCACGACCACCGGCGGAACCGCGACGGGCGCGGTATTCGGTGCGGGTGCGGGCGGGTCGCTCGGATTGGGCTCGAGCGGCGGGCTCTCGACCCCACCCGCGCCGATGTCTTCCTCGCGCTCATGCATGCCTCAAGTATGCGCGCGTGCGCCGACGGTGCACTAGCGTCTGGGTCTTGACAACGATTCTCTTCGTCGGCGATGTCGTGGGCTCCGCCGGCCGGCGCGTGATCCGTTCCATGCTCGGCGAGCTGCGCCACGAGCTCGGTGCCGACTTCATCGTCGTCAACGGCGAGAACGCTTCCGGGGGGATCGGCATCACCCCGAAGCACGCCAACGAGCTGTTCGCCGCCGGCGCCGACGTGATCACACTCGGGAACCACACCTACCGCCACCGCGAGGTCTGGCCGTACCTCCAGGAGCGGCGTGAGATCATCCGTCCAGCCAACTTCCTCCCTTCCCAGCCGGGGCGTGGCACGGCGATGATCGAACGCGGCGGCGTGACTCTAGGTGTGGTCAACCTCGCCGGCAACCTGTACATGAACCACGCCGCGCCGGCCCTGCTCGCCGCCGATGTGGCGCTGAACGAGGTCGGGCAGGCCGACTACGTGCTGGTCGACATCCACGCAGAAGCGACCAGCGAGAAGGTCGCCCTCGGTTGGCATCTCGACGGACGCGTGACCGGGGTCGTCGGCACACATACCCACGTGCCGACGGCGGACGCGCGGGTTCTGCCTCATGGAACGGCGTACATCACGGACGTGGGCATGACGGGTGCACGCGGCGGCGTGATCGGCGTGCGCCGCGAGCAGTCGATCGCAGTGATGCGCACACACATGCCGCAGCGCTACGACCCCGCCGAAGAGGATCCGTGGATCAACGCAGTGCTGATCAGGTGCGGCGACCAGGGTGGCGCGTCCGCGATCGAGCAGGTACTGCGGCCGCTGACTGCATGACGACACGAACTGGCTTGGCGTTTCACGTGAAACATCCGTTCCCCGGGGACGCCGGCAGTCCGGGACGCCGACAGGTCCCGGACGCGCCACCCCGGGGTCAGGCGGCCGGTAGGCCGAAGTGCTCGAGCACCATTGGAACCACATCGCGCAGCGTCCACTGCTCGCGACTCTCGGTGCTCGCAGGCCCGGTCCCGCACCAGAGCAGCGTGCCGAGCGAGTCGTTCGCGTGTAGCGATCCGTGCGAGCCGCCACCGATGTGATGCGAACCGCCCCAGTCCAGGAACTCCCAGCCAGGTCGTGCAGACGCGAGTACTTCTCCCGCCGTGCGACAGCGCAAGGCCGACCAGACACGCCCGAGCGCGTCCGGGTACCGCTCGGAGCGAACGCGGCCATCACGCTGCTCAAGTGCGAGCACGGTGCGATCGCCGTCAACGCTCCAGGTGTCGCCGCGCAGGTCCGTCAAGTCCCCGCGCGGCGCGAAGCGAAGTTCACCGCTCCGCGAGTGCACAGCCGCTTCGCCGTCCGGGTGGTCCGTCAGACACATCACAAGGTCGACGCCCTCGAGCGCCAGCAAGGTGCGCACCACGCGAGGGATCAACACGGCACGGGCCTCGCGATCGAGCACGTACACCTGGGCAGCCCGCGAGTTCGGGCATACCGCGATGTCCGCCGTGCCGGTCTTCGACTCTCGTACGCCACTCGGCGGCAGCACACCGAAACCCTCGAACGCACGAAACAGGTCGATCTCGTCGTCGATCTCGGACTGGGAGTGGTCTGAGCAGACGATCAGCGCGTGACTTTCCAGGAAGGCGTCGGGCCCCCCGCCGGCGTCCATCAAGCGCCTGATCTGCTGATCGGCCGCGACAAGGGACGTGACCTGTGCATCGGGTCCGTGCTTGTGCGAATGCGTGTCGTTGTCGGGCAGTGAGAGAAGCAGGAAATCGAACAGGTCGTGCTCGACCATGTAGGCCCCGACGCAGCCGGCGTGCTGATCGCGTACGCCGGGCATCCCGAACTGCGAACGACAACCGGTTCGCCGCGAGGCGAACATGTCCGCGTAGAAGAGCTCGCGCGGACCAAGGATCGATTGCTTGAACACGGTCGCAGCGATGCGGGTCAGCGCCGTCTCGTTGGTCACCTCGTGCCGGTACCGGCCGCGATACATGAGATACGTCGTGCCTGCGGTGCGAACATCGGCGTCGTCGAGTGATTCGAAGACCGTCGGTGTGTCACCCGACAGGTGCTCGCTGTTCATGTTGTAGATCGTGTCCGTCAAGGAGCGCTTGAAGCCGAACGCCTGTGACGCCTTGAAGCTCGTCCCGTACTCGACGTAGCGTGCCTCGTCGCGGTGATACCAGTTCATGGACGGGATGAGGTGGCGGTCGGGGCCGGCTCCCGTGGCGATCGACGCCGAACAGACCGGCGTCACCGAGGGGAACGCGGCCACGCAGTCGCTGACGTGATGTCCTCGCTCCATGAGCATGCCGAGCGTCGGCGCGCGGCCGGACGCCACCGCCTGCTCCAACATGGCGGGCTTCATCGCGTCGATCACCGCGAGCACGAGCTTCTTTCGGCTTGGCACGGCGGCTACCGGAGGACGCGCAGGCCGGCGTACTTCTCTCCGGCCCGGCGGCGGCCGCCGGCGAGCAGCCACACCAGGCCGGCGAGGACGAGCACTGAGAGTGGCGGGAAGAGGATCGCCAACGCGGCGACAATGAGGGCGCTGCCCTCCGCGTACACAGGTAAGGCAGCCGCTGCTTGGTCATCGAGTCGGCGCCGCACCCGGCTGAACAACGCCCGTGCCGCCTGGAATCCCAGCGCCGCGCACGCGAGCCCGACGAGGAGTCCCGCCCACCATGCCTCCGACCGGTCGGCAACCGAGCCCGCGGCCTCGAGCGCTCCCAGCACCAGTGCAACCGCGAGCACCGCGTAGAGCAGCGGCGCGCGCTCAAGCGCATCGCGTCCCGCGCGCCGGCCGACAAGATCCAACGCCATGACGAGCACCAGCGCTCCGAGCAGGAACGGCCACGCCTCGAGGAAGTCGAAGCTCGTGCCGTCGAAGTCCAAGCCGAGGTCGGCCGACGCCAAGGCCCCGACCAAGAGCACCGGAAGGAACGGCCTGATGCCGATGGCGGCCGCGATTCCGGCTCCCTGGAGAAGGTCTAGTAGGAAGTCCATGCGCGCTAGGGTGCCCCGGGCGGCATGACGATAGACGAGACGCCAAGGCCCTCCGTCGTTGGCGTCGAATCCCGCGGCATGGGCCAGGCACGGACGACCGCGCGTGATCTTGAGCGCTACGCCGGGCTGTTCGCCCGGCGTACCCAGGGGATGCGGTCATCCGCTATGCGCGATCTGATGGCCATCACGGCGCGACCGGAGGTGATCTCCCTTGCGGGCGGACTGCCGGACACGAGCGCCTTCCCGTCCGCGGATCTCGCCGCGCTCATGGCGCGAGTGGCTGCCGACGCCTCGTCACGCGCGCTGCAGTACGGGCCGACCGAAGGCATCCAGGAGCTCAAGTCGTGCATCGTCCACGTGATGGCCGAGGAGGAGATGACGGTCGAAGCGGACGACCTGCTCGTGACTGCCGGCGGCCAACAGGTGATCGACCTCGTCTGCAAGGCGTTGATCGACCCAGGCGACGTGATCATCGCCGAGGGGCCGACGTATCCCGGCGCAGTGCCGACCTTCGGCGCGTACGAAGCCGACGTGCTGCAGATAGAGATGGATGTTGACGGAATGCGCGTGGACCTGCTCGAGGAGGCGCTCGACCGACTTGCTCGCGACCACCGCAAGCCGAAGTTCATCTACACGGTGCCCACGTTCCAGAACCCGGCCGGCGTGACGATGTCGCTCGAGCGGAGGCGGCGGCTCGTACGAATGGCTACGGAGCGAGAGTTGCTCGTCCTCGAGGACAACCCGTATGGCCTCTTGCGCTATGACGGCGATCCGCTGCCGACGCTGTACGCGCTCGATGGCGGTGAGTACGTGATCTACCTCGGTACGTTCTCGAAGATCCTCGCGCCTGGCCTGCGGCTCGGCTGGGCCGCGGCACCCCGGCCCGTGCTGGAGAAGCTCAGCCTCGGGAAGCAGGGCGCCGACCTGTGCTCATCGACCTTCAGCCAGCATTTCGTGGTCGAGTACTTCGCCCGGCGTGACTGGCGCGATCTGATCGCGACGCTACGAGCGCTCTACCGACTCCGGCGCGACGCCATGCTCGATGCACTGGCGGAACACCTGCCCCGCGAGGCGGAATGGACGCGGCCCGCCGGCGGCATGTTCATCTGGGCGACGCTGCCGGAGTACATCGACACGACCGACCTCCTCGCTCGTGCCCTGCGCGAGCACGTCGCTTTCGTCCCGGGGCGCGCCGCGTACCTCGACGGGCGTGGCGCCGCGTCGCTGCGGCTCAACTTCTCGGGCGTCGGCGAGGACGATCTGCGCGAAGGCGTCGCCCGCATCGGCAAGGTCGTGAACGAGCAGGTGCGGCTGTATTCGACGCTGACGGGTTCCACACCCGCCGCACCGCGTGACCGTCCGGCGAAGAGGCCTGAACCGGTCGTCGGCGCAACCCGCGCGCAGATCGTGCCGCTGCCGCGGCGTGCCGGATGACCCGCGTCGCCGTCCTTGCCGGAGGGCAATCGCTCGAGCGTCAGGTATCGCTGCGCTCGGGCGCGCGCGTCCGCGACGCGCTGGAGCAACTCGGCCATGATGTGATCCAGATTGACGTCGGCCCAGATCTGGTCGATCGACTGAATGGCACCCGGCCCGATGTGGCGTTCGTCGCTCTACATGGCCGCGACGGCGAGGACGGAACGGTCCAAGAGATCCTCGAACTCATGCGGATCCCGTACACCGCGTCCGGGCCTTCGGCCTGCATGCGCTGCATGGACAAAGTTCTCACGAAGCACGCCCTGCGCGACGCTGGCTTGCCCACGCCTGATTTCCATGCGTTCAGTCAGACCGCCTTCGAATCTTTGGGCGCGGCCCTCGCCTTGCCGGCGATCGAGGAGCGGCTTGAGTTCCCGATCGTCGTGAAACCCGCAGCGCAGGGCTCAGCGCTCGGGATCGGCTTCGCCCCGACGGCGGCCGACGTTCCGTCGGCAATCATCGCGGCGTTCTCGTACGACACCAAGGTGCTGCTCGAGCGGCACGTGGCGGGACGAGACCTTGCGATCTCCGTGCTCGAGGGCATCGACGGCCCGGAAGCCCTGCCGATCGTCGAGGCGATCCCCCGCGATGGTGATCACTATGACTTCGAAGCACGCTACGAGATCGGCCGGACCGACTTCGTATGCCCGGCCGTGCTCGAACGGGAGACGACGGTGCGTGCGCAGGCGCTCGCGGTCGCCGCTTATCGCGTACTCGGCTGTTACGGCTTCGCGCGCATTGATCTGATGCTCGACCCGGCGAATGACGAGCTGACAGTCCTCGAGGCCAACGCGATCCCCGGCTTGACCGAGACATCGCTGTTACCGCAGGCGGCAGAGGCTGCGGGCATCTCCTTCGCGGCCTTCGTTGAGCGGGTGCTGGGCCTGGCAGTCGCGCGGGCGCCCGCGTGAAACGTCAGTCGCTGCCTCCCTGGAAGTCCTCGGGCGAGACCTGGTCGAGGAACTCCTTGAACTTGTCCACGACCTCCTCGGTGTCCTCGACCTCATGCTCGAACTCGATTGCGGATTCGGCGATCACGTCCTCCGCGGCGAAGATCGGAGCGCCGGAACGGACCGCGAGCGCGAGCGCATCGCTCGGACGCGAATCGATCTCCACATCGCGTCCGTTCACTGTGAGCGTGATCGAGGCGTAGAACGTGTTCTCCCTCAGCTCGGTCACCGACACGCGCGAGCAGTTGACGTCAAGCTCGCCCAGCATCTCGAACAGCAGGTCGTGTGTCATGGGCCGCGGAGTGGATGCGCCCTGAAGCTTCATCAGAATCGCGGCGGCCTCCGGATGGCCGATCCAGATCGGCAGGAACTTGTTCGTGTCGACGGCCTTGAGCAGGACGATCGGCTGCTTACCGACCATGTCGAAGCTCACGCCGTAGATGACCATCTCCTGCAACGGGGCGCTCCTTGCAACCAGGGGATGCCGGACGGCCCAGTATAGGCCCCGTCGGTGGGCACTTCGGCCGGTTCCGGAGCCTCGAGCGCGCGAAAATGCATCCGATCGCCGGGGTCGTGCGAATACACCTCTAGAAAGCAGCACCCCCTCCTCCTCCACTCCGAAAGGAGCCCTCATATGCTTCGCACGATGGCCACCCTGGCCGCTGTTGGCACGCTTGCACTCGGCGCCGCCGCTTGCGGTGACGACGAGAAGACGACCGGTTCTCAGACAGCGTCCAAGCCCGACCCGGTCGCGCAGATCGACGCCCTGTCGGGGCGTAACACCGCCGTGACCCTCGACGCAGGCTTCGTCGAGGCGCTTGGCACCTTGAAGCTGACCCCGGCGCCGGTCGGTGACGGCAAGATCACGAAGGCCGGCGTCGCGGAGTTTCCCATCACGGGAGGCAACGTGACCTACTACGAGCCCGGCTCCAACTCTCCGTACGTGCAGGGCGAAATCGACCATGACGGCAGCGGGCTCAGCCTCACGGGCGGCGGCAAGACCGTCGAGCTGACCGATTTCGTGGTCGACCCGGGCGCCTCGGTGCTCACGGGCAAGGTGACAGTTGACGGGGAGGTGGCCGCCGAGAGCGCGCCGCTGTTCTTCCTCGATGGCCGCACCCTCGAGCCGCTGCAGCCCCAGGGCTCCACCGCGGTGCTCCAGGGCGCCACGGTCAAGTTGAAGGAAGAGGCCGCGACGCTGCTCAACGACACGTTCGGCACCGACGCCCTTGCCGGCGGCCTGGTCATCGGCGTGGCAAAGATCACGGTCAACACCGCCTAAGCAATCAGGCACAACGAAGTCATCGAGAAGGGCCCGCGGACAGCGGGCCCTTTTTCGTTGGTGGCCACATGGATCGCGCCGACGTCCTTCGCGACCGCGGTCAGCTCCCGGGGCGGAGGCGCGCTGTTTGCCCCATGCGAGCGGAGTAGCGCTCCCAAGGGTTCTTGCGTCAGGGTCGCCGCAGGAATGGGCGATCCAGGATTCGAACCTGGGACCTCTTCCTTATCAGAGAAGCGCTCTAACCGACTGAGCTAATCGCCCGCGCGATGGCGCATCATAGCGACCAGCAGCGGTCGGCCCGGCTGGCTCTAGACTGTGGTTCCGAGGCCCATCCGCTCGGCCGCGGCGAGTGCATCTTCGAGCGAATCGAACGCGAGCTGCACGCGATACCCGCTGGCCTGGGGTGTGACGCGAACATCGGCGCCCGATGCGCGGCCGAAGACCTCCCCGAGCCTCATCACCGCCTCGACCTGGTCGGGATGGGCAGGCCGGTGCTCTCGCCGCGCGAGGCCCTCGGTCCCGCGTCCAGCCGCCGCGCGCGCGCGATCCTCGGTTTGTCGCACCGACCAACCCTTCGTCGCTGCTTCGCGCGCCAACCGGCGACGTGCGTCGTGGTCGGGTGCCATCAGCAACGCTCGCCCGTGCCCTTCGGACAGGGATCCGTCATCGATGAGCATCAGGGCGAGATCTGGAAGGTCGAGCAGTCGCAGCAGATTGGACACGGCAACCCGAGAGCGGCCGACGCGCCTGCCCACTTCCTCGCGCGTGAGCCCGAGTTCCTCGACGAGCGCGGCGCAAGCACGCGCTTCCTCAAGCGGATTCAGGTCCTCGCGGGCCATGTTCTCGATCAGTGCGAGCTCGAGCGAGGCAGCGTCATCGTCCGAGCGCACGATTGCCGGCACAGTGTCCAGGCCCGCCAGCTGCGCCGCCCGCCAACGGCGCTCGCCCGCGATCAGCTCATATGTACCCCCGGGCAACGGACGCACGAGCACCGGCTGTAACACGCCCCGTTCCTGCACTGAGTGGGCCAGCCCTGCGAGCGCCTGCTCATCGAAGTTCCTGCGGGGCTGGTCCGGGTTCGCGGCGATCAGCTCGACCGGCAACTCGCGCAGTTCCGCCTCCTCGTCCTGGTGGCCAGTCGAGAGAATGGCGGCCAGGCCCCGGCCCATTCCGCGAGATTGCTCAGCCACGCGCGGCCACCTCCTTGGCAAGCTCGAAGTATGCGTCCGACCCCGCGCAGTGCGGATCGTGATGGATGACTGGGCGGCCAAAGCTAGGTGCCTCTCCGAGTCGCACGTTGCGCGGGATCACCGTGTCGAACACGAGCGCCGGGAAGTGCTTGCGTACCTCCGCCTCGACGTCCTGCGCCAGCTTCGTGCGCGCATCGTGCATGGTCAGGATCATCCCTGCCACGGTCAGCCGCGGATTCAACTCCCGTTGGATCAGCGCCAGGGTGTCGAGCAGGCCTGCCAAGCCTTCGAGCGCAAAGTACTCCGTCTGAACGGGGACGATGACGCGATCGGCCGCTACCAGGGCGTTGACGGTGAGGGGCCCCAGCGACGGCGGGCAGTCAAGCAGGATGTACGCGAAGCTGTCCCGTAAGGAGGAGAGCACTTCACGCAGGCGAGTCTCGGATCCCGGGAGCCGCGGAAGCTCCATCGTGGCCCCGGCGAGGTCCGGGGTCGAGGCGAGGAGCGACAGATGCTCCACGGAGGTTTCGCGTACCGCCTGATGCGGCGTCGCGTCACCGCTCAAGACGTCGTACAGTCCGAGTCCGTCGTGCCGATCGGCGCCGATGCCGACAGTTGCGTTGCCCTGCGGGTCAACGTCGACGAGCAGGGTCTCGTAACCGGCTGCCGCGATGCAGGCGGCGACGTTCACCGCGGTGGTGGTCTTTCCGACCCCGCCCTTCTGATTGGCGATGGCGTAGACGATGCCCATGGCGACCGCCGACGCTAGCGGTGAGCTCGGCGGATCCACCGCTTCCAAGGGCTTTTTACCAGTCTTGGTGCAATCTCAGCGCAGACCCTTGGCAGACAGTGGCCGTTTCACCGCAATGCCGGGACGGCGGGGGTACCGCGTAGGCGTTGGGGACACTTTGTGGAAGACATGGAGCGTCAGGCGCTCCGAGCCCGGAAACGGGCTCACGGACCGCACTGACGCAACCTCCAGCCCGAGGTGGACCGCGGCGGCGGCCGCATCGACCGCCTCTGCCTCCATCACTTCGCCCTTCCACGCCACGAGCACTCCGCCATCGCGCAGCAACGGCGCTGCGTACTCGCAGAGCACGGGCAAACCCGCCAGCGCCCGCGCGCAGACAACGTCGCTCCGGCCGATGCCGTCTCTCCACTCCTCGGCGCGGGCCCATACGACATCGGTGTTCTGAAGGCCCATCGCACGCGAGGTCGAGCGCAGGAAGCCGCACTTGCGGCCGACCGCTTCGACGAGGAAGACTTGCGCTGCCGGAAGCGCGGCCGCGAGCACGAGTCCCGGCAGGCCCGCACCAGCGCCTAGGTCGGTGATCACTCGCGCCGACCGCAGTTCACCGACCTCTAGGCCGGCGAGCGAGTCGGCCACGTGCACGTCGATGGCGCGCGCCGGGTCGTGCACCCCGGTCGGCGCCTGGGGGTCGGCCAGCAGATCGAGCAGGGCGCGCAGCGCGGGCGCCGCCTCCGGCCGTGCCTCGTAGCGGCGCAGCATCGACTCCAAGGCCCCGGCTGCAGGGTGGCGCGACACCTAGGGGAGTGGTTCTACGAGCGGACGAGGACACCGTTTCACGTGAAACCTCCCGTCTTCCGCGGACGCCGAGCGCACCGTTTCACGTGAAACGGTCCCCACTTCCAGGGGCTGTGCTCTCAGGACGGGCCGTCGATTCTCGAACTGGACCGGCTGGACGGGCGTTGCGACGGTCACCTGGCCACCTGGCCACCTGGCCCCTGCAGCGCGGCGCTAGCTCCCGAGTGGGGCGACGACGAGGTGGCGATCTGGTTCTGCACCCTCCGAGTAGGTTTCCACGTCGTCGCGATCCTTCAGATATTCGTGCACCACCTTGCGCTCCGTGGCACTCATCGCGTCCAATGCGACCGGGCGCAAGGACCGGACCGCGTCGGCGGCGGCTTGGTCGGCCTGACGCCCTAGCGCAACGCGACGGCGCGCGCGGTAGCCGGCGGCGTCCACTTCGACCTTCGGCGCGGGTGACTGCCCGTGCGCCGCGACCTTGAACGCAAGATGCTGCACGGCGTCGATGGTCTGGCCATGACGTCCGATGAACAAACCCATGTCGTCGCCGTGAAGAACGCAGCGAATCTGGTCGTGGTCCTCGACGACCTCCACCTCCGCGTTCAATCCGAGTGCCTCGTTGACGTGTTGCAGCAATTCACGCACGCGGTCAGCCGGCGTCGGTCGGTCTTGCGCGCTCATCGGCGCCTTCCTGATCGTTTCTTCTTCTTGCGCGGGGAGCGGGGCGGAGGCGTCGCGGAACGACTCTTCGGCGCACCTCCAGAGCTTGACCCGCTCGCTACGGCAGCGGGGCGGTTAGCCGGCGACGCCAGCCCATCCCCAGCATTACCTCCGGTGCTGGGTGCTCCCCCGCGGTGGAGCATGCGGTCCATGATCGACGTCGGTGGACTGTCCTCGTCCTCCGAGGGCGGACGCATGGGCCCAAGGCGCTTTCGCACGACCGACTGCTGCACGATCGTCCAGAAGTTCGTCGTGATCCAGTACACCAACAGGCCCGCCGGGAAGTTGATGACGAAGATGACGAAGACGAACGGCAGCGCCAGAAAGATGATCCGCTGCGTACGGTCGGTCGCGGTCGACATCAACAGGGTCGAGAGCAGCTGCGAGCCGACGTAGAGCACGATCAGCGTGATCAATACGCCGCCTGTGGCCTTGTCGGTCAGATCCGGGATGAACAGGAACTCAGCCGGGCCGCCCGATCCACAGGGCTCCGGATCCGTGGTTCCCGGAGGGTTACGCCCCGGGCAGATATCGAGCCGCAGATCCTTCTGCAGCATGTAGAAGAGCGCCAGGAACACTGGAAGCTGTGCCACAAGTGGGAGACATGAGGCGAACGGGTTCACCTTGTTCTCCCGATAGAACTTCATCATCTCCTGGTTGAGCCGCTCGCGGTCGCCCTTGTAGCGCTCCTGCAACCGCTTGATCTCGGGCTGGAACTTGACCATGTTCTGCATCGACTTGAACTGCTTGAGCGTCAGGGGCAGCAGCGCCGCGCGGACGACCACGGTGAGCGCGACGATCGCAGCTCCCCAGCCCATCCCCACGTTGTCGTGGAAGAACAAGAGGATCGCTTCGAAGAAGTCGATCAGCGGCTGCAGGACGTTCGCGAAGAAGACCACGGTCAAGGGTGCGGCAGGTTGGTCGTGCGGGGCAACGAGCGAAAGAGCGACTGTTCGGACACGGGATCATGACCCCCGTGGCTCAGCGGATTGCAGCGCAGCAGGCGCCAGGCCGCGAGAACGGCGCCGCGCAGTATGCCGTAGGACTCGATCGCCTGCACCGCATAGGCCGAGCAGGTCGGGTGGTACTTGCAACGGCGGGGGAGCGCCGGCGAGATCAGCCGCTGGTACGCGCGGATCGGCTTGAGGGCTGCGCGCCGCGCCAACACGCTCACTTCGCCGCGTCGCCTTGCACAGCGTCCGGCCGGGTCGCGGCCCGACCGCCACGATCGCCGGCACCGCCAGGACCGACTCCCAGCCCGTCGATCAACTCGGCGAGCGCGGCGCGCACCCCCTGCATTCCGTCGCGCTCGGCGAGCTCACGGGAATCTGGCCGGGCCACTACCACGTAGTCAGACCCCTCGGGCAGTCGCTCCGCCTCGGTCCAGAACGCCTCCCGTAGGACCCGCTTGACGCGCGTGCGATCGACGGCGCCGCCGACGCGGCGGGAAACCGAGAGCCCAAGTCGCGGGCCTTCGCGCGTCTCGTCCGCGCGGGGGAAGGCGAAGAGGACCAGGTAGCGGTTGCTCTTCGAACGCCCCTGCCGGTAGACCCGCTCGAACTCGGCGCTGCGTGACAGCCGGCGCCGCTTCGGGCTCCGCCCCCCGCTCGGGCGTCCGGTCACTAGACGGTCAGCCGCTTGCGGCCCTTGTCACGGCGCCGCTTGAGCACGACACGCCCGGCGCGCGTGCTCATCCGCGCACGGAAGCCGTGGGTGCGGGCGCGTTTGCGCTTTTTGGGCTGGTAGGTGCGCTTCATCGGGCGGACGGATGCGGGTGCTCGTCACAGTGGGGGGTGCGCCGGGGCGCGTCGACAGGATAGCCGACCGCCATGAACACTCGCGGGCGCCCGAGATGTGCACAGCTGTGCATGCCTCCAAACACAGGTTTGTCCTCGCGCCGCGTGCCCACCAGCCAGATTTCCGCGCGATTTGCGAGCCTGCCGCGAGAGACCTCAGAGCCAGCTTCGGGCCCGATGCTATGTTCGCTTCGCCGGGCCTTTCGGGGCCCTCGTTCCATTCGCTCAGCACTCTCGCCTCGCCGGGGAGGTGCCTCCGCGCGCCCGTGACCGACCTACAGCACTCCCAAGCCTGGAGCCTCATCCGCGACGAGCTACGACGTGCCGTTCCCGACTCGACCTGGCACCAATGGCTCCAGCCCTTGACCGGTCGGTGCGGCGAGGACGGAGCGGTCCTCGTCCAGGCGCCGGCGCACTTGGGCCCTTGGGTCGCAAAGCGCTACGGGCGCCTGCTCGAAGCCTCCGCTGCAAGGGTGCTCGGCCCGCGTGCAGTGGTGAGGTTCGTCGCTGCCGATGAGCCATGTGAAGGGGACACGCCGGCGCGGACGGGGAGCTCAGAGCGTGCCAACGCATTCAACCCCCGACATCGCTTCGACCAATTTGTGATCGGAGATTCCAACCGCCTCGCCCACGCTGCCGCGCTTGCGGTGGCGGAGATGCCCGGGCTGGCCTACAACCCGCTGTTCATCTGCGGGCCGCCGGGTCTCGGCAAGACACACCTCCTGCACTCGATCGCAAACTACGTGACCACCTACGGCGCCGGCGCCACGGTGCGCTACACGACCGCCGAGGAGTTCACCAACCACTTCCTCGACTCACTGCGCGGCAAGACCGCAGAGACGTTCAAGAGCGCCTATCGCGGAGTCGACGTGCTGCTCGTCGACGATGTTCAGTTTCTGCAGGAGAAGACCCGGACGGAGCAGGAGTTCTTTCACACGTTCAATGCCCTGCACCAGGCCGGCGCACAGGTCGTGCTCACGTCGGACCGCTTCCCGCGCGACCTCGGAGCGCTCGAGTCACGGCTACGCGAGCGCTTCGAAGCGGGTCTCGTCACGGACGTCGCTTCCCCCGACCGGGGCACACGGCTCGCGATCTTGCACAAGCGCGTCCAGCAGGACGACATCGGCATGATCGACCCGGGGGCGATAGAGCTGATCGCCGCGCGCGTCACGGACAACGTGCGCGCGCTCGAGGGCGCGCTCGTCCGGATCGTCGCGTTCGGCTCGCTGACCGCGCGGCCGCTCACCGCCGAGCTCGCCGCAGAGGTGCTCGCGGGCCTCTACCCCGAGTTGCGCAAACGCACCACCGCGCCGACCGTCGGCGAGATCCAGGAGCGCACCGCCGAGGCATTCGGCATCGCGGCCGGGCTGCTCGTCTCGCGGAGCCGCATTGCAACCGCCGCCTGGCCGCGCCAGGTCGCCATGTACCTCTCGCGTGAGCTCACCGCGCTGTCATTGCCGGCCATCGGCCGCGAGTTCGGGGGCCGCAGCCATACGACCGTCCTGCACGCCTGCCGACGCACCACCGAACGCATCACTGAAGACCGTGACGCGTTCGAGATCGTCCGCCGGCTGACCGAGTCCCTCAACAGCGGACCGCTGCCGTCGTGACGCCGCCGTGGCTGACAGACTGCCGCGCTTGTGTGCACAGCCTCCACACAGCGCCATCCCGCAGCTTGCGCGTCATTCGGCGCTTATGCACACCATCGACACCCTTATGGCTGTTACCTCTCCATGGGTAGTAGGCGCCCGAATCGAGATCTGAAACCGACGCGATGAGAATTTCCACGAAGCGCGAAACACTGTTCGCGCAACTCCAGACCGTCACGCGCGCAGCGTCGACACGGAGCGCCGTTCAGGCCCTGTCGGGCGTCCAGTTGCTCGTCTCCGGCACGGGCATCGAGTTGCGGGCGACGGACATGGAGATCGGCTTGCGCGTTCCGCTCGAGGGCGAGGTGATCCGCGAGGGAGCCGTCGTACTGCCGGCCCGCCTGCTGGTTGACGTGGTGCGCTCCCTCCCGGGAGACTCCGTGACGCTCGAGCTGCGCCCGGCGGAGCAGGACGTCGAGATCGTGGCCGGGGCGGCTACGTTCCACATTCGCACGCTGCGGCTCGAGGACTTTCCCCCGTTCCCGGAAGCCGAGGTCGACGGCCGTGTTCAGGTGCCGGGCGAGGCATTCGTGGCGACGATCGCAAAGGTTGCGCGCTCGGCCTCGCGGGACGAGACGCGCCCCGTGCTCACGGGCATCCTCGTCTCCGCCAGCGGCGACGAGTTGCGCATGGTCGCGACGGACTCCTACCGCCTGTCGGTCAAGGAGACCAAGCTCGACGCACCGCTCGAGGGCTCTTTCGAGGCGAACGTCCCGGCGCGCGCGTTGCAGGAGCTCGGCAGGATCGTGGGGCAGGCCGGCGAGGGTGAGCTGAGCGTCGCGGTGCGCACGAATCAGGTGGTCTTCGAGGCCGGCGGCATCGTGCTCACGTCGCGGCTGATCGACGGCCAGTTCCCGAACCACCGCCAGTTGCTGCCGGATACGTTCGAGCACGAGCTCCAGCTCGCCGGCGCCGAGATCACCGACGTGGTCCGCCGGATCTCGCTGCTCGCGCAGAAGAACGCGCCGTTGCGGCTGGCCTTCAGCGAGGGCGAGCTGACGGTGTCAGCGCGCACGCCGGACGTCGGGGAGGCGCGCGAGACGCTGCCGGTGCCGTTCCGCGGCGAGCCGCTCGAGATCGGGTTCAACCCCGAGTTCCTGCGCGACGGCCTGGAGGCGGTCGAATCGGGCGACGTACTCCTGAAGCTGATCTCCCCGTTGCGGCCTGGGTTGATCGAGGCGGCCGATCGCAGCGGCTTCGTCTATCTCCTCATGCCGATCCGGCTGAACGTGTAAGTCGCGAGGGGCGCTGGGAATGGCGACCAGTCGTTCGTGCCGCCCGCCCGCCGTCGGCCGGGCTGTCCGGCCGCGACGGTGATCGTCACACGGCTCAGCCTGCGCGACTTTCGCAGCTACGCGTCTGCG
>Ga0136616_10000695_pt1 | contig 16522 bp, 21 predicted proteins | sample AntDrymUQ2992106_2_FD_106648 | JGI IMG/M metagenome (GOLD analysis project Ga0136616, IMG submission 106648) | Polar desert sand microbial communities from Dry Valleys, Antarctica - metaG UQ299 (21.06) | ecosystem: Environmental > Terrestrial > Soil > Desert | place: Antarctica: Dry Valley...
ACCGCCGGATGAGTAAGGACTACGAGCGTCTACCGGAGAGCGGCGAGGCGTTCATTTACGTAGCGATGAGTCGCCTGATGGCGAGGCGATTGGCCCGCGCATGAGGCTTTTCAGACAGTTTCTCATAGATCCATTGCCGAAGTACGACGGCTCCGAGTGGCAGCAACGCTACGGCGACCATCTGATCTTTCACAAGGACCTCAGCCTTAACGCCTTGCCGCTGATCGACGAGTTCGACGTGGTTCTCATCGACGGCGACCATAACTGGTATACGGTCTACAACGAGCTGCGCCTGATCGAGGAGCGGTGCGTGCAGTTGTCTCGCCCCTTCCCCCTGGTGATGCTGCACGACATCGGCTGGCCCTATGGCCGAAGAGACATGTACTACAACCCCGAGACCATCCCGGAGGAGTACCGTAAACCCTACGCGCAGAAGGGTATACATCCAGAATCAGATGAGTTGCTCGAGAAAGGTGGGAGCCACTCTAGTTTCAACAACGCGCTTCTCGAGAACGAGCCCCGGAGCGGTGTGCTTGCCGCTGTCGAGGATTTCATGGACACGGCGGGGCAAGCGCTCGAGCTCCTCAAGCTACCAGGTATCAACGGCCTCGGCATCCTCTTTTCTTCGAGTCTCAAGGAGCGCAATGAAGCCCTTGCGGGGTTCCTATATAATCTGGACTTCTCCGAGGCCGCCGTGCGCCAAGTGGAGTTGGTGGAGCGGTTCAGGGTGAACGCCCAGGTCAAGATGCAAGAGGAGAAGAAGCGACGCAAGAGGGCCGAAAAACGGTTACAGCAATTGGAAGACGAGAGGCAGCGGCAGCGGTGTGAGATGGACGAGATGAAGAGCAGCGGCGGCTGGGAGATCGCCAAAAAGATAAACATAGTCAATCTCAAGTTACGCGGCCTACTTAGAAAGATGAAAGCCCGGAAATAGTATGTTCTAAACTTCTGGCTTTACGGCTCGAGTTCCGGTCTGACAGAGACTAGAGCATCTCTCCGAAACAAGGGTTTTCTTCGTACCCGAAAGGGATCTTGAGCCGCTAGTGCGACTGGGATAAACTTCGACGATGTTCTCCGGTCGCAAGCTTAAGAGGCAGTTGGAAGAAAGAAATCGGGAGATTGAGCGGCTGCATGAGCAAGTGAAGCGGCTCTGCAATCAGCTCCCGGAGAGGACCGTCGCGCCCGAGAACATCGTGTGGATGTTCGGCTCCCCAAGGAGCGGAAGCACATGGTTCTCGAAGCTGCTCTCATTCCCAGAAGGACGCCGTCGTTGGGGCGAGCCCTTCTTCGGCGTCGTGCTGGCTTTGAGGACGAAAATAGCTAACCAGACTAAACTGGAAAAAGAGTCGTACCTGCTTGCAGACGCCATGAAAGAATCGTGGCTCCCCTCTATGAGAAACCTGTTCCTCGATGGCGTCGCCGCGAGGTTCAAAGATCCCGCCATTTCCGCGTTGATTGTCAAGGAGCCCAATGGCTCCATGAGTGCGCCGTTAGTTATGGAGGCGTTCCCGGAGAGCAAGCTAGTGCTGCTGGTGCGGGATCCTCGGGACGTGGTCGCCTCGCAGCTCGACGCCTCAAGCGAGGGCGGCTGGTACGCGCAAAAGGACTACGAGGCCGGGGGACTGGAGGTCGGAGACGGAACTCCGCCTGAACGATTGGCGCGCCAGTACGTACTAAACGTTGGCTCGGCGGTCGAAGCCTACGAACGCCACGAAGGGCCGAAGTCGTTGGTCCGTTATGAGGACTTGAGGCGCGACACTTATTCAGAGCTGGGACGTGTCGACAGAGAGCTTAGTCTCAACGCTACTGCAGAAGAGTTGGATCAGGCCGTCGCCAAGCTTGACTGGGAAGCTGTCCCTTCCGAGATGAAGGGCCCAGGCAAGGCGCCGAGGAAGGGGAACTAAATGGAGCTCGAGTCCCGGATAAAATACGTACACGGCCCCGAGGAAGTGACCTACGGGCCGGAAGAGTTGGTGGTCGTCTGCCTGATGCGTGACGGCCGGCCGTACCTGAAGTCCTTTATCGAGCACTACTTCTCACTCGGGGTCAAGCACATCTTCTTTCTGGACAACGGCTCCACCGACGGTACGGTTTCAGTGGCCCGGAGCTACGAGAACGTGACGGTGCTCCAGACTGACCTCCCCTTCAAGGAGTACAAGAACCCTTTGAGAAGGTACCTGGTTACCCGCTTCGGCAGGGGCAGGTGGGTGCTCTACGTAGACATAGACGAGTTGTTCGACTACGCGTACTCGGACGTGGTGAGTCTGGAGTCTTTGCTGAGGTACCTCACGGAGAGGTCGTACACGGCGGTAGTGGGGCAGATGCTGGATATGTTCCCCGAGGAGCCGCTGATGCGCGCGGGGAGGGGGGAGGGCAAAGATGAGCCGCTGAAGGAACTGCACAGGTTCTATGACGTCTCGAACATCAGGACGGAAGACTATCGTGCTTTTCGGGAATCCGACAACACGGTGGCGAGCGAGGAGATCGGGGTTTACAGGGATGGGATACATAAGACTGTCTTTGATCAGCGCGCGTTGTTGACGAAGCATCCCTTGATGTTCATTGACGATGAGATCAGGCCGATGGACCCCGCGGTGCATTGGGTCGGCGGGGCCCGCGTCGCCGACGTTACCTGCGTGCTCTTCCACTACAAGTTTCTTGGTGACTTCTACGAAAGAACGTTGCGAGCCGTTAGAGAAGAGAGCCACGCCAACGACTCCGCCAAGTACAAGAGGTTTCTGGAGACGCTAGAGCGAGACTCCGAGCCGCGGATCAAGCGAGAGACCGCTCAGGAGCTAGGAGACGTCAACGACCTGGTGGGCAACCAGTTCCTGATAGCCTCTGGAGATTACATGGCCCTGGTCGACGAGGAGGAGAGGAAAGGCGCTTCCGGCCTGGAGCCCTCTGAGCCGGGCCGGCTGCTGGAGGCGTTCTCCAGGGCCAGCGCCAGGGCAAGTGCTCAAGCCAGAGCGGTCAGGCGCCTCGAACGCAAGGTCGGGAAGTTGGAGGACAACCTGGCCAGGGAGCGTCGGAAGGCCAGGCTCCGGGAGAGGAAAACCAAGAACCTCGAACGTCAGATACAAGACATGCAAGGATCGAGGACCTGGCGGTTGCTGGATAAGCTCGGCCGTATCCGGGCCAGGCTATCGGGGAAAGGGAAATAGACGGCTCCCGAGTCCCGGATGAGGCGCGTCCTCGAAGAAGTGGATTACGAGCCGGAAGAGTCGGTCGTCGTTTGCCTGGTGCGCGGCGGCCGGCCTTACTTGAAGTCCTTCGGGCGCCGAAGCGGGGGGACCCGGCGTACCTTGATGATCTCCGTTCTTCGGCTTGCCTCGGTAGTCCTCCGTCGTGATAACCTACACGAAGGATATTCTTCCCGAGATACTCGCCGCGTTACAACCATAGTAACTACTAGTTAGTAAGAGAAGCGATGATAATATCCCACAAGTACAAGTTCATCTTTCTGAAGACCAGGAAAACGGCCGGGACGAGCATCGAGATCGCGCTGTCGCGGTTTTGCGGGGAGGAGGATGTTCTTACTCCTATCAGTCGTCCGGATGAGAGGTTCAGGGCGGAACTCGGTTACCGGGGGCCACAGAACTTCCGGGTGCTCGAGTCTAAGAACGCGCGCAAGGATGGGCGGCCCATCGTCTCGAGGAAAAAGATCGGCTACTACAACCACATACCGGCCAAGCGGATTCGGTCCATACTAGGAACGGAGACCTGGGATGAGTACTTCAAGTTTTGCTTCGAGCGGAACCCCTGGGACAGGGTTATATCTATGTATTCCTGGCGGACTCGCAAGCTCCAGCCTCCTTGCCCGTCTCTACTGGAGTTCCTTCGCTCCGAGAACGAAAAAGCACTCTCTGAAAATATCACCAACAAGCTATCCAACTTCGACGTTTACAGTATCGGTGGAGAGATCGCCGTGGATCACGTCGGGCTGTACGAAAACCTGCACTCCGAGCTCGAACGGATCGCGATGCTGCTGAACCTCCCGGAAGAGATACAGCTCCCCAGGGCCAAGGGACAGGCCCGCGAGGATAGGCGGCACTACAGAGAGATAATGGGGCACGAAGAAAGAAGCATAGTCGCTCAGGTCTGTGCTAAAGAGATCGCGCACTTCGGCTACACCTTCTAGCGTTCGCTCTCTCGTCGGAGAAGGGCCTTGACCACCCGGGACCCGATAACTGGCGCAATTCTTGCAAACGTTGCACGGAACGCTTCCCGCTAAATTACTGAGAGAGCCCTGTCTGGATCGAGCCATCTCCACGAGGCGGCCGCGTTCGGGATGCCGATCTTCACCAGCGATGCCTCGCCGATGAACGAGCTGATCGAGGACGGATTCGATGGCCTGCTCGCCGGCTCGCGTCAGGACGGGCTCACCGGCGACCCCGAGTTTAGGTAGAGGCGCCCGGGAGATAGCCGGGTGGCGGAGCTGGAGTCGCACGTTCTTCGCGGTCGGAGGGCTGGTCGCGAAGCTGAGTCCGGGGGTATGTTAAGATTGATTATCATGCGCTTTTTGAGGAGACGACGCGGGGGGGTGGAGGAGATGCGGCGTTTGCCCGCCCCCTTCGTTGTTGGGGCGACGAGGTCTGGCACGACGCTCCTGCGGCTGATGCTCGACTCGCACCCGGAGTTGGCGATCCCGCTGGAGACCCACTTCGTGCCCGACCTGATCGATGCCGCTGGTGACCTTCCCCGGGGCGCTTCAGCGGAGCGTTTAGCCGATGTGATGATCTCTCATCGCCGCTGGGGAGACTTTCGTCTCGACGCGGACGAGTTGCGCGAGCGCCTGCGGAGGCTCGATCGGCCCGACCCTGGGGACGCCGCTCGCGCCTTCTACGCTCTCTACGCGGAGCACCAGGGCAAGCCGCGCTGGGGCGACAAGACGCCCGGGTACGGTAAGCACATGCAAAAGATCGAGGAGGTACTGCCGGAGGCCCGGTTCGTGCATCTGATCCGCGACGGCTGCGACGTGGCGCTCTCGATCCTGAACCAGAGCTTCGGTCCCAGCTCGGTCGAAAAGGCCGCGGACAAATGGAAGTACCGGATTGAGACGGGACGCGAGGAAGCTCGGGGGCTGAGCCACTACCTGGAGGTCCGCTACGAGGACCTGGTGCTGGACACGGAGCGCACGCTACAAAAGGTCTGCGAGTTCTGTGAGTTGCCCTGGGACCCGGCGGTCCTTACCTATCACGAGCGCGCCGAGGAGAGGCTTCAGGAAAAGGCCCGCGACCTGCCACCGAGCCGCCCCGGGCGCTCGCCGCGTCCGGCGGCTCTCAGGCTGGCAAGCCACGCGCTGGCCAAGGAGCCGCCGAGGGCCGACCGGGTGGACCGGTGGCGGACGGAGATGAGCGCGGCCGACCGGGCCGCCTTCGAGGAGGTAGCGGGAGAGCTGCTGGGCGATCTGGGATACGAGGTGGGGGAAGCCGCGGGCCGGCCGCCGAAGAGCCAATCCTGACAGCGATAACCGAAAGGATCGAGTCACTTCCGCGCGGAGCCATCAGCTAAAGGCCTTTGAGGAGTCTCTTGCTACAAGGGGTCAAGGTTCCCGTACTCCGCCGTAAAGGGCGGATTGCGGATCGAGACCGCCGCTCGGCGGTTCGTTCACGGCCCGCAATAGCTCTAAAAGATTTGAAGTTTTGGCATTGCGCCGGCAAAGAGATGGCTGTCGGGCTGCTTTGGGTTCCGGGCCGGTTTTGACTGGTTTGAGTCGCGCCGATCCTGGTGCTTAAATATCGTCCCGAGGATTGCGTGTTCCGTGAGCGACCTACATAGGGAGGGCAGTAGTATGCGAGGTGTTCCAGGATGAGGGCGTTTTGAGGCGTGTTCTCGTTACCGGAGGCTGCGGGTTCGTCGGGTGTAACTTCCTGCGCCTGATGGTCCGGGAGCGGCCGGAGACGGAGTGGGTAAACCTGGACGCCCTCACCTACGCCGGACGTCTGGAGAACACCGAGGACTTCGCGGGCCTGGAGAATTACCGCTTCGTGCATGGCGGGATCAGAGACGGTCCGCTCGTCGAGGAGCTTTTCTCTGAGGGCGAAGCGTTCGACGCAGTGGTCAACTTCGCCGCCGAGAGCCACGTGGACCGGAGCATCGCCGGGCCCAGGGTATTCTTGGAGACGAATGTGCTGGGGACACAGAACCTCCTCGAAGCGGCACGCCGTCACGGGGTGGGGCGTTTCGTCCAGGTCTCCACCGACGAGGTCTACGGCTCGCTCGGGCCGCATGATCCCCCGTTCACCGAGGAGAGCCCACTCGCGCCGAACTCCCCCTACGCGGCATCCAAGGCCTCCGCCGACCTGCTCTGCCGGGCCTACCACGAGACTTACGGGATGCCGGTCATCGTCACGCGCTGCTCCAACAACTACGGTCCCTACCAGTTCCCGGAGAAGTTGATCCCCTCGTTCATCCACAACGCGTTGCACGACAGACCCGTGCCCCTCTACGGCGACGGGCTCAACGTGCGCGATTGGCTGCATGTCGAGGACCACTGCAGCGCCGTCGCCCTGGTGCTCGAGAAAGGGGTGCCCGGAGAGGTCTACAACATCGGCGGCGAGAACGAGCACACGAACCTGGAGATAACCCGGCTCATCCTGAAAGAGTTGGGCAAACCGGAAGCCTTGATCTCCTACGTAATCGACCGGCCCGGTCACGACCGGCGCTACGCCATAGACTCCTCCTACCTCCGGGCCTCGCTCGGTTGGCGACCGGAACACACCTTCGAGGCCGGCATCCGGCGAACCATAGACTGGTACACGAACAACACGGAGTGGGCCTTCAAGATAACCGCCGGCGTAACCGATTGAAGCTCGCTACCAGAAACCACCCGCGCACGACCCGGTGCCCCTGAAGGTCGTACGCTATTCCCGCGAGGCTCACCCCGGAAAGTCCCGGAGATGGACGTTGGTCTACAAGAGCGGCTCCGCAGGATGTTCTACGATCACCAGACTGTTCGCGCCTGAGTAGGACGCTGGCGACGGCGTGGGCCAGGATCACGAGGTCCAGCCAGACGGACCAGTTGCGCACGTAGTAGGCGTCGAGGGAGCCCCACTCTTCGTAGCTGGTGTCGCTGCGCCCGCTGACCTGCCAGAACCCGGAGATGCCCGGCCTGACGCGTTGGTAGAGGCCGTACGCGCTGCCGTACTTGTCGACCTCCGCCTCCACGATGGGGGTCGGGGCCCGACGAGGCTCATCTCCCCGCGCAGGACGTTCCAGAGCTGGGGCAGCTCGTCCAGGCTGGTCGCGCGCAGGAAGCGGCCGGCCCAGGTAACGCGGGGATCGTCGCGCAGCTTGTAGTTTCGCTCCCACTCGGCCCGCAGGTCGGGGTTGTCGTGCAGGTACTCGTCCAGAGCTCTCGCGGCGTCCAGGTGCATCGTGCGGAACTTCCAGCAGCGAAATTGCCTGTTCCCAGTACCCAGGCGCCGTTGCCCGTAGAGCACCGGCCCCGGGGAGTCGAGCTTGACCATCAAGACCAGGGCGAGCAACAACGGGCTTATGAGCAAACCGCCGACCCCCGCCCCGAAGAGGTCCAGGGCACGTTTGAGCCGCCGGGACCAGGGGTCGAGGAGGTTGTGCTTGATCTCCACCCCCAGAGTCCCAGCCAGGTCCCGGGCCACGACCGCCGAGTGCATTACCCCGCCCAGGTTCGGCACGACGATAACGCTCCGGAAGCTGGAGCTTGCCCAGTCGGCAAGCTCGGAGAGCCGCGCGTCGCGAACCCGCGGTACAACTAGAATGGCGGTATCCACGCCGTGCTCTCTGGCCCACCTCTCCGCGTCGGCGATCGCGCCGCCGTAGTGTACGCCTTCGAGCGGCTCTTCTTCCGTCGGGTCTCGCTGGTCGTCGAAGATGGCGACGGGCTTGAGGCCCAGGCCCCACTCCCTCTGGAGCGTCCGCGTCACGTACATCGCCGCCTCGCCCGCCCTGAGAACTATCACCGGCTTGCCCCAGATACCGGCCCGCATCATCTCCCGCTTCGCCAGCTGTCGCGTCAGCGGGGCCAACAACGCGAGGCCCAGGAAGGTCAGGACGAGCAGCAGGCGCGAAAATTGGTCCCTGATCTTGAGCGCCACGGCAAAGGTGGCGGTGACGGCCAGGGTTGCGGCCACCGCGTAGCTCTGGCGCTTTAGCTCCTCCACCGGTCCCAGGCCGTAACCCGGATACAGCCCGAACAACGCGCGTAGGGCTACCCACACCGCCGCCGCGGGGAAGATGCTCAGGGCGGCTATCCGCGTGAGCGGTCCGCTCCCCAGATGCCGTGGGTGACCGAGGCTCCGTCCCAGATCAGGGTCGCGAGCACGAGGTCGGAGTGGATCAGCACGACGACGACCAGACGGCGCTTCCAGGCCTGCTCCCGCCTACGGTTAGGCCTGACCTTCCTGGCCGCGGACCGCACCGGTTCTTCTGCGAACTGCCCCGTAGCCCCGACTCGCCTCACGGTTCGTCGTCCCTTCGTCGTGTACCTTTCCGGACGCCTTATCGACACCATGACCGCACAGCTTTGACTCCCGATCCCGAAGGTGTCAACCGTAACCGCCGGAGAATTTAGCGTCAATAAACACGGGTCAGGAGAAGGGGGCGCGACAGCGACGATAAATCGAGGCTTTGGGAGCAACGGCACCCCGAGGATGGTCGCCGCAACGCAAGGGGGACGCAACCGGGTGCATCTCTAAGGTGTTGTTGGCAAACTCGGGAAGAACGGGTAATGTAGGCGTGCAAAAGAACCGGGTGTCGGGCAGCGGAGCGCGCTTTCGCCGGTCCGCTCTTGCACGCGGCAAACACGAAAGGTTGCGAGGTGCGTACGATAGGCAGCTTGGGGGCAGGGGAACCGATTCCGTGGGAGTAGACTTCGAACCGGGCGCGTATCGCAAAGCTTTGTGGAGCCACCGTCCTATCTGGGGAGGTGGCTCCAATGGGTAGCCGCGGCGGTAAGGTGCTGGTCACGGGAGGGAGCGGGAGGTTGGGGCGCGAGCTCAGGATCGAGCTTCCCCGCCTGGGGCTCGAAGCCTTCTTCCCCGCCCGCGCCGAGCTCGACGTCACCCTGCCTGGGACCGTCCGCGCCGCCCTGGATCGCTACGAGCCGGACATCGTGGTGCATGCCGCCGCCTACACCGACGTAAAAGGGGCGGAGGAGGAGAAGGAGCTGTGCTGGCGGGTGAACGTCGGGGGGACGCGTAACGTGGTGCGGGCTCTCGCGGACAGTGGAGTAAAGCTCGTGTATATCTCCACGGACTACGTCTTCTGGGGCGACGAGGGCGGGTATGTCGAGGAGGATCCGGTGGGTCCGGTACGCAACTACTACGCTCTCAGCAAGCTCGCCGCGGAGGAGGTGGCGCGGGTCTACGAGGATACGCTCGTGATCCGCACGAGCTTCCGTCCGCGGGAGTGGCCCTACCCGGTGGCGTTCACCGACGTGTACACCGGCCAGGACTACGTGGACGTCATCGCGCCCGAGATCTCGCTGGCTGTCCAGCATGCCCCCGAGATCCCCGACGCAACCCTGCACGTAGCCACCGAACGCAAGAGCGTCTACGAGCTGGCCCGGCGCAGGAGCGCCACCGTGAAGCCCGGCACTAAGCGCGAGGCGGGGGTCGAGATTCCAGAAGACATAAGCCTCTCCACGAAACGCTGGCAGGCTCTCAAAGCCCAATTTGTCGCGGAGGTTGCCGGATGAGATGCTGCGCTCGCGGACCGGAGCGCAAGGCAACGAAGCTGCGGTGATCTTACGAGGAGAGGGGCGCGTGAAGGGGGAGGCGTCCGTTACCCCGTACGTCTCCAGGATCGGCGCGGGGTTGCGGGAGGATGAAGCGCTGTGAGGCGGACCCGGTTGATATGCTTCTACCTTCCCCAGTTCCACCGGATCCCGGAGAACGACCGCTGGTGGGGCGAGGGGTTCACGGAGTGGACGAACACCAGGAGGGCGAAGCCGCTCTTCGAAGATCACTACCAGCCGAGGGAACCTTACGAGGACTACTACTATGACCTTACGGACCCCGCAGTCAGACGTTACCAGGCGGAGCTTGCCAGGCAGCACGGCATCTACGGTTTCTGCTACTACCACTACTGGTTCAAGGGTAGGCAACTTCTCGAGCGCCCGCTCGACGGAGTGCTGGAGCTGGGCGAGCCCGACTTCCCTTTCTGTCTCTGCTGGGCGAACGAGCCCTGGATGAGGGCGTGAGACGGCGGCGAGAGACAGGTGCTCATGTCCCAGAGCTACGGCGACGAGGAAGACTGGAGAGAGCACTTTTACTACCTGTTGCGAGCCTTCAAGGATAGGCGTTATACATGGCGCGATGGGAAGCCCGTGATCCTCATATACAGGGCCGCCGACGTCGAGCGATGCGACGAGATGCTCGCTTACTGGGACGAGCTGGCCAGGGACAACGGGCTGGGCGGCATCTACGCCGTGCAAATGTTGACCTATGTTGGGGGATCCAACTGGCGCAACTTCGACGCGCGGCTGGAGTTCTAGCCTACGTACACCATGGGCCAGGACATACCGCGTCGAGACCGGAGCTTTCACAGAGCGAAGCGTCGGGCTAGAAGGGTTCTCGATTACTCCGGTTCTGCTCCCGAGTGGATGCTCGACCTGATCGACTACGATACGGTCTGGAAGCGAGTATTAGAGAGAGAACCTTCGGAGGCGAACACGTTTCTGGGTGCCTTCGTCGATTGGGACAACTCGCCTCGCAGGGGAACCAGGGGGACCATGATGATCAAGGCCGAGAGCAAGAAGAGCAGGGAGCTCCCGAAGACGGGCGGCGAGGGAGCTTCGCTCCTGGCGCTGGGCGTCGGTGTCCTGCTCGTCGGCGGCGGGCTACTGGCCCGCAGGTCTTTCGGCAAGGACTCTAGCGCCTGGCGCTTTACCGCGCGAGACAGGTGGCTCGTGACCGGCAGGGTCGCCGCCAGCCCCTTTCTCCGCGCCGAAAAGCGGCCGGCGAGGACGTCGGGACTGCAACCTGACGGGGTCGTTGCGCCCGGTTCGTCTCTTCGTGTCCTCGTAGGCCTGGCTTTCGGAGGACCTACAATGGGAAAGCCCACCTCCGTGGCGCGGACCCTTGGACTAGCAACTGCTGAGAGAAGGAGCTCCGGTCCGCCGAGTCGAGGACGTGGGATGCGGTAGAGTAAAATGAACAACTCGCTGGGGAAGCGGAAGCAAGAAGGAGGAGTTCGAAGCATGAGCAACGCTGTGATCAGTATTCCGCGGTCCCGGAGCGTGCTTGCTCTAACGGGAGCGGGCTCGATCCTCGTCGCGGGCCTGATCCACTTGGTCCTTACTCCCGAGCACCTTGAGGAAGCTACCTACCTGGGCTTGCTGTTCGTCGCCGACTTCGCCGGTGCTGCGGCGGCGGCTTTCGGTACCTACCGAGGCCACTTGTGGGGCTGGATACTCGGGGCCCTGGTCGCCGGCGGCGCGTTCGTTCTGTACGTAATCAGCGGGATGGTCGGGCTTCCCGGAGTGGAGGGGGAGCATCTGCTCGAGCCCGTTGGCATCGTCACCAAGACGGCGGAGGCTCTCTTCCTGGTGCTCTGCGCGTTCGCGTTTACGGGGACCGGGCGGCGGGTCTTTTCGGGAGGCGTCGTCGCAGTGTCGCTCGCGTTGGTCGGGCTGATGGCAGTCTTCGGTTCGAGCGGCGCCACGATGGCGCACGGGCACGGGGCCTCCGCGGGCGGTGGGGGTGGTGGGGGCGGCGGCCAGGCAGGGGCCGGACTACCGGTCCGCTGGAAGGCGACCTCGCCCGCGGTCCACCTGGGGGACCGCTACACCGTCGTTGTGAAGAACACCGGCGAGGAAGAACAGCAGACCCGAGTCACCGCCGAGATAATGGACCACAGCACCCAGACCAACACGACCGTGATAGACGAGCTACCGAAGCTCGCGCCCGGCGAAGAGCGCGAGTTCGAGGCCGTCAACGATTACGGGACCGCCGACCACTTCGTCACGCGTGCTAGGAGCGCCACGGAGGACATCTCCCTGGGGGTAAGGATCACCGACGAAGCGGGAGAGGAGATAGTCAGGTTTAGCGAGAAAGCGTTCCTCGTCTGGGAAGGTCCGAGGAACACCGGGGAATAAACCTTCCCGGGACGAGCGAGACGGACGCTCCTCACGCAGGAGGCGTACCCTCTACCGGAGCTTCGTCGCCGGTCACGAACTCCTCCGAGAAGACACCCTGGCATGCCACGCTGTACTCGGCCGCCGGGTCGATGGAGTCTTCGACTCCTCCGGCCGCGACGAATGCCTGGACGAAGGTTCGGCCGGGCATGTCGTACGTGGGCGAGACTGCGCGATCCCACCACTCTACAACCGCGAAGTCCTCGCCTTCGAACAGGTCGCACTGCACGGAGGAGAGGTCTCCGGCCCATTGCCCCTCGACCTCGACCCGGTCCTCGTTCCACTCTGCCCGGGTGATCTCCAGATCCACGTCCGGGGTTTCGTCCGGGTCGGCGGGTTGTTCCGGAGGTTGCTGTTGTGAAGGCTCTTCGTCGTTACCTGCCGACAACAGCCAGAATGCCCCGACGGAAAAGAGAAACGAGAGCGCGAACACCACCAGCACCCCCGCGACTCCCCCCACGAGGATCTTACCCCCGCTACTCAGACCTCGATACCGGTCCAATGCCTTCTGCATACCGTGCTGTTACCTCCCCACGCGTTCTTCTCTGTCATAAGACACTCTAACCCCTACTCACCTACACCGCCCGCGCGGAGCCCCCTCTTTTCGCTGGCGTGCGCCGGTGCCGCCCGGTTGCTTTTGGCGTGTCCCGGCGCGCCCCTCCAAGAACCGGAGCCACGAGACGCAAAAAGGGCCGGGGCCAAAGCGGCCCCGGCCCGGAGATCGACCTCGGCGTTAACGTCTAGACGCGGTCGATGGTGCGGCAGCTACGGAAGGTGTCGCCGCGGTCTCCACGGCAGGAGTCGCGGCCCGGGCCGCCGTCGAGGGTGTCGCGGCCGTCCCCGTCGTCAGCGACGAGATCGTCTCTCCCGTCCTGGCCGCGCAACACGTCCCGGTCGTCCCCGGCGCGACGCGCGTTGATCTGATCCGCCCCGTCCCTGGCGCGGATATCGTCGGAGGCGCCTCTCTCGTCCTGTTCACCGATCATGTCGTCGTTGTTGGTGCCGAAACAAGGGTTGGAGTCACACACGAACGTCGCCGCGCTCGCGACTCCCGCGACCATAACGAGGAGCAATGCTCCTACCAACATACCCAAAGTGATCCGCTTCATCTATTGCTCCTTTGCCCTCATTACTCGTTGCTCACTTGCCCTGCCGATGCGTGATGTACCTCTTGGACCTCACCAACCTCTCCGGAACAACCCGCCTTACCCTACTCGATAACCCTATGGACAATATATTAAAAGATTCCAGACAAGGCAAGAGCAATATCTACGTTATTTTGCGTAATTTTCAGCGTCCGCCTCGCGAACTCCCTTGCGACATCGACACGCGGCTATGCCGAACGAAGCCCAGATAGCTTCTCCTCACCCCTTCGTAGCGCACCGCCGAGTGCCGTCCCCCGGTCAGTGTTAGGGGAGGGCACGACCTGCGGAGGCGATGGAGGGGCAGAGCTAAACTTCAACTAGACCTTCAGGTAAGCCTCTGGGGGAGACACGGTTCAACCCCAAGCTGCACCAGGTAAGCATGGTTCACGTTGCACTTCTCGCGTGGATGTGCGACCTTTCCCCACAGCGCCTAAAGAATGAGTAAGAGGGGGTTCAAATGCGGCGTGATTCAGAGGCGGAGCGCTTCGTCCTTTGTTCGGAGCGGATGATACTGGAGTGCGAGTGTGGAGAGAGGCTGGTACTTCTCGGCCTCGAAGACGACTGGTACTCGGAGCTGCGTACGGTCTTCGCGTGCGAGTGTGGGGAGAGGCTCACCCTCGCCAATCGTTTGGATGAGGAAGGGCTTACCCTCGTCGATGGCTCCGACGAAGCAGCTCTCGGCGTCAGGGAGCTGCTACGCAGCCTCAGAGCCCACGGCGCTTGACGTAAGAGAGCCGGCTCGTCTGCCCCGGGCTTCCCGCCGCCCGGGCTTCGCGTGCCTGGTGCAAACATATAGTGTCCTCGTGGGTAGAGGCCTGCGGCGTTCCCGCACCGACGGTAGGGACGTACTCCTCCGGTTCGCACGTTGCTTCGAGGGCCTCCCTCGCCCGGTGCTGCGGCCGGCCAACCGCCTTCCTCCCCAGGGCTCCGGCTTTTGGTAGCCTATGGTGCCGAAAGCCGAATAGAAGGAGGCGGCTTGAGCCGGAGTACATTTATGGAGCGCAGGACGCTTGCCATGCTCGGGGCTTTGCTCGCGTTCGGGGCGCTTGTGGGATGCGGTGGCTCTGGGGAGAACGGCGAAGCGCCGAGCGAAGTGCCGGCGAGCCCCGAGGAGGCTGGTGAGGTGGTGGTGAGGGTCTCCGGTACGGAGGGCACCGCATACGCGGGGACCTACGGAAATCTCGAGCAGGAGGGTGTGCCGCAGATCATCGAGGACACTCTGGGGGACGAGCCTACGGAGTACGAGGTGGAGATCGCGGGAGGCGTTTCGGACGGCGTGAGCGCTTTCTTCGAGAAGACAGAGTCCGGCAGTGGTGAGCTCGAGGCGGAGATCCTGGCCGACGGTGAGGTCATAGCAGAGAGTATTACCTACGCGGAGTTCGGGTCGGTCATCGTCGACTGGTTCCCGCAAGCTGGGCCGCTCGAGGAGGCCCCGATCGAAGAAGGCCCACCCGAAGAGAGCCCCTAGTGCACGATCAGGCGACCTCCTGGGGAATGGATAGATGAGGCTCGTGAGCGCAACCGAAAACCTTGCAGACCCTGTCGGCAAGCTCGTAAGCACCCAGCAGACCATCGGGCTCTACCACTTTTCGCTTGCAGTGAACCCATTTGGGCTCGATCGCGTTCAGCCACGGACTCTGCTTTGGCAGAAGGCAGCTTACGATCCTCACTCCATGTCCGCTCTTTTTGACCTCGCGGTTGTGTTTGCCAAGCCATCTTCTCACCTCCCGGCTTATGTGCCAGCTTGCGCTGTCCCAGATGAGAAGCAGAACCTTCTTGCCAACCGCTTCGAGCTTCTCGGTGCACCATCGGAGAAACTGAGTCGTTATACCGCTCACGGGCCGACCGTCCACGAACCTCAGCCACGTCTGATCGAACTCCGGCAGATAGAGCCCGTAGCAGCTGATGGCCTTGGGGTCGGGATCGTCTTTAGCGACCGACTGTTGGACGAGGCGCATCGGCTTTCCCTCCTCGGCCCAGCTACTCAAGGAGGTGGGCAAAGCCAGCCGGCTCCACCAGCACTCGTCACAGAAGCCCACTGCCCACTCGGGATCGCCCTCGGCCACTCTCATCAGTCGGTCGCGCCGCCTTTTTTTCTTTCATACAAGGGATCTGGGGAGGTGATCCAGCGTTTGGCCCTGAGCCATCTCACTCCAAGGAGGCGCGCCAAAGTGGCCCGGATGGTCTCCCCCGAGACCCGCCTCCGTGTAAGCCCCTCCTCGAAGGCAGCCTCCGCTGCCATCGCAAGCGTCCAAAGGCTACTGTCGTATCCGAACTCCCTCGGAGAGCGGTGCAACATCTCTTTGAGAGTCTCGGCGCTCTCCTCCTCGAAGGCGTCGCGGGTTCTTTTGGGGCGCGAGGATCTGGCAACGAGAGCATCCAGGCCCCTCTCGTTGAAGTCGTGGATGGCGTCGCGCACCGTTTGCTGCCCGCAGCCGAGGCTCTCGGCGATTCTCGGGGCATACTCGCCCCTCAAGCTCGCCAGAAGCATCTGGCATCGGCGCAGGGTGAAAGTGTCTTTGGAGCACAGCCCGGCTTGGAGGGCTTCACGCTCCTCTTCGGAGAACGAACGTACAAAGATTGGAGTTTTCATGGACCTTACTGTAACTCACAACACGAAACCTATCTTGAAGATGCACTAGACGGGGTCCGGGTCGAATCGGAGTCCGGAGCAGCATCGCTCCGGCGGCCTACGTCCCACCGGCCCGAGACCCTTCTCGAGGCTCTGGCCTTTTCGTCCGGACTCTCCGGTTCGTCGGTAGCCCACGGAGGGAAGGCTTACGAGGGCCGGTCGATGGCAGGAGAACTTGCCGCGACGGAAACGCACGGGCAGTACCCATCTTGACGTCGGGAGGAGCCGGGTTGTAACGGTACAAGCTGCTGTCGGAAGGCCTGCTCCTTTAAGCCGGCGACGAGGAGAGGCGCCGGAGAAAGCAGCCGGACGAGGACGGCCACGAGGGTTTGTTAGATGAAACTGGAGACGAGCCGGTAGGCTGGGAGTCTCTGAAGCCTCGGGCTCGAATTCTTTAAGCGCGCCTTAAACACGCTTAACCTGAGCTTCGTCCTAGCCACCGGACAGTTTTGGTAGAGAGCGGGGAAGCAAGCGGATAGATGGCCTCGTCACTTGAGCCAAACACCTGTCCAGCATGTTGCACCCCAGCCGGAACACGCTGTAATCGCGCCGATCCGAACGGTCCACCATACGCCTTTGGCCCCGCTTGATCACTCGCGCTCCGTGCTCCACCAGCCACACGTAGAG
>Ga0136616_10000696_pt1 | contig 16518 bp, 12 predicted proteins | sample AntDrymUQ2992106_2_FD_106648 | JGI IMG/M metagenome (GOLD analysis project Ga0136616, IMG submission 106648) | Polar desert sand microbial communities from Dry Valleys, Antarctica - metaG UQ299 (21.06) | ecosystem: Environmental > Terrestrial > Soil > Desert | place: Antarctica: Dry Valley...
CCCCCGGGCCACTCCCACCGGGCAAGCTTGACGTCCCACCTCGGCCATGCCCTCGCACGACGCTATAAGCTCAGTGGTGATGTGGCGGCCCTTGAGGAGGCGATCACGGCGTACCACCACGCCGTCGCCGCCGATCCCGGCCGGGGAAGACTCTTGTCCGACCTCGGCCGCGCGCTGCGAGAGCGGTTCGAGCGAAGCGGTGATGTGACGGCCCTGGAAAAGGCGATCGCAACCTGCCGCGACGCCATTGCCGCCACTCCACGTGACGATCCCTCCTGGGCAGAACGGTTTTCCGAGCTTGCCGTCGCCCTCAACATCTGGTTCGAGCGCACCGGCGATGCCGCGGTCTTGGACGAGGCCATCGCCACGCACCGCGACGTGGTCACCGCCACCCCGCTCGACCACCCCGACCGAGCGGGGTTCCTATCCAACCTCGGCGGCGCGCTACAGGAGCTGTTCCAGCGCACTGGGAATGTGTCACCGTTGGAGGAGGCCATCGCCGTCCACCGCGACGCGGTCGCCACCATGTCCGACGAAGACCCCGAGCGGGCCGGTTACCTGTCCAACCTCGGCCTCGCCCTGCAAAAGCGGTTCAACCGCAGTGGGGATACCGCCGCTTTGGACGAGGCCGTCGCCACGCACCGCGACGCGGTAGGCGCCACTCCGTTTGATCATCCCAAGCGGGCCGGAATGTTGTCCAACCTGGGCGGTGCTCTCTGGGCGCGGTTCGAGCGCAAGAGGGACGCCGTCGCTTTGGAGGAAGCCGTCGCCGTGCTCCGCGAAGCAGTCGGCGCGACCCCGCCCGATCATCCCGACCGGGCGATGCGCTTATCCAATCTCGGGGTCGCTCTGCAGCAGCAGATTGGTCGCGCCGAGAATGAGGCCGCGTTGGCGGAGGCCGTCACGGTACTTCGTGAGGCCATCGCTGCCACTCCGCTCGATCACCCGGATGCCTGGATGTGTATGGTCAATCTCGGTAGCACGCTGCGCATCCACGCCAAGCACGCCGGAGGCGTGGCAGCGCAGACAGAGGCCGTGGAAGTCTTTGCGCAGGTGGCGCGGTTGCCAGTTGCCTCAACCTCGGTTCGGTGTCGCGCCGCCCAGGAGTGGGCCGACCTCGCGGCGTCCGCCGATGACTGGTCCGGGGCAGCCGAAGGTTACGCGCTGGCCGTGAACCTGCTTGCCCGGCTGGTGTCACCCGGCTTGGCGCGCGCCGAGCAGGAGGACCAGCTGTTCAAGAGCGCCGGGCTGGTGTCGGACGCGGCCGCCTGCGCGCTGCAGCGTGACGGCGACGCCGCCGCGGCTCTCGCGCTCCTTGAGCAGGGCCGCGGAATGCTACTCGCCCAGACTTTGGATGCCCGCGCCGACCTAAGTGACCTGCGCGATCACAGCCCGCAGCTCGCCACACGGTTCGAGGATCTCCGCACACAGCTAGATGAGACCCCCAGCACATCCTCGACTTCCGTTACCGCGGGTGGTGACGGCGTGGCACTCGACACCATGCACGAATACATGAGTGATCGGCGACACCAAATGGTACAGGAGTGGGAGGAGCTGATCGAGCGGATCCGCTCGATCCCAGGCTTCGATCGGTTCCTACTACCTCCGCAGCTCGACCAGTTAACGGCTGCTGCTGCCCATGGCCCGATCGTGACCGTCAATGTCAACCGGTATCGCAGCGACGCGCTCATCCTAACCCTCAGCGGCGTGCAGGCCGTGCCTCTTCCCGGCCTGACACCCGAGTCAGAACGCGAACACGCCGCTACCTTTCTCACCGCGCTCGACCTCGATCTAGAAGACCAGTGGGCGATCCCCGAAGTCCTCAGCTGGCTGTGGGAGGTGCTCGCCGAGCCCGTGCTGAAGGCGCTGGGGATCACCGGCGCGCCTCCGCCTGACCGGCCGTTGCCTCGAGTGTGGTGGATCCCCACCGGGCTGTTGAGCCTGCTGCCCCTGCATGCCGCTGGGCGCCACGCCGACCATTCGGGAGAGACGGTGATGGATCGCGTCGTCTCCTCCTACACACCCACGATCCGCGTCCTGCAGCACACGAGAGCCACACAGCCCGCTGTCACTGCCACTCCCGCCCGCCCGCTCATCGTCGCCATGGCGCAGACCCCAGGCCAGCCAGACCTTCCGGAAGCCGGCGCGGAGGCGAACCTGCTTGCCGAGCGGCTCCCCGAAGCCCAGGTTTTCACCGGCGACCACGCCACTAGGGACAACGTCCTCGCCGCTCTGTCCTCCAGTGACTGGGCGCATTTCGCCTGCCACGCCGCAAGCGACATCGTACGACCGTCTCTGGGCTGCCTACTCCTACACGACGGACCCCTGTCAGTCCTCGACATCGCACGGCTGCGCGTGCCCAACGCTGCCCTGGCATACCTGTCCGCGTGCAGCACCGCCGGCGCCAGCGTCCGCCTGGCCGACGAGGCCATCCACATCTCCTCCGCTTTCCAACTCGCCGGCTACGCACACGTCATCGCCACCCTCTGGCCCATTCTCGACGAGATCGGCCTGGACATCGCCGATGACATCTACGCCAGCCTGACCGCCGCCTCACCTCAGATCAGTCCCGCCCACGCGGTCCTCGCTGCCGCCCGCCGCCAGCGCGATGCGAACGACGGTCACTATCCAGCCCTGTGGGCCTCCCATATCCACACCGGCCCGTAGCGGCTGGGATCTGAACCCGTGGCTATCCACCATGGGCGCCCAGCCACTGGGGTTCACTCTGTGTTTGTCAAGTTGCCGGGTTCGGGGTGGTCGTAGAGGCTGCGGTTCGGGTCCGGGAAGTGACTTGTCCGAAGAGTCGGCCGTGGGGGTTGGGCCGCCCGCGCAGAGCGTGTCCGACCTAACTGGTGACGTCCGCTCATGCCGCGATGAGGGCGTTGGTGATCTCGGCAGGTAAGCCCGTTGTTGGGCGGCAGGCTCCCGGTGGGAGAGACTGCTTTTGGCCTGTGACCTGAGTGTGGCAGCGAAGGTCACGCACGGTCTGTCCGTGCTTGGTGCGGATGGTGTCAGGACGTAGTGATCACCGAGCCGGAGACCACCCGGCCGGCTTCACCGCGTGGGAGATCATCTTCAGCACCGGTCGCGGTGGGGTCGGATGCGATATAGACGGACGATGATCCCAACACGGCACCCCCGCCTATTGCCACTCTCAGTGACGATAGTTACTTTCAGTTCTAATACATCAGTGTCCAGGAAGATCATGGGTCTCTGACCTGCTGGAAAGCCGTCTGATCATGGTATACTTGGGTATCCGCACCGAGGGTGCATAGGCGAACCGTCGCGTACCCCGTCGACCTCAGTAGTGAGGTCCGAGAAGATCTTTTACTGTGACGTTCACAAGATCTACATGGCTGCGGTGGCCTGGGCGCCCGGCACAAGGTGCAGGCATGCTGATCATCCCCGGATGACCGTCCAGCTGCACGACATTATCTCGGATACCATGGTTAAGACCGAACGCGCGGCGTATTGCAACAGTCACGCGAACGGTGCGGTGATTGCGGCTCAGGCCTGTTTGAGTCTGGTGCCGACTTCGACCACGAGCCAGTGGTCGTCGCCGAACAGTCGTGCGGTTTCGGCATGGAGTGTTTCGAAGAGCTGGCGGGCGGTCTCCTCGTTGCCGGATTCTGCGGTCCAGCCGGCAACGGCGTACCTAGCTTGCAGGGTGGTTAGGTATGCTTCGCCCAGTACCCGGCCACTGTCCTCAACGAGACGAGCCGCGAGCTTGGCCGCCTTCTTCGGCTCACCGGCACTACCCACCGCCTGAACGTGCGTGAGCCGCACGTTCAGCGTGTGGCGGTGCTCTGGGCCGTAGGCCCGCTGACTCTCCTCGATCGTAGCCTCGAGTATCGGAAGCGCGGCGTTGGCGTTCCCGGCGTCGGTTAACGCACCGCCTAGGTTCCATCCGCAGTCGATGATGAAGGACCAGGGGACCGATTCTAGTGACTCAGCATACTCGAGCAGCTCGCAGAAGATCCGGGCCGCAGCAGCCGGCCCGTCCAGACGCCAGGTCCACACGGCGACCTCGAAACGGGCGCTGAGGGTTCTCTCGTGCGCGGCGCCGAGCGATTCGGTGGTCGTGGAGGTCGCCTGGCAGGCCTCCTTTGCTGGGCACGTCGAGCACGTGACAAGAGCGTTCGACCGGGCACTGGCCGCAGGGCAGTACCTCGCCGCGACCCACCTGGCGATCTGCCTGGCAGACGCGGGCCAGGAGAGCCGGGCGGTCGAGCTGCTCGAGCTGACCATCAAGCGAGCGGAAGACAGCGGCACCGTTTCCCCCGAGGACCTGCTGTCCATGCGGGGAGACCTAGCCTGGGAGATCGGCGAGAAGGTCGGCGGCCACGGCAATCCCATGCGTGCCCTGGGCATCCTCCGGCGGGTCGCGGACGACAGCGTGGCCCTGCTTGGTAAGAACCATCCGGAAACCCTGTCCGCCCGGATCGCGCTCGCTCGCCAGCTCGGTGCGTCCGGCAACCCACGGGAGGCGCTCGACCTCGCACGGGAACTGGTCGACCAGGCACGTCGGCTGGCTCGGCGTACTCGATCAGCGCGTGCCAGGTGGCGTCTGGAACCGTTGATGAGGCGGGGTCCCACGCCGTCGCGTCGACCAGGTAGTCGAAGGCCAGATAGTTGTCGTCGCCTGCTGGCTGGAGCAGGCTACTGGTGGCGTGCAGCGGTTGGGTGGCCCAGGCGAGCGCGTTCTCCCATGAGCCGGGACGCAGTGTCGCCCCGCCTCGGTCCCGCAGGTACTCCTCGTGGAGGACTTGAAGGATGCCGATCGGTACCGGCCGGTGGTATCCGGCCCGCCGGACATCGACAGCAGCGGCCACCAGTGCCGCTCCACGTGCGTCGCCAAAGGTTCGGCCTGGTACCGGCCTGCGGGCGGCTGACCAGGCACCCTGCCACTCGGCCAGCAGCTGCGGGCCAGCCGCCATCGCCTCAGCCAGGCCATGCTTATCGGCACTGTTAAGCACTTGTGCTATGCGCACATCGTGGGTCAGCTCGCCGGCCCGCGCGAGTTCGCGATCGGACCACCTGGGTTGCAATCGGATCTCTCTGTCCACTGCGGACAACACTTCACGCCCCACCCGCGCCACCTGGCGGTCGCTCGGCGCTCGCTGCGGATCGTGGCGGGCACTGAGATCATCTCGCTCGTGCGAGCGCATGGTCGCCAACACTACGATCCGGCTTCTCTCGATGAGCTCGGCGAGATCGGTCTGGGTCAGCCCTCCCATCCCCAGATACCGCTCCAAGTCGTCGAGCCACAGCACACTTGGCCGCTGCTGACTGGCTGCGATGATTGCGGCCGGCAATGCGTCGGGCGTCTCGGGCTTAATGCACATGTGGCGCGGCAGGCAGGCGCGCATCGCCTCGTACGCGAGCCTGGTCTTCCCCGCGGTGGAATCGCCAACCACCAACACAAATCCACCCGCCGTCAGTGCTGCTTTCAGGTCTGTCATCCGGTCGCGCTCCACAAAGACCGGAGTCCGGTCCACCCGACCGTCGCCGTGCTCGACCGCAGTAGCCGGATGCACCCCGAGCCGGATCGGATCGTCGATCCCGCTTACCCGCGCGACATACAGCCCGGATCGGGACCCCGGTGCAGCCTTCGTGCGATCCGCGAGATGAGCCCGACCCCGCTCGGCGAGCACGGCAGCCACGGCACTGCCGACCCCCACAACCACGGCCGCCACCAGACCGGGGTAGACGCGCCCGGCCGCCGAGAGCACGGCGGTCCCCCCGGCTGCCACCGTCAGCAGCCACCATCCTCGCAACTGGCGCCACCAGCTCCGCACCACCCGCATCACGGGAACCCTCCCGCCATTAGCCGAACCACTGTAGTGGGGCCGCTGCGCCGTCGCACACACGTGCACGTCATCGCCCGCCACGACATTCTTGATCAACAAGCGGCATGACTACTCGTGTTCTCGCTTCGTCTGGCGTGCGGTGCCTCGGTCGCGACGGGCACGGCCACCTCCGCGGGTCGGGTCGGGGTTCGATCGAGGCGTCTCCGCGGGACCTGCCTCCATCTAGTATCCGCAGTAGAGGTCCTCTTCTGCCGAGAAGAGTGTGGCCGGACCGGGAACCAGGACGTGGGAGGTCAGGGTGTTCCTCACCTCGTGAACATTGGGGTTATTAGAAAGCTTTTTCACTGAGTTTTCTTCGGCGCGCCTCCCACGGAAACAACGACCCCTCCAGAAGAATGTGATGGACAGCGCTAACAGTTCATCACACCCCGGAGGGATCGTTGCCCTCTCACCGTATCACAGGGCTTGACGAGGAGCAGGTCGAAGAACTCGCATCCCGTCTGGAAACAAGGATCGAGTGGGACCAGGGGAAAGGCCGCCCGCGTAAGCTGACACTGCGCCAGACGTTGCGCGCGGTCGTGCTCTACGAGCGGGGAGAACATGACCCAAGAAGTGATCGCCTGGATCTACGGCGTGAGCCAGCCGCAGATCTCTATCATGATCAAATTTCTTGAACCGCACATCGAGGCAGTGTTGGCCGAGTTCGTGCCCGACCCCGCCGACGCCCTGCCCGACCGGGTGTCGTGCATCGACGGAACGCTGCTGCCCTGCTGGTCATACCAGGGTCACCCCGAGCTGTACTCCGGCAAGCACCACACCACCGGCCACCTCGTCCAGCTCGCCAGCGACCTGGCCGGCGGGGTGTGGGCGATCTCTGATCCCTATCCGGGGTCTTGGCACGACATCCATGCTTATGCCGAGACCGGCTGGGCTGAGCATGTCGGTGATGACGGCGGAATTGGTGACAAGGGATATGTCGGAACCGGTCTAGTCACGCCGAAGAAGAAACCTCGGGGCGGTGAGCTGTCGAACCAGGACAAAGACTGCAACAAAGAGATCAACGCTCTCCACTCCGTAGCGGAACGGGCAATCTCCCACATCAAATCCTGGCGGATCTTTCACACCGACTACCGGAGACCACTCCACACCTTCGCTCAAGCCTTCAGGACGACCCGCGCTCTCTACTTCTTCAGCACCACTTTTTGATAAGCCTCATTGCGTCTGTGCTGACGGCGAATCACCGTAAACAACCGTTGTCGCCGTTGGCGCGCGTAGGGACCTAAGCGCCGTGCGTCAGCATCCTATAGGATGGCATGATTGCCGTGTAGGATCGGGGATATCAGCCAACGTCTCACATCTATTGTCCGAGTAACCGCGCGATTGCCAACGCGAGTTTCGCTTCGGTATCAACATCGATCCAAACATGATCTGCCACGATGCGCGGAATTTCGCATTTCCTGTCAGCCTTTAGGATAACAACCCTAGGCCTGCCAGTTTCGAGTTCCCTGCGAACCGCGCGCTCCAGCTCGGCCATACAGTACCGGGATTGCACATACGCCCCCGTGATGACACATACGAATACGTGGGCGTCCTCAATTCCGTGGTAGAGGTTGGACAACAGTTTTTGACCAGCGCGGAGGTCCGTTTCGTCCCTCCATACCTGGCGATGCTGACGTAGAAGATGTATCTCAATCTGGTCGGCCTTGATGCGGTTCCGATGTGTGTAGCTGAGAAAGTACAGCTCGGAGTTTTCCTCGGGCGATGTCTCCCTGTCCCGAACACTTCTATAGTGCTCGGTGAGCTGCTCGTAGACCCCGAAGAACGTCTCCATCATCGTTGCTAGCTCGTCCAAGTCGTCGGGCGTTGCCTCTTTAATGACAGAAATCGCGTGGCGGAGGGCTGGTCCGCTTACCACGTCGGCTACCTCGCTTGGAACTTTGTCGACATCTTTTTCGAACTCAGCCAACTTCATCTCAAGGAGCATGAGCAAGGTCTCTTTTCCGTGCGCTACACTTTTCGCCTCTGCTAGGGCGGCCTTCGCTAACTCGTAGCAATACCCAATCTCTCCGCCGACATAGCCGCCCCGCTTGAACGCAGCGTGTAGCTCTTTACCGAAACGCCTTCTAATGAAATCGCCAGCAGCACTTCTCCCCTCCAGTTCGTTCATCGCCTCAAGCTGAGGGTCATAATTTTCCGGAAAGATGTCTGAAAGCCGGATCCCCAACTCAAGCGCAAGGTCTTCCGACGCTCGCTTGAAGCCGTCGCGCATTTGCGACAAGTGATACAGCGCCGCGCGCTGTATCACATCGTTCTCGTCCCGGTCCCCGTAGTCGTAGTCTTTCCAGTAGCTGTAGTAGCGTTTGTATGCAGCGATGTTGTATCCGAGCAAATAGAAGTCGGCTTCGAGTTGGGGAGCAACCATCATGATCCTTTCTGCATCCAGTGTGGGCCGTGACCTGTCACTCATGAAGGGGTGAAGGCAGGCCCATTTCACACCCTTGCTGCCACATCACAAAAAATCGATCCGCAGGGCGACGCCGAACCATCCTCTTCTGCCGCGATGAGGGCGTTGGTGGCGCGGCAGGCTCCCCGGTGGGAGAGACTGTTTTGACCTGTGGGCTGAGTGTGGCAGCGAAGGTCAAGCACGGTCTGTTCGTGCTTGGCGCGGGTGGTGTCAGGACGTGGTGTCAGGACGTGGTGTCAGGACGTGGTGGCCACCGAGTCGGAGACCACCCGGCCGGCTTCACGGTGTAGGAGATCATCTTCAGCACCGGTCGCGGTGGGCCGGATGCGACAGACGGACGGTGATCCCAACACGGCACCCCCGCCTATTGCCACTCTCGGTGACAGATGGTTACTCTCAGTTTTAATATATCAGTGTCCGGGAAGATCATGAGTCTCTGACCTGCTGGAACGTCTTCTGGTCATGGTATACTGGCGACGTCCAGAGGGTGCATAGACAGACTGTCGCGTACCCCGTCGACCTCAGTAGTATGGGATCCACCCGCCGAACCGCGTGTCTTGCTCGGCGGAATCGTGCTAATCCACGAGCCGTGCAGCCAGCACGCACGTGAGAGCTCAAGACGCGGGACGCCACCACCGAGTTTGTGTTCAGTGCCGTTGGCTGACGAGGCGGCGTTTGCGCCGGTCTCAGCGGGGACGGGCCGTAGCGTCGACGGTCGTGTCAGACGGCGAGATCCCGGCGGGTGTAGCCGACGATACCGATGATCATAAGGGCGACGGCCACCACGGGCAGCACCCCGACGGCGAGTACCGTTCTGGGAATCCAGTCCAGCGCCAGCACCGCCGCCCCCAGGCACAGCAGGACGACCGGTGTCACGTTGAGCCCACCGGTGAGCGCGGCGCCGAGACCAAGTGGCGCTCCGGCCGCGGCAGCTCCGACCCAACCGCCATCCCGGCACTCGCCAGCAGCAGCACCCCGGCCACGGCCGCTGCACCTTCCGCCGCGTCTCCAGGAAACCGCGTTGTGCGCCTGGGCCGGTCGCACCGGCGCCGGGCAATCGCGGGACAGCTGCCCGGGGCGGGTGAAGCTGAGCTGGGTGGACAACTCCACCAGGTCGACGGTGAGCCGGTCGATGCGCCGCGCCCGACAGCCCCAGCAACTCGGTGACTGTCGTACCTGGTGCGGCATGGATCGACCTGGAACCACGGCGGGGTCAGGCTGTGCCTGGCACCACGTCCGCTCATGCCGATGAGCGGTCGTTCGTGGTGGGGGGCTCCGTCTAATAAGCGGCCGAGTCGAGGAAGGTGAATGTGAATCACAAATCAGAGCGGAGTCACGGCCTTTCCGGTCGCGTCGATGGTGAGATCTGCCTGCCCAAACGATCGATCCAAATCCGGGTGCGGAAGATCGCGAACGACTCCATCGACAAGTACGACATCGGTGTCGGACAACGAAGTCTGACCATCGCCCGTGATGACGGTGCTGGATCGGATGACGGTGATGGTCACGACTCTGCCGGGGTTCCGTGGTTGGCTGACATCGCCGGGCTATCGAGGGTCCAGCCGCAAGTGCCGGAACGGTGCCAGCTCGTCGACCAGCTCACCGCGGACCTCGGCACCGACCAGCTCCGCGACGCGCAGGCAGAGAGTCACGCCGCTGTGGGTGACGGCGAAATGGAAGTTCTCGATGGTGGTGCTTCGTCCGAGCACGGGAAGCCCGTCGATCGGGATCGGCCGCACGCCGATCCGGCTCGCCTCGACCTTGCTACCACGAAGGCCCGGGTAGAGCTCCTGTGCCAGGTGGAGCATCGCCTCCGCCGCACCGGGTTCGGTGATCCAGGTGCCACCGTCATGTGTTGATACGGCGGCATCTGCGGTGATGTTGCGCAAGACGAGCCGCCCGCCGCCGTCGGGCCGCAGGTGGATCTGCGGTGCGTGGATCACCCGCCCGACCGCAACCGCTGTGGGCCCGGTATAAGCCAACAACCCCGCGGTGTTGCGCATCGGAAGGTCCACGCCCGCGAGCGCTGCGACCTTGCCTGCGCCGGGACCGGCACAGTTGACCACCGCATCGGTGCGTACCATCTCGCCATCGGAAGTCCGCACACCGTCGATGCGCTCACCCCTCATCGACATCCCCACGGCAGCGCAATGGGGCCTCACCTGCGCTCCCGATGCACGGGCCGTCGAGAGCAGCGCGGCGATGAGCCGGGCGGGATTGACCCAGCCCTCGTCGGGAAAGTATGCGACCCAACTTCCGATCGCCTCGGGCGCCATGCCCGGCTCCAGCGAACGGACTTCCTTCGGATCGAGCCAGCGTGCCTGGTAACTCCACTCCAGCAGCCGAGTGACCTTGCTCTCCTGCTCCTGTTGTGCCTCGGTACCCGCTATCCACTCCAGGTTTCCGCTCTCGTGGTACCAGTCGCAGCACGCCACGCTCGATGCGAAACGCCGGTGGGCCTGCATGCCCTCAACGTTGAGGTCGAAGTAGCTCCGTGGCTGTTTGCCGCCCGCGTTCGTCCAGGCGAAGGTGGCTCCCGAGGTCCCCGCTGCGACCTGACCCGACTCCAACACGGTAACGCTGCAGCCCCCACGAGCGAGATCGGCGGCTACTGCGGCGCCGATCACGCCTGCTCCCACAACGACCACATTCAGTGACATGGAGGTCAATACCCTTCTTCGAAGTGCCGGACGAGGTGCTACAGGGAGTTCGGCTGAACTGCTGCTACTCGCCGGTGTAGATCGGCTCGTGCGAGGAATCGCGTCGCTTCTACTGGCGGTTCGCTGGCAATGATCTTGCTAGTCCCAGGTTTGGAAGGCTCCGCCGGAGCGCGCCGCCTTCACCGCGGTGGTCAAGGCCACCAACCAGCACGGCTGATCGCCTGCCGTCCATCCGTGCTGGTGAGTGGCATGCTGTGCGGCGTGGGGCAGCCGCGGCAAATCTTCTTGAGTCATACGGCAGAGCTGCGCCAGCTGCCCAGCGGCAGGCCCTTTGTGGATGCGGCCGAGCGGGGAGTGTCGCGGGCCGGTGACGCGATCACCGACATGGCCTACTTCGCCGCCCGAGACGCCCAGCCCAGCGAGGTGTGCCGCACGGCAGTACGGGCTGCGGATGTGTACGTCGCCATCGTCGGTTTCCGGTACGGCGCGCCGGTACGCGACCGGCCCGAGCTGTCTTACACCGAGCTGGAGTTCGAGACCGCTGGTGAAGCAGGCCTGCCACGGCTGGTATTTCTGCTCGATGACGCGACGGAAGGCCCGAGGGCGCTCCTCGTTGATCCGGATCATGGCCGGCGACAGGAGGCGTTCCGTGCCCGGCTGCTTGACTCAGGATTGACAGTGGTGAAGGTCAGCAGCCCGCAGGTGCTGCACACGGCGGTGTATCAGGCACTGGTCGAGCTGCCGCGAGCCGAGCCGCAGCGGACGCCGGTCGGCCCGGTCTGGAACGTGCCCGCCCGCAGCGCCCAGTTCACCGGTCGCGCCACGTTGCTCGCTGAGCTACGACGTTCGCTCCTGACCGGCGGCGCGACGGTGGCGCACGCCTTGCACGGCATGGGTGGGATCGGCAAGACCGCGCTGGCCATCGAGTACGCCCACCGCCACGGCGACGACTACGACGTGGTGTGGTGGGTGCCCGCAGAGCAACCCTCACTCATCCCGGAACGCCTGGCTGATCTGGCCCGTGCGCTCGATCTCGCCACCGAGACAGACGCCACCACGTCTGCGGTGTCGCGGCTACTCGGTGCCCTGCGGGATCGGGACCGGTGGTTGCTGATCTATGACAACGCCGAGAATCCGCAGCTGCTGGCGCCGTTTCTGCCTGGCGGTGGTGGGCAGGTACTCATCACCTCCCGCAACCCGCGGTGGCAGGAGCTGGCCACTGCGGTGCCCGTCGATCTATTCGACCCCGACGAATCTGTCACCCTGCTTGCCCACCGCGTCCCTCGGCTGGCGGCCCCCGACGCCGCCCAGATCGCCGAAGCGGTGGACAACCTGCCGCTGGCGGTTGCCCAAGCCGCCGTCTACCTGCACGAGACCGGTCTGCCCGCCGATGAGTACCTGCGATTGCTGCACACTCGGGCCGCTGAGCTGCTGTCCGACGATGCGCCCACGGGCTATTCGTCTCCCTGGCCGCCAGCTGGCACGTGGCGTTCGACCGGCTCGCCGACGACGAACCCGCCGCGCTGCAACTGCTCGCGCTGTGTGCCCACCTCGCTCCTGAACCCATCCCCTTCACCTTGTTCACCGCCCACACGGATGCGCTGTCCGTCGGGCTTGGCGCCGTAGTCGGCGACCCGCTGGCGTTCGCCCGCATCACCCGACTGCTGCGCACCCGGTCACTGGCCCGGCTAGAGATCAACAGTGTGCAACTCCATCGGCTCGTCCAAGCCATCCTGCGCAACCGGTCAGCCGACGAGGCCGACATGGCCTTGGCTGCGGTCACACTGCTTCGCGCCGCCGTCCCACCTGATCCGTGGCACAACCTCGGCACCTGGCCGCAATGGCGATGGCTACTCCCGCACGTTCTGACTGCCACCAACGCCAGCCGTGCTCTCAATCACGCAAGCGATGACGTCGCCTGGTTGCTGAACCAGGCCGCCACCTACCTGCAAAGGCGCGGAGAACCCGCGGTGAGCCTGCCGCTGTTCGAGCGTGTCCTTGAGCTGCGCCGTGGGATGCTAGGTGAGCAGCACCCCGACACCCTGACCTCGGCCCGCCGTCTCGCCCTCAACCTGCGGGCACTGGGCCGGTATGAGGTGGCGCGGCGGCTTAGTGAGGACATCCTGGCCCGGTCGCGTCGGGTGTTGGGTGAGGACCACCCCGACACCCTGACCTCGGCCAACAACCTCGCCCTCGACCTGTGGGCGTTAAGGCAGTACGAGGCAGCGCGGCGCCTTGTCCAGGACATCCTGGCCCGGCGGCGTCGAGTGTTGGGTGAGGACCACCCCGACACCCTGACCTCGGCCAGCAACCTCGCCGCCAACCTGCGGGGATTGGGGCAATACGAGGCGGCGCGACGACTAGATGAGGACGTCCTGACCCGGCGCCGTGAGATGTTGGGTGAGGAGCACCCCGACACCCTGATGTCGACGAGAAACCTGGCCTCCAACCTGCGGAGGTCGGGGCAGTACGAGGCGGCGCGGCGCCTTGATGAGGACACCTTGGCACGGCAGCAGCGAGTGTTGGGTGAAGAGCACCCCGACACCCTGAGGTCGGCCAACAGCCTCGCCGCCAACCTGCGCGGATTGGGGCAATACGAGGCGGCACGGCGACTAGATGAAGACGTCCTGACCCGGCGACGCAGAGTGCTGGGAGAGAACCACCCCCTCACCCTCACCTCGGCCAGCCACCTCGCCGCCGACCTACGGGCGCTAGGCCAACACAAGGCAGCCCACCCGCTCAACGAGGACACCGAGACTCGCCGCCGCGCCTCTGGCAACTAATCAATCCGACAACACGTGCGGCTGGCGGTCGGTGCACGGCACCCGTAACGCTGAGAACTCCACCTCATCATGATGCTCACTACATGACAGAACCGGATGGGTCGCGCGGCGAGGTGCCCGCCCGCAGGCGGGTCCTTTTCCGCGCGACCTTCCGCCGAACCCCGCGGACACCTTTCGATGTACGAGGCTCTCCGGTGATCTACGCCGTGTTGGCGGTGGGTCGCCTGTGGTGGATGGTCTCGTGGCAGGGGTGGCAGACCACGAGGGTCTTGCGCTGTTTCCTGGTCATGAGGGCCGCCCACACGGGTTGGTCTGGCCCGGGTTCTCCCAGGCTGGCGAGTTGGCGGACTTGGTGCACAACGACCTTGCCCGTTTCTTCGCACAGCTCGCACCGCCGTCTCAGGAGCCGGGTGACCAGTTCCTTGCGGGGGTAGGGCGCCCGGGCGGGGATGCGGTCGGCCAGGACCGCAGCCTTGTCCCATATCAGTGGTACCCCGCCGAACCGAGCGACCAGTGGCTGCTTGCCGTCGCGTTCGACGCGGGCCTCGAAGCACGCGCGTAGTCCGTGTGGTGTTTCTATGGTGGTCTTATGTTTGGCTGCCATCTTGGTCACCGTGGACTGGTGCTTAGCTGCCAGCGTCTTGAGCATCGATGTCTCGGCGACCCAGCGGAGCCGATTGAACCGCCAGACATCGGTGGCGAGCAGGTAGTAGCCGACGACGCCCCGGTATTCGGCCCCGAAGGTCTTGACGATGTCGTAGTCGTCAAGGTTTTGCATGGGGCCCCTGTGCCACGGGGTGCCGTGTTGCAGGTAGGGGGCGCACTTCGCCGTGATCACATCGCGTGGCACGCGCAGCGCGATCCGCCCGTTGGTCGCTCGGCGACCGTGGGTGATCCTGCTGTTAGGGCTCGTAATTAAATAACTAAAGCATGCAAATCAGCATCTTCGCTGGTCACAGGCTCGATGACCGTCTCAAAAAAGTAACTTATTTCATTACAGCTACTTAGTTTGCTGCACGATGATCTCGTAGCCGAGGAACCGCGCCGCCCGGGTGCGGGCGTGGGTGATCAGCGTCTTGTCGGCGGACAGTTCCAGTTTGAGTTTGTCACGCAGGAACGCCGCCAGCTGGTCACGGATCTGCTCGGCTTCGGCTTTCGGTCCGGCCAACCCGAGGATTTGGTCGTCGGCGTATCTCACATAGCGGAGCCGCCGGTAGCCGGGATCGTGAAGGTCCTTGCTGGGCAGACTGCGCATCCGCTGGCGCAGCTCACGGGCGGCTGCCCGGTCGCCACGCCTGTGGATCTGCGCAAGCTCGCGCTTCGCCGCGCTATAGACAGGATTGGCTCTCCTGCCCAATCCTCGGGTGTGTTGCGGGATGAGAACGGTCTCGACAAATTCGTCCAACTTGTGCAGATAGATGTTGGACAGAACTGGTGAGACGACACCGCCTTGCGGCACGCCGCTGAGGGTGGCGTTCCATCGCCAGTCTTCCAGGTATCCGGCTTGGAGCATCTGTTTGATCAGCCGCAGGAAGCGCCCGTCGTGGATCTTCTCCGACAGGATCTCGACCAGGATCTCATGGTCGAAGGACCCGAAGCAGTCGGCCAGATCAGCCTCGACGAACCAGGTCGTTCCGGTCCAGGTGTTGGCCACCTCGCGCAGCGCAGTGTGGCATCCCCGGCCGGGACGGAACCCGTGCGAGCGGTCGGAGAACTGGGGCTCGTAGTAGGCCTCGAGCAGCAGGCGCACCACTTCACCGACCAGTTTGTCCGACCATGACGGTAGTCCCAGCGGACGCAGCTTCCCATTCTTCTTGGGTATGTGAATTCGCCGCACTGGAGAGAATCGGTAGCGTTCGTGGCGCATCGCATCGATAATAGCGTCGACTTTCTCCATGGACATGCCGTCCGCGGTTTCCTGCGTGGCCCCCGATGTCATCGCCCCGTGGTTGGAGTAGACGCGCCCGTAGGCCAGCAGATACAGCTGCGGGTTGAACAATTGCCGATACAGCTCATTGCACGGCAGACCGCGCCTACCGCGTTCACGGAGGACACCCAGGACCGTTTCGGCGTTCTGCAATTTCGCATACCTCCCGGTCTCGATGATGTCCGATCACCTGTGCCCCTTCGCCCTGCGATCGGCGTTACCGTCTCCTTGGCAGGTCGCAACTCCTGCGACTACTACGGGCACTCTGTCACCATGGGGCTCGCGCCCGGTAGGTGATCCCGCGTTCGTCTCTGCTATACATATGTAGCGTGACTTAGGCGACCCACTCATCTCCTTGAATGTCCTCACTGGACATCGCTCCACCCCAGGAGATTACGGCAGGTCACTCCTCACTCGACTTTCGCACTTTTCCGTGGGAGTCGGGCGGGTCAGCGACTCGGGCGCGGTCGGCGAAGGCGGGGATGGCCGTGGCCGGCGGGGTCGTGTGTGCCGGCGTCGGCGTGTCGCGTTGATCTTGGAGGGGGCGTGGGTGGAGCATCGGCGGTCCTGTAACGACTCGTGGAAAGAGTGTTCCGCCGATGCTCCGGGAAGTGACCCTACCCGTCACGCTGTCACGCGTGCTGGATCCGTTGCGGTCCTGTTTCACCGCGCCGACCTTCGAGACGTTCACCGCGCTGGTGGGCGGGTTGGTGGCCCAGCCGGTCGGACGGACGGTGTGCGGCATGCTCACCGGGGCGGGTCTGGCCCGGGTGTGGCACCACGCCCGGGCGCACCGGTTCTTCTCCGCGGCCCGGTGGTGCCCCCACCAGCTCGGGCTGGGGGTGGCTGAGCTGATCGTCACTCACCTGCTGGC
>Ga0136616_10000700_pt1 | contig 16479 bp, 9 predicted proteins | sample AntDrymUQ2992106_2_FD_106648 | JGI IMG/M metagenome (GOLD analysis project Ga0136616, IMG submission 106648) | Polar desert sand microbial communities from Dry Valleys, Antarctica - metaG UQ299 (21.06) | ecosystem: Environmental > Terrestrial > Soil > Desert | place: Antarctica: Dry Valley...
GGCCGCCTGAGCTGCTCGAGGCGCAACGTTTAGCCGCCGCGGGCGAGTTGGCGCCCGGCGATCTCAAGATCATCGAGGATCGCGCCGTCGACCGCTCACTGCACCTACAGTCGGAAGCCGGCATGGAGGTGGTGACCGACGGGGAGATGCGCCGGTTGTCGTTTCAGAGCCAGCTCGTGGCCGCGGTGGACGGCTTCTCCGAGTGGGATATCGACGCGTTTCTGTGGGGTAACTGGCGTTCGGACGACCTCGGCAGCGTCGACATCGACCGCCCACCACTCACGGTGAGAGACAAGCTCTCTCGCAGGCGCTGGCTCTCGGCCGACGAGTTCAGCTACGCTCGTGGCCGCACGGAGGCGATTCTCAAGGTCACGCTCCCGAGCCCCAGTCTGTTCGCCAACTTCTGGGACCCGCAGACATCCACCGACGCCTACGGGACGCTCGAGGACTTTCTCTCAGACGTCGCTCAGATCCTCAGGGAAGAGGTCGCGGAGCTCGCCCGCTTGGGATGCTCGTACATTCAGCTCGACGCGCCGCACTACCCCCTGTTGATCGACCCGGGCTACCGGGATTTCTACGAGGGGCGCGGGTGGCCGGCGGAACGCTGGCTCGAGCTGGGCCTCGAACTCGACAACGCTGTGATCTCGGGCCATGAAGGCGTGACCTTCGGCTTCCACCTCTGCCGGGGCAATCAAATGAGCCGCTGGCTGGTCTCGGGGGGCTACGACTGGCTGGCGGCGCGCATCTTTCCGGCGATCGGCGCGGACCGGCTTCTGCTCGAATACGACGACGAGCGCTCCGGTTCCTTCGAGCCACTGCGTGAGGTGCCGGAGGACAAGATCGTGGTGCTGGGGCTGGTCACGACCAAGTCCGGGCGCCGGGAGACCCCGGCTGAGCTGACCGAGCGCATCAAGGGGGCCGAGAAGTTTGTGCCCTTGAATCGGCTGGCGCTGTCGCCGCAATGCGGCTTCGCCACATCAGTGAGGGGCAACGACATCAGCTTCGAGGAGCAGGGGGCCAAGCTGAGGGTGATTGCCGAGACGGCCAGGCAGGTGTGGGGGTAGATCAGCGAGAGTCTCGATATCCGTGGCCCGTGAAAGCCTTCATCCGGAGTCGGCGGACTCAGCCCTCCACCATGCCGCTGGGCGAGCCGACTCCGACCGGCGGCCCTTACCTTGGCAAAACGAGGGAAGGTCTCTGACGAGCACGTCAAAGGTGGACGTTGCAGGTCAACGGGCACTTCCGTTTGACCGTCATCCTCGTTTTCGACGCTGATTCTCGGGCGTCAGAGGGATTCGACGCAGTCGTAGAGTCTTCCGATGGCGGAATTGTCTGCAGGCATCTATGAACAACTCGTAAGCATCGGGCTCGGCCGTGATCTCGGATTGATCGACCCCGACCTTGTCGATCGCGAGCCGCTCGATCCAATCGACGCTCATGAGATTCTGAGTCGCCACCTCGCCGGGCTGGCCCGCCGAGCATTGCAGGCCGCCGGAGGAACCGACACAGCGGCTCTGATTCGGCAGGTCGAGCTGACCAATCGGATCGCAGAAGCCATTCGAGCGCTCGCCCCGAATGTGGCGGACGAGGATGACCTCGTAGCGGAGTCACGGGATCTCCTCTACGCCCTGCTTCATGAGCGTGATCGTCCTGGTCCCGTTCGGTTCCCACCTCGGCCAGAAGTGCCTCTCTCCGCCACGGCCCTGCTTGTGAACGGGCGTGATCAGCCTCGGATCGGAACTGAGGTCCAGCGAGAACTCGCGTCGGCCGACAGCGTGGACCTCCTCTGCGCATTCGTGAAGTGGCACGGACTTCGGGTCATCGAGCAAGACATCGAAGCTATGATCCGGCGCGGGGGCCACATGCGAGTGATCACGACTACGTACATCGGCGCGACCGAGCAACGAGCGATAGATCGTCTGGCGGAACTAGGCGCCGAAATCAGGGTCTCGTACGAAACGCGGATGACACGCCTTCACGCGAAGGCATGGCTCTTTCATCGCTCGACGGGTTTCTCGACCGCGTACGTCGGATCCTCGAACCTCTCGAAGGCAGCGCTCCTGGACGGACTCGAGTGGAACGTGCGGTTATCGGCAGTCGAGCAGGGTCATCTCCTCGACACCTTCGCGGCAACCTTCGACCAGTACTGGGCGGACCCCGCGTTCGAGTCTTACGATCCAGCCGACAGGGATCACCAGGAACGTCTTGCCCAAGCTCTAGCGGTTGAACGGTCTGGGCCGACCGACCTGCCGATCGAGTTGACGGCGCTTGAGGTAAGGCCGTGGGGTTATCAGCAGGAGATTCTCGATGAACTGGCGGTTGAACGCGAGGTTCACGGCTCCTGGCGAAATCTCGTCGTCATGGCAACCGGCACAGGCAAGACGATCGTCGCCGGGTTAGACTACCGACGGCTGCGAGACGCTGGTCTTATCGACTCGGTACTGTTCGTCGCACACCGAGAAGAAATCCTGAGTCAAAGTCAGGCGATCTTCCGCCACATCATGCGAAGCGGTTCCTTCGGCGAACGTTTTGTTGCCGGAGAACGTCCTCAAGAATGGCGACAGGTCTTTGCCTCCGTTCAGTCCCTCGCTCGGCTGGATCTCGGGAAGGACCTAGCCGTCGATCACTTCGACATGGTCATCGTCGACGAGTTCCACCATGCGAGCGAGGCGACCAAGACCTACGCCCATCTCCTCGAACACGTGACGCCGAAGGTGCTGCTGGGCCTCACTGCGACCCCCGAGCGAGCTGACGGGCTCGACGTTCGAGTGTGGTTCGACGGTCGGACTGCGGCCGAACTACGGTTGTGGGAGGCCCTCGAACGGGGATTGCTCGCGCCCTTCCAGTACTTCGGACTGCATGACGGCACGGATCTCAAGCAAGTTCGCTGGAAACGAGGGCGTGGTTATGACATCGCAGGGCTAACGAACGTCTACACCGGCCATGACGCGCGAGTACGCATCATCCTTCAAGCGCTCCTCGACAAAGTCACCGATCCTCGGCGCATGCGGGCACTCGGATTTTGCGTGAGCATTGATCACGCGGAGTTCATGGCACGGAGATTCAACGAAGCCGGCATCCCTTCTCAAGCAGTCACGTCACGAACATCGTCAGAGGATCGACGCGCAGGTCTTGTGGCACTTCGCAACCGTGACATCAACATCCTGTTCGCGGTGGATCTGTTCAATGAGGGCGTCGATATTCCCGAGATCGACACGGTTCTATTCCTACGGCCGACGGAGAGCGCCACGGTCTTCCTCCAGCAGCTCGGCCGCGGCCTTCGGCTGGCCGACGACAAACCATGTCTGACGGTTCTCGACTTCATCGGCAACCAACACTCTGAGTTCCGCTTCGACCTTCGGTATCGCGCTCTGACGGGAGTTAGCCGGCGAGGCCTGGCCCGTGAGGTGGAGCACAGCTTCCCGACGCTCCCACCCGGCTGCCATATCGAACTAGACAGAGTCGCTGCAGACCTCGTTCTCCGAAACGTGCAGTCATCACTCCGAATCAACTGGCAGAGCCTGGTTGCCGAATTGCGGCGTTTCGGCGACGTCTCCCTCGGGACGTTTCTCGACGAGACGGGCCTGGATCTGGACGACATCTATCGCCGACGTCGAGGCGGATGGGCAGGATTACGCCGGCTGGCTGGTCTCGACGATCGACTCCCCGCAGCGGATGACGATCGCCTATCCGGTTCCTTCGGTCGACTGCTGCACATCGACGATCTCGAACGACTCGCCTTCCTTCGACAGGTTCTCGATTCGACGCACCCCCCACGTATCGATCCGGGGGACGGCAGGGCCAGTCGGCTGCTGTTGATGCTTCACTTCTCGCTTTGGGGAGCGAGCGAACCGACTTCCGAGATCGAAGCCGGATTTCGTCGGCTCTGGGCAAATCCCAGTCGGCGGGAAGAGCTCCTCGAGTTTTCGACGCTCCTTCATGATCGCATCCGTCGAATCACTCGCCCCGTATTTCCCGCCCGATCGAACCCGCTGCACGTGCACGGTCGCTACAGCAGGGATGAAGCGCTAGCTGCCTTTGGCGTGGACAACCCTGGCTCAGTGCGACAAGGCGTGAAATGGGTGAAGGATGAGCAAGCGGACGTATTCTTCGTCACTCTGCGCAAGTCCGAAAAGCGCTACTCGCCAACCACGATGTATCAGGATCGCGCAATCACGCCCGAGCTATTCCAGTGGGAGTCGCAAAGCACTACTTCTGAAGCGTCACCCACGGGCAAGCGATATGTTTACCATCGTCAGCATGGATCGTCGGTCCACCTGTTAGTCCGTGAGACCAAGGAGGCCGACGGCGATATGGGCGCTCCGCCCTACATGTACGTCGGCCCAGCGTTGTACGTCAGCCATTCCGGTGATCGACCGATGAGGGTTATCTGGAAGCTCCAGCATGAACTGCCGGCCGACATTTTTCACTCTGCTCGGGTGGCAGCTGGTTAGTCCATCTCTTCCTCGAGCCAGGCGCTGTGATCGCCGAAATAGTTGGCGTCCACTGTATGAATCCAGCTCTGGGGGTCATCCGGGTAGGCCAACTCGACAGGCTCACCGCATCCCGCACATTTGGGCCTATGCTCGTCTCCCGAGTCGTAGGATTGGATCGACGTCATCTGCCGACCGGCGGCGCTTTTCGAGCCCTGGTCAATCTTCCATGCTTCCCTAACGAGCTTGTCCGCCTCCTTATTCCGCTCTCGGGGCACCCAATAAACTCGCTGATCGCTGAACTTGTTCAGCAAAGTCAGAGCTCGGTCGTGGTAAGGCTTGAGGTGATCGCTCCTGACTGCCGCAAGCGCGTTGATCTGGTCGACTACAAGCTGGTTGTCGACGTACACGCGGATCTTCCCGATCCCGTGCTTCAGCGCCAGCTCAAGTCCCTTGATGAGGGCCTTGTACTCCGCGCCCTGGATCGTCTCCGGCCCCCCGATCCGGTCCGGAAGATCTGAAAAGCACGATCGCCGGGCTCGTTAAGCACCACCCCGATTGCGGCTTCCCCGGGCTGGCCATCAACCAAACGCTTCATACCGCCGTCGGTGTTCAGCAGATAGCGCCCCTTCTTCAGCACCGGCCAGGCTTTCCAGGCTCAGTCATGGCGTCAGGTCAACGTCCGCCGATCGTCTAGGGCCCACTCAGCGATCTTCTCCACGAAATGAGCGCTTAGCGCTCCTCAGGCGGAAAGAGTCGTATCCCGGCCCCCTGCTTGTAGTGTGGCCCCATGCCTCCTCGCGCCTCTCGCCTGGTGACTGCCCTCGGCCTCTCGCTCGTCGGGCTGTGGTGGGCACGCCAGCGGGCCCACTCCAAGGTGCCTTCCCCCCAGGGCCGGTGGCGCGAGGTCACGGAGGACGAGCTGGGCTGACCGTGCAAGCCCTCATCCTGGGCGCCACCGGGGCAATCGGACGGACGGTGGCGGCCGAGCTGGCTCGCTCAACGGAAGTCGACAGGTTGTGGCTTGCGGGCCGCAACCAAGTCCGGCTGGAGTGGCTGCTCGACGTCCTCTCAGGCGACCCCTCCCGCATCTCTGCCCACGCCTTCGATCTCCACGATGGCGCCCTCCGGGACCGCCGCTTTAGGGAGTTGTCGCCCGATCTCGTGATCTCGTGCGCCGGCCCGGCCCGGCAGTTGGAGCTTTCCTGCGCCCGTGCCGCCGTGGAGGTGGGCGCCTCATGGCTATCGTCCGCGAACGACCATGTCGCGGCCGAGTCCATCCCCGCCCTCGATGCACCAGCCGTCGCGGCCGGAGTCACGGTTGTGAGCGGTTGCGGCCTGAGCCCGGGCCTTACCAACCTCCTGGTGGCTCTGGCCGCTCAGGAACTGGACGAGGTGGAGGAGATCGAGGTCGCCACGACGCGTTCGGCACGAGATCCGGCGGGGCAGGCGGCGCTGGCCCAGCTCCTCATCGGGCTCTCCGGACCGGCCCCCTCAATCGCTGACGGCCGTCGCATCAGCGAGCCTGGCCCCAAGGCGTCCCATCTCGTCTACTTTCCCGAGCCCGTGGGCTGGGTCGAGACCTTCGCCGGAGCAAGCCCCGAGATAACCACTCTGGTCAGCCGGTGGCCCGGCCTACGCCTTCTGCGCTGGCGAGTGGGGCTCGTCGAAAAACCGGCCATGGACGCGTTACGCCTGCTCGCCGGCGGGCCCTGGGCCACGCGCTTCGCAAATTGGGGGCCGGCGGCCAGCAGGGCCCTCCAGCAGGCCCTGAGCGCGTGGCCGAGTGCCGGCCCGGCTTGGAGCGCGGCCCGTGTCGACGTAAGGGGACAGGCCGGCGGTCGCCCCCGGTCGGTTTCCTTGGGAGTGGTCGACCACCTGGTCAACCTCACCGCGCTACCCCTTGTGGCGGCGGCCACCGAGCTGGCGGCGGGTCGCACCGAGCCGGGCGTAAGAGCCCCCGAGCGGGCGTTCGAGCCGAAGTCCTTGCTGGCGCGCATCGGCAGGCGGGGAGTGCGGATTGCGCGCCTCGAGCCCTACTTGGTCTAGCGGCTCCTACACGTCACGTTCGATGAAGCTGAGCTTCAGCCCACCCACGAGGTCAGAGGCCAGGTTGTAGAGGAAAGCCAGAAACACGTTCACAAGAGAGGCGAAGATGCCCAACGCGAGGCCCAGCAGCAACGCCCAGCGCTCGACCCACCACAGCGAGATCGGTAGCCCCTCTCCCTTCTTCAAGAAGGCTGCGCCGCGAGCGAACCCGGTGACGGCGTCGAACAGACCGGCGCCTTCCAGGATCTGATAGAGGACCGCCACGAACACGAGCCACAGCACCAGGAAGCAGGCATGGTAGATCAGGGACAGCTTGAGGACGCTGATGGGGTCGATGTGCCTCAAGACGCGCTTGACCCGCCTGGTCGCAGGCCGAAACCGTCGCCGGTGCCTCTCGTACTCGGGATCGTGTTCGGCGAGGGGGGTGCCGCGGGGAATTACATCCGTGCGCACGCCCCGGGCCGGCCGCTCTGAATCTTCGGACCCAGCGGCTTCGGTGGTGGACTCCCCGGAGCCGGCGGGCGCGGTAGCTACCGCGGCGCGATGCCAGGTCTGCGTGTCCTTCTTTTCCCAGGCCAAGCGACCTCCTAGGGCCTACATCGTAGCCTCCGACAGTATGCGCCACCCGGCCCCCAGGGGCCGGAAATCACTCCGTCGCGCGTTTCACGGACCTCAGCGTGGTGCCAAGGCCTTCTCGCGAATTTTGCCAGGCTACCGCGACGGGCCGGGCACCCGTACCCGTGTGACGCCGGAAGCCCCACAGTGGTTCTCAGACGGCCCCGCCGGCCGAGTGGTGGTAGCCGTCTGTTACGACCTCCATCCACACCCTCGGCGTTTAGAGGCCGGAAGTTTAGGGCTCCCGATTGGAGTTGATCGGCGGAGTATCAGACTCGTCCATGACCAGAGCCACCGCGCTGATGCAGGCGCCAGAGTCTAGGTTCATGACCCGCACGCCGGTCGTCGGCCGTCCCTGGCGAGAGATCTGTGAGACCCCCATGCGAATGACCACGCCGTCGTCCGAGATCAGGAAGATCTCGTCTTCGGGCTTGACGACGCAGGCACCCACCAGGGGGCCACGCGGCCGGGTAAGCTTGGCCGCGATCACCCCCTTGCCCGCCCGGCCCTTGCGTGGGAACGAGGACAGCTTGGTTCGCTTGCCGTAGCCGAACTCTGTGATCAACAACAGGTCGGCCGCGTTGTCGGAGATGACCTCGCAGGACACCACCTCGTCGTCGTCGTCGAGCTTGATCCCGATTACACCGGTTGCAGTTCTGCCCATCTCCCGCACGGAGCTCTCCGGGAAGCGAATAGCCTTGCCCTTCTTGGTGATCAGAAGGATGTCGTCCCGGCCCGACGTGGGCCGGACACGCACCACTTCATCGCCCTCCTTGAGGTTCAACGCGATGATGCCCTCCTTGCGGGAAGAGTCGTACTCACGGAACAGAGTCTTCTTGACCATCCCGCCCCTGGTGGCGATCAGCAGATAGCGGAAGGACTCGTAGTCGCGCGTGTTGATGACCGCAGCGACTCCGTCCTCGGGCCTCATCGGGACGACGTTCACAACCGCCGTCCCCCGCGCCGTTCTGTCGCGCTTGGGAATCTCGTGAGCCTTGATCCGGTACACGCGTCCACTGTTGGAGAACAGCAACAGATAGGAATGCGCGGTGGTGGTGAGTAGGTGCTCGACGATGTCGCCCTCTTTGAGGTTGGTCCCCTTGACCCCGCGGCCTCCGCGGCCCTGACGCCTGTAGGTATCCAACGGCACGGTCTTCACATACCGGTCGCGCGATACCGACACGACCAAGTCCTCGTCGGCTATTAGGTCTTCGATATCGAACTCACCCTCATCGGGAACGAGGCGGCTGCGTCGCTTGTCCGCGTACTTGTCCCGAATCTCCTTGAGCTCGGTAGAGATGATCGCCCGTATTCGTTGCGGGTCGGCGAGAATCGACTCGAGCTCGGCAATCGTGAGCTGCAGCTCGGCATGCTCCTCCCGAACCTTGCCCTGCTCGAGCGCGGTGAGGCGTCGCAGAGGCATGTCGAGGATGTGCGAGGCCTGTATTTCAGAGAGCCCGAAGCGATCGATAAGACCCGACTTCGCTTCGTCGGCGTTGGCCGCGGCTCGAATCAGCGCTATGACCTCATCGATGTTGTCCAGAGCAATGATGAGGCCCTCGAGGATGTGCGAGCGCTCTTTCGCCTTTCGTAGCCGGTACTCGGTGCGGCGCGCGATCACGCTCATCTGATGCGTGATGTATTCGAGGATGACCTCGCCGAGGTTCAGCGTGCGCGGCACTCCGTCGACCAACGCCAGCATGTTGACGCCAAAGTTGTCTTGCAGCTGAGTCCTCTTGTAGAGCTGGTTCAGCACCACCTGAGGCACCGCGTTGCGCTTGAGATCGATCACCATACGCATCTCGGAACGCGACGACTCGTCCCTCAGATCGGCGATGCCCTCCAACCGCTTGGCGTTGACGAGCTCCGCTATCTTTTCGAGCAGGCGCGCCTTGTTCACCTGATATGGCAGCTCTGAGACGATGACCCTCGGGTTGCCGCGGGGGCCCTCCTCGACCTCGCAGATAGCGCGCATCTTTACCGAGCCCCGCCCGGTCGTGTAGGCGTCGACGATGCCCTGCCGCCCGACGATCAAGGCACCGGTAGGAAAGTCCGGCCCTTTGATGTGCTTCATCACGGCTTGAAGTGCGGCCCCCTCGGTCTCTGCGATCTCCGGGTGATCGAGTAACTCGATCACCGCATCGATCACCTCCCCGAGGTTGTGAGGTGGGATGTTGGTGGCCATGCCGACCGCGATCCCGCTGGAGCCGTTGGCGAGAAGGTTGGGAAAGCGCGCCGGAAGCACGTCCGGCTGGACCTCGAACCCATCGTAGTTGGGGACGAAGTCCACCGTCTCCTCGTCGATGCCACGCAGCAGCTCCATCGCCAGCGGCGACAAGCGGCACTCCGTATAACGCATCGCTCCGGGCGGGTCACCGTCGACCGATCCGAAGTTGCCCTGGCCGTCGATCAGCGGATAGCGGGTGGAGAAGTCCTGGGCCAGACGAGCGAGGGCGTCGTAAATCGCCTGATCTCCGTGCGGATGGTACTTCTTCATCACGTCGCCTACCAGCGCCGCACACTTGCGGTGCTGGCGATCTGGTCGCAGACCGGCTTCCAGGCCCGCGTAGAGAATGCGGCGATGCACGGGCTTCAGTCCGTCGCGCACGTCTGGCAGCGCCCGGCTCACGATCACCGACATCGCGTATTCGAGGAACGAGGACTGCACCTCGTCCTCGAGGTTTACCTGGTCGACCATAGAACGTTCGGCGAAATCGTCGGGTGGTTCCTGGGCCATGTCCTCGCCTCAAATATCGAGAAAGCGGATGTCTTTGGAGTTGCGCTGGATGAAGTTCTTGCGGGCTTCGACGTCCTCGCCCATAAGGACCGAGAAGATCTCCTCGGCCAGGGCGGCGTCGTCCAAGGTGACTCTCAATAGCGCACGTTTCTCTGGATCCAGCGTGGTGTCCCAGAGCTCACTCGGGTCCATCTCAGACAAACCCTTGAACCGAGACGCCTCGATCTTGCTGCCGTTGTTAGCCGTGCGGTAGGAGTCGAGCTGATCGTCGTTGCGGAAGTAGTGGACCTTGCCTTTGTGCTTGATGCGATAAAGGGGCGGCTGTGCCACGTAGACGTAGCCTGCGTCCACCAGCTCGGGCATGTAGCGAAAGAAGAACGTAAGCAGCAGGGTCTTGATGTGAGAGCCGTCCACATCGGCGTCTGCCATCGAGATGATCTTGTGATAGCGGCACTTGGAGATGTCGAACTCTTCGCCGATGCCGGTCCCCACCGCGGTGATGATCGCCTGCACTTCCTTGTTTTCGAGGATCTTGGCCAACCGGGCGCGCTCGACGTTGAGGATCTTGCCTCGAAGCGGCAGGATCGCCTGGAAAGCGCGCTCCCGCCCCTGCTTGGCGGTGCCGCCGGCGGAGTTCCCCTCTACGATGTAGAGCTCTGCTTCCTCGGGATCCCGGGTTTGACAGTCGGCGAGTTTGCCCGGCAAAGTCGACGACTCGAGCAGCGTCTTGCGCCGCACGAGGTCGCGCGCCTTTCTCGCCTCGAGCCGGGCTCTCTGTGCCCCCATGGCTTTGATGCAGATCGCACGCGCCTCGCCCGGATGCTCCTCGAGGAAGTCCGCCAACTTTTGATTCATCGACGTCTCCACGAACGACCTGATCTCCGTGTTTCCGAGCTTCGTCTTGGTTTGGCCTTCGAACTGCGGATCCCTGAGTTTGACCGAAACGATCGCGGTAAGGCCCTCGCGACAATCCTCGCCGCTGAAGGACCCGTCCTTCTCCTTCAGCAAGCCTTTGTTGCGCGCATAGGCACTGAGCACGCGCGTCAGAGACCGGCGGAAGCCCTCTTCGTGCATTCCGCCTTCATGCGTGTTTATATTGTTCGCGAACGTGTACACCGACTCGGTGTAGGCGTTCGTCCACTGCATGGCTACCTCGAGCTCGTGCGACTCTCCTTTAGCCTCGAAATAGACGATCCTCTTGTTGACCGGTTCACGCGCAGTGTTGAGGTGCTTGACGAAATCAGTTATCCCGCCGGTGTAACGAAACACTTCGGCGGTTTCGGGCTGAGTGCGGTAGTCGAGCAGTCGGATCTCGAGGGAACGGTTTAGAAAGGCCATTTCCCGGAGCCTCTGGGCAAGCGTGTCGAACTTGAACTCGCGCTCGTCGGTGAAGACCTCTGGGTCGGGCCAGAAGGTAACGGTAGTACCCGTGCGCTTGGCCGGCTTGATGGCCTTGAGCTTGGCGTCGGGGCGGCCTCTCGAATAGCTCTGCCGCCACTGCTTGCCGTCTCTTACGACCTCTACCTGAAGACGTTCCGAGAGCGCGTTGACCACCGAGACCCCGACACCGTGCAGGCCCCCGGAAACCTGGTAGCCCTTGCCTCCGAACTTGCCCCCTGCGTGCAGCGTGGTGAGAACCACCTCAACCGCTGCCTTGCCTTCACCGGAGACGATATCCACGGGAATACCGCGCCCGTTGTCCGAAACTCGACAGCCTCCATCTGCGAGCAGCTCGACCTTGATCCGGTCGCAGAATCCCGCCATGGCCTCGTCCACAGCATTGTCGACGACCTCATAAATGAGATGATGTAGACCTCGTGTGCCGGTCGAGCCGATGTACATCCCGGGCCGCTGACGAACGGGGTCGAGGCCTTTGAGGACCGTTATGTCTTGTGCCGTGTAGGACGGCCGGTCACCCTTCCGTCCCGTAACAGGCGGCGCCTTAGCCGAAACTGCCTCCTTGATCAGGATCTCATCCAAGCTACCGGCGGGCCCAGGAATAGGCTCTGCGACACACTGCGCGGGCAGCTCGAGCGATTGTTTGGTGTGCCTTCGATTGTATCATCCAGGGGACCGATTTCCCTCTCTACTGGGCCTCTCGGAGGTCGTCGAAATACCCGTCCGGCTTCGTTTCCACGCCTCGTACGCGCTCCTCAGCGCGCCTTGAGGATCAGGCTCCCTCGCCTTCGATGACATGTGATTCGATTGCGGCTTCAAGGGGCCCTCTACGGTTGCCTCAAGCACCGGGCCGGGCCCGGTCCACACCCGGACTTCACGAACCACCGGACCTTCCAAAATCTCGTTTGCACGCGCACGAATGTGGTCGGCGAGATAGCCCACCTCTGTCGCCCACACCGGCGAATCGGCCCGCAGCCTCAGCACACCGTCGCGCAACGATGTCGGCTCGACATGAGCGCACACTGTTGCTCCCGCCAACACGGGCCACGCCCGCCACAGCCGGGCGGTGTCTGCGGGCCGCGCTCCACCCGGCGTTCCGAGGTCACTCAGGGCGTCTCCCAAGCGAACCGGCTCGGCGGTCACAGTCGTCGCACACTTCCGTCGACCACTTCGAGCACCGCAGTTGCTCCAAGCGCCTCGACCGCCCCGGGTTCGGCCGAGGTCACGATCGTTTGGTCCATCCCCGCCACGGCTTCCCCTAGCCACCGCCGCCGGAGAGGATCGAGCTCGGAGAAGACGTCGTCCAAGAGCAGGATCGGCTGCTCACCCATCGCTTCCGTCACCATGTCGAACTCTCCTGCCTTGAGCGCTAGGGCCGCCGTCCGCTGCTCGCCCTGCGAGCCGAACGTGCGCGCATCCATCACAGCACGGCCCTGTGACGAACTCACTCCGACGGAGACGTCGTCCCGCTGAGGCCCGGCCAATGTGGTCCCCCGCTCCAGCTCTCGGGGGCGGGCCTGGCTGATCGCGAGCTCGAGGTGGCAGCGCAGCTCCGACTCCTCCACCCCTCCGCTGGAAACGGCCCGCTCGCCGACCTCCTGGGGAAGCCACGCACTCTGGTAAGAGAGGTCCAGTCGGCCCTCCGAGGCGATCTCTCCGTAGCGCTTGCGGGCCGCCGGAAGCAGCAGGGCGAGGCACTCCAGCCGGGCCCCGGTGAGGGTGGCGCCCGCCTTGATCAGCGCCTCATCCCACACGTCCAGGGTCTTGAGCGTCTTCTCAGAACCTCGGCGCGGAGCGCTGCGCAACAGTGCGTTCTTCTGGCGCAGCACCCGGTCCCACTCTCGGCGCAGAGAACCTCGCCCCGGGCGCAGCTCGACCACCAGGTCATCCAGGAAACGGCGGCGACCCTCCGGAGATCCCTTGATCAGAGAAAGCTCGTCGGGTCCAAAGAACACGGCCACCATTACCTCCGTAAGAGAGCGCGCCGAGCGCACCGGAGTCTTGTTGATCAACGCCCGCCGCTTGCCCTCGCGGATCTCGAGATCGAGCTCCACCGATCGCTCTCCTCGCCTGACCCGTCCATGCAGTAGCGCCCGTTCGGCCCCCCGTCGAACCAGGGACTGGTCGGGTCCCCGCGGCGAGGGCAGCCCGCTGAGGCAAAAAACGGCTTCCAGCAAGCTGGTCTTTCCTTGCGCGTTTCTTCCCATAACGAGAGTAGGTCCCTCGCCGAGCTCCACAACCGCCTGCTCGTAGTTGCGAAAGTCCAGTAGCCCGAGGTCTTCCACCCTCAACTCGGGATTCTCTCTAAGACAGCCTCACCGGCATCAGAAGGTAGGTGAAGCCGGTCTCTCCTTCGGCCTTCATGATGGCCGGTTTGAGCCCATCCGAGGCCACCAGAGTCAGGCGCTCGCCAGAGATGGCGGTAGCTCCGTCCAGGAAAAATCGCGGGTTGAAGGCAATCACCATCGCCTCACCCTCGTACTCGGCGTCGAGAATCTCCTGCCCCTCACCCACATCCGGAGTGTTCGCCGACACCTCGAGTTCGGTCCCGAGCTGGAACTTCACGGGCATGTTGTTCTGAGCCAGCAAACCCACCCGCTTGACCACTTCCACAACGTCGCTTCTTCCCACCATCAGGGTATTCGGGTAACCCTGCGGCAACAACTGCCGATACTTCGGGAACTCCCCTTCGATAAAGCGAGACGCGATCACAGTCTCGGCGGCACTGTCGGGGCCGGAAACCCTGAACACGGCAAAGTTCGTCTTCAGCTCTACCCTGACTCGTCCCGAGGTTCCTTGAAGCGTCCGGGCGAGCTCACTCAGCGCTCTCGCCGGCAGAACGACATTACGTCCCTCGCCTGTATTGCTCACAGAAAGCTCTCGTACCGATAGCCGGTAGGAGTCCGTTGCCGCCAGCGTCAACGTCTCCCCATCGACCTCCCACAGAACTCCCGTGAGAACTTGCCGGGTTTCGTCGCTGGACGCGCTCCGAACTACCTGGGACAGACCCACCGCCAGCGTCTCTGACGCCAGCTCGAGCTCGATACCAACCTCGTCTCCCGATCTCGTAGGAAGCTGCGGATAGTCCTCGACGGACATCGCCTTGACGTGAAAACGTCCTCGGCCGGAGGAGATCTCGATCTCCGCGTCTCCGCTGGTGAGGCTCACCTGCCCGGGCCCCATGCTTCGCATCATGTCTCCGAACAACCTTCCGGGAACGACGGCGGTGCCGGGCTCGTCAACCGCCGCCTGCAGCTGCGTCTCCATGGTCAGCTCAAGATCGGTTGCCCCAATCGCCACGGTTCCATCCTCGGTGGCCTCCATCCGCAGGCCGGCCAAGACCGGAAGCGTGGCACGATTCGTGATGGCACGGGCGGCGAACTGCACTGCCTCTAGCAGATCATCTCGTTCACAGCGAAGCTTCATTCACACATCCTCCTATGAGATCTACTAAAGACATTCTTGTCGTAGCAGTAGTAGGGGCTGGGGATTTGGGGATAACAAACATTAGGGCTGCTCACATGCTCTGAGGACATCACCCAGGCAGTGGATGCAGAAGGGGGATGAGCCCACCGTCAGAGCCGGCCGCCCGAGTTGGGTTGAAGTTTCCACAATAAAGCCCGTCCTTTTCCTCAGCTTATCTACGTGCTGCGCGCTGGCGGATGCGAGCGGTCAGCTCTTCAACTTGTTCGTAGGAACTTTCCCTTTCTCTCATGCTCTTCCTGATCTTGTTTGTGGCGTGGAGCACAGTTGAGTGATCTCGGTTGCCGAATTCGCGGCCAATTTTGGGGAGTGATAGATCGGTGAGGTCACGGCACAGGTACATGGCCATTTGACGAGCAACGACCAGCGGGCGTGTGCGGCTTGAGGAGCGCATCTCCTCTGGGGTTACGTTGTAGTACTCGGAGGCCACCGCGACAACGAGGTCGGCGGTGACGGGGGCTTCGCCCGCGTTCGAGAGGAGCGACTGGAGGACGTCGTTGGCCAACTCGGCGGTGGGAGGCCGGCCGGTCAACGACGCATAGGCGCTGACCCGAATGAGCGCCCCCTCGAGCTCGCGGATGTTCGTCTGGATTCGGTTGGCTATGTAGGAGAGGACCTCGGGTTCGACGGGCAGTTTCTCAGTGAGGGATTTGAGCTGCAGGATGGCGAGCCGGGTCTCGAAATCTGGGGGTTGGATGTCTGTGAGCAGGCCCCATTCGAAGCGGGTGCGTAGCCGCTCTTCGAGAGTGGCGATGCGCTTGGGCGCGCGGTCAGAGGTGATGACAAGCTGACTGGCGGGATGGAGCGCGTTGAAGGTATGGAAGAACTCTTCTTGGGTCCGCTCCTTGCCCTCGAGGAACTGGATGTCGTCGATCAACAGAACGTCGGCTGCTCGGTAGCGTCGGTGGAATTCGGGGAAGCTGCGGCGCTGAACCGCGACCAGGAATTCATTGATGAACTGTTCGGTGGATACGTAGCGAACTACGAGGTCGGGGTGACACTCGGCGACGTAGCGGCCCATGGCATGCAACAGGTGGGTCTTTCCCAACCCCGCTCCGCCGTAGATGAACAGGGGGTTGTAGGCGTGCGCGGGTGCTTCTGCCACGGCCAGCGCCGCGGCGTGTGGGAAACGGTTGGAAGAGCCTATGACGAAGGAGTCAAAGGTGTACTTGGGCAGAAAGACGTGGTCGGGGCGTGGGGGCGCAGGATCGTGCGGAGCTGGGAGCCGTGAGGACGAGGGGCGAGGCTCTGCGTGGGGGGCCGGGGAGGGGGCCGGGGCCAGGGGTGTCAGGAGGAGGTCCACGTGGCCCCCGGCAGCGTTGACTAGTGCCGTCTCGACGGCTCCGCGGTAGCGGCTGTCGATCCAGTCTCGTGTGAAGGGGCTGGGGACGCTCAGCTCGAGAAGAGCACCGTCGAAGGAGAGGGCTTCGCAGTCACCGAACCAGGCCGCGAAGGTCCCTTCTGAGAGCCGGGAACGGAGCTCTCGGGCGGCGACGTCCCAGAGCTGTTGAGGTGAGAGCGTGGGTTCGCCCCGGACCGAGGTGGTGAAGGTATTCATGTCTGTTCCCCCAGTGGCTCAAGGAGCCCGGCCCCCCTGTGCCTCAGGAAGACTCGTGTTAAATCCAGTTAAATCCAGCAGTGTCAACAGCCTTATCCACAGATGTGGATAAGAGGCTGCGGTGCGCCCAGGTATGGACGCGCCAAACTCGACAGCGCTTTGGGGGAAGTACCAGGACTCGACTCGCCTTGTTTTGTGGATAAGGA
>Ga0136616_10000701_pt1 | contig 16472 bp, 11 predicted proteins | sample AntDrymUQ2992106_2_FD_106648 | JGI IMG/M metagenome (GOLD analysis project Ga0136616, IMG submission 106648) | Polar desert sand microbial communities from Dry Valleys, Antarctica - metaG UQ299 (21.06) | ecosystem: Environmental > Terrestrial > Soil > Desert | place: Antarctica: Dry Valley...
AACCGGGCGCCGACGCTGCACCGCCTGGGCATCCAGGCATTCGAGCCTGTGCTCGTGGAGGGCAAGGCGATCCAGGTGCACCCGCTCGTCTGCCACGCCTTCAACGCCGACTTCGACGGCGATCAGATGGCCGTCCACCTGCCCCTCTCTGCGGAGGCCCAGGCCGAGGCGCGGATGCTCATGCTCTCGTCCAACAACATCCTCTCGCCCGCGCACGGGCGGCCGTTGACGACGCCGACGCAGGACATGGTGCTCGGCGCCTACTACCTGACCTACTCCGTGACCGACCTCGCGAACGTGAAGCTCGAGGATCTCGACCCGCGTCCGCGCCGGTACGACCGCGAGGACGCGGTCGAGTTCGCCGTCGAGGCGAAGCAGCTCGGTCTCCAGGAGCCGATCGAGTACCGCTGGTACGGCGACCTGATCTTGACCACGGCCGGTCGCGTCATCTTCAACTCGGAGGTCGCTCGCGCACTCACCGAGGCGATCGTCAAGGGCAACGGCGCGTCCCAGCACGCGTTCATGAACAAGACGCTCTCCAAGCGGGAGATGGACGCGTTCATCTCCGAGCTCGTCGATCGCTACGGGGCGCACACGATCGCCCCCGTGCTCGACACGATCAAGGCGCTCGGCTTCCGCTACGCGACGCAGGCGGGCATCACGATCTCGAAGAACGACATCGTCATCCCGCCGGAGAAAGACGAGATCCTGGCTGCGCACGAGGAGCGCGTCGGCAAGGTCGAGCAGCAGTACGAGCGCGGTTTGATCACCGACGAGGAGCGCCACGAGATCGTGATCACGATCTGGACGGAGGCCACCGATGCCGTCGCCAAGGCGATGGAGAAGACGCTCTACGAGCTGAACCCCATCTACATGATGGCCAACTCGGGCGCCCGCGGCTCCTTCACGCAGATCCGCCAGCTCGCCGCCATGCGCGGCCTGATGGCGAATCCGAAGGGCGAGATCATCGAGCGGCCGATCAAGGCGAACTTCATGGAGGGCCTGTCGGTGCTCGAGTACTTCATCTCGACGCACGGTGCCCGCAAGGGGCTCGCCGACACGGCGCTGCGGACGGCGGACTCCGGGTACTTGACCCGGCGGCTCGTCGACGTCTCGCAGGACGTGATCATCCGCGAGGCCGACTGCGGGACGGACGACTCCATCGAGCTAGCGCTCTACCTTCCGGACGGGCTGAACAGGAGCCTGGCCGGCCGCATCCTGGCCCGCAACGTCCGGGGCCCAGGCGGCGAGACGATCCTCGCCGAGGGCGAGCCCGTCACGCTGCCCCGGTTGCACGAGTTCGCGGCGGCGTTCGGCGACGAGGCCGCCCACGGACTCAAGGTGGCGGTTCGTTCGGTGCTGAAGTGCAAGAGCGAGGTCGGCGTCTGTCAGCGCTGCTACGCGACCTTCCTTGCGACGGGTCACATGTGCGAAATCGGCGATGCGGTCGGCATCATCGCCGCCCAGTCGATCGGCGAGCCGGGAACCCAGCTCACGATGCGCACGTTCCACACGGGCGGCGTCGCGGGCGCCGACATCACGCACGGCCTCCCGCGCGTCGTCGAGATCTTCGAGGCGCGTAACCCGAAGGGTGCCGCGCGGCTCGCAGAGGTCGCGGGCCGGGTGGACGTGGAGGAGACCGACCGCGGGCCCAAGGTGACGATCTTCCCGGAGGGCGTCGACGAGAACGGCGAACCGCTTCCCGAGAAGGAGTACCTCCTGCCGCGTCGCACGCGGCTGCTCGTGGAGAAGGGCCAGCTGGTGGAGGGCGGCGACGCGCTGCACGAGGGCTCGCTCGCTCCTGCCGAGCTGCTCGAGCTCAAGGGCTCGACGGCGACCGAGCTGTATCTCGTGGGCGAGGTGCAGAAGGTCTACAAGTCGCAGGGCGTCGATATCCACGACAAGCACATCGAGCTGATCGTCCGGCAGATGCTGAAGAAGGTGCGCGTGGACACCCCGGGCGAGACCGACCTCCTGCCAGGCCAACTCGTAGACAAGGTTGTCCTCGAGCGCGAGAACGCGAAGGCCCGCGCGGCCGACAGCGAGGAGGCGGTGTTCGAGCCGCTCATCCTCGGCATCACCAAGGCGTCGCTCGCGACGGAGTCGTTCCTGTCGGCCGCCTCCTTCCAGGAGACGACGAAGGTGCTTACCGACGCCTCCATCGAGGGCAAGGTCGACCACCTGCTCGGACTGAAGGAGAACGTGATCATCGGCAAGCTGATCCCGGCCGCGACCGGTCTCAAGCGGTACCGGCAGATCGACATCGGCCCCTCCGACAGCGTGCAGGTGCCGATCTACACGCGGCCCGAGACCGACGCCGAGCTCCTTGCGGCCCTGCAGGAGATCGGATCGGACGGCGGTGAGCTCGACCTCGCGTCGCTCGGCTTCACGTTCGGCGGCTCGCCGCAGCACGACGGGGACGGCGACGGCATCCCGACGGAGTTCCCCGAGGCCGAGGAGATCCCCGAGATCGAGACCCCTCTCGACGAATAAGGCACGGGGGAAAAAGCACGGGGGAAACCATGTTTCCCCCGTGAGCCCCCTTCTTCAGGGCAGACGCGACTTCGCGCGGGGTGGGGCGTGGGGGAACCCATGGTTCCCCCACGGGCCCCCTCCTTCAGAGGCAGCCGCGACTTCGCGCGGGGTGGCTACGCCGGGCAAGCCCGGCTCCGCCGGAAACGGCAGGCGTGAAGGAAGGGCTAACCCGGTCGCGTCGCGAACGTCTTCCTCAGTGATGTCTCGACGCCGGCTGCTCTTACTCCTGTTCGCCCTCGGCGCGGGGCTTGTGCTGCCGGGGCTTGCCCGCGCCGCCGGCGAGTGCGGCGTTCCGACCGACGGGCCCGCGTGGATCGACTTCGGACATCCGGCGGTCGCGAAGGTGTTCACGCGACCGGGCGTCATCGTCGCCGCTTCGAGCGGCGAGTTTCCGGCCCAGCTGCGGGCAGCGGGGGTGACGACGCTCTACTGGGACATGAATCTCAAGAACCGGATCGGGGTTCCCACCACCCCCGCGCCGGCCAGCTCCATCGTCGACCGCGCCAACCGGCTCTTCGACTTCGCGGCCAAGCAGTCCGGCTGCGACAAGCCGATCATCGTCCTCAATGAGCTCTTCGGCGCGCAGCTCGAGCTGCCGTGGTCCACGGCGAACGCCCAGTACCGCGAGAACGTGCTCGCGTTCCTGCGGGCGCTCTCGGGCCGCGGTGCTCGTCCCATGCTCCTGATCCCGGCGCGGAATCCCTACACGGAAGGCTCCGCGGCCGACTGGTGGCGCGAGGCCGCACGCTACACCGATCTTGTTCCGGAGGTCTACTTCTCGGCTCCGACCATCCACGGGGCCGGTTCGCTTCTCGGCAACCGCCGCCTCCGGACCGCGATGCGGCGGGCGGTACGCACGTTCACCGCGCTCGGGATTCCTGCGTCGAAGATCGGGATCGTGCTCGGCTTCCAGGCCTCCGCCGGATCGGGCGGCCGGGAGGGACTCGAGCCTGCCTCCGCCTGGTTCAACGTCGTCAAGTGGCAGGTGCTGGCGGCGCAGCAGATCGCGCGCGAGACGAAGCTCGGGTCGGTTCTCTCGTGGGGCTGGGGGTCGTACAGGGTGAGCGCGCACGACTCCGACAAGGAGGGGACGGCGTGCGTCTACCTGTGGACGCGCGATCCCTCGCTCTGCGACGCGCCCGCGCTCGCCGGGCCTGACTTCGACACGTCCCTGACCGACGGGCAGATCAGCCTTCCGGCCGGGCAGCAGTGCTCCTTCGGGTTGGACGCGGTTCCCCTGTCGGCTGTCTCGGGGCTGACGCGGCTGACGGGCGACCGGGAGATCGCCTACTCCGCTCTGCTCGCGCGGATCGCCGAGAGCCGTGCCCGCATCGTGACGCCCGAGGATGTACTGGCAGCCGAGCGGGCGGTGATCCGCACCCGTTTTCGCGGGGGCCGCGGCCTCTACATGCAGGCGCTTACGACGGCGGGCGCGAGCCTTGGGACGGCTCGGGCGATCCTCGCCGACGAGCTTCGGCGCGTGCGCATCGAGAGCAAGCTGTGGGCGGAACCGCCGTCGGCGCGGGAGGTGAGCGCCTTCTACCTGGCGTACCCAGACCTGCTCACCCGGGCGGTCGAGGTCGATCCGAGCCCCTGGTGGCTCGACCGCAAGAAGCGCGGGATCGCCCTGGCCCCGCTCGCCCCCGAGCAGGTGTTCCTCCTGCCCGAAGGGCGCAGGGTCTCGGTGCGCGCGCTCGACGGCACGTACACGATTCGCGCGCTGGGCGAGGCCCAGCAGCTCGGCTCGCTCCCGCTCGTCCAGGCTCGCCCGGCCATCGTCGCGGCCCTGACGGCGTTCGCGCGCCGCGGCGCGTTCGAGCGCTGGACCGTCGGGCGCCAGACTCAGGTTCTGCGTGGGGCGACCTGCATACGCGACGATCTGCCTGCGCCGGGCACGATCCGGCTCACGAGCTACCTGCCTTACTTGGCTCTTGCGGCGGCATAAGCGGCACGGGGGAACTCGCGCGGGGGAAACCATGTTTCGAGCACGGGGGAAACCATGTTTCCCCCGTGAGCCCCCTTCTTCGAGAGCAGACGCGACTTCGCGCGTGGTGGCTGCGCCGGGCAAGCCCGGCTCCGCCGAAAGGATCTTCAGGCTTCTTCCGGTTCGTTGCTGGCGAGAACCACTTCGCCGGCTCCCACTTGTTTCGCTCGCTCGAGGGCCATCTTGGTGCGCCGCGCGAGCAGGCGCGCGTCGTCGACCGGACGCAGCTCGGCGGCGCCCGCCGCCGGGCGAGTGCCGATGGCTCTCTGGACACGCGCCACGACGCGCCGGCAGCCGGTGAGCGTCGCCTCGGGCAGGATGACCGCGAACTCGTCCTCGCCGGTGCGAGTGGGGAGATCGGATGCCCTGATCGCCTGCTGAAGCCGCTCGGCGGCCGCGGCGAGCTGCTCGTCCTCGAGATCCTGGCCGGCGAGTGCGAAGGCGACGACGGCGAGCGGCCGGCCGTGACGTTCGGCGCGCGCCACCTCTCGCGCGAGCGTGAGCTCGAAGACCCGGTGCGTGCCGAGCCGGGTGAGCGGGTCGAGCTCGGCCAGCTCCTGCGCGTCCAGGAACAGGCGTGCATTCTCGAGGGCGGGCCCTGCCCGGCCGGCGAGCTCCTCGAGCCCGGCCTGGGCATCCGCGTCGAGGCCGTTCGGAGAACGGGTCAGCAGGGCCAGCAGTCCCACCGCGCCCTGCCGCCCCTCCAGCGGAACGGCCACCCCCGCCTGGATGGCAGGCTCCGTCGACTCCGCCGCGCGCCGGCCGTAGCGATACTGGATCGAGACCACGGCGGCGCCCCGGCTGTTCGGGAGCCCGGGAAGAGCGTGGCGCGCCGCCTCCTGGGCCGTGAGGCCGGAGGTCGCGAACAGCGGCTCGCGCCGGAACCGCTCGACGCTCACGAAGGCTGCGTCGGCGCCGGGAAGGGCACGCGCCGCACGAAGCGTCTCGGCGGCGACGTCCTCGAGCTTGAGCGACGCCGGAAGGAGCTCGCTCCCAGGGCCGCTTTGCGCTTCGCCGCGTCGCTGCTCGACGTCGAGTCGGAGGGCGACGATCAGTGTGTCGAGGCGCGCCCCCATCTCGCTCAGGGCGGGCCCCAGGCGGCGCTCGGGGCGGGCTTCCGACCGCGGCCGCAACGACAGTGCGAGGAGCGACACGAAGACGAGCGCCAGGGCGCCCGCGAGAAGGAAGAGGAGGGTGGTCACCGCTCGAGCGTGGTTTCTCTCGCTGTTTGCAGAGAATCTTCGCCGCTGGAGGAACATCGTGCGGCGGGACCCGTAAACTCTCGCTCGTCGGTGCGCGCGGAGGAGCTGCAGGCAACGGCCTCAGGGGAATGACAACCACCCGTCGGGGTGAAGGACGAGGAGGCAGGAGCGAATGCGGAAGCGATCCCTGCGGGTCCTGGCGGTCGGTGCGATGGGTGCCGTCGGAGGGGCACTCGTCTACTTCATCGATCCGCGAGCCGGAGCGGAGCGCCGGCGTGTCGCGCGCGAGTGGGTGACGACACGGGTGCGCCACGTCCTCGGCGTGTCCACCGAGCCTGTGTCTCCTCCGGAGGCGGCCCTTGCCGAGCGCGAGCCCGAGGCGCTGTGGAGCCCGCCGCGCGAGGCGGCGCCCGAGCCCGCTGCTCCACGCGCTCCGCCCGAGCCGGTGTTCGAGCTGGTTCCGGCCCCGGAAGTGGAGGAAACGCCCGAACCCGAGGAGATTCGCGAACCGGAATTCGAGTCGGTGCGGGCCCTCCGGGTCGCCACCCCGATCCCGACTTCGCCGACGGTTCTCGAGGCAGCTTCCTTCTCTGCCCCCCGCCGGCTCGAAGAGGAGCCGAGCGTGATCTTCCTGCAGCCGGAGACGAGCCCGCCGTCCCAGATCATCTCCTTCGACAGCGACGGTGAGACAGCCGCGTCGACGCCGTCCTCTCAACCGCGGGTGCTTGCACCGGAGGCGGAGCCGCGACGCGGAAGTCGGTCACCGGTCTGGCTCCTGCCCTCGCTTGCCGCCGCGGCCGCGACCGCCGCGATCGCCGTCGGGGTCTGGGCAGTCGTCCTTGCGAACTCCGATGACGACGGCGATCGCCGAGCTGTCGAGACGCAGACGCAACAGGCCCAGGTCGACGAGCAGGCGCGTGCCATCGCACTCCTGTCCCAGCCCGAGGCACAGCGGATTCCCGTTGCCGGAACCAGTGGCACTGTCACCCTCGTTGTCGGACGCGGCGAGGCGGTGCTGATCATCAGCAGCCTGAGGCGGGCGCCCGCCGGAAAGGCCTACCAGGCGTGGATCGTCCGCAACTCGAAGCCCTTCTCGGCGGCCCTCTTCCTCGCCGGCGCCGGCCAGAGGATCGTGCCCCTGACGGGGCGCGTGCCCCGCGGCGCGACCGTCGCGGTCACGCTCGAGCGGGCGCGGGGTGTGAAGGCGCCGACCTCGACGCCGCTCTTCGCCGCGACCAGGACTTAACAGACCCTCACGGGTCAGACCCCCGACCCGCGGGGTCTGACCCGGTTCCGAGCTCAGTCTGCGGGCAGCCGTTGTGTTGCGACGATCCGTTTCTCTCGAGGATTGGTAATCGCGCTCCTCCATTCTGTAATCGTTCACCTCGATTCTGCGTCGCTGGAGGGAAGAAGGATCACCACCCTGACGCGCGAATAGCACCGAGGAACGCACATCAGCGAGTGATGTAGTCAGCTTCTTTCGACTGATCTCTTCGCGGGTCAGCGGTTCACTGCGGACAACCAGCACGAGTAGGACGAGCGCGTCAATCATTCGACGCGAGGAGGAACTGCGGCATGCCGTACACGGCAGCAACGAATCGTCCCCGAACGTGGTCTCGCGGAGAGACGATTGCGAAGATCATCGAATCGTTCGACAACTGAGCGCAGGAGCCCGATGAGAGAGCGGGGTGGAATTCGCAGGGGGACTGGTTCCACCCCGCTCTCTTTTCGGCGAGTGGCGCGCTTCGTACGTGCGCGACGAATCCAATATCACCTGTCATTCCTCGGATCGTTCGCCCTCGTCGTGGTTCTCGTCGCCCCGTCGAGCACTGGACGCGCTGCCGGAGTGGGGGAGTGTCGGCCCGAAGAGTCGTGGCCGCCACAGCGAGCCCCGGAAGCGGAGAAAGTTCTCGGTCTCGTCAATGCTCACCGCCTGGAACTCGGGTTGGCATCGCTGAGACTTTCTTCGGCACTGATAGACGCGGCGGTATGGAAGGCGCGCCATATGGCGGAATACAATTACCTCCAGCACGACGATGTCGCGCCGCCGGTGACGAGGACGTACGAGGAGAGGCTTCTTGCGTGCGGGTATGTGAGCAAGACCGGGGTCGGCGAGAATGCGGCTTCTGGGTTCGGTTTCTCCGTCGAGCGCGTGGTGCAGGCATGGCTCGCCTCCCCGGGGCACCGGGCGGCGATCGAAGATCCCAGCTACCGCGTGACCGGAGTGGGGGTAGCGCTCTCCCCGAAGAACGGCTTGCTCTACTGGACGCAGAATTTCGGTGCTCTCGACGACGCCGGCGGTTCGGGTGAAGCAGCACCGGCGATCGCGCCGCCGCCGAGCGCGGTTGACGCTGTCGTGCAGGCAAGCGGTCGGGTCGACCTCTCGAGCGCGTTGATCACGACGATTCGGAAGGTCACTCGGACCGGAGAGACGCTCGAAGCCGAGCTGCAACTCCCCCGGGCCGACACGGCACAAGTGCTCGCTTCCGGGCGGGTCACCTGCGCAGCGCGTGCGGGCAATCGGCCTCTGAAGGAGCGAAGTGACGGCTACCGTCGAAGTCGTTTCTTCTGCACCTGGGAAATCCCATGCTCGGCGCGAGCCAAGGTCATGCGAGGATCTCTCGTCGTTCGGCTCCGTCAAGAGGGCACCAAGAAAACGTCGAGCGTCTCCGGAGGCGCTCGACGAAAGGAATCGATTCTCCTGGTCTACCACTTCCAGCAACGATCGGGAACGCGTCTCAACCGACTCGCTGGACGTACGCAACGCTCGATCGAAGAGGCGGGCGGTGGACAGGTGAAGCTCAGTTACGCGAGAACCACACCCGAGCGTTCCTGCGCGTGAAGCGCTTGCTCGAACACATCGAGGGCCTCCTCGATGCGGCCTTCTTCCTTCAGCAGCTGCGCAAGCCCTTTGTATGCGGCAATGAGGTAGCGAGTGGGTCGGTCGGCCTCGAGCCGATCGATCGCCAACGCGAACAACTCGTGTGCCCGTGCTCGGTCTCCCACGTCCCGGAAGATCTCGGCAAGGAGGAGAAGAGCGCGGCCGCAGTCGACGGGAAGAGCGTCCCCGAGTTGATCGAGCGCGCGCACCGCGAGGGCGGCCGCCTCCTGCTTGTCGCCGAGGGCCGCGAGCGCGCGCGCTTGATCGATGTGGTAGTGGGCAAGCTCGAGTCGCGTAGCACTGGAGGAGATCAAGGGCCATCCGTCATCCAGCGTCTGCGCGGCGTCCTGCGCTCGTCCCAGGTCGAGGTAAACGGTGGCGAGCATCTGGTACGCGTGGCCGAGCGCGTACATGTCTTCGGTGACACGAAGCGTCTCGAGCGTTTTGAGGGCATAGCGCTCGGCGAGGTCGCTCTTGCCGCGCTCCATGAGCAGTCGCGATTGCGACCAGTAGATGCGTGAGCGCGAGTAGGGGTCTGCCACCTCGCGGCCTCGTCCGAGCGCCTTGGCCACGATCCGTTCGGCCTCGGCGAAGTCGCCCGCATCCGTGAGCGCGTAGCTCAGCAGGCACGCGAAGCGAACGTACTGCACAGGGTCGCCGCCCTCGAAGTGCTCCAGACATTCACGGAACAGGGCGATCGCCGGCGCGAGCTCTCCGAGGGTTGCGAAAGTCCGGCCGAGGGCTTCGGCAAGGCGTGGGCGGTCGCCGGGGCCGTGTCCGGTGAGACGCAGCGCCTCCTCGAACAGATCGATCGCCTCCCGGCACTCGCCCTCCTGGGAGGCGATGTGCCCGAGTCCTTCGAGCACCTCCGAGCGAGCAGTGTCCGTCCTCACCTCTTCGAGCGCCCCAGCGTAGAGCTCGCGGGCGCGATCCAGTTCGCCCATCCGAAGTGCTATCTCGGCATCGAGCAGCTCCGAGGAGCCCACGAGGGTGGCTTCGCGACCCGTGCGCAGGAAGCTCTCGCTTACGCCGACACGATGGGAGAGCTCGCGAAGAACTTGCAGCGAAGGGACACGTTCCCCCCCTTCGATCCGGGAGATGTACCCGGCTGAGCAGCCGGGGAACGCGAGCTCGATTTGAGTCAGGCCGGCGTCCGCCCGCGCCGCCCGGAGCCTCGCACCGAGGGCGACCGGGTCTTCGACATAGGTTGTCCTGACTCGATTCATGTCCGCGATGGCATCCCTGTCCCGCGAAGCGGAGAATCCGCCGTGGTTCGTCGATGGGGAGCGATTGCCGAAAGAGCAACCGAGAAGACGCGCTTGGCTTCCGAGTCCCTGTGCGTCCGCAGGGTGCTGGCGCTCGATTCGAGCCGCTCCGCACCGACGATTCCACAACGAGATCCTGCCGCCGCAGCAGGTGGTATCCGCATGGCGAGAAAGATACGGACGGCATCGGACGGCGCCGATTTCCGTGGGGTCACTGTAAGGGGTTGCTCGCTTGCCGAAACGGCGGCCGTCGATGGAAAGTTTCCCTGCACCTACGTGGTCTTTGCCACGAGTAGCCTCCTTCCCTATACTCATTTCACCGAGTCCCTGGGCTACGGCCCAAAAAAAGTAAGGTGGTCCCGTATGCGAGTACGGCTCTACAAGTTGTGCTTTCTGCTTGGCGGCGTTGCTCTCTTTGGCGGCAACGGCGTCCCCTGGGGGCATTGACGACTGAGGGAGCGCGGCTCTGAGTGCTGCTGACGCCAACGCAGAGGGTTGGGGCGTAAGACGATGGTTTCCGATGTCCGCGTGGGACGCGTGCAGCCGGCCTTGAGCAGATTGTGATCCAGTGGAGCTCGCGCGCACGCCGCGCGAGCTCCATGATTTCGGTGAACGGCTTTCCCCCGAAGCCGGCCGGCAGGGTTGGTGACGAGCGCGCGCATGCTGCCCCTCGCCACCGCCCCGCCGTTCCTCTCCCCATTTGATCCGTCCCGCGCCGGGACGGTGGTCGTCGTTCTTTGAAAGCACTCCCTCGGGCGCGGTCATCCGAGTCCGAGGGAGTGCCGAAGAGGCAAGAGTCCGCCGCATCGACTCCGCCTCTTCGCGACGTACATTGCCATCCGTGGTTGCATCCGGCAAGTTTTTTTGCGTCACCTTTCAGATGTGTCTCCAGTAGCGTGACTAGACGAAATAACGTAAAAGAGTAGAAGCTTAGCCCCTGACCAAAGTTCTTTCCAAATTCATCGACACGTGCGCAGGGAGACGACGTAGACCCTCGAAGAAGATTGTGTCGAGAGGGGGGAAATGGGCGGAGGGGTTGTCGAAGGAGAGGAGCGATCGAACTCCTTGAGCACGGAGCGGTTGCTTCGCTTCATCCAGGAGCTTCTCGCCTCTCTCGACGAGGCACGCGCATTGGATGTTCTCTCGCGCGAGCTGATCGCTCTCGTCAATGCCGAGCTCGTAGCCGTCTACGTTGCTGACGAAGCGGGCCGCCTCGAGCTAGCAGCGGTTGCGCGCAGCGATAACGGGAGAGATGGAGCACAGTTTGGGTCGATGCGACGGCTTGCGGAACGAGCGCTTTCTTGCTCGGCTTCCGTTCGCGCCGGGGTGGAGGATCTCTCTGAACTGCGGTCTCCTGGACGACCGGCAGGCGAAAGTATCGCTCTGCCTCTGATATCGAAAGGAAGGACTCTCGGAATCCTCGCTCTGACGACGAGCGAAGGGGGCTTCGTCGCCGTCGACTCCGCCATTCTCGCGACGCTGGCGGAAGTTGCGGCATCATCTCTCGACAACGCCCGTCTCCTCGAGAATGCGCACCGGGAAGCGCGGCGAGATGCGCTCACCGGGCTGGGAAACCAGCGTGCATTCGGTGAACATCTCGATTCGATCCTCGCGAACCCTTTTTTGTCGTCCCTCACCCGTGAGGTCAGTCTCGTGCTCTTCGACCTCGACGATTTCAAGCAAGTGAACGACCGCTTCGGTCATCCGTTCGGCGACTTGATACTTCAGGATGTCTCGCGCGCCGTGCTTCGAGCCGCGCGGACGAACGACGAGGTGTTCCGGGTCGGCGGCGAGGAGTTCGCCCTCGTCGTCGATGGAGGCCTCGATGCGGGCGCACGGGTGGCAGAGCGTGCGCGACAGGCCCTCCTTCGTCACCGGCGGCCGCGAGCACTCCCGACCCTCTCGGCAGGCGTCGCCAGCTTTCCCCGCGGGTCGAGCTCGAAGGAGGAGCTCATCGCCGAGGCAGATCGGGCGCTCTATGCCGCCAAGCGGGCGGGCAAGAATCGGGTCGTCGTGTGCAGTGAAGAGCGCTGGCCCTCTGGCATGCCGGAGCCCTCAGCAGCGAAGGACTAGATCCGTCCGACACGCGACGTAGGGTGATCAGGCGATGTGGGTACGTCCGCAGACCACTTCGCCATAGCGCTGGAGCCGGACCCCCGGACGGTGCCGCAGCCTCCGGAAATCGTGGGACGGCTCCAGCTGCTTCTCTCGGTGGACAAGGTCACATCCGCGCTCGCAGAGCGAGGACGTCTTCGACGAAAGCCTCGGTCTCAGGAAAGACGCCTTGCTCACGAAGCGCACGCGGACCCTGGTTGTACGCCGCCAGCGCGAGCCGCACCCCCCCGAACGCCCGCACGAGGTGCCGAAGGTAGGCAACTCCGACGCGGATGTTCCCCCGCATCGTGGGTGCAACGGGTGCGCCGATGAGAGCGCGCTCGACGAAGACCCAGGTCTCCGGCATGACCTGCATCACCCCGATCGCCCCCGAGTGCGAGACGGCCCTCGGTTGGTACCCCGACTCCATCCAGGCGAGAGCCCGGACGAGGCGCGGATCCACCCGGTAGCGACGGGCCCAGTAGTCGAGAGCCCGGCGAACCGAGGCACGCTGAACGGTGAGCGAGCGCTCGGAGCTCGACGCTGAGCGGGCTCGCCCGTCGCCGAGGGCGGTGAGCGGATCCGTTGCGGCTCCACGGACGCGCAGCTCGAAGTGGAGGTGTGCCGCATCGAACCTGACAGCCGTCCTTCCGACGAGGCCGATCGTCTCGCCGATGGTGAGTCGCTGGCCGAGGCGGACGCGCACCCGAGAGAGATGGGCGTAGATCGTCCGCAGCCCGTCTCCGTGGGCGACCGTGACCATCTTGCCCCAGCCGCCGGCACGCCAGCCCGCCCACGTCACGCGGCCGCCCCCGGCCGCGGTCACGGGCGTCCCGACCGGCGCCGCGATGTCGATTCCCGCATGAAACCGGGCGGCCCGCGGGCCGAACCGGCTGCCGACGACTCCACGAACTGGCCAGGCGAGAGTCCGGGGCGATCTGGGGGGCGGGGCGTGCAGCGCGATGTAGGTCGCCCGGCCCGCGGTTCCGTCTGGCGCCAGGTTCGCCGTCGCCTGGTAGCGACGAAGCGCCTGCTCGGTGCGCACGCCGAAGACCCCGTCGAACCTTCCTGACGGAAAACCGTGCGTCGCGAGGAGGAACTGAAGCTCTGCGACATCGCGCCCGCGGGAGCGACGGGCGAGGTTGCGGGTTCCGAACGACGGTCTCCCGAGTGAACCGAGGGCGGCAAGTGTCCTGCGGTCCGGGCGGCCGCTGGCGCGCAGACCGGCTCTCCGCTGGAACGCGCGGATCGCCCTCACCGTGAGGCGCCCGGTGACGCCGTCCACGCTTCCGGGGTTGAGGCCATGGGCTCGCAGGGCGACCTGGACGCCGGCAACGGACGGCTTCCCCGCAGCCACCGTCTCGCCGGGGAAGGTCAGCACGGTCAGAACGAGGAGCATCGCGCAGCGTCGAGCGCTGCCCGCACGCCTCGCGCGCGACGGCAGGCTGCCGCCTTCCACGACTGGAGCCAACGAGATCATGTCCGCAGTGGAACCGGATCCAGCTAGGCCTCACCGCAGAGGCCGGGCTATGGGTAGCCCTCTGGAGCCCGCTTCCGACCTCAGCCTTTCTCGGCCGTACGCCGGAGTCCTTGGTTTGATCGGAAAAACCCGCGATCAAACCATTGTTGAGCCTCGATTGTCGGGCCGCCTTTCCGCCAAAGCATGCCCGCCTGCGGCGGGGGCGGAAGCAGCCGCAGCGTCCAAGGATCGCTCGCAGGCGTCTGTACCGCCATCCGCGAAGGGGAAGATGCAGTTTGGCGGGGCAGCAGCCCTGACTCCCGTGGAGGTAACCATTGATCGACGCCTTTCCGATCAATCGTGATCGTTACTGCTCGCCGGAAGTCAACCGTGCCTTGCCGGTCTCCTTGGCCTGGTAGAGCGCGGTGTCGGCTCGCTCGAAGAGTGCGCGCGCCTCGTCGCTCGAGCGGAGCTCGGCCACCCCTCCCGAGAAGGTCAGACGTCCCGCACCCGCGATCAACCGTTGGGAGATCGCGGTCTGGATGCGGCGGAAGAGCTGCTCGGCGTCGGGGAGGGCGGACTCGGGCATGATCACGGCGAACTCCTCGCCGCCGACCCGGCAGGCGATATCGGCCGAGCGGACGGCCTCGCGGATCCGGCCGGCGACGTCCGCAAGGACGCCGTCGCCGGCGAGGTGGCCGAAGCGGTCGTTGATCGTCTTGAAGTCGTCGAGGTCGAGGATGAGCAGCGCCAGCCGCCGGTTGTAACGGTGGGCGCGGGCCACCTCGCGGTCGAGCACCTCGTTGAAATAGCGCTTGTTGTGCAACCCCGTGAGGGCGTCGAGGTCGGCGAGTTGCCGGGCTTCCTGGTAGCGGCGCGCGTTTTCGATCGCCGGCCCCGAGCTCGCTGCGAGCTCCTCGATGTGGGCGATCTCGTCCGCCGGAAGCTCGCGGTCGACGCCGCGCCAGTACGCGGCGAGCGTGCCGATCGGCTCCTCGCCGGCGAGGAGGGGGACGAGCAGCCCTCCGTGGATCAGGTCGCCGCGCGAGGCGCCGGGACGCCCCCCGTAGCGGTAGTTGACGGCGACCGCACCGGTCTGCCCTCCACCCGAGGGCGGCGTGATCGGCTGTCGTGAGGCCTCCTCGGCGCTCATGCCCTGGGTGGCGATCAACGGGCCGCCATCGCTCTGCGGGAGGACGATCATGGCCGCGTCGATGCCGGGCGTGGCGACGGTCACCTCCAGTGTCCGCTTGAGGACGTCGTCGAGGTCGATCGAAGCGGTCAGCTCGGAGAGGAAGCGGCCTCTGCGCCCCTCCTCCTGCGCCCGCTCGAGGGCGCCCGTGAGCTCGTTCACCATCGACTCGAGCCGCTCGTTCATATCTCGCGCGACCACTCCGACGCCGTCGCGCTCGGGCGCCGGCGGACGGCGCAGCACGAGGACGAGCAGCACCACCACGAGGGTTGCCAACGCCGCGCTCATGGCGACGAGCACCGTGGTCACCTCGCCCTCACTCCCCCTCCGTCCACGTGTCCTTCCGTTCGACCTCCCCCGATCAGCGGTTCTCAATGTAGTAGCCCCATCCCCGGCTGGCTATGCCCGAACGGGTGACGCTGCGTGTTGACGAGGATCCCCCGACCTCGCTAGCATGGCCCTGTTGGTCGGCCGGAGCTGCCCTCCGCCGGCCCTTTCTTCGTGAGCAGCTAACCTCGGGACTTCGTATGCCAACAGTGAATCAACTCGTCAGGAAGGGTCGCGTCACGCCGAAGGCGAAGACGAAGACCCCCGCGCTGCGCGGTGCGCCCCAGAAGCGCGGGGTCTGCACGCGCGTGTATACGACCACGCCGAAGAAGCCGAACTCCGCGCTGCGCAAGGTCGCACGCGTGCGTCTGACGAACGCGATGGAGGTCACCTCCTACATTCCCGGCGAGGGCCACAACCTGCAGGAGCACTCGGTCGTCCTCATCCGCGGCGGTCGCGTCAAGGATCTGCCGGGAATCCGCTACAAGGTCATCCGAGCGGCGCTCGACACCGCGGGCGTCTCCGCCCGCAAGCAGGGCCGCTCGAAGTACGGCGCCAAGCGAGGCTCGTAACCCGTGCCGCGACGCGCAGAAATCACTCCCAGGACCCTGGACCCGGATCCGGTCTACGAGTCGCAGCTCGTCACGCAGGTCGTGAACCGGCTGATGACGCGCGGGAAGAAGAGCGTCGCCGAGCAGGTGGTGTACGAGGCGCTTGACCTCGTCGGCACGCGCACGGGCAAGCCGCCGGCGGAGGTGCTCGAGCAAGCCGTCAAGAGCGTCACCCCGGTGCTCGAGGTGCGCAGCCGCCGCGTCGGCGGCGCGAACTACCAGGTGCCCGTGGAGGTGCCGCAGCGGCGTGCCCGCACCCTCGCTGTCCGCTGGATCATCCAGTCCGCGCGCGACCGGCGCGAGAAGGGCATGGAACACAAGCTCGCCGGCGAGATCCTCGACGCGCTGAACCAGCAGGGCGCCGCATTCAAGAAGAAGGACGACATCTACCGCATGGCTCAGGCCAACAAGGCCTTTGCTCATTACCGCTGGTAGCCGACAACAGACTATGGCCACTACACAGACAGCAGTCGCGCTCGAGCGCGTGCGCAACATCGGGATCATGGCCCACATCGACGCGGGCAAGACCACGACGACGGAGCGCATCCTCTACTACACCGGACGGACCCACAAGATGGGCGAGGTGCACGAGGGTGCCGCGACCATGGACTGGATGGCGCAGGAGCAGGAGCGCGGGATCACGATCACGTCGGCCGCCACCACGGCGTTCTGGCGCGAGCATCGCATCAACATCATCGATACGCCCGGGCACGTGGACTTTACGATGGAGGTAGAGCGCAGCCTGCGCGTGCTCGACGGCGCGATCGCGGTCTTCGATTCCGTCGCGGGCGTCCAGCCGCAGTCCGAGACGGTCTGGCGGCAGGCCGATCGCTATCGCGTGCCGCGGATCGCCTTCATCAACAAGATGGATCGCACGGGAGCCGACTTCTTCGCCGCCGTGCAGTCGATGATCGACCGCCTC
>Ga0136616_10000702_pt1 | contig 16469 bp, 16 predicted proteins | sample AntDrymUQ2992106_2_FD_106648 | JGI IMG/M metagenome (GOLD analysis project Ga0136616, IMG submission 106648) | Polar desert sand microbial communities from Dry Valleys, Antarctica - metaG UQ299 (21.06) | ecosystem: Environmental > Terrestrial > Soil > Desert | place: Antarctica: Dry Valley...
CGTTCCCATCAAGAGGATCCGAACCCAGCGTCAAAAGGACAAGGCCGCGTACCGCTTCTACAACCAGTACGAGATACGTAGACTTAGAGGTGGCGGGGGGCGTCCCTTCCTTGGCTGTATAGGGCCTACCTGACAGCAGCGGCATTGAGGGCGGAACTCTTTGGCCTCAGGCGCGCAGGCTGGGTCTCGCTGAAAGTTGGCTGCTGGCGATCGGGTGTCACTCGTCGCGGCTTCGCTTGCATCGATCAAGACAGTCAACGAACGGCAATCTCGTGTCCCTCGCGGCGAAGGACTCGATGTAGCCACCGCCCGTTGTTCGCTTCATCCAGCAAACCAACCATTCCGAGGCCGACTGGGCCCATCTGGCTCTGGTGGTGACGTATCTCGGCGTTGCTATAGGTTGTGTCGATGGTCACGGCCGCCCACCTCCGTAACCGCAGCAGACCTCCGGCAGCGGCGTCATAAGTTCGACAGCTCTTACTCCCGATGACCTTGAGCGGCGCAATGCCAAGGTCCGGCGCTCGTGGGCCAAGCAGGCGTCCCGATACGACAAGTCCATCGGATTCTTCGAAAGACGAGTGTTCGGCTCCGAGCATCGGGAGTGGGCCTGTTCGAGGGCGGCCGCAAAGACACTCGAGGTAGCCGTGGGAACCGGATTGAACCTAGCTCACTATCCGCAAGAGGTGACCCTCACGGGAATCGATCTCAGCCCTGAGATGCTCGCCATCGCCCGAGAGAGGGCCGTCTCAATGGGGCGAGACGTCGATCTGAGGCAAGCCGATGCCCACCAATTGCCGTTCGAGGAAGCGACGTTCGATGCCGTCGTCTGTACCTACTCGCTCTGCAACATCCCCGATCCCCACCGAGCAGTATCAGAGATGAAACGGGTGCTTCGTCCCGGAGGCAAGCTGATACTCGTCGACCACATCAGAAGCGCGGCCATGCCGATCTTCTGGTTCCAGAGAGCGGTCGAGTTCTTCACGCGCAGGTTTGAAGGCGAACACATGACGCGACGCCCACTCGAGCACGTTAAGGCGGCGGGGTTCGAGGTCCACGAGCGAGAGCGGATGCGGGTCGGAGTCGTCGAGCGCCTGGTTGCGGCCAAGCCGAGCGGTGGCGGATGAGGCGCTAGCTCACGAGCTAACGGGACAAGCTCGTCGAGTTTAGCCCGTACCTGGCGCTCCATCCGCCCACCTGGCGTCCCTGCTTGATAAACCGACCGAGGGCAATCATGGGAGGTAGCTCAAAGGAAACTTGTGGGGTCCATTGACGCGGGACCTCGAGGTGGAGGTGGTCCCCGGTCGACTCCCCGGTGGATCTTTCCTCCTCGTTGAAGCCCCCCTTGGGAGGCGCACTGACTCGTCTCCGAGAGATCTGCAGGCTCAAGAGGGCTCGTAGGGGCCCGGGATGCCGGGGCCCAGGACGGGTGCCGACGCCCTCCGAGGTGCGAGCAGATCCTGGAGTCGCTGGCCTATCTGGATGACCTTTCGCTCCTGCCACCGGGCACCGATCGCCTGTATTCCTACCGGCAGTCCGTCCTCGAATCCGCTCGGCAGCGCGAGCGCCGGAAGACCGGTGAGGTTGGAGATCGCCGTGTTGCGGCAGAGCAACGGATCGATGGGGTGCTCCTGACCCTGGATCGAGACAGTCCGAGCAGACGCTGGGGGGGCCGGGCACGGCATTCCAGGGCAGACGAGGAGATCATACTTCGCAAGGAGTCCGTCGAAGCTGTTACGGAAGCGCCGTGCGGCGAGCGTAGCCTTGACGTAGGAGGCGGCGCCTAGAGTGAGACCCCACTCTAGGCGCTTTCTTACGTCGTCGGTGAATAACTCGGCCCTGTGCCTCAAGTTCTCTTCGTGATACACGCTCGCCTCCACACCGAGGATGGTGAAGTTGATCTCGACCGCGGCCTCCCAGCCGTCGATGACCACCTCGTTTAGCCCCGTCCCCATGTCCTCCAACGCCGCCGTGGCGGCTTCGAAGCCCGCCGCAACGCCGGGCGTCATCGCGCCCGTGTTGGTGATCACGCCGACTCGGAGTGAGTCGTTGAACGGCTCCTCCTGCGCCGGAGGACCGGACCCGACCTTTCTTTTTCGCACGCTGGCGGGATCGGAGCGGTCAAACCCGGCCATCGCATCCAGCAGCAGCGCCGCGTCGGCCGGCGAGCGTGCCAGCGGACCGACGTGGTCAAGGGACCAGGACAATGGGATCACCCCACTCTTGGGCACCAGTCCGTAGGTCGGTTTGAGTCCCACAACGCCACACAGTCCCGACGGGATACGAATGGATCCCGCCGTGTCCGTACCCACCGCGCCGAGACAGAAGCCGGCCGCCACTGCGGCTGCGCTGCCCCCTGACGAGCCACCCGGAATCCGCTCCGGATTCCAAGGATTGCGCGTCGTCGGCGTCACCGAGCCATAGGCGAACTCGTGCGTGTGCGACTTGCCGACGAGCACGGCTCCCGCCCGTCGCAATCTTCGCCACACCGGAGCATCGATAGTTGGCACGTTGCCGGCAAGCACCCGGCTGCTTGCGGTGGTGACGATCCCCGCCGTCTCGATAAGATCCTTCAGACAGATCGGGATGCCCAGCAGAGGACGACTGCCGAGGGGGTCTTCGGCGATGGCCTTCTGCGCCGCCCGAGCCTGTCGCAGAGCCAGCTCGGCGGTCACCGTCGCGAACGCATGGATTGACGACTCTCGTTCGTTGATCCGGGTGAGACAGGCGCGCGTGACTTCCTCTGGAGAAGTCTCTTTCCGGCGGTAGAGCGCGGCCGCCGTGGCTATCGAGAGAGAGCTCAGATCCATCGTCCTAATCGAGGCGTGCGCCGGCGGCCGTCATCTCCGCGAGTGCCCGGTCCCCGTCGCCAGGCTGAAGATCAACGGCCCGCATGGCGTCCGCTCGAACGGTCGTCCCGAAGCCGAGACGCAACGCATCCAGGGCTGTGTCCTTGACGCAGTAGTCCGTCGCCAACCCGACGACAACAACGCGCTCAATGCCCCGCTTCTTCAGGAGATCGGCGAGCTCGGTGCTCTCTTCTTCGCTGCTCTCCGGGTGCCGGATCGTGAAACCAGAATAGCCATCTTCTCCGCCCGTCCCCTTGCGCACTATTTTGCCTTCGACGTGCAGCCCGGGATGAAGCTCGGCGCCCCAGGTCTCCTGGACGCAATGCACTGGCCACACCCCTCCGTCCCTCTGGAAGTGCGGGGTGCTCGGCGGATGCCAGTCTTGCGTGTAGACGACGAAGGCCCCAGCATCGCGCGCCCGCGTCTTCTCCTCGTTTAACAAGGGAACGATCGTCTCGCCGCCCGAGACGTAGAGAGATCCGCTCGGATCCGCAAAATCGTTCTGGACGTCGACAATGATCAGCGCAGTCGATGAATCGTAAACCGCCAAAACTCAGGCCTCCTTATAAGGTGATTTCACATCCCGTCTTCCCAAGCTGCCGCCTTAACAGCTTCTATGATCCCCTGATACCCTGTGCAGCGGCACAAGTTAGAGGCCATGACTTCACGGATCCGCTCCTCGCTCGGGTGCTGCTCCTTTCGGAGGAGCGCCGTCGCGAGCATGAGGAAGCCCGACGTGCAGAACCCGCACTGGAGCCCGTGATGCTTCGAGAAAGCCGTTTGCAGGGGATTGAGCTGGTCTCCATCCGCCAGACCCTCGACCGTTTCGACAGAGCAACCGTCCGCCTGCACGCCAAAGATCAGACATGATCGCACTGGTTCCCCGTCCAGCAACACCGTGCAGGCTCCACAGATCCCTTGTTCGCAGCCGACACGGGTCCCGACATACCCGAGATCGTGGCGCAGTAGGTCCACGAGCGTTCTGCGCGCGTCTACGACAACTTCATGCCGGCGGCGATTCACAGCGATGGTCATGACGTGGGGATGCTTCATCGACGAGTCGCCTCCTCGATTTGGGCCAACAGCCTAGCGGGCGTTATTGGGATGGTGTCGATCTCTATCCCTAGATGTGCTACGGCATCGGAAACGGCATTGGCAAGAGCCGCAGGGGCGCCGATGGTACCTCCCTCGCCCATCCCCTTAGCACCCGTGGCGCTGTAGGCGCACGGAGTCTCGAGATGGTGGATGTCTATCGTCGGTATCTCCCCCGCCGTGGGCACGAGGTAGTCCATAAGCGTAGCGGTCATGAGCTGGCCATCCTCGTCGTAGAGCAACTCTTCGTACAGAGCGGCTGCGATACCCTGCGCAACCCCGCCGCGCACCTGACCATCAACGATCATGGGGTTGATCACGACGCCACAGTCCTCAACCACGACGTAGCGATCGATATGGACCTCCCCCGTCTCGGCGTTCACTTCCACGACTGCCCCGTGAGTGGCGTTGGAATAGGTTCCCGGGGGATCAAAGCCGGCCCGGGTCTGCAGGCCCGCTTCGTGGCCCGGGGGAAGGCGATGGGCAGCATGGTGAGCAATCCGCGCCACGTCCGAGACGGTCAACGCCACGTCCGCCGCGCCGCGCACCTGCAACCGGCCAGCCCTCAACTCGATGTCCTCGGGAGCAACCTCAAGCAGGTGACCCGCGATCCGCTTGAGCCGTTCCGTAAGCCGCGCGGCGGCCAGCTTGGCGGCGCCTCCTCCGATCACCATCGAGCGGCTGGCGAAGGTTCCCCACCCATAGGGCGTGAGATCGGTGTCTCCCTGGATCACGCGTACACACGACGGATCTATCGTCAACTCATCGGCTACTATCTGCGCCAGAGTCGTGCGGTGTCCCTGACCGTGCCCCGACGTTCCCACCGCAACCGTCACGCTCCCCGAGGGGTCCATGCGTATGTCAGCGCTGTCGAACCCGGGCGTGATCCCCATCTTGCGTTGAGCGAAAGCAGGCGTCCCATAACCGGTGCGCTCGGAGAAGCATGCCAAGCCGAGGCCGAGCAACCTGTCGTCGCGACGCGCGTGCTCCTGTCGTTGCTTCCACGAATCCTGATCGAGCTTGATGGCGCAAAGGTCGAGCGACTCACGATAACTGCCAGGGTCGTAGATGAGTCCCGTGACCCCCGTGTAGGGAAACTCGTCGGTGGATATGAGGTTGCGTCTGCGTATCTCTACGGGATCCATCTCGAGGCGCACAGCACCTTTGTGCATCAGTCTTTCCATGACGAGCGTGATCTGGGGACGAGAGACGCCACGATATGGCGCTATGGGAGCCTTGTTCGTCGCCACGGCTCGAGCCCTCGCCCGGTAGTGGTGAAAGCGGTAGGGACCCGGCATCTCGGTTGCCGCCATGAGCGGCTCGACGCCGCAGGTGAAGGGAAAGCACGAATACGCTCCCACGTCGCAGAAGATGTCAACGTCGAGGCCGAGCAGGAGCCCGTTGGAATCGAAGGCCGCCCGTGCGTCATAGCGTTGTTCGTGGCCGTGAAAGCTTGCCGTGAGATTCTCCTGGCGATCCTCTATCCATTTCACTGGCCGCTTCAGGCGTAGGGCCAACGCAGCGATGAGCACTTCCTCGCGCCCCACCACGCACTTGAGACCGAATCCCCCTCCAACGTCCGGAGCTACGACACGCACCTTGTGCTCAGGTACCCCGATCACGTCTGCAACCGTGGTGCGAACTAAGTGCGGCACCTGAGTGGAAACGTGGAGAATCAGGCGGTCTTCCCGATGGTCCCACTCCGCGAGGCTTCCCCGGCCTTCCATCGGCGTTGCGGTCACGCGGCCCGTCGCAAAGGTCGCGTTAAGCACAAGCGGCGCCGTCGAGAAGATGCGGTCGAGCTCAGAGTCTTCGTACATCGTGACATCCAGCAGAAGGTTGTGATCCATGTCCGCATGAACTCGAGGCCCGCTCGCGGCGAGAGCTCGGTCGATCGACGAAACCGCTTGTTCGGGCTGATAGTCGACGATCACCTCCTCGGCCCCGTCCTCTGCGGAGTAACGAGAATCGGCGAGTACCACGGCAATCGGCTCACCGACGTGCCTTACCACCTCGGAAGCTAACAGCGGCATCACCGTGGGCGTGAACTCGAAGCGGTTGAGCACCGCCCGCAGTCCCCCGCCGACGTCGGACGCGGTGAACACGGTTTCGACGCCCGGAACGAATCGAGCGGGTTGGACCTCGATTCCCTCGATCCGGGCGGCAGCGAACTGAGAGCGCACGAAGCTCGCATGCAGCGTGCCGGGAGGTTCGAGGTCGTCGATGAACCGGGCGTTGCCCATTAGCAAAGGCGGATCCTCGACTCGAGGCACCGACTGACCAATCCAAGTCGGTGGCGGCTCTGCCGGCGGCGTGGTCACGGCCTACCGACCCCAGATCCCGTGGCCTCTTCTAGCGCGGCGCGGACGAGCACTTTCGTCAGCTGCCGACGGTAATCACTGCTTCCGTGCACGTCCGAGACGGGACTGAGTGCTCCTCCTGCCGCGCCGGCAGCTTCGCTAAGGAGAGCTGGATCGAGCGGCGCACCGATCAAGATGGCTTCAGCCTCCGGAACACGCACAGGCGTCGATTCCACGCCTCCGACGACCACGCGCGCGGACCGGCATGCGGTGCCATCATGGTCTACCGAGACGGCCGCCCCGACTACCGCGAAATCGCCCTGGCGTCGGGCGAACTCTTTAAACGAGGAATTCGGCGCGGGGGCGGGGAAGCGAACCTCGAGGATCATTTCGTTCGGCGCCAAGGCGGTAGTCAGAAACCCAAGAAACAGATCAGGAGCCCCGATCGTCCGGGTGCCGGAGGGACCAATAACGACGACCTCGGCATCAAGGAGCAGCGCTAAGATGCACCACTCGGCCGCTGGGTCCGCATGCGCCAAGCTCCCGCCGAAGGTTCCTCTCGTTCGGATGGGAAGGTGACCGATCCAGCGCGCCGCACGAGCCAACACCGAGTAGCCCGCGAGGACTGCCGGATCATTGGTCGTCTCGATCGCTTGGTGAGGGGTCAGTGCTCCGATGCGTAGGCCTTCGCCTCCGAGCGTCACGTAGGACAGCCCGGAGATGCGTCCAATGTCGACGAGCGCTGTGGGGCGAGCCAACCTGAAGTTCATCATCGGGACGAGGCTCTGGCCGCCTGCGATGAGCTTGGCGCTCTCGCCGAGGGTATCCAACAAGTGGATCGCTTCTTCCACGGAAGCGGCGAGATAATACTCGAAGCTACTGGGCTTTACGAGGCACCCCTCAAAGATCGACCATGACGCGCGCTCCGCATCATGGTAAGCAAGGCGACCTTGACTTCTTCTGGCAGCCAACCTTACGATATCTTCTTCCCGGTCACACGATGTACTTCGACCAGATCCGAACGGGGTGCTCTTGAGGATACAGGGACGACGTGCTGACTCCGCCCTCGGTGGAGGAAGGTCGGCATGAGATTCGGACTCCGGATCCCCTCGTTCGCCTGGCCCGAGTTGACCCACGACGACGCCCGAGAACTGGGCGATTACTGCCGCCAAGTCGACTCGCTGCCCTTCGAGGACATCTGGGTGATCGACCACCTGCTCGTGGCTCCCGCAGTTTACGGGGTCTCCTGGCTCGATCCACTGACCACGCTCACCTTTGCGGCCGGGGTCACAGACCGAGTTGGACTCGGAACGGCCGCACTCATCCTGCCACTGCGCCATCCCGTCCTCTTGGCTAAGGAGATCGCCACCTTGGACCTCCTGGCGCAAGGTCGATTCACGCTCGGCATCGCGACGGGATGGGATCCCAAAGAGTTCGAGGTCATGGATGTCCCGCTGCGTCAACGCGGTCGGCGTACCGACGAAGCCCTCGACCTCCTATCGCGGTTGCTGAGTGAGGACGCCGTGACTTTCAAGGGCTCTTTCTGGCAAGTAGATGATGTGACGATCTATCCCAAGGTTTCCTCGCCTCCGCCGTTGTGGGTCGCTGGGGGATCCTTGGGTCACGCTCCGGAAACGCCTGACAAGCCGTACATAGCACCGGGAGTGCTGCGGAGGATCCTGCGCGCCGACGGCTGGATGGCTCGCTCGAGCGGAAGCGACGCAGACATGGTGAAGGCCGACTGGGATGTCGTCCAAGAGTTCCTCCAAGCAAACGGGCGCGATCCCAAGACGCTCACATTTGCTCACACTCAGTTCGTTCACATCGTTGAAACGCCCTCTCGAGATGTCGCCTTCGACGCGCAACTGCCTCACTTCCTGCGCGTGATGGGCACTCACCGAACAACCGAGGACCTCGCTTCTTCCTACCTCTTGGGCAACGTGGATGACATCCAGAATCGCATCGAGGACCTCCGCAAAGTCGACCTTGAGTACATGATACTGACACCCATATCGAACGATCCTCGGCAACTGGACCTGATCCACAAGCATGTGTTAGGGCCTTTCAGCGGCTAGGAAGGTGGAGCACAGTGGACATCCGTAAGGTCGTCACCGTGGTGGAGGAAACCCGTCGCGAGGGCGCCAAGGAGGTCGATCCCCCGCTTACCAAAGTGGCGGTCGCGGCCGTGCTGTTGAACCCCTATGCGGGGCGGTACGAAGAAGACCTCTCCGAATTGATCGAAGAAGGTGAGAAGCTCGGGGGGTTCCTGGCCACGCGCGCAGCTGCGGCCTTGGAAAGACAAGCCGAGAGCTATGGCAAGGCCGGGATCGTGGGCACGGATGGAGAGCTCGAGCACGTCGCTGCGCTGATCCACCCCAAGTTCGGGAACCCTCTGCGAGATGCGGTGGGAGGCGGAAAGGCGATTATTCCCTCCGCAAAGAAACGAGGCGTCCCCGGAAGCCCTATAGACATCCCGCTGCACTTCAAAGATGCAGCATTCGTACGCACTCACTTCGACGCCATGGAGCTACGGGTTCTGGACGCCCCCCACCCCAACGAGATCGTGATCGCCGTGGCGCTGTCCGATGGAGGACGTCCACACGCACGCGTGGGAGGCCTTCAGATATCCGAAGCCAAGGGGGAGGACGGGCTACGCTGAGCATGTTGCCATCGAACAAGCCCGAAGAGAGGCGGGGATCCGAATGAGCGACGTAGTCATCCGCAATGCCGGCACGATCGTTTCCGGCGATCTCGAGCGGCCGATTATCGATGCCGACACGGTCGTCATCCGCGATGGCCGTATCCACGAGGTCGGTCGCTCGGGCGACGTAGACGTGGCTTCGATAGAGCACCAGATCGACGCGGGAGGCGCCACCATAATGCCGGGGCTCATCGACTCCCACGTCCATCCGGTCCTCGGGGACTTCACCCCTCGCCAGCGCATGATCGACTTCATACAGAGCTGCCTGCACGGTGGTGTGACCTCGATGATCTCGGCGGGAGAGGTGCACACGCCGGGGCGGCCCAAAGATCGCGAAGGCACCAAGGCATTGGCGGTTCTCGCCTCGAAGGCCTTTTACAATCTTCGCCCGGCTGGCGTGAAGGTCCACGCGGGGGCCCTGCTCCTGGAGAGAGGGCTCACCGAGGAGGACTTCGCCCAGGTGGCCGAAGCGGGCGTGCGTCTCGTAGGGGAGATCGGGATTTCCGGGATCGTACAGCCCGTGGACAGCGAGCCCATGGTGCGGTGGGCGCAAAAACACGGCATGAAAGTGATGGTGCACGTGGGCGGCGCATCGGTCCCCGGAAGCAGCGTCATCGGGGCCGATCTGGTGCTGGCCGTCAGGCCCGATGTGGCCGCTCATGTGAACGGTGGACCTACCGCTCCTCCGCTCGCCGACGTCGAGCGGATCCTGGCCGAGTCGTCGGTAGCCATCGAGGTCGTTCAGTGCGGCAACGTGCTGGCGCTAAAGCAGGTGGTGCAGCTTAGCGCCCGGAGGGGTGCCCTGGACCGCCTACTGGTGGGCACCGACATGCCCTCCGGAACCGGAGTTATACCCCTCGGCATCCTCCGAACGCTTTCATGGGTGACCGCCTTGGGCGAGGTCTCCCCCGAGCAAGCGATCGCGTTCGCCACCGGCAACACCGCGAAGGTGTATGACCTCGATGTCGGACTGATCGCGCCCGGGCGCGCCGGCGACATCGTCATCGCCGATGCCCCTAGGGGCTCGCAGGCGGACAACGCGCTCGAAGCCCTGGCGATAGGAGACACGCCCGCGATCGCCGCCGTGCTCATCGATGGAGTCGTGCGCGTCTACGGGAGTCGTAACAGCCCACCGCCCACCCGAAAGGTCGCTATCCCCTGGATGACGGTCGGAGGGCACTAGTGCAGGCGCTCAAGAACTATATAGCAGGGGCCTGGACCATCTCTAGCTCCTCGGAGGGGAGCGAGGTTAGGAATCCCGCCACGGACGAACAGATCGCCTGGTGTCCGTCGTCGACGGACACCGAGGTCGAAGCGGCAATCTCTGCTGCGCGGCGATCCTTCCCCGCGTGGTCGGCTACCCCTGTAACGAAGAGAGCGGCCGTGCTGTTCGAGCTCCGACAAAGGCTCGCTGACGCCACTCCCGAGATCGCCAAGATCATGGTGGAAGAGAACGGCAAGGGTTACTCGGAAGCACTCGGCGAGATGGGGCGAGCGCTCGAGTACGTCGAGCACGCCTCCGCCATCCCCGAGCTGCTCAAGGGGAGCATCTCGGAGAACGTGAGCGGTGGAGTGGACACTCAGTATGTGCGCGAGGCGCTTGGGGTCTTCGCCATCGTGGCCCCGTTCAACTTCCCGGCAATGATCCCGCTCTACTTCTCCTGGGCCGTGGCCTGCGGCAACTCAGTCGTCGTTAAACCGAGTGAGTTGTGCCCCCTCACGACGGTCCGCATCGCCGAGTTAGCCGAGCAGTGCGGCTTTCCCACCGGCGTCGTCAACGTGATTCTCGGAGGAGTGCCGGTGGTGCACCAGCTGACGAGTCACCGGGACGTGGCCGGCATATCCTTCGTTGGATCCTCGAGCGCCGCCGAGGCCGTGTACAAGAGTGCGTCCCAACATGGCAAGAGGGCGCAGTGCCAAGGGGGAGCCAAGAATCACCTTGTCGTGACCGAATCCGCTCACCTGGACAAGTGTCTTCCCAACCTGGTCAACTCCGCCTTTGGGCAGGCCAGCCAGCGATGTTTCGCCGGATCCAACATCCTTGCGGTGGCGGAGTGCTATGAGGAACTGAGGGACCGGTTCGTGTCGGCGGCGGGGGCAATACGACTTGGAGAAGACGACGAAGGTATGACGATGGGCCCGGTCATCTCCCGAGAGTCGTTGGAACGCGCGCATGCCGAAATAGAACACGCGATCACGGAGGGGGCCAAGGTCCTGCTCGACGGCAGAGGCGCTAGGGTCGAGCGCAACCCGGGCGGATACTGGCTGGGTCCGACGATCCTCGAGGCGGAACCGGGCATGCGCGTTTTTGACAACGAGCTCTTCGGACCCGTGCGCTGCCTGAAGTCGATCCGGAACACCGATGAAGCGATCGAGATCATCGATCGCAGCTCGTTCGGCCACTCGGCAGTGATCTATACGGAAATGGGCGGCGTAGCCAAAGAGTTCGCCCGGCGCGTGAATGTGGGACAGGTAGGTATCAACGTCGGCACACCCGCGCCCATCGCCTTCTATCCGGTGGGAGGTCGGAAGGCTTCTTTTTTCGGCACCCTGCGAGGGCGAGCTAACGATGCCGTCGACTTCTATACGGACAAGAAGGTTGTTGTGAGCACTTGGCACGCGCGGTGAGGTCCATTCCGGAAAGGAGACCGAGGTGACGGTCACGAGAAGAGAACTCATCCGGCGAGGGGGCATCGCTGGAGCGGGTGCCCTGCTCTCCGGTCTGCTCGCCAGCTGCGGCGACGATGACGGAGGAGGTGGGGGCTCAAGCTCCGGTGAACCGATCAAGATCGGCGTGATCGCCGACCTCAGCGGTCCCTTCACCACCTATGGAACGAGTCTCAATCGTTGCGCCGAGCTTGCCGTGAAGGAGATTAACGACGCCGGGGGCATCATGGGCCGGTCGATCGAGTTGCTAGTCGAGGACATCCAGACAGACGTCGCAGTGACGGTGGACAAGGCCACGAAGCTCGTCCAGAGCGACAACGTCGATCTCGTCATGGGTCCCATCGGATCCGACGCCAACGATGCGGCGACGAAGGTGGTCGTCGAGAACAACCGCAAGCTCCTCTTCTACACCGAGACCTATGAAGGCGGTAAGTGTTTCGATACTTACTTCTCATTCGGCGCCGTGCCTGCTCAACAGATCCGACCATTCATCCCGTTCCTTCAAGACGAGTTCGGACCCAGAGTGTTGTTGTTCGGCGCCGACTACGTGTGGCCCCAGCGAAGCTTCGAGATCGCCAAGCCGATTATTCAGGAGAACGGCGGCGAAGTCGTTTCGGAGCTCTATCTCCCGCTCGTGGCTGAGGACTTCAGCGAGCTCGTGCAGGCTCTCAGGAACACTCAGCCCGACTACGTGTTCGTCCTCTACCCAGCGGTCTGGGGCGCCGCTCTCAAAGCGATCGACGATGCAGGACTCTCTGGCCAATTCGGCATCGGTAACATATTCGTCGGGGATCCCGACCTTCCCGCTGTGGCGGAGCTCGCTCAAGAAATGTACACGACGCTGCCCTACTTCACGGTCGCGGACGCCCCCAAGTCCGACGAGTTCCTCGGCAACTTCCAGGCAGAGTTCGGCGAGAACGAGATCCCGTCGGGCGGGGAAGGCCCACCCGCATACAACGCGGTGTACCTCTACAAGCAAGCTGTCGAAGAGGCAGAGAGCACCGAGCCCGACGCAGTAGCCGAGGCTATGGTCGGTCAGACGTTCAATGGACCAACGGGTCCCGTCGAGATGACGCCGTCCCATCACCTCAAGCAGACAATCAACCTTGTGCAGGTCGAGGGAGACGGCTACAAGCTGATCGACTCGTTCGCCGATCAGGATCCGGAGCAAGACTGCAATCTCTGAACCGGGCGAAACGTAGCCGAAGGAGCGTCCGACGCGGGGCACATAGTCGGCGCCGCCTCGTCTTAGAGGTCGCCGCTGTGGCCGTGATCGTCGGACTTCCTCTCGTTTCCGAGGACGCCTTTCTCGCGGATCAGCTCGGTAAGTTCTTTCTGTACGGCATCTTCGCTCTGTCGGTGGACCTCGTTTGGGGCTACGGAGGGATGTTCACCTTCGGCCAAGCGACGTTCTTCGGCTGGGCGGGCTACGTCGTCGGTATGCTTACCGTTCGCGAAGTAGGCTTCCTTCCCCTGCCGTTCTGGGTTGCGCTTCCTACCGCGGTCGCAGCCGTGGCGCTGCTGGCGTTAGGGCTCGGCTACTTCGTATTCTCCGGCCGACTCGCCCTGCGGGGCGTCTACTTCGCCGTGGTCACGCTTGCGATGGCAGTTCTCTCAGAGCGTCTCGCCAACGCCGGAGGCGATATCACTGGAGGTCAGAACGGCATCCTCTTCGGCGCACGACTCGGTTTGCCCGGCCTCTTCTACTTCGATAGGGACTATGGTTTCTACGGGCTCACCGCGACGCTTCTCGTGATCGTTTATTTGCTGCTCAGGCGGTACATATTGTCGCCCACGGGCCTCGTTCTACGCGGCATCGGCCAGAATGAAGATCGCGTTGCACTGCTTGGTTACGACGTAGCGGCCGTAAAGCGCCGGGTTCTGGTTATGTCTAGCGCGATCGCGGGATTGGCGGGAGCACTCTTTCACGTTCACGACGGGATCGTCTCGCCGGGCGCGGTTGGAGTAGAGCTTTCGACCCTCGTCCTTCTGTGGGTCGCGCTCGGCGGGCGGGGAACTTTGATCGGGCCCGTCGTGGGGGCGGTTGGTCTCAGCCTGCTGAACGCCCGGCTCTCGGGAACCTTTCTCGATACGTGGCTGCTCGTGGTCGGGGTCGTCCTAGTCGCAGTAATCGTGGCATTCCCCGCGGGCCTCTTTGGATTTCTCCATCAATCCAGGTCGAGAGTGTAGCCACACATGACGAGCGCGCGAATAGGGACGAATGCCTTTCCCCCCCCCGTGCTCGAGGTGCAAAGAGTTACCAAAAGCTTCGCCGGCTTCACCGCGATCAAGGACGTCTCGCTGACTCTGCAGCAGGGTGAGATGCGCGGATTGATCGGTTCCAACGGCGCGGGGAAGAGCACCCTGATGCACCTCATCTACGGCAGGGAGTTGCCAGACGAAGGCGCCATTATCTTCGGAGGACAGGGCGTCTCCGATCTCCCTCCCTTCCAGCGAGCACGTCTCGGAATGGCGCTCAAGTTTCAGGTCACCAGCGTCTTCGACGACCTCACCGTGGAGGAAAACCTAGCTCTGGGCGCCCAGCCCAAGAAACGCGTGCGAAAAGGTAAGAATGAACGGATCGACGAGATCCTCGGCCTCATCGAGTTGGAGCCCAAGCGGTCGTGGCAAGCGAGGGAACTCAGCCACGGCGAGATGCAGTGGCTCGAGATCGGGATGGTGCTGTTGACTGATCCAGCGTTGCTGCTCCTCGATGAACCAACCTCAGGCATGACTCGTGCCGAGAGCCGGCACACCGCGGATCTGCTCCATTCTCTTCGGGAACAGCAGGCGGTTGCGGCGATGATGATCGTCGAACACGATCTCGAGTTCATCCGCCTGGTAAGCGACAGCGTCACCGTCCTGCACAGGGGTTCGGTCCTGGCGGCGGGGACGGTAGCTGAGGTGCAGGACAACGCCGACGTTCAGGACGCTTATCTCGGAAGGCTCGCTTGACCCCGGAGCCGTTGCTCGCCGTGAAATCCATCGACGTATCGTATGGGCGAACCAAGGTCTTGCGGGGCGTCAGCCTCGAACTCGGCGCCAATGAGGTCGTTTGCATTATCGGAAGAAACGGAGCAGGAAAGACAACGTTGTTGCGCGCTCTCATGGGAGTCCTCCCAGTCAGAAAGGGCGAGGTGCGCTTGCTTGGTCGTGATGTCACGGGGTGGAAGGGGCATCGTCGCGCGCACATGGGACTGAGCTGGGTACCCCAAGGCTCGTCGGTGTTTCCGGGATTGAGCGTCGAAGACCATCTCGGAATCGCCTCTCGCGTGAGCGAGAGAGCGGAGACCCACCAGGAAGTCATGACGCTCTTTCCGGTGTTGAGTCAGCGCTTGAGTCAGGAGGCTCAGACACTGTCCGGTGGAGAGAGAAAGATGCTTGCCATCGCACAGGGTCTGGTCTCCCGACCGAAGGTCATGCTGATGGACGAACCCACTGAGGGCGTGGCCCCGGTGATCGTCGCTCAGATCCGTTCGGCTCTCTCGCGGCTGGTTGAAGTCTGCTCAATCGTCCTCGTCGAACAAAACGTCGACACGGCACTCGCGGTTGGCACGCGCGCGTATGTGCTGGAGCGAGGAGCGGTGGTCGAGAAGGGCGATATGCGCGAGCTGCATGACTCGGGCATCATCCGCAAGAGGCTAGGACTGTGAGCGATCTGCTCACGAACGCCTTCAGCGTCTTGAGCCTCGCCTCGGTCTTCATTCTCACCGCGCTCGGGCTGCACTTCACTTTCGGGCTTCTCGGACTCGTCAATCTCGCTCATGGCGAGTTCTTGCTCGTCGGAGCCTACATTGCCTACGCGATACAACAGACGACCGGAAGCACGGTTGCTGGTGTCATGCTGGCTCCCCTCGGCGCAGCCGCTCTTGGCCTCGTGATGGAGCGTTCGTTGCTCAGAATCTTCTACGACCGACCACTCGATTCTTTGCTTGTGACCTTCGGTCTCTCGGTCATCATGCGCCAGGGAGTGCAACTCATCTACTCTGCGGTGCCCCGCCAGGTGCGGGATCCACTGCGAGGGTCGCTCACGCTGCTTGATGTGAACATCCCAAAGTGGAGACTGCTCATCGTTGTCGTCGATGTTCTTCTCATCACAGGCATCTTCGTTCTGTTGTCCCGGACAACCTTCGGCCTTCGCGCGCGTGCGTGTGTGCGCAACCCTGAACTCGCGGAGACAATGGGGATCGACGTCAGCTGGGTCCGAGCGTTCCTCTTCGCCATCGGCTCAGGTTTGGCGGGACTTGCCGGCGGCCTCTTGGCCCCGATCAGCACACTGGATCCACAGTTCGGGCTGTTGCTCCTCGTCAATGCGTTCCTCGTGGTGATCCTCGGCGGCGTCGGCTCCCTGCCGGGACTCGTGATCGGCGGATTGATGCTCGGCGGCTCTTTGGCACTTCTTCAGTTCTTCATTCCGACGGTGCTGGCGCAGATCCTTGTTCTCGTCCTAGCCGTGCTAGGCGTCCGTGTAAGACCCTTTTTGATCGAACGCAGGGGAGAGCGCGCTCATCCCACATCTAGCACCGCAGTGACCTGATGAGACGACGGCCGCTCACGTCGGAGTGATGCAATGCGTGCAGAACTCCTGCCTTTCGTGACGATCAAACGTCCTCGTCACCGGGGACACGGCGCAGGCAAACGGCGCATCTCCAGGGCATTGCCTGCTGGCCGAGGTCGGCGATGCACGTAGAGGCCCCTCCGTCAGCCTAATGGGCCTGAGTGTCCAGGATGACCCGCGACATGTCCAGCATGACCGCAAAGCAACGCGATGGCCCAAAGCTGCACCTGCACCGATACCGGCCCGAACGCTGGAGTGGCGCGCATTCCAAACGATGAAGGCGAAAGTCACCAGCCCGATACGTA
>Ga0136616_10000703_pt1 | contig 16462 bp, 16 predicted proteins | sample AntDrymUQ2992106_2_FD_106648 | JGI IMG/M metagenome (GOLD analysis project Ga0136616, IMG submission 106648) | Polar desert sand microbial communities from Dry Valleys, Antarctica - metaG UQ299 (21.06) | ecosystem: Environmental > Terrestrial > Soil > Desert | place: Antarctica: Dry Valley...
CGGCGCTCTCGAACGAATGCCCGAACGCCCACACGCGCTCGGCGTCCGTGTAGGCGACCGTGCCGATCGCGCCGATCTGGATGTCGCCGGAGGAGTAGGCGACGCCGAGCGACGCGCCGGGAACCATCGGCTGCGGCGCGAAGCGCCCGAGCGGGCCGGCGGGCGCCGCGAGCAGCGGCCGGCCGACGCGGCGGCCGGCGCGCTCCAGCGCGCGGCCGAGCGTGCCGCTGACGCCGGACACCGTCAGCGGGGTCGCGATCGGCCGGGCGCGCGCCATGATCGCGCGGTGGCGGCGCGCGGCCGGCTCGCCGCGCGCCGCGGGCGCGTCGGGCGCGGTGCCGAGCATCGCCTCGATCGGCGTGGCGAGGACGACGTCGCCGCCGTACTCGCCCAGCGACTCCGAGATGGCGCCCGCGTTGCGCGGCGTGCCCTGCGCGTCGGCGCAGTAGATCGGCGAGCCGGAGAAGCCGGGCCCGACGCCCGTGGCGTCGACCGCCGGACCGAAGACACGGACGAGGATCCGCGGCCCCGCGCCGGCGGCGTCGCCGTCGATCACGTCGAGGATCTCGACGTCGAACGACGAGATCTCGGTGCCGCGCACCACCGAGTACGCCGTGCAGCGCATCCCGGCGGCGACCTCCGCGAGCGGCATGATCGGGTCGCCGGCGGCCGCATGGGAGACGGGCACCAACAGTGCCGCGACCGTGGCGGCGAGCAGACGGACGCGCATGGAAGCGCATCAATGTAGGGACTTGCGAGGCCGATCGACCGGGGAATGGGTCGATCTGGCAGGAAGTTCACCCTGCGCTGCCGCAACGTCCGCGGTCAGCCGGTCCACCAGCCCTCGAGCAGCTCCCCGTCGCCGGCGTGACGCGGGCCGAAGGCGAGCATGTCGAGCCCCTCGGCCCCGGCCTCGAACGCGCGCGTCACCGTGGGGGCGACGCGGATCGCGTCGAGGACCTCGATCTCCACGACGTCGTCGTCGAGCTTGGCGCGGCCGGAGCCGGCCAGCACCACGTAGACCTCCGCCGCCGCCTGGTGGCGGTGCGCGAAGGGCGGCCGCGCGTCCGGGTTGATGTGGTGGAAGGTGAAGCCGGTGTGCTCGGCCTCGAGGTCGTCGGTGGCGAAGTGCGTCTGCTGGAACTCGCCGATCCCGAAGTCCGGGGCCGAGTCCTTGACGTCGGTGAGCTTCTTGTGGGTGTAGGGAGCGGGCATCGCGGTCTCCTTCAGGTCGTGGCGGGGTCGGCGGTCGTACGACGGTAGGCCTCCAGGCGCTCGGCCAGCTCCCGCGGGCGGCTCAGGAACGGGCAGTGGCCGCCGTCGATCTCGTCCGGCGTGATGCCGAGGCGGTCGTGCACCATCCGGCGCGTCCCGGCGGCCGGGAACATGCGGTCGTCACGGCAGAGCAGGTACCGGGTCGGCGTGTCCGGCCAGGCGTCCAGCGGCCAGGGTTCGGACATCGCCGTCGCCGCCTGGTCGCGGCCGCGGGCCAGCGTGGCGGCCGCCAGCTCCGGCTCGACGTCGTGGTAGAAGACCGCGACGTCGCTGCCGTCGTGCTCGGGCTCGTCGTCGCGGTCCGCGTCCTCGTAGCCGGCGTTGACCCACCACTCCTCGCACGACTCGCCGGGCGCCGGGACCATGCCCGCCACCAGCACGAGCAGGTCCGCCGGCACGCGAGCGCACACGAGCGGCGCGGTGAAGCCGCCGAGCGAGTGGCCGACCACGACGAGCCCGCTGCCGGCGGCGAGCCCTTCGCGGTCGCCGGCGACGAGCTCGGCCCGGTCGCCGATGGCGTCGACGACCGTGGCGGCGTAGTCCCACAGCCCGGCCGACTCGTCCTCGCTGGGCAGGTCGACCGCGACCACGTCATGGCCGCGCTCGCGCAGCTCGCCGGCCACCAGGTCCCAGCTCGCGGCGACGTCGCCGCCGCCATGGATCAACGCGTATGTCGCCATCGTCGCTCACCTTCTGCGTAGGGGTTGGTAGTCGGAAAAACCTACCAGATAGTCGCAGAGACCGACGGCTCGGCTAGACTCGCGGCATGCGCAGCTACCGCGACCGCTGCGGCGTGGCCCGGGCGCTCGACGTCGTCGGCGAGCGCTGGGCGCTGCTCGTCGTCCGCGAGCTGGTGCTCGGGCCCAAGCGCTTCACCGACCTGCGCGCCGGCCTGCCCCACCTGACCGCCGACGTGCTCTCCCAGCGCCTGCGCGAGCTGGAGGCGGCCGGGGTGGTGCAGCGCCGCCGGCTGCCTCCGCCGGCCGCCGCACACGTCTACGAGCTGACGCCGCGCGGCGCGGAGCTCGAGCCGGTCGTCCTCGCCCTCGGCCGGTGGGGCGCCAACACCCCTGTGCCCCCGACCGACGTCGGGATGAGCCTCGACTCCCACATCCTGTCGCTGCGGACCCTGTTCGACCCGGCCCTGGCCGGCGACTTCGAGGCGTCCGTCGACCTCCGCCTCGGCGACCACCGGTTCCGCGCCGACGTCACCGCCGGCCGCCTCGCGGTCGTCCGCGGCGAATCGCCCACCCCGGACGCCACCATCGTGACCGACCCCGCCACCCTGCTCGCCCTCATCCGCGGCCGCCGCACCGTCACCGCGGCGCTCGAGGCCGGCGACGCCCGGATCGAGGGCTACCACGCCACCGCCACCCGCTTCCTCGGCCTCTTCCCGCTGCCCGAGCCGGCGGTTTGACCGTCGTGCAACGACGGCGGTGCCTTGCAAGCCTGCCTCGCGCTCGTAGCGCCGCACCCACTTGCGGATCGCGTTGTCGGACACGCCGTACCTCCGCCCGACCGCCGAGTAGCCCGCCTCCGCGATCTCCCGAAGCAACCGCTCGTACGGTGGCCGCTCCACGCGCCGGGCGGCCGGGCGGATCATGCCGGTCCGATCCCAGCGCTGGCCGCATGCTCGGCTGCAATAGCGCTGCGTCGAATACCTCGGGGTGAACGCTGCCCCGCAGAGCTCGCACGGGCGCTGCGATCTCACAATGCGGTTCCGTCGTCCGCAATGCGTGTCGAGTGTCGCTGCGCAGTTGGGGCAGACGATGCGCAGGTTCTGCAACCGATTGTCGTCGCGCACGCCGTTGACGTGGTCGAGGATCAGCCCCATGGTGCGGCCTCTCCAAAGGTCGTCTTGACCGCAGAGCTCGCAGACCGGCGACTTGCGACCTTCTGCGTAGAGGCGCTCCTTGAGGAGGTTGCGGGAGAACGAGGAGTGCTCGACGAGGATCGTTTCGAGCGGTGTGCGCCCTGGACGACGATGCGATGGCGTTTCGAGCCTGGCTCTCGGAATAGCGCGGTGGCACGAACGCATGTTCGCAGCGACGCCGGACGGATCGCCGCCCGAACCCGGATCTCGGGAGGGGAACTGGGGAGCCAGGGATCGAACCCGGACCTGAACAGCCAAAGTGTCCTGTGCTGGCCTGTTACACCACTCCCCACGGCGAGTGAGCCAGCCTGATACTACGATGCCCCGGTGCCAGCTCCCACGGTCGTCATCCTCGCGGCGGGTGAGGGGACGCGGATGCGCTCCTCGCTGCCGAAGCTCCTGCATCCGCTCTGCGGCCGGCCGCTGATCGCCTGGACGTTGGCGACGGCCAAAGAGGTGGCGGCCGCCGGCGGGGTCGTCGTGGTGGACGGCCCGAAGCGCAAGCTCGCCGGGTATCTGCCCGAAGACGTGATCGTCGCGATCCAGCAGGAACCCCGCGGCACGGGGGACGCCGTTGCGGCGGCGATGCCGTACGTCGATCCCGACGGGACGGTCGCGGTCGTCAACGGCGACGTCCCGCTGCTTACCGCCGAGGCCCTGGCGAAGCTGATCGAGGCGCACAAGACCGCCGGCGCGGCAGCGACTATGGGGACCATGGAGCCCGAGGATCCGGCCGGCTACGGTCGCGTGATCCGCGGGGCGGACGGGAGCGTCGAGCGTGTCGCGGAGACCAAGGTCGTCGGTGACGCGAGCGATGAGGAACAAGCCATCCGCGAGGTCAACACAGGCGTGTACGCCTTCGACGCCCGCGCCCTCGCGTCGGCGCTGAGCAGTTTGGGCGATGACAACGCGCAGGGCGAGATCTATCTCCCGGACGTCGTCCCCGCCATCCGAGCGGCTGGCGGGACGGTGAACGGCCATCCGATCGTCGATCCTGTACTCACGCACGGCGTCGACGACCGGGTCGACCTCGCGTTCGCGCGCCGCCACGCCCAGCGGCGCATCCACGAGGCGCACATGCGGGCGGGCGTGACGATCGTCGACCCCGCCTCGACGACGATCGACGCGCAGGTCACGATCGGCGCCGACACCGTCGTCGAGCCGGCGTGCTTCCTGCGCGGCGCCACGACCGTCGGCGAGCGCTGCACGATCGGCGCGCTCACCACTGCGATCGACTGCGAGATCGGCGACGAGGCGACGATCCTGCGCTCGCACCTGGACCGTGCGCGCGTCGGCGACCGCGCGCTCGTCGGCCCGTTCGCCTACCTGCGCCCCGACGCCGTCCTGCTCGAGGGCGCCAAGGTGGGCACGTTCGTGGAGATCAAGAACTCCACCATCGGCGCGGGCACGAAGGTCCCGCACCTCTCCTACATCGGCGACGCGGACGTCGGCGCGGGCACCAACATCGGCGCCGGCAACATCACCGCCAACTACGACGGCCGGACCAAGCACCGCACCACGATCGGCGCGCGCGTGCGCACCAGCGTCGACACCGCGTTCGTGGCGCCCGTGACGGTCGGCGACGACGCCTACACGGGCGCCGGCTCGGTCATCACCGAGGACGTCCCACCCGGCGCGCTGGGCATCGCGCGCGGGCGCCAGCGCAACGTCGAGGGCTACGCGGAGCGTGCCGCGCGGAGGGAGCGGTGACGGCCCCGACTCTGTCGGCGGCACGTCGTACACTCGGCGACAAGGTGAGCGCGCTGCACCCCCGCCCCGCCCCGAGCACGTCGCTCGAGCTGGAGTACAACAAGCGGCTGATGGTCGTCTCGGGGCGTGCGAACCCGGAGCTGGCGCACCGGATCGCCAGCAAGCTGGGCGTGGAACTGGGCGCCGTGACGCTCAAGACCTTCTCCAACGGCGAGGTCTACTGCCGCTTCGACGAGTCGATGCGCGGCGGCGACGTCTTCATCGTCCAGCCCACCTGCGGCAACCCGGCCACGGGGCTGAACGCCAACGATGCGCTGATGGAGCTGCTGCTGATGATCGACGCGGCCCAGGGCGCCTCCGCCCACCGCGTCATCGCCGTCACCCCATGGTACGGCTACTCGCGCCAGGACAAGAAGTCGATGGGCCGCGAGCCGATCTCCGCCCGCCTCGTGGCCCGCGCGCTCGAGGTCGCGGGCGCCGACCGTGTGCTCGCCATGGACCTGCACGCCGGCCAGATCCAGGGCTTCTTCCAGAAGCCCGTCGATCACATGACGGCGATGTTCATGCTCACCCAGTACTTCAACGACATGCAGCTGGAGGACGTCGTCGTCGTCTCGCCGGACGTCGGGCGCGTGAAGCTGGCCAAGAAGTTCGCCGAGAAGGTCGGCGCCGAGCTGGCGATCCTCAACAAGGAGCGCCCCGCCCAGCAGGTCGCGGAGATCGCGTACGTGATCGGCGACGTCAAGGACCGCACGGCCGTGATCGTGGACGACATGATCGACACCGCCGGCACCCTGCGCGCCGCCGCCGAGACCGTCATCGACGAGGGCGCGCGCCGCGTGTTCGCCGCCGCCACCCACCCGGTGCTCTCCGGCAACGCGTTCGAGAACCTCGCCGCGGCGCCGTTCGAGCAGATCGTCGTCACCGACACGATCCCGCTGCGCGCGGGCGCGCCGGACAACATCAAGGTCCTCTCCGTCGCCGACCTGCTCACCGACACCGTCCGCCGCATCTTCACCGACGACTCGGTCTCCGAGGTCTTCGGCGGCGAGAACCAGCTGTTCTAGCCCGCTTGGCTGTGTGGGCGGGCTGGCGGGTGTGCGCGACAGTCCGCGCGACAGTCTCACCCGATCGCCGCCTCCAGGTAGGCGTCCATCAGGCCCGCCGCCTCGGCCTCGTTGCGGGGCATCAGGTGGCCGTAGCGGTCGAGCGTGATGCTCACGCCCGAGTGGCCCATGTACGTGCTGAGCGCCTTCGCGTTGACTCCGGCGGCAATGGCGAGGCTGGCGAACGTGTGGCGGCAGTCGTGCAGCGTCAGTCGCTTCAGGCCGGCCTCCTTCCACGCCTCGTCGGCGCGCTCCTGGAGGCGATCCGTGGGAACGGCCGGTCGCCGTCGATGCCGAAGCACAGCTCGACGCCGGGCTCCTGCCGTAGCTGCTCAGCGGCAAGGTGCTCGCGCAGCACCGCCGCGATCGGCACCTTTGCGGCGGTTGCGGCTCTTCGTGTCGCCGGGGCCATGCTCCGGATCCCACGACCGCGCCACGTGGATCGTGCCCGCCCAGAAGACCGAGATCGTGCTCGCGTCGTTGCGCGGGCCGAAGTCGATGGCCGAGCTGTGCCGTGAGCACGACATCGCCGACAGCCTGCTTCGCAAGTGGCGCGAGCAGTTCTTGGCGGCCGGCGCGGAGCGCCTGCAGGGTCGACAGGAGCGCACCGAGGCCGACGAGCTGCGCCGCCAGATCGGCCGGCTCGAGCGGGCGTTGGGCCGCAAGACGTTGGAGGTGGAGGTCGCGGGGGAACTCTTGCGGGGCTGGGAGTGAGCATGCGCGTCGCCCGGTCCCGCGAGCTCGTCGCGCAAGGCCGCCCGGTCTCCGTCGTCGCGCGCGTCGCGGGCATCAGCCGCCAGGCGATCTACCGGCGTCCCAAGCGCCCGCCGGCTGGTCAGCGCCGGCCGCTGGCCCCGGTCGACCGAGTCGTGCTCGACGTCGCGCGCGGCAACCCGACCGACGACACCCGGATGGTCGCCGCCCTCGCGTCGCGGGATATCGGCGCGGCGGTCAACCGCCAGCGGGTGCAGCGACTGATGCGCGAGCACGCCCTGCTGCAACGCCGCCGCTCGGAGGGCCGCCGGCGCCGGCCGGGGTTCTTCCGCGTCGAGCACCCCGACCAGCTATGGCACCTGGACATGACGTCGATCTGGGTCGCCGAGCACGGCTGGTGTTACCTGAACGCCGCGATCGACTGCTGCACGCGCGAGATCGTCGGCTGGGCGCTGGACATCCGTTGTCACGCCCACGAGGCCGGCGCGGTCATCGACGCCGCCGTTGCCGAGCGCGGCATCCGGGCCGGCGAGCTGACGCTAGGCACCGACAACGGCACCGCGTTCACCAGCCGCGCGTTTCGTGCTCGCCTGGCCGAGCACGAGATCCGCCATCGCCGCGGCGGCTACCGCGACCCCGAGAGCCAGGCGTTCATCGAGCCCTGGTTCTCCAAGCTCAAGCAGCGCATCTGGCGCGAAGAGTTCGAGACGCTCGACGAGGCCCGCCACGCGATCGGCGCCTACATCGAGCGCTACCACCACCGGCCGCACTCACGGCTGGCCTACCGCACGCCACGCGAGGTGGCGCAGACCTGGAAGGATCACGACGACCAGTCAATCCCAGCGGCCTGACTGACACTCCTGCCGTCGTCAGTCCGTTCTTGCTGGCGGCAGGATCCGGAAGGTCCTCGGGGAGTTTTGCCGGCAGGTCCGAGTGCATTTCATAGTCGTCCCCACCCGTCGCCTTGAACGTAGCGGCACGCATCGCGTGGTAGGCGGCGTAGTACGCCCTGCTTGTGCATCCCGGTAGCGGCCGTCGGCGAAAGCGGCCCTCGCACCGGACAGGAACCGGCTCGCGAGCTGCAACCGGTCGAGGACTGCTTGATGTCGCGCTCCATCAAGGTCAACGTCGAGCTGCTCGCGTAGATAAGCGCCGAGGTTCCATTGCTCGTGCTGCTCGCGCGTGCCCTTGGAGATCCGGAGGAGGGCCTGCTGGCGTCGCTGTAGGGATCGTGGCATGCGGTTTCGCTCAGACGTGCCGGGTCCGGGACACTACCCACCGGGCTGACTGGCGCTGCCTCGAGTGATCTCGGCGCACGCCGAGAGGTACGAGACGGGTCATCCCCTGCGGCGCGGCCGCGCCCCTGCGTCGCGAGCCGAATCCCACAAACGCGCCGAGCTTTCCGGCGGCCAGCAGCAGCGCGTGGCGGTCGCCCGCGCCGGCGATGAGCTCGGCGATGACGGCGGGAACGCCGCCCCCACGGTGATAGTCCTCGCCGAGATATTCGCCGGCGGGCTGCAGGTTGACCAGGAGCGGCAGGTCGTAGCCATGCTTCTCCCAGTCCGCGACCTCCAGCTCGACGCCGAGGTGGCGTGCGATCGCGTTCAGATCAGATGGATGGGAGCGTTCGTCGAGCCACCGATCGCCGTGTTGACAGCGATGGCGTTCTCGAACGCTCGCCGCGTCATGACCCTGGACGGCGTCAGGTCCTCGTGCACCATGCCGACGATGCGGCGACCGGTTTCACATGCGATCTGGCCACGCTCGCGGTAGGGCGCGGGGATCGCGGCATTGCCCGGAAGCGTCATGCCCAGGGCTTCGGCCAGCGAGTTCATGGTGATCGCGGTGCCCATCGTGTTGCAGAAGCCGGCCGAGGGCGATGACGTGGCGATCAGCTCGAGGAAGCCTTCATAGTCGATCTCCCCCGTCGCGAGCTTGTCGCGCGCGATCCACACGATGGTCCCGGAACCCGTGCGCTGACGCTCATGCCAGCCGTTGAGCATCGGGCCGGAAGAGAGCGCGATGGCCGGGATGTCGACGGTGGCCGCCATGAGGCAGGCGGGCGTGGTCTTGTCGCAGCCGATGGTGAGCACTACTCCGTCGATCGTTTAGCCGTACAGCACCTCGACGAGTGAGATATAGGCGAGGTTCCGGTCGAGCGAAGCCGTGGGGCGCTTTCCGCTCTCTTGAATCGGATGGACGGGAAACTCGATCGGGATGCCGCCCGCCACATAGATGCTATCCCGGGCCCGCTCGGCGAGATCGACGTGGGAGCGATTGCACGGGGAGAGGCCGGAGCCGTCTGGGCGATGCCGATGATCGGCTTGCCGCCCTGCAGTTCGTCGCGGGTGAGGCCGAAGTTGAGTTAGCGCTCCAGATACTGCGCCGTCATGTATGCGTTGGCCGGGTTGTCGAACCAAGCCCGGGAACGAAGCTCCGGCATCACACGACCGTGGGGTGGCCGGCGAGCGTGTCCGCGAAGAAGTTGCGCACGGGCTCGAGCAGGTCGTAGCCGTCGTGCGCCACCCCCGGCACGACGTCGTGCCGTACGGGGATACCCGCCTGCTCGTAGTTCTCGCGCAGTGCCGCCAGACGCTCCAGGCGCGTCCGGCCCGCCGCGTCGGCGCCGTCCACCCAGCGCGGGCTGTCGTGGTCGTTGATCTCCCACGTGTCGGTGTCCTCGCCGCCGATGACCATCTGCACGGCGACCTTGCGCATCTCGTCGAGCCGGAGGGGGACGCCGAAGCGTTCCTCGAGGTCGGCAGTACCGAGCCACCAGGGCCTCTCGGGATCGATCAGCGTGATCATGCCCGGCGCGCCGATCGAGACCCCCAGCAACCGGACGGGGTGCAGGTAGAAGAAGCGGTGGGCGAAGTGGCCGCCGCCCGAGAAGCCGTGCAAGAGGAAGCGCTCGGGCTCGGTTCGGTACTTCTCGCTCACCTCGTCGACCATGTCGAGCAGGACGTGGTCGAAGCGAATGCCCCGGTACTCAATGCGCTTGTAGTTGTCGAGGTCGCCGGGCTCCTCGACGCCGCCCGGGAACAGAGGTGCGAGCACGATGCAACCGTGCCGCTCGGCGAAGGCCGCGAACTCGTCGCGATAGGTCTGGGCGGTGCGGGTGGTGCCGTGCACGACGACGACGAGCGGATATCGCGTCTCCGCGTCCTCGTCGTAATCGATCGGAACGTACAGGCAGTACGAGAAGCGCTGGTCCGAACGCGACGCGAACAGCGCGGTGGGGCCGAATTCGTAGAACGACAGCGCCTTCCCGTGGCCCTTGCTCGGGCGCGGGACCTTGGGCGGGTGCTCGCGGTAGATCGCGCCCCCGGGGTCGACGACGATCCCCTCCGCGAACAGGAACACCCCGTTCTCCACAGCGCGCTTCTGCAGCCGGCGCTCGTCGTACTCTCCCGCGTGGAAGATCATGCTCGCGCCCGCCAGCGTGAGGCGGCGGTAGAGGTCGGAGAACTGGAGGTCGTGGCCGCTCGTCATCCCCACGGTGCCGATCGGCGTCTCCGCCAGGCCCAGCTCTGCGCCGGGCTCGATCGTGGCGGACTCGGCGTCGCGGATGTGCATCCTCCGGTAGCGGGCGATCTCCCGGCCCGCCGAATCCAGCAGCGCTGAGGTGTCGTAGGCGCGCGCCGAGCCCTCGATCGGCTCGACGATGCTGGCCATCTTCACAGCCGCGCCTCCTCACGGTCGCCGTCGGAGAACGAGAAGCAGCGGTACTCGGTCTGCGATGGCGGACCGGAGGAGACCCAGATGCGCCCGTCGCCCGGCTCAGCGATGACGGACCCGAACGTGACCGTGTCGACGCCGTCCCGGTCGCCGGGGTGGATGCACAGCGCGTGCGGCAGCGTCTCGCGATCACGGAAGACCTGCGCCATCGAACGCGCGTCGAGCGAGCCGCGCCGCGCGGCGAGCAGCTGCCGGATCCGGTCCAGACGGGTGCGGGAGTTCTCGATCCGCCCGGGGTCGGCCCGCTCCTCGCCGGCGAGCTCCTCCGAGACGTAGTGGTTCGAGTGCACCAGCAGACCGTCCTCGGGCTCCAGCACGCATGACTGCGTGGGCGTCGTCTCGAGGTCTGCCGCGCGATCGCTTGCATCGACCATCAGCAGGTTCCGGGACGAGGCGCGTGGCACCTCGCCGAGCGCTTGGAGTGCCCCGGCAATCGCGTCGTGGGCCAGCACCAGCCGGGTCAGCAGGTAGCGGGGGAACCCCACGCGCCAGCCGTCGCAGCGGAGGAAGTTGCCGAACACGCCGAGCTCTCGGTCGTTGATGCCGATGTACGAGACCTGGCCGGCGGGCGTGAGCATGAGCACATCCGGCTGGTCGCGGGTCGCGATGTGCACGACGACCCCGAGCTCTCGGTAGAGCGCGGGCAGGTCCGCGTTCTGGCCCGCGAGCGGCCGCCCGTCGGTGGTCATCTCCGAGAGCGCCGCGAAGGTCGTGCACTCGTCGTCACCCTCCGTCCGGTTGAGCTCGGCGCGCAGCTGCAGCACGTACGCCTGGCCGAGCGAGAGGCCGGCGCCCTCGGCGAGGCCGCGAATCTCGTCGTCCAGGAACCCGGCGTGGCGCTGCACGTGCGGCCGGTACTCCAGCGCGCGCTCGATCGCGTCGGGGCCTAGTCGCTCGACGACGAGGGCGTAGTGGCGCGCGATGAGCTCCCGGCACTCCTCGCCGTACTGGCGTCCCACCTCCAGGTGGCTTCCCTGAAAGCGGTGGTACGGATACGCGAGGATCATGGCTGTTGCCTGACGGACGTGGGCGGTCGACACGCTCCGCGAGAACCGGCCGAATGGGGTCCCCGGGCGCCCGAAGGCGCCCGGGGAGGAGGAGGTACTGGTGCTTCTCGCGAAGCTTCAGGATCCTATCAAAGGACTCAGTTTGATGCCAATACCGGTAACGGCCCCCCGCCGTCCGCCCGGCGGAACCGGTTGCGACCCTTCCGGATCTGCCCGGGGGTGACGTTCAGCCTGGGCGCGCGTGCTCGCCTACGAGCTGCCCGAGCGGGTCGTCCTCAGCTGCGACATCGGCCCGACGTGGCAGGTCGAGAGCGACCCCGAGAAGAGCAGCGAGGCCGAGGTGCGCTTCATCGCCGAGACTCCCGAGCGGACGCGCGTCGAGCTCGAGCACCGCGGCCTCGACCGCCACGGCGACAAATGGGAGGGGCTGCGCGACGGCGTCGCCTCCACGGACGGCTGGCCGCTCTACCTCCAGTGGTACGGCGAGATGCTGGACTGAAATCCGCCGGCCTACCGCTGGCCGGAGAGCGCGCCGGCGCCGGTCTAGACGTCCGCGTAGGGCGCCTCGCACGGCGGGCCGGGGGCGATCGTCAGGCGCAGATCGGTCAGGTCGATCACCACCGAGGCGAGCGTCTGCTGGCGGTCCGCGTAGTCGGGATGATCCGCGTCGTGGCAGCACACCGACAGGGGGCGGTTGAAGTGCGAGCGCAGCACGCCCTGCAGGTCCTCCGCGGTCAGCGGGCCCGTCCCGCCGGCGAGCGGCTCGCGTGCATCGCTCCAGCGCACGAACGTGTCGGGCCATTCCGCCGCCAGGCGATCCCGCGCGGCGGCCGTCCCGAGGAAGTGGTTGGTGTGCACGAGCCATCCGGCCGGCTCCGGCCAGACGAGATGGCTTCCGGCCGGCGACAGCTCCACCGCCACCACCGCACCGCCGGACTCGTCCGCGTAGCCGACGTCGATCGAAGAGGACGCCGCCACGCGGGCGGTCAGCAACAGCCGCAGCGCGTCGGTCAGCGTGTCGCAGCGCTGAAGCAGCAGCCGCAGCAGGATGTGCACCGGCACGCCGTGGAGCCGCCGTCGTCGACTGAGCCGAGGAGGTTCAGGCAGCACCCGAGGCGCCGGCTGTTGAGGCCGATCTTGGCGAGGATCCCGGCCTCGGTCAGGGTCGTGAACCAGCCGCCCGAGGGCTCGGACACGGTCCACAGCACGAGCGAGCGCGCGAGGTCGGGATGCCAGTCCCAGTTCTGCGCCATCAGCACCCGGCCGCCGGCAGTGGACCGCGGCAGCCCGCCCACGAAGGTGCACTCGGGCCGGCGGGCGCCGGCCAGCAGCTCCGTGCGGGCGTTGATCGCCATGAGCTCCAGCTCGTCCTGCCCGGCGCCGTCGGCGAGCGCGGCGATCTCCTCGACGAGGTCCGGCCACCGACCGAGCGTCTCCCGCACCTGGGCCCCGGCGGATCGCACGTCGTCCGCGCCGAGATCGCACGCGGCCCGGAAGAGCCGGCGGTAGGCGCCCACCGTGTTCTCCACGCGCTCGGCGTGCGCGCGGCCGAAGGCGAAGCCACGGTCGGCGGCGCTGCGCTCGTGCGAGCGATGGACGGGAAGGCTCATCGGCGCGCGGCCCCGCTGCGCACCAGCTCCGCGACCTCGCCGTGGGTGGCGCACCACAATCGCTCTGACGCGGCGATCGCCTCGACGAGCCGTCGCAGCAGCTCGAAGCGATGGGGCCGGCCGATCACCTCCGGATGCATCGTGTAGGTCACGTGCCGGCGCTCGGCGATCGCGAACTCCAGCTCGGCGTTCCAGATCCGCCACACCGCCTCGGGGTCGCCGAGCCGGCCGCCGCTGTCGATGTTTCACGCGAAGTGCGGCCAGTCGTCCAGGCTCCAGTGGACGGGCAGCTCCAGCAGCGTGACCCCTCCGTGCTCCTCGAGGTAGGGGCGGTCATCGCCCATGCAGCTGCTGTCGTACGCGAACCCGTGCTCGGCCAGCAGCGCGAAGGTGAACGGGGTGATCTCCCACGACGCCGAGCGGTAGCCCGAGGGCCTCGCGTCCACGCAGGTCGCGAGCGCCGCGAGCCCGCGTTCGATCTCCTCGCGCTGTGCCCGGTGGTCGATGCGGTCGCTGCGCAGGTGCAGATGCCCGTGATGGCCGATCTCGTGACCCGCCGCTGCGATCTCCCGGACCGCGTCGGGATGACGCTCCGCGGTGTCGCCGGGCACGTAGAACGTGCCTTTGAGCCCGTGCTCGGCGAGCAGGGCGAGGATCCGCGGCAGGCCGCGGGTGATGCCGAACCGCGCCTCGGAGAGGGTCGTGAGCCGGTCGGCGTACTCGGGCGACTCCCCGAGCCAGCCGCACTCCGCGTCGACGTCGAAGGTCAGCGACACCGCGGCGTCGGCGCCCTCGGGCCAGCTCGGCAGTGCGATCGAGCGGCTCACGTCCGCTCACCGGCGAGGGTCGCACCGGCTTCCTCCTTGGACTTCTGGAGACCGATCTGCATGGATCCGATCTCCTCCATCACGATGAAGAGGGACGCGCCGAGCGCATGGGCGAACTGCTGCTCGGCCCGCGTCCACGCGGGCATGATCCAGGGCTTGCCGGCGGCGACCGACGCCTGCGCGATCCGCTCGATGTCGTCGCGGTCGGCGTCGGTGAACTCGTATGCGCCGCGACCGCGGCTCAGCGCGAGGTCGGTCGGCCCGGCGAACACGCCGTCGACCGTCGGCAGCGACGCGATCGCCTCGACGTCGGCCAACGCCTCCTTGCTCTCGATCATGGGAAAGCAGAGGACCTCGCGATTCTCGGCGTCGTAGTGCTCCCGCGGCGCGTTCGCATATCCCGAGGTGCGAGTCCCCGCGAAGCTTCGCCGGCCGAGCGGGGGGTACTTCGCCGCGGCGGTCACCTCGCGGGCGTGGTCGACGGTGCCGATGTGGGGGATGATGATGCGGTTGCAACCCATGTCCAGGGCCTGCTGGACGGCGGTGTCGTGGGGGCCGAGCACCTTCGCGTAGATCTCCAGCGCCAAGGACCTCATGTGCGCGACGAGCCGGTCGGTCCGATCGGGGTCGAAGAGGCCGTGCTCGAGATCGAGCACGAAGTGCCTGAACCCGAGTCCGGTGGCCAGCTCGACGAAAATGTGATTCGGGGTGCTCAGCCAGACCGCCAGCTGGACCTCCTCATCGGAGCTCATCTCAGAGCCGCTCCTCTGTCGCAGTAGTGAGACGTGAGCCGATGCCCGACGTCTCCGGGACCGGGGTGCGAGGGCCCCGGCCGGCGAACCAGTCCACGATGTTCCCGACCACCAGCCGGGCCATCGCCTCGCGAGTCGCGAACGACCCGGTGCCGACGTGTGGCAGCAGGACGACGTTCTCCATCCTCATGAGCTGCTCGGGCACGTCGGGCTCGTCCTCGAAGACGTCCAGTCCCGCGGCACGGATCGTTCCGCCCTGCAGCGCCGCGATGAGCGCCGGCTCGTTGATGGTCGCGCCACGGCCGATGTTCACCAGGACGCCATCGGGGCCGAGCGCACGCATGACCTCGGCGTTCACGGCATGGCGGGTGCCGCTGCCGCCGGGCACGGCGCAGATCAGCGTGTCGGCCCGTTCCGTCAGCGGCACGAGCCCGGGGACGTACTCGTACGGCACGTCCGGCTGTCTCGTGCGGCCGAAGTGGCAGAGCTCGACCCCGAAGGCCTCCAGCCGGCGCGCCACCGCCTTTCCGATGCGTCCAAGGCCGAATATCCCGACGGTCCTGCCCCGGAGGGTCGACGTCAGGCGGTAGGGACCGGTGGGCCACTTCCCGGCCCGCACGTAGCGATCGGCCTGCGGCAGCTCCCTGATCGTCGCGAGCAGAAGCCCCACGCAGAGATCGGCGACCTCGTCGTCCAACACGCCCGGGGTGTTGGTGACGACGATGCCCCGCCGTCCCGCAGCCGCGGCGTCGATCGCGTCGTAGCCGACCCCGTAGCTCGCGACGATCTCGAGCGCCGGGAACCTGCCCAGCAGCGCGTCGTCCACCGAGCCGCCGTCGACGACCAGGCCGCGGACGGCGGGCGCCACCGTCGCCAGCAAGCGTTCCGCGTCCGGCGCCTGCCAGAGGTGATGCAGGCGGAACGCACGGTCGAGCTCCTCGACGACGATCGAGTCGGTGGGGTCGAGGACGAGAAGGTCGACCGCGGCGGACATCGCTTCAGGCCGGAACGTCATGTTGGGCAAGCCCGCCTCCCAGCCCGGCCGGCGTCCCGTCGGCGCGCCAGCACGCCGCACCCTCGATCCGTCCCGGTGAGCACAGGGCGACCGCGTTCATGCCCCCTGCGATCACCGGCACGCCCAGCACCTCGTGGCCCCGGTCGGCCAGCTTCGCGCGCACGCCGGCCGGGAACGCGGGCTCGAGCTCCACCTGGTGGCCCTGTGTCCACAGGCGCGGGGCCTCGACCGCCTCCTGCAGGGACATGCCATGGTCGATCAGGTTCACGATGGACTGCATGGCGGACCCGAAGATCCTCAGCCCGCCCGGCAGACCGAGCGCGTAGCGGGGCCGCCCTTCCTTGACGATCATCATCGGCGACTGGGAGCTCGTCAGGCGCTTGCCGGGCGCGATCGACTGCGCACGTCCGGGTCGCGGATCGAAGTCGCTCATGTAGTTGTTGGCGATCAACCCGAGCTCCGGCACCAGGACGCCGGCGCCGAACAGGCCAGGCCCGATCGTATGAGTGGCCGACACGATCCAGCCGCCGGCGTCGGCGACGGTCACGTGGGTCGTGTTCGCCCCCTCGGCCGGGCCGAAGCCGGCGGTCCAGCGTCGCGCCCGGCCCGTGTCGAGCTCCAGCCGGCGTTCGGTGGCGTACTCCTTCGAGACCAGCCGCTTCACCGGAACGTCGACGAAGGCGGGGTCCGCCATCACGGCGGTGCGATCCGCGAACGCGAGCTTGAGCACTTCCGCGATCAGGTGCAGGCTCTCGGGTGTTCCGAAGCCGAGCCGGGCGACGTCGAACTCCTCCAGGACGTTCAGCATCTGCACGATGTGCACGCCGGACGAGAC
>Ga0136616_10000704_pt1 | contig 16452 bp, 16 predicted proteins | sample AntDrymUQ2992106_2_FD_106648 | JGI IMG/M metagenome (GOLD analysis project Ga0136616, IMG submission 106648) | Polar desert sand microbial communities from Dry Valleys, Antarctica - metaG UQ299 (21.06) | ecosystem: Environmental > Terrestrial > Soil > Desert | place: Antarctica: Dry Valley...
CCCATTGCTACTACAATCCTTCGTAGTCGGCCGCACGGGCCGGCCGAATCCCAGGAGGAGCTAGTGGAAGGCATTCTATTAACGCTCGCGGTGCTCGCCTGTCCGGTCGCTATGGGCGTGATGATGCTGTTCATGGGCAAGGGCTCGCGTGCGCGGAACGCCAAGCCTGAGGGTGGAGAGCAACCGTCGGTTGACGATCTGCGCACGGAGCAGCGCCGGATCGCCGCCGAGATCGACCGCCTCGAGCAGCGCGACCACGAGCCGGCGGGGGACAGCCAGCTCGCGAGCCGCTAGCGAGACCACCATAATGGGCTTCGACATGGGCCTCGGGATGCTCATGATGCTGGTCGGCTTCCTCGTCTTCCTCGCTGCGATCGGCGCGGCCGTCTACCTCGGCACCCGGGCGGCGAGCCGCCCCGATGGTGGGGAGCTAGAGCAGGGAGACTCGCCCCGCGCGCTGCTCGACCGCCGGCTTGCCTCGGGCGAGATCAGCACCGAGGAGTACTACGAGCGCGAGTCCGCGCTGCGCGACGCGCAGCCCGTCACAGGGCGCCGCTGAGCAAGACGGATGCCACGCGCGAAGAAGGAGCCGCCGCCGCCCCCGCTCCACGAGTTGGAGGAGGAGGTCATGGAGGAGATGTGGGACCGCGAAAGCGCCACGGTGCGGGAGGTGCTCGAGGCACTCAACCGCCGCGGCCCGAAGCAGCGTGCTTACACCACGATCATGACGATCATGGTGCGGCTCGATCGAAAGGGCCTTCTAACACGCGAGCGGAAGGGCAAGACCGACGTCTACTCGACCGTCATGAGCCGCGACGCCTACCGGGACGCGCGCGCCGAGGCGGACGTGAAGGCGGTCGTCGACGAGTACGGCGAGCTCGCTCTCGTCCACTTCTCCGAGCGGATCGCGGAGCTCGATCCGAAGCGCGTTCGGGCGCTGCGGCGGCTCGCGAAGTCGTGACGAGCGCCCGCCGCCTCTACCGCCTGGGCGCCGGAATCGCTGCCCTTGGTGTCGTGGCCCCGGTGCTCGCCATCGCGGTGGCGCTGTGGGCGCTCGAGTTTCGGATGCCCTCGCCCGGAGCACTGGCGGCGGCCTGCCGGGACTTCCTGCTCCCGGGGGTCGGAGCCGGCGGCGCGCTGGTGCTGGCGCCCGCCGGCCTCGGCGCGGTGGCGCTTTTCCTTGGCGCCCGCTCGCTCTCTCGCCAGCTTCGCGCGCACCGCCGCTTCATGGCGGCGCTGGTGCCGGCCGGCTCGCGGGAGATGGGAAGATCATCGATCACGGTATTCGAGGGGCGAGCTCCGGGGGCTTTCTGCGCCGGCTTCCTGCGGCCCCGCATCTTCCTGTCGCGCGGCGCGGTCGAGCGCCTACCGGTCGCGGAGCTCGCGGCGGTCGTAGCCCACGAGCGCCACCACCTCGAGCGCCGCGACCCGCTGCGGATTATGGCGGCGCGCGTGCTGCGGGATGCCCTGTTCTTCCTGCCCGTCCTGGGGCGGCTCGAGCGCCGCTATGCCGCCCTGGCTGAGATCGCCGCCGACGAGGCGGCCGCCCGGCAGCGCAGCCCCCAGACGCTCGCCTCGGCGCTGCTCGCGTTCGGCGACTCGCGCGCGCTGGCGGGTGGGGTCGGCATCGCGCCCGAGCGGGTCGACCATCTGCTCGGGCGCCCGCCCGGCTGGAGGCTCCCGCTGTCGCCGCTGCTCGGGTCGCTTGTGCTGCTCGGGGGCTTGGTGGCGGGGACCGCTGCGGCGGGCGCACTCGTCGCGGACTCGAGCCTGAATGCCGCGATGCTGCTCGCGCAGAACTGCTGCTCGCGATGATCGCACTGGTCGTGGCCGGCACGCTCGCGGCGCTGGTGTCCTCCAGACGTCTGGCTCGCCGAGCACGCTGGTAGCGCTTCTCGTCTCGACGAGCCGGTCGCGGTCGAGCCGCCGGAGGAGGTAGCCGATGCTCCCTGAGACCACCACGGTGCAGCGCTTCGAAAGCCGTCTTGGGCAGGCCGCGCGCGTGGCGGCGGTGCTCGCCGTCGCACTGTTCGTCGCTCTGCTCGCCTATGGGCTGATCGCGCAGGCGCCGAACACCGGCATCGACGACAGCCTCGCGCAGGCGCAGGCGGCGCCCGCGCCGGGATTCGAGCTCTCCGTCCTCCAGCGGGGATCGCTCGGGTCCGAGCTGGAGCCCGAGGTCGGGCCGGCGCTCGCCGACGGCAGCGTAGCCCTCGACGAGCTGCGGGGCACGCCGATCGTGCTCAACTTCTGGGCCTCCTGGTGCGTGCCCTGCCGCGAGGAGGCGCCGCTTCTCGACCGCAGCTGGCGCGAGGCCCGCGACGACGGCGTCCTGTTCGTCGGCCTCAACATGCAGGATCTGACGGAGGACGCGCGCGCGTTCATGCGCGAGTTCGACGTCAGCTATCTGAACGTGCGTGACCAGTCGAACGGCAGCGCGCGCAAGTGGGGAGTCATAGGCCTGCCGGAGACGTTCTTCGTCACCCCGCAAGGCGAGGTCGTCAGCCACGTGATCGGGGTGATCTCCGAGGAGCAGATGCGCCAGGGCATCGCCGCGGCGCGCTCCGGGCGCCCAGTCGGCGCGCTCTCCGGCGGCGACCGCCGCTCGGTGCGATAGTCGGAGGCCGGGGGAGCCCGAGCGAGAGCAGACCTCGTTGCGGCCGCCACCTCCTACACGGCGTAGCTAGTCTAAGCAGATGCGTCTTTCAAGAATTTCTCAGATGGTTGGTCTGGTGCTCGCCGCGGTCGCCGTCGCCGGGTGCGGGGGCGACGACGCGAGCGGCGGCACGCCGGCCGGCGTGGGCTCCGCCGAAGCTGGAGGTGTGGGACACGTCCACGGGCTCGGCGTCAACCCGAGCGACGGCGCGCTCTTCATCGCGACGCACACCGGGCTCTTCCGTGCTCCCGAGGGGGCTGCCCAAGCCGAGCCGGTCGGCGACAGCCTCCAGGACACGATGGGCTTCACGATCATGGGTCCGGATCGCTTCCTTGGCTCGGGTCACCCGGGGCCCGGGCAGGCCGGCCCTCCGCTGCTCGGGTTGATCGAGTCGACGACGGCCGGACAAGCGTGGTCGCCGGTCTCGCTCTCCGGTGAGGCGGACTTCCACGTGCTGCGCTCCGCACACGGACGCGTCTATGGCTTCGACGGCGCCAACCAGCGGCTGATGATCAGTGATGACGAGGGAGGCGAGTGGACGGAGCACGAGCCGCCGGCCCCACTTCTCGACATCGCGGTCGATCCCTCCGATCCCCGCCACATCCTCGCGTCGGGCGAGGGCGGCCTCTACGAGTCCTCGGACGACGGCGAGAGCTGGCGTCCGCTATCTCGCGAAGTCGGCCTGCTCGCCTGGCCGGCCGACGACCGGCTCTACCTCGTGACTGGTGAGGGCGCCGTGCGGACAAGCGCCGACGGCGGAGGCAGCTGGCAAGTAGCAGGGACGCTCGGCGCCCAGCCAGCCGCGCTGCTCGGACAGGGGGAAGCGGAGCTCTACGCTGCGCTCGCGGACGGGACGGTCAAGCGCTCGACCGACGGTGGCGCCTCCTGGACCGTTCGCTCGACGCCGTAGGGAGCGCGCGTGGCGCACCAGGACGAAAGGCCCGGCATTCCCAAGCGCCCGCTGATCCTGCTTCTTCTCCTGTGCGTCGTGGCGAGCGCGGCGCTAGCGTTGGTCGCGCTCGAGCGGGCGAAGCGCTCGTCGCCCGTCGCGATCGTCGAGGGCCAGTCCGGGCCGTTTCGCGGCAATGTCCTACCGGAGGGGATCGACCGCTCGCCTGCGGCCGACTTCCGGCTCACGGAGGCGCGCGGCGGTGAGGTCGACACACGCGAGCTGGCAGGCCGGCCCTACGCGCTGACGTTTCTCTACACGCGCTGTCCTGACGTCTGCCCGATCATCGGACAGGAGATCCGCCAGGCGCTCGAGCTGCTCGGGCCTCGTGCCGGCGACGTGGCGGCGGTGGCCATCAGCGTCGATCCGCGCCACGACACTCCGGAGGCGGTGCGGGCCTGGCTGGAGCGCCAGGGGCTGCCGGCAAACTTCCACTACGCGGTCGGCGAGGAGTCGGAGCTGAAGCCGGTATGGGATGCCTACTACGCCGCGCCCCAGATCCCCGGGCGCGCGGAGAGCTCCCACAGCGCGAGCATCTGGCTGGTCGACGGGGAGGGGCGGATTCGGACCAAGTTCTCGGCGGGGGCTCCGGTTGAGCCGGCCGATCTCGCGCACGACTTCGAGTTCCTGCTCGACGAGGCGGAGCGTCGGCAGGCAAATCGCCACACGAACCTCCGGTCGGGGTGAGCGCGGTGCCAGCATGACCCTTTCCTCTGCGCGTCGAGGCGAGCACCCAACCGGGATGCCCGCCTCGTTTCATCCGCGCTAACCAGACGCCGGGCGCAGGGGCCGCCCGAGGCGATCAGCTTCTGGTCAAGATACTCGGTGTTACGACACTATGTAGGAGATGTGCACCGCCACAGCGAGCGCCGCGGACCCTCCGTCTCGCCCCAACGGTCATAGGCCGACGAGTCGGGAACGCCGCCCCGAAGAAGAGCGCCACGCCGGCGCGCATGCGCTCGACGATCCACCTCCGCAGGAACCATCCAAATACACGTAGACTCGGGAGCCGTGGGTCATCGCGCGCTTCTAGCAGCCGTCCTCGCGCTGGGCTTGCTGCCGGCAGCGTCCGCGGCGCATATGGACGAGGGGCGCGTGGCGCCCGCCGCGGTGCCCCCGCAGCAATGCTCGGACGACCGGACCGGGACCGATGGCGAGTGCCCGCCTGACCAAACCGAGCAGCAGATTGCGAAGCCCTGTCCGGGCGAGGCGATCGATCCAGATCGAGTGATCAGCGGTGAGTTCTCGTCAGAGCGCCAGGAGAGCTTCGTCTTCCTCCCGTTCCAGGTGCCGAGCGACGTGACGGCCGTCCGCGTGAAGTACTGCTTCGACCAGCCCGACTTGCCGGTCAGCCAGTTCGATCGCAACACCCTCGACTTGGGGCTCTACGAGCCGCGCCGGGATTCGTCCAAGCCGTGGGGCACGCGCGAGTTCCGAGGCTGGGGAGGCTCGAGCCATCCGGACGTGACCGTCTCGCCCGAGGGCTTCTCCAGCGAAGCCGCGTACGAGGCCGACCCCGACAATCAGGTTCCGGGGAAGACGACCCGTGCATTCAGGCCAGGCCCGATCCCCGCCGGGAAGTGGGCCGTCGAGCTCGGTCTGGCGGCGATCACCTCCCCGGCGCAGGGCAACGTCGACGGCAAGGTCGCCTACCGCGTGGAGATCGAGCTGAGCGACGACCCCGAGTACGCCGACAAGCCTTATAAGCCGGCGGAGTACGACACGACGCCCCCACGGTCAGAGCGTGGCTGGTACGCCGGCGACTTCCACGTGCACGGGGAGCACTCGGCGCTGGGAGACGCGCCGATGAGGGAGGTGTTCGACTACGCCTTCGGGTCACTCGCGGAGGACCGGGCCGGGCTCGACTTCATAACGCTGTCCGACTATGTCTCGGGGGCCTCATGGAACGAGATTGGCCGCTTTCAAGAGGACTACCCGACGAAGCTGATCATCAGGAGCACGGAGGTGATCACCTACGACGGTCACTACAACAGTCACGCGAACACACGCGCCGTCGACTATCGAGAGGGCCCGCTGCTCCAGCGTCGCTCAGATGGCAGCCTCGAGCCCCTGCGCTCGACTCGTCCACCCAGCAAGAGCTTCGACCGCATCCATGAGGCGGGCGGCTTCACGCAGATCAACCATCCGACCATCTTCCCCTCGCCGCCGTTCCCCACGGGCCTCTGCCGCGGCTGCGCCTGGGAGTACTCCGACGCCGACACCCAGTATTCGAAGGTCGACGGGATCGAGATCGCCACGGGGCCGGCCGGCCTGGAGGGACCTGGGAATCCGGGACCGAACCCGTTCACCGTCACCGGGATCGACTTCTGGGAGCGCGCGCTCGACACAGGGAGCAAGGTCGCCGCGCTTGGGTCGAGCGACTCGCACAACGCCGGACGAACTCCCAACCCGGTGACGCAGGCTCCGATCGGCACCGCCACCACCATGGTGCGGGCGGACGAGCTGTCGGAGGACGGCATTCAGTGTGGCGTGGAGGCCGGTCACACGTACGTGAAGGTGACGGGCAACGACGGGCCCGATATCCGGTTCAAGGGTCGCCGGCCCGGAAGCGACGGCCGTGCGGCGATCATGGGGGACACGATTTCCGGCGACCGCGCCGAGTTCACCGCGACTGTTCGCAACGGCGCGGGCCTCCAGCTGATCGTGCTCAAGGACCGCGCTCCGATGCTGACAGTGCCCGTGACGAGCGACGACTTCACGCTTCCGTTCGAGGCGTCCGGTCCCGGCCGCTATCGCCTCCAGTTGCAGCAAGCGAGCAGGATCGAGACGGTGTCGAGTCCGATCTACCTTGAGCCGGGCGGCAAGTCGGAGAGAACGTCGTGCGATTCCGCGGATCGCGACGCCGATCGCTCCCCTGATAGCGACACCGACCGCTCTCGTGATCGCGGCGCCGATCGCTTCACCCACCGGCGCGGTTCGTAAGTACCTTCGCCTCCTCCCCGGCTGCGAATGAAGCGGCCCGGCGGGCTTTGCGCGCGGCTCAGCGAAACGGCGCACTCATGCGCCGTGGAACCCGACCGACGACCCGATGAACCCTGCGAGGATCAAAGAAAGCGTCGCAGCACGCATGCGGCGGGGGGTCATCCACAACGACCTCTTGGAAGCAAGCCATGCCCGCGCTCCGGTGGCCCCCGCGCCAGCGGCTATCGCCCCCATCATGCATTGCGTGCACACGGGGGGAGCGTAGCTCTAAGCCGCAAGCGGCACGGCTCGCGCTCGACCTGAGGGCGCAGGACAGCGGGAGCACCGTCAGGTCCCTAAACGGCGAGTCCCACCCCGGCCTAGTGCAAATCCCGTGAACGTTCCGTTATCGAACCGGGGATATCCCGGCGCGTGCTCTACCCTGAGCGCGTGCGCGAGGTGCATCCAGAGTTCCACGGATTTCGACGCATCGTCGCGCTGTTCACCGTCTTGGCGTCGTTTCTCGTCCTGGTCCCGGCGGCCATGTCAGCTCCCCGGACCTGGCCGCCGGTGGATGGCCCCGGCAAGCTCTTCATCCATTTCGGGGAGGAGCACATCGACGACGACGACGGTGGCCGCATCTTTCCGAAGGTGGTCAAGCAATCGGCTCGGTACCGGCCGCGTGTGGTGGTCGCCTCGGCCGATAAGGGCTCAGACGGAACCGTCGAGCTGCTCGAGGGATGGAAGGGCGTAATGCAGCGTTACGACCGCGCCGGCATCCCGTACTTCGCCTCGGTCGGCAACCATGACCGCAAGGCTCCGCCGGGTGTTCCGGGCGGTCTAGTGCCAAACGGCGACTTGAGCAACTACAAGAATATCTTCGCTGACCGACCGTTCCCGTTCGGCGACGCGCCCCCGTACAAGATGCGACGCCTCGGCCCGGACACGCGTCCCGCCGGGGACCCCGCGGGTGCGTCCTCCCACTATTCGTTCGATTACGGGAACGTTCGCTGGATCATCATCGACAATTCCTGCTTCGGGATCACGAACTGCGACCCGCTCCAGAATCCGTCCTTCCCGGACAGCGAGGGCAACGATGGTCAGTTCGAGTTCCTCCAGGCCCGTGCAGCCGAAGCCAAGGCGAAGGGAATGCTCGTCTTCGTCGCGATGCACATGCCGACCCAGGACCCGCGTCCCGGTCATACGGATCCGACGCCGTCCGCGCACACGATGGGCGAGGGATCGTCGCCCGACAACGCGCTCTTCGAACAGGCCGCAGAGGCCGCCGAAGTGGATGGCGTTTTCGCCGGCCACGTCAAGGGCCAGTGGACCTACAGCGCGAGCGGGGTGCCCTACTACACCGATGGAGGCGCTGGCGGAGAAGTCTACGTTGGGCCTGGCGAAGAGGTCGGAACCGACTACGGATACTGGCACGGCTATCGCCTGATTCGCGTGGCGAAGGGCGGCGGGATCGTCACGGACACCGTGCCCGTGTTCGTGCGGGACGGCATCACCGTCAACGGCCCGAAGCAAGTGACGATCGGCGATCAGGTGCAGCTCGAGGCCTTCGGCGAGCAGCCCACGGAGGAGGGACCCGAGGTCGAGGCCCTCGAGCTGCGAGATCCTGACCCTTCGCGCCCGAACTTCGAGAACCTGACGACTCCGGCTCGGATGTGGACGACCGGCAACCGCTACGTTCTTCGGCCGATCGCCTCGGAGACGGACGATCCCCGCCGTCACGAGAACCGCCAGACGGAGTCGGGACGGTTTCAGGCTACGTGCCCCGGTGAGACGGAGCTAAGCATCACGTCCGGCTGGCAAACCGAAGGTCAGAACGTCACGCTCCCCTCTGAGGAAGGGAAGATCGTCCGCTCGATCGAGGGTGGACCGCGCCAGACCGAACCGGGTCGAGCGGCGCGAGCGACCACACTTCGCCTGGCTCAGGCCGCGGAAGTGAAGGTGAGCGTTCGGCGTAACGGTGACAAGGTTCGAGGCCTGGATCACCGCTGCGCCTCAGCCGGCGGCTTCTCGGTGCCATGGGACGGTCGAGTGAACGGCGATCCCGCCAAGCCCGGTGAGTACGAGATCAGAGTGGAGGTGCTCTCCGATCGAGCGCCGATTCTGCGCAAGTTCGAGGTCACGGTCGGTGCGGACGGGAGGGACCGCTCGCCCCGCGACGGCCCCCGGCCGATCGGTTAGGCGGGGCACGCCGCAATCGCGTTCGGGCGGCCGGCTCTGTCGCTGCGGCGACGCTCAGTATGCCGGACCGAAGCACCGTCGCAAGAAGCAAGCGGTAGCCCGCTGCCTGGGCAGCGCGTGGGGTAGACCTCTTATAGTGCCGCCGCTATGAGGTTCGCTGTTTGAGGTTCGAGAAGTGGCAGGCGCTGGGCAACGACTACGTGATCCTCGAGGAGGACGAGCTCGGCTTCTCGCTGACGCGTGAGCGGGTCAGGCGGCTGTGTGCGCCGCACACGGGAGTCGGCGCCGATGGCGTGCTGCTGGTCTCCCCGCCCGCCCGCCCCGGCTTCGTGGCGGGCCTGCGGATCTTCAACCCGGACGGCTCGGAGGCCGAGCTCTCGGGCAACGGCGCGCGCGAGGCGATCCTCTACCTGCGCCGGCGCGGTTGGACAGACCAGGACGTCTTCTCGATCGAGACGGCCGCTGGAGAGATCCGGCCGCGGATCACGGGTGCGACCACGTGCACCGTCGACATGGGGCGCGCACGACTTCGCTCGCCGGACTTCCCCGCCGGCGCCGACGACGGCGCGGGCGTGGTGCGGGCGGGTGACCGGGAGTTTCGCTTCCAGCACGTCCAGGTGGGAAACCCACAGTGCGCGATCGAGGTGGCCGACGGACTAGAGCAGCTCGACCTGACGCGCTACGGCGCCGCGATCGAGCGCCACGAGCTGTTCCCGAACCGAACCAACGTCTCGTTCTGGCGGGCCGACTCGCAGAGCGAGCTGACCGCGCGCATCTTCGAGCGCGGAGTGGGGGAGACGCTGGCCTCCGGCACCGGCGCGATCGGCGCTGCGATCGCGGCGGTGCTGCGTGGGGCCGACAGCCAACTGACGGTGCACCTAGACGGCGGCGACCTCGAGGTGGAGGTGGGGGAGGACCTCCACGTGGATCTGACCGGCTGGGCGGTGCCCGTCTTCAGCGGCCGTCTCAGCGACGAGCTCATGAAGGAGCTCGATGAGACTTAGCGCGCGCCTGGACCGCATCCCTCCGTACCTGTTCGCCCAGCTCGAGCAGAAGATCGCGGCGAAGAAGGCCGAGGGGATCGACGTGATCAGCCTTGGCATCGGCGACCCCGATACGCCGACGCCGGCGCTCGTGGTCGACGCTCTGTGCGAGGCGGCACGCGACCCGGGCACCCACCGCTACCCCTCGAACCGCGGTCGCGCCGAGCTCCGCGAGGCCGTCGCCGGGTTCTACGAGCGCCGCTTCGGAGTCGACCTCGACCCGGCCACGGAGATCGTCCCGGCGCTCGGCGCCAAGGAGTGCATCTTCAACCTCAATCTCGCGTTCCTGGACCCCGGCGACGCCGCGCTCGCGTCCGACCCCGGCTACCCGGTCTACACAGGCGGCCCGCTGCTGGCCGGGGCCGAGCCGGTGCTCGTGCCGCTCCAACCCGACCACGGGTTCGCCCCGGACCTCGACGGGGTGGCGCCCAGCGATCGCGAGCGCGCCCGGCTGCTCTACCTCAACTATCCGAACAACCCGACCGGCGCGGTTGCGCCCGACGGTCTGTTCGAGCGCGCCGTGGAGTTCGCGCGGGCGAACGACCTGCTGGTCGTGCACGATGCCTCGTACACGGAGACCACCTTCGACGGCTACGTGGCACCGAGCTTCCTCGCCACCCCGGGGGCCAAGGAGGTGGCGGTCGAGGTGTTCTCCCTGTCCAAGGGCTACAACATGACCGGCTGGCGAAGCGCGGCGATCGTGGGCAACGCCTCGGCCGTCGAGGCCTACTGGCGCCTGAAGACGAACATCGACTCCGGCATGTTCGACGCCGCGCAGCTCGCGGCCGCGGCCGCGCTCGAGCGCGGCGATGAGGCGGCCCGGGAGATGAGCGCGATCTATCAGCGGCGCCGCGACCTGGTATGCGATGCGCTCGAGGAGATCGGCGTGCTGGTGAGCCGGCCGCGGGGCACGATCTATGTCTGGGCCCCCGTGCCCGAGGGACACACCTCGGCGTCCTACTGCGAGCTGGTGCTCGAGCAGTCGGCCGTCGTCCTCTCGCCGGGCAGCGCGTACGGTCCCAACGGCGAGGGCTTCTTCAGGATCTCGCTCACCGTGTCCGACGATCGGCTCGCCGAGGCCGTCGAGCGCCTGCGCTCGAGCCTCGTCGCATAGGTCGCCATCTAGACTGGAGCTGGATGCAGAGAAGCCGCAACGGTCGCGCCGCCGAGAGCCAGTACGGCGAGGGAATCCGCAACCCGCGCGCCCGCCAGCGAGCGCTATGCGTGGCCGCCACGGCGGACGAGCCGGACCTCTCCGAGCTGCGCGAGCTTCTGCGCACAGCTGGCGTGGCGGTGGCCGGCGAGCTCGTCCAGCGGCGCGCGCGTCCCGATCCCGACCGCTACCTCGGCAAGGGCAAGCTGCTGGAGCTGCGGGCCGCGATCGAGGAGTCCGGCGCGAACCTGGTCGCTTGCGACGACGAGCTGCTCCCGCGTCAGGAGCGCAACCTCGAGCAGGAGGTCGGCGTCCCGGTGATCGACCGCACGGCCGTAATCCTCGACATCTTCGCCGACCACGCGAACTCGGCCGACGGCAAGCTCCAGGTCGAGCTCGCCCAGCTCGAGTACAACCTCGCGCGAATGCGCGGGCTCTGGACCCACCTCGAGCGGCTAGGCGGCGGGGTTGGCACGCGCGGACCGGGCGAGACGCAGATCGAGACCGACCGGCGCCTCGCGCGCGACCGCATCGCCGCGCTGCGCCGGCGGCTGGAGAGGACGGGCGCCAACCGCGCGACGATGCGGCGCGAGCGCGAGCGTGCTCACCTGCCGACGGTCGCCCTCGCCGGCTACACGAACGCCGGCAAGTCGACGCTGCTGAATGCGCTGACCGGGGCGGAGGCGGGGGTGCAGGACCGCCTCTTCCACACGCTCGACCCGATGACGCGCTCGTTCGAGATCGGCGGGCGCACCTACCTCCTTACCGACACCGTCGGGTTCATCAGGAAGCTCCCTCACCAGCTCGTCGAGTCCTTCGCGGCGACGCTCGAGGAGGCGATGCAGGCAGACCTGATCGTCCATGTCGCCGATGCCTCCGCGCCCGAGGACGATCTCGCCGAGATGCTGGCGGCGGTTGACGACGTGCTGGCCGAGGTCGGCGCCGCCGAGCGTCCGCGACTGCTCGCGCTCAACAAGGTCGATCTGATCGACGCGGATCGCCGGCGCGCGCTCTCCTACCGCCATCCGCGTTCGGTCGCCGTGTCGGCCACCACGGGCGAGGGGCTCGAGCGGCTGGGTGAGGCGATCGAGGCCGAATTCCTCTCGAGCCTGCGGCCGATGGAACTGCTCGTGCCCTATGCGGAGGGCGGAAGCCTCTCGGAGCTGCACGAAGTCGCGGGTGAGGTGGAGCGTGAGGACACGGCCGCGGGCGTCCGTATAAGCGCGCGCGTCCCGACCGGCGCGGCCGCTCGCTTCGAGCGCTTCTCGGTGAACGGCGCCAGCGCCCGCGCTTGACGCTCGAGTTCCGCCGCCTGAGCGAGGCTGCTCGGGCGCCGGCGCGAGCGAACGAGGACGACGCCGGGTACGACCTCCACGCGGCCGAGACGGTCCGGCTCGAGCCCGGGGAACGCGCCTCGGTGGGCATCGGGATCGCCGTCGCGATTCCCTCGGGGCACGCGGGACTCGTACTGCCGCGGTCCGGACTGGCGGCCCGCCACGGGCTCGCCCTGGTGAACGCACCGGGACTGATCGACCCCGGTTACCGCGGTGAGTTGCGTGTTCTCCTGCTCAACACCGACCTCCGCGAGCCGTTCGAGGTCGCGGTCGGCGATCGCGTCGCGCAGCTTCTGATCGTGCCGTTCGCGAGCCCGGCGCTTCGCGAAGCCGACTCGCTCGCCGCCACCGCGCGTGGCGAGCGGGGCTTCGGCTCGACGGGGCGGTAGCGCCTCTGAGGGATCATGGTCGCGTTCCTTCGCTCGCGCGCCGGCTCCCGGCGTAGAGCGATCGCCCTGTGACAGGTGCGGCGCGCGTCCCGGACCTGGGTTATCTCGCGCATCACATGCGTGCTCGAGATAACCCACGTCGCGATCGGCTTACGAGAAACAGCGCTCGACCATCAGTATTGCTACGGCCGGACTCCATGATGATCACACCGAGGCGAGCGTTTTCGCCGCTCGATCGCGGTGACAACACTTCGTCAGACGCCTGCCGCGCGACGAGCGCTCGCGTGAGCGGCGTCCTCCATCGCGTCGTCGAGCGGCTCGAGCTCGACGTCGAGCGCCAGCTCGATCAGGCGATCGGCGAACCATACGTTCTTCGGCAGTAGGGGGCCGTGCAGATAGGTCCCGATCACGTTGCGCTCACGCACGCCCTCGGTGCCGTCGGCGCCATTGTTGCCGTGACCGCTCAGCACGCGACCGAGCGGCGTCGCGGAGGCGCCGAGGTAGGTGCGCCCGCCGTGGTTCTCAAACCCCGCGATCACGCGCGGGCCAATCCCGAGGTCCGCCTCGATTGCGCAGTTGCCGATCAGCCGCGGCCCATCCTCGCGGACCGTGCGTAGGTCGACGAGACCGGTCCCCGGCAGCTCGTCGTCGCCGAGTCGATAGCTCGTGCCGAGCAGCTGGTAGCCGCCGCAGACGGCGAGGATCACCGCGCCGCGCTCGGCCGCTTGTCGCAGCGCATCACGCTTGGTCGCGACCATGTCGTGCGCGACGGCCGCCTGGTCGCGATCCTGGCCGCCGCCGATGTAGAAGAGGTCGCTCTCCGACTCGTCGAGCGCCTCGCTCATGCTCGATGCCGTCAGCTCGAAGCCCAGGCCGCGCCACCCGCAGCGCGCGCGGAGCACCGCGATGTTGCCGCGATCGGCGTAGATGTTCATCAGGTCGGGGTAGAGCGCGCAGACGCGCAGGACGGGTCCCGCCATCACGCGCGCTCGAGCAGCACGACGGTGCTGCCCACGTACGCGTCCGTCGCGGGGACCATGCGTGGCGCGCGAACCCGGTAGCCGAGGGCCTCGCCCGTCGTAGCGAGCTCAGCGGCGCTCACATCGTCGAGCACGACCGTGGCCACCGACTCGGTGAGCTCGCCGTCGGGGGACACGGCCTCGCGCACGCGCTCGATCGCGACACCGCCCGGCACGGGCCCGACCGCCGTCGGTCTGCTCGAGAACACCCAGCCATCGAGCTCGCGGACGTCGGGAAGAGGAGGAAGGGCGGAGTCGTGGGGCACCGCCTCGAGCGGATCGGCGAGCGCGACGGCGAGCAGTCCACCCACCGGCAGGTGGCGCCCGACGGCGGCGAGCATCGCCCGCCGCCCATCCGCGCCGCCGAGCAGCTGCGCGACCTGCATCGGGGCGATCGCGAGGGCGAAGTGTCGGCGCAGCTCGAGCGTTCGAACGTCGCCGACGCAGGTTCGTATCGCGAGACCGCATGCGCGTGCGCGTGCCGCAAGGGCACTCACGAGCGCCGGCTGCGAGTCGATCGCCATGAGCTCGTGGCCCTCGGCGGCCAGCTCGAGCGCAACGCGCCCGGTGCCCGCGCCGAGGTCGAGCACCGCCCCGGCGGCCTCGGCGGCAAGCTCACGCCAGAGCGGAAGGTCGACCGTGTAGTCGCCGCACTCCACGTCGTGCCAGATGGCGGCGTCGTCGAGCGCCGGCCGTGTGGGAGCCTCGAGGGATCGGGCGCGGCCGCGTCGCTGCGCCGTCGCGGGCCGCTCGCGCCGCGCTCGACGGCCGCTCATGCCGACCATCGCGGCGCCACGCCCCGTTCGGCGAGCAGGTCGCGCAGCTCGAGCAGGGCCGTGTAGGTGGGCAGGGCGAACAGCGGCCCTCCATCCCCGGCGGCCACCGCCGCGTCGAGCGAGCGGCCGAGATCGCGCTCGACGGCGATCGGCGCGTCCACGCCCGCGTACTTGAGCCGCAGCGCCATCTCCTCTGCCCGCGTGCCCGAGCACGTGACGCGCGAGAGGCGCTCCGACAGCACCTCGAAGTCCGCGTCCCACACCCAGGAGATGTCGCGCCCATCGGCGATCTTGTCGTTCAGGGCGATCCACAGGTCGAGTCGCCCGTCCTCGAGCGCGAGCGTTCTCAGGACCTCGTTGGCGCCGGTCGGGTTCTTTACGAGCAGCAGGAACACGTCACGTCCGTCGATTGCGATCGTCTCGGCGCGCCCGAACACGGCCGCCGTGTGCTCGAGGCCGCTGCGCACGTGCTCCGGCGAGGCGCCGAGTTGAAGCGCGAGCGCTGTCGCGCCAAGCGCGTTGTAGACGTTGTAGAGCCCGGGGAGTGGGAGCTCGACCGCGATTGGCCCGCTCGGGGTGGCCATCTCGATCCGCGAGCCGGCCATCCCGCGGAGCACGACGCGCTCGGCCGCCACGTGCGGCGCTGGCCGCTCGCGACCGCACCGTGGACAGCGATAGCGGCCGAGATGCGCAAGGTAGACGGCGTCGTAGGCGTACGTCGCGCCGCAGTTGCGGCAGCGCTTGGAGTCCGCCGCGTGCTGGAGCTCCGGCAGGGACTGGCCGTCGTCCTCGAGGCCGAAGTAGGTAACGCCGTCCCGGCCGCGTCCGAGGTCGGCCACGAGCGGATCGTCGGCGTTCAGGACGAACGTCGCGCGCGGAGAGTGACCGGCCACGACCCGTTCCCAACGGTCGGCGAGCAGGTCGAGCTCTCCGTAGCGATCGAGCTGGTCGCGGAACAGGTTCGAGAGCAGGAAGGCACGCGGTTGCAGCGCTTGCCCTACCGGCTCGAGCCAGGCCTCGTCGACCTCGAACAGACCCAGTTCGTCGCGCGTCTGGCCGGCGTCGAGCAACGCGGTGGCCACGCCCCAGTGCATGTTCGAGCCGGTGCGATTGTGCACGATGTGCCGCCCGGCCCGCTGCATCACGCCCGCGACCATCGCGGCCGTGGTCGTCTTGCCGTTCGTCGCGGAGATGAGCGCCGACCCGTCCTCCAGGCGCGGCTCTAGACGCTCGAGCGCATGACCGTCGAGCCGCAGGAGCGCGCGCCCGGGCGCCGTCGTCCCACCCGAGCGAGCGACGCGACGGCTGACGGCCCTCAACGCGCGTGCGAGCGCCAGCTTGAGCCGAAACGTCACGGAGTCGGTTCGGCCTCGCGCGGCGGAGCCACCAGCCGCAGAACGCCCCGCTCGACAGTCACCGTCGCGGGAAGCTCGCCGATCGGATCGCCGTCCGCGTAGACCACGAAGTCGCGGTCCGCCTCGATCTCGATCCGCTCGCCGGAGAGGAAGCGGGCCAGCGGATCGTCGCCGTGGGTGCCCTTGAAGACCTTGGGCATGCGCACGAGGGCCTTCAGCTTCGAGTGCTGCTCGAGCATTAGAACGTCGAGGCGGCCATCGTCGAGCTGGGCGTGTGGCACGAGCCACATGCCGCCGCCGTACGCCTTCGAGTTCGCGACCGCGACCGAATAGCCGGTGAGCTCGTGGCGCACCCCGTCTACGGTGACGCGAAACGTCGCGTGCCGCCAGCCGGCGAGGGCGCGCAGCGCCGCGTAGACGTAGACGAGGTTCCCTCGTACCAGGCGTGACTCGTTGGCTACGCGGTTCGCGTCGGAGTCGAATCCGAGGCTGGCGATCCCCACGTACGGCCGTCCGTTGACGGCCGCTACGTCGATGCGCCGCTCCGCTGCCTCCACCGCGAGCCTCGCGGCCGCCCGCGGGTCGGAGGGAATGCCCAGCACGCGCGCGAGATCGTTTCCGCGCCCGGCGGGGACGATCGCGAGCGCCGTGTCGGCG
>Ga0136616_10000705_pt1 | contig 16448 bp, 16 predicted proteins | sample AntDrymUQ2992106_2_FD_106648 | JGI IMG/M metagenome (GOLD analysis project Ga0136616, IMG submission 106648) | Polar desert sand microbial communities from Dry Valleys, Antarctica - metaG UQ299 (21.06) | ecosystem: Environmental > Terrestrial > Soil > Desert | place: Antarctica: Dry Valley...
ACTCCCCCGCCGAATCCAGGCGATCGGCACACCCCGCCGCCGCGTCGCCCTGCTGACCGGCTGCGTGCAGGACGTCTTCTTCCACCAGGTCAACGCCGCCACCGCGCGGGTGCTCGCGGCCGAGGGCTGCGAGGTGCTCGTCCCGCGTGCCCAGTCCTGCTGCGGCGCGCTGGAGCTGCACTCCGGCCGCGAGCCCGACGCGCTGCGCCGCGCGCGCCGAACCATCGCGGAGTTCGAGCGGCTCGGCGAGCTGGACGAGGTGATCACCAACGTGGCCGGCTGCGGCTCGTCGATGAAGGAGTACGGCCACCTGCTCGCCGACGACCCGGCCTGGGCGCAGCGCGCCGCAGCGTTCTCCGCACGGGTCCGCGACGTGCACGAGGTGCTCGCCGACCTCGAGCCGCGGGCGCCCCGGCACCCGATCGGCACAGGCAGAGGCGCGATCAGGGTGGCCTACCACGACGCCTGCCACCTCGGTCACGCCCAGGGCGTGCGGGCGCAGCCGCGTGCGGTACTGCGCACGATCCCAGGCATCGAGCTCGTGGAGCTGCCGGAGGCCGAACTCTGCTGCGGCTCGGCGGGCATCTACAACCTCGTCGAGCCGGTGGCCGCTGCGGACCTCGGCGCCCGCAAGGCGGCCAACATCCGCTCCGCGTCCCCGGACCTGATCGTGACCGCGAACCCCGGCTGCCTGCTGCAGATCCGCAAGCACCTCGGCAGCGAACCCATCCCGACCATGCACCCCGTCGAGCTGCTCGCGGCCTCCATCCGCCAAGTGCCCAGCCAAGTGCCCAATAGCCTTCGGATGTGAGCTACCCGAGCGGCGACCTGCGTGACCAGCTCGCCCACGTCGGCGCGGAGGCGGTGCGCTCCGGGCTGGTGGTCGGCTCGGGCGGCAACCTGTCGGCCCGCGAACCGGGTGCCGACGCGTGCTGGGTCACCGCGACCGACACCTGGCTCGACCGGCTGCAGCGCCCGGAGTTCTCCCTGCTCCGAATCAGCGACGGCGCCGTCCTGGACGGCCACCCCACGCCGTCGAGCGAGTGGCGGCTGCACACCCACACCTACCGCGCGCGGCCGGACGTCAACGCGCTGATCCACCTGCACCCGCAGACCTCGGTGCTGCTCGCCGCGCTTGGCCACGAGATCACGCTGGTCACCACCGACCACTCCTACTACGTCCGCGAGGTCGTCGTGCGGCCGTACGTGCGGCCCGGCACCGACGGCCTGGCGCAGGACGCCGCCGACGCGGTGGCCGGTGGCGCGAACGCCGTGATCCTCGGCCACCACGGCTGCTCGGTGCTGGGCGAGACCGTCGAGCTCGCCCACAAGCGCGCCTTCAACCTCGAGGAGGCGGCTCGCACGACGGCAATGGCGATCATGCTCGGCACCCAGGCCGGCGCCATCCCGGCCTGCCCGCCGGGCTACGTCGAGGCAATGCTCCGCGACAGGGCGCCCTGATCCACACCGGCCCCGGCCACCTGGTGCACAGTGGAGAGGTGCAGATCGACTCGCCTGCGGCGCTGCGAGCCCCGCGCAACCGGGTACACCCCCGCGCCAGGCAATGGTGGACGATCCGAGCGCTGATCGGCGTCGCCGTCCTGCTCGTTCCACAACTCGTAGCGCTGATGATCGCTGGCAACCAATGGCTCGTTCCTGCCGTCGTGGCCACCGTCGTGCTCGGCGCGGCGTATGTCGTCGTGATGCCACGGCTGCGCTACCAGGTGCACCGCTGGGAGGCCTCGCCGGAGGCGGTGTACACGCTGTCCGGCTGGCTGAGCCGGGAGTGGCGGGTGGCCCCGCTGTCGCGCATCCAGACCATCGACACCCAGCGCGGGCCGCTGCAGCAGTTGCTCCGACTGGCCACCGTCACCATCACCACAGCATCCGCCGCCGGGCCGCTGAAAATCGACGGGCTGGACGCCGAGGACGCCGCCGAGCTGGCCCGCGACCTCACCGAGGCGACCAACCGCGCGCCGGGCGACGCGACGTGACCGTCCCCGACGCACCCACCAGCTCGCCGCCGACGGACGAGACGACGCAGCAGTGGAGCCGGCTGGATCCCCGGATGATCGCGGTGCACCCGATCCGCCAGCTGGTCGGGCTGCTACCCGTGCTGGCCATCGTGCTGATCACTGGACGCAACAGCGTCTTCCAGATCTCGGCCGCCGTCGGCCTGGTGGTGGCCCTTCTCGTCTTCGGTGCGCTGCGCTGGTACACCACCCGCTACCGCGTGACCGCCGAGCGTGTGGAGCTGCGCAGCGGGCTACTCAACCGCCAACAACGCTCGGTGCGGCGCGACCGGGTCCGCACCGTCGACATCACGGCCGGCCCGGTGCACCGGGTGTTCGGCCTGAGCGTGGTGCAGCTCGGTACCGGCTCCACGCAGCCGGGGCAGCTTTCCAGCCTCAGCCTCGACGCCGTCCCAGCCGCGGAGGCGGAGCGGCTGCGGCTCTCGCTGCTGGACCGCTCGACCCTCGACGCTGCGGCTCCGTCCACCCAAGACCGCCCCGACGCGCCGCAGGGCGAGGTCATCGCTGGGATGCGATGGTCATGGTTGCGGTACGCGCCGCTCACCACGTCCGGTCTGGTGGCGGTCGGGGCCTTGGTCGGGTTCGGGCTCAACCTCGCCAACGAGCTGGGGTTGGCGCCCACCGACATCGGTGCGGTGCAACGGGCCGGTGAGGAGCTCAGCGGTGTGTCCCCGACGCTCGCGATCGCCATGATCGTCGCGACCGTGCTGCTGGTCGGTGTGACCGGCTCGCTGCTGATCTACACGGAGGGCTGGTGGGGTTACCGGCTGACCCGAGAACCCGACGGCACCCTGCTGGTGCGTCGCGGGCTGCTCACCACGAGGGCGCTGTCGGTCGAGGAGAAGCGGCTACGTGGCGCCGAGGTCAGCGAGACCATCCTGCTGCGCGCCGGGCGCGGCGGCCGCGCGTCGGCCGTGACGACCGGACTGAGCGCCAGGTCCAGCGGCGGCGCGCTGCTGCCTCCGGCTCCCCGGCAGGAGGCCCACCGGGTGGCCGGCGCCGCGTTGCGCACTGATCCACGGCACGCGACCGCGGCCCCGCTGACTCGCCATCCGGCTGCCGCGCTGACCCGCCGGCTGACCAGAGCGCTGCTGCCAGCGGCGCTGCTCGTGGCGCTGGCGTGGCTGCTGCACGTGTTGTTTCCGACCCGCTGGCCAGCCGGGCTGTGGCCGGTCGGGTTGGTGCTGCTGCCGATCGCCGTGCTGCTGGCGATCGACCGCTACCGCAACCTCGGCCACGCGCTCACCGCGAACCATGTCGTCACACGCGCCGGCTCGCTGCTGCGTCGGACCGTGGCCCTGCAGCGCGACGGGATCATCGGGTGGCGGGTACGGCAGAGCGCGTTCCAGCGCCGGGTAGGGCTGGTCACGCTGGACGCCATCACGGCGGCCGGCGCGGGCCACTACCCGGCGGTGGACGTGTCGTTCGCCCGGGCGGTGGAACTGGTGGGCGAGGTCAGCCCGGGGCTGTTGCCGCCTCAGACCTGAAGCAGGCTGCCCTCGTCGTCGACCTTGTCGGCCGTGTCGTCATCCAGCCAGACTCCACCGGTGGCCAGGTAACGGAACCGGTACTCGCCAGCCGGGAGGATGACCGAGACGCTGCGCGTGCCGTTGCGCCGACTCTTGAGCTCATGACGACCGGGCTCCCAGTCGTTGAAGTCGCCGACGACGCTCACCGGGCCGGCCGGCTCCTCGGCGGCCAAGCTGAAGGTGACACGTTTCTTTCCGCCGGTCAGGCGCGCGCGTTTGAGCATTGAAAATCCCCTCATGAAGTACCACGCCTGGGTCCAGAACGCGGCTCGGCGCAAACCTAGGTCGCATTTGACCGGCAGCGATGGCCGTAGTGGCGCCCGTTACAGGAGATTCACGCGTTTGTCACCATCCGGTCACTCTCAGCGGCGGCGGGTGCCGAACATGCCGCGGGTGATCTCCCGGCCCAGCGCGCTGGCGGCCGAGCGCAGGAACGACTTCACGACCGGGCTGTCGAATATCTTGCCCAGCCCGCCGGGCTCGTCCCGCTCCTCTTCACGCTTCGGCTCCTCGGCGGGCGGGGCGGCCTGCGGCTCCTCGGCCGGTGGCGGCGCTTGGGCCTGCGCCATCTTCGCGGTCAGCGACTCGTAGGCCGACTCGCGGTCGACGGTCTCGCCGTACTTGCCGAACAGCGGTGAGCCCTTCGCGGCCTCGGACACCGCTTCGGGTCCGATCGCGTCCATCGACGAGCGCGGTGCGCGCAGCCGAGACCACGCCACCGGTGTCGGGGCGCCGCGCTCGGAGAGCACGGTGACGATCGCCTCGCCGGTACCGAGGCTGGTCAGCGCCTCTTCGAGGTCGTAGTTCGGGGTGGTCGGGTAGTTCTTGACCGTCTTGGCCAGCGCCTCCTGGTCGGTCGGGGTGAACGCACGCAACGCGTGCTGCACCCGGGCGCCGAGCTGTGAGAGCACCGCGTTGGGGACGTCGGTGGGCAGCTGGGTGCAGAAGAACACCCCGATGCCCTTGGAGCGGATGAGCTTGACGGTCTGCTCGATGCGCTCCAGGAACGCCTTGGACGCGTCGTTGAACAGCAGGTGCGCCTCGTCGAAGAAGAACACCAGCTTGGGCTTGTCCAGGTCACCGGCCTCGGGCATGTGCTCGTAGAGCTCGGCGAGCAGCCACATCAGGAAGGTCGAGAACAGCCGCGGGTTGGCGGCCTGCTCGGCGAGCTCGACGAGCGTCACCACGCCCTTGCCGTCCACCACGCGCATCAGGTCGGCCGGGTCGAACTCCGGCTCGCCGAAGAACGCCTCGCCGCCGGCCGCTTCGAGGTTCACCAGTGCTCGCAGGATCACCCCGGCCGTGGACGAGGAGACCCCGCCGATGCCCTTGAGGTGCGCCTTGCCCTCGTCGCTGGTCAGGTACTGGATGACCGCACGCAGGTCCTTGGTGTCCAGCAGCGGCAGGCCCTTGCCGTCGGCGTAGTGGAAGATCAGGCCGAGGGTCGACTCCTGGGTGGCGTTGAGGCCCAGCACCTTCGACAGCAGGATCGGGCCGAACCCGGTGATCGTGGCCCGGATCGGCACCGCGCTGCTGCCGCCACCGAGGGAGAGGAACTCCACCGGGTACGCCGTGGGCTGCCAGTCGTCGCCGGTGTCGGCCACCCGCGAGGTGATCTTCTCGTTCGTCTCGCCGGGCCGGGACATGCCCGCAAGGTCGCTCTTGACGTCAGCGAGCAGGCACGGCACACCGGCCGTGGAGAGCTGCTCGGCGATGTTCTGCAGCGTCCGTGTCTTGCCGGTGCCGGTGGCTCCGGCCACCAGACCGTGGCGGTTCATGGTCGCGAACGGGATGCGCACCCTGGCGCCGGGATCGACCTTGCCGTCGATCACCACCGAGCCCAGCTCGAGTGCGGCTCCCTTCGTCTCGTACCCGGCGGCGATCTCTTGAGCCGCTGAGGCGCTGTCAGCCACGGTGCCTTGACCTCCGAAGGGCAGTGGATCTTCTCAGCGCAGCCTAGTGCGGAGCAGCGCGGGCGAGGCGCTGGCACACCCCGAGCAAACGCCCCGCTGTGGCATCGTCGGCGAGCGTGATCGCCGCTCGTCGGTTCAACCGGCGGTGGCTGCTGGTCGCTGCCGGCGGCGCCGCCCTCCTCGGGCTCGGTATCGCCGAGAACGTGCTGCCGGCCTCGGCGGTGCCGGACGAACCGGCAGACCAGCTGCGGACGCGGCTGCTCGCCTCGGCCACGCAGCCCTACACCGGCCTGGCGCAGGCAACCGGTCGCCTCCCGCTGCCCGACCTACCCCAGCTCGAACAGGTGACCGCACTGCTCACCACCACGACCCGCATCCGCGCCTTCGTCGCCGCCCCCGACCGCTGGCGCGTCGACGAGCTGGCGATTGCCGGCGAGCGCGGTACCTACCACGACGGCGGCAACGAGTCGATGTGGGACTCCGGCACCAACCAGCTCACGCGGGTGATCGGCACCACGCCGGTGCGGCTGCCACGCGCCGCCGACCTGCTCCCGCCGGACCTGGCCCGCCGCCTCGTCGGGCTCAGCGCCACCGATCCGGTCAGCGTGCTGCCGGCCCGCCGGATCGCCGGCCGCAGCGCAGCCGGCCTGCGGGTCACGCCGGGAGCCCCGGACACCACTGTCGGCCGGGTCGACGTGTGGGTCGACCCACCGAGCGGGCTGCCCCTGCGCGTGGAGCTCGCCGGTCGCGGCGACGACAACCCCGTGCTGATCACCGAGATGCAGGAGGTCGAGCTGCGAGCGCCGGCTGAGGACGTGCTTCGACCCACCGTTCCGCCCGGCGCGGGTGCGGTCACCGTGCAGGCCGCCGACGTCTCCGGCGCACTGCGGGTGCTGAACGCCGCGACACCGCCGCCACGGCTGGCCGGGCGCGACCGGATGCAGTTCACCGACCAACTGCCAGGCGTCGGCGTCTACGGCGGCGGGCTGTCGACCTTCGCGCTGATCCCGCTCAGCGGTCGGCTCGCCGACCGCGCGCTGCAGGGCGCTACCGCCGCGGGCGGCGCGCCCGTGCAGGTCGCGAGCGGGCAGGCTGTACGACTGGGTACGCCGCTGGTGTCGATGGTCGTCCGCGGCGGTGTCCGCGGCGGCGGGGCACTGCTCGTGGGCAGCGTCGACCCCGCGGTGCTGGAGCAGGCAGCCCGCGAGCTACCCACCGGAGGCCGGCCGTGACCGCGGTGATCACGACGTCTGGGCTCACCAAACGCTTCGGGCGCGTCACCGCGGTGGACGGCGTGGACCTGCAGGTCACCGAGGGTGCCCGCTTCGGCCTGCTCGGGCCCAACGGGTCGGGCAAGACCACATTGATCCGGATGCTGCTGGGGCTGGTGCACCCCACGGCGGGCTCGATGCAGCTGCTCGGACACGCGATGCCCCGAGGTGCGGCCGAGGCGTTACCGCAGGTCGGCGCGTTGGTGGAGAACCCGGCCGCGTGGGGACACCTGTCCGGCCGGGCCAACCTCCGGCTGCTCGACGCGGCGGGCCGTGGCGGGCGGGTGCGCGACCGCAAGGCTCGGGTCGACGATGCCCTGGACCGGGTCGGGCTCGGCGGGGTGGACCGCCGCCCGGTCCGGGCCTACTCGCTCGGCATGCGTCAACGGCTCGGGATCGCCGCCGCCCTGCTGCGCTCGCCACGGCTGCTGCTGCTCGACGAGCCGAGCAACGGCCTGGACCCGCGAGGCATCAACGAGATGCGCGAGCTGTTCACCGAGCTGAACGCGGCCGGTACCACGGTCGTTCTCTCCAGCCACCTGCTCGCCGAGGTCGAGGCGCTGTGCACCCGGGTCGGCCTGATGGACGCCGGCCGGCTGGTGCTCGACGCCGACCTGGACGCTCTGCGCGCGCCGACCGGGTTCGTCCTGCTCCGCACACCGGACTCCGCGAGAGCCGTCGCGTTGCTCGACGGCAGGCTCGACGGGGCGCCGGTGGCCGGTTCGGGGGGCGATCCGGAGCTGAGGGTGCGCCACGCCGACCCGGGTGCGCTCAACGCGGAGCTCGTCGCCGCCGGGGTGCGGGTGACGGCGCTGTCGGCGCAACGGCGATCGCTGGAGCAGGTGGTGTTCGAGCTGACCGGGGCGGGCTCGGACCGGGTCGAGCGGGCGAGAACCGACGCCGAGCCGGTCGGGGCGCCGCCGCGATGATCGGCGTCGAGCTGCGGCTGATGGTGCGTCGCCGCCGGGTGTGGCTGTGTTGGGTCCTGCTGTGCGCGCTGCCCGCTCTCATCGCGGTGCTGCTCGCCACCACCAGGTTGGCGCCGCCGCCGGGCCGCAGCGGCAACTTCCTGTCGGCGGTGGTGACCAACGGCCAGCTGTTCCCCGCGGCCGCGCTCGCGCTGGTCCTGCCCGTGTTCCTGCCGATCACCGTGGCGATCGTGTCCGGCGACGCGGTGGCTGGGGAGGCCAGCAGCGGGGTGCTGCGCTATCTGCTGGTACGGCCGGTGGGTCGGCTGCGGCTGCTGACCGCGAAGCTGATCTCCGTAGCGGCGTACGTGCTGCTCGCGGTGCTGTTCGTCACGGTGACGTCCTACATCGTCGGGGTCGCGGCGTTCGGCTTCGGGCCCGATGCGTCGCTCGGGGGCGGCGGGGGTGTCGCGTCGCTGTCCGGCGTCGTGCTCAGCCCGGCCGAGCTGCTGCTGCGAACCGCGGCCACCGTCGGCTACCTCGCGTTGTGCATGCTCGCGCTCGGCGCGGTCGGCCTGTTCTTCTCCACGCTCACCGACTCCCCGCTCGCCGCGGCCCTGGGCGTGCTCGCCCTGGTCGTGACCAGTGCAGTGCTCCAGCCGCTGGACGCCGCCAATGCGATCCAGCCCTACCTGCCGACCTCGCACTGGTTGGCCTGGGTCGACCTCTACCGCGACCCGATCCTGTGGGACAGCGTGCGCGAGGGCATCGGGGTCCAGCTGGGCTACGTCGTGGTGGCGTTCGGAGCCGCCTGGGCGAACTTCGCCACCAAGGACATCACCAGCTGAGCCCGTTCGCGGGGGTCAGCGGGCTCCAGCGGCGCGCAGGCGGGCGCAGTCCGCCTCGCCAGGGACCGCCGGCTGCGGCACCCCGATCGCGCTCAGTACCAGGCCCGTAACCACCGGGTCGGTCGGCAGCGCGGAGTGGCTCAGCCTCGACCCGACGCACACCGCCTGCACGGCCACGTTGACGGCGCCGTCCAGCACGGCCGAGTCCGGCGGTGTCACCGTCTCGTCGCCGGTGGTCCACACCGACAGCCACGGCAGGTCCGCACCGACCCGCGCGCGGTCGATCTCGGCGAGCTCCGCGCTGCCCGGGGCGAGCTGCCGGCATGCGGCCGGGCAGGCGTCGGGCACGACCGCCGCGCCCACCCCGGCCGTCGTCGTACCGTGCAGGGGCGAGCCGAGGGTGACGACACGCCGCGCCTTGGCGGCCCCGTCCTCGCGCGCGACCCACAGGGCCGCCACCACCCCGCCCGCCGAGTAGCCGATCACGTCGACCGACGGCGCGCCGCCGTCCAGTGCGGCGTCGACGGCGCCATCGAGCTCCTGCACCTGGGCGGACAGGTCACCGGTCCCGTCACCGACCAGGGTCAGCACCCGCGCGTCGCGGCCGGTGGCCTGGATGCGGACGGCGAGAGCGAGCAGCGAGCTCCGGCCCCCGCCGTAGCCGGGTACGAGCAGCACCGGGCCGGGGCGGTCCTGCGGAGGTCGCGCCGCCGGGTCCACCGATGGCCCGCCGGACGCGATCCACTGGATGCCGGCGACGACCGCGGCGATCAGCACGAAGGCCAGCACCAGCGCGATCAGCACCCTGCGCCGCGGGCTCATCGCACTCGACGGTACGCGAGAGCCGCAGGCACGGCAGGTGGCTGGGAAACGGCCGGCAGCCGACAGCGATGCTGAACCACGGCACCCGGCCGACCGAAGACAGCCCAGGACCACCGTGAGGAGAACCGTGAGCTGGAGCCTGTCCGGCATCCCCGACCTGCGCGGCCGCACCGCGATCGTCACCGGGGCCAACGCCGGGCTGGGCCTCGAGATCACCGCGGCGCTGGCCGGCCGCGGCGCGCGGGTCGTCCTCGCCTGCCGCAGTACCGCCAGGGCCGACGCCGCGGCCGACGAGGTGCGCCGCCGCTGCCCGGACGCTGTGCTCGAGGTGCGCGTGCTCGACCTGGCCGACCTCGACTCCGTCGCCGACTTCGCCGCCGGCCTGCGCTCCGAGCACGACCGCCTCGACATTCTGGTCAACAACGCCGGCCTGATGGCGATCGACGAAGCCCGCACCGCGCAGGGGATGGAGATGCAGTTCGGGGTGAACCATCTCGGCCATTTCGCGCTCACCGTGCGACTGCTGCCGCTGCTGCTGGCCACCCCCGGCTCCCGGATCGGCACGATGTCCAGCGTGGCGCATCGCGGCGCGCGCGGGCTGCCCGCGCCGGCCGGTGAGCGGCACTACCGCCGCTGGCCCGTGTACTCCCACAGCAAGCTCGCCAACCTCCTGTTCACCGCGGAGCTGCACCGGCGGCTGACCGAGGCCGCGGCCCCGACGATCGCGGTCGCCGCGCACCCCGGCAGTTCGGACACCGCCCTCGGCACCGAGGGCAGCGGCTTGTTCAACCTGCCGATGCGCAGGCTCTTCCCGCTGGTGACGCAGAGCGCGCGGGCCGGCGCGGCACCCATGCTCCGCGCGGTGACCGACCCGGGCGTTCGAGGCGGGGAGTTCTACGGTCCGAGGTTCCTCACTCGCGGCGCTCCGGTGCGCGAGACGCCGTCCAGAGCCGCCCGCGACATGCGTACTGCCCGCTGGCTCTGGGACGTCTCGGTTGCCCTCACCGGCCTCGAAACCGACCTTGAGCCGGCTGTCACCGGTTAGCTCGCGCCATACCTGCCGAGGTTGGCCGGCGTGAACACGTCACCGGGCGGGGCCACTAGTTCGTCCCCGTGGGATGTGCCGCGGCACGCAGCGATGGCCGATGCTGGGGCCATGCGCATCGCGGCAAGCATCGGCGGTGAGGTCCGTGGGGCGCCGATGGCCCTACCGGCCATGGTTGAGCAGGCGCGGCAGGCGGAGGCCGACGGCTTCCCTTCCGCCTGGACCACCCACTTCTCCCGTGGCCCCGACGCGCTGAGCATCATGGCCGTTGCGGGCACCCGGACCAGCAACATCGAGCTCGGCGTCGGCGTTGTGCCGACCTACCCACGGCACCCGCACGCGCTCGCCCAGCAGGCCGCCACCGTGCAGGTGTTCTGCGGTGGACGCCTCACGCTGGGGGTAGGGGTGTCACACCGCCCCGTGATCGAGGGCCTGTTCGGAATCCCGTACGCCAAGCCGGCCGCGCACATGCGCCAGTTCCTGTCGGTGCTCGTGCCGCTGCTGCGCGAGGGCAACGTCAGCTTCCGCGGCGAGTTCTACACCGTTGAGGGCGGGTTCTCGGTGCTCGACACGAGCCCGGTCCGGGTGCTGGTCGGTGCGCTCTCGCCGAAGATGATCCAGGTAGCCGGCGAGCTGGCCGACGGGTCGGTGACCTGGCTGGCCGGACCCCGCACCTTGGAAGCTGGCCCCCGAGCTCTGACTCCCGGGCTATGACTCCCGGGTGCGCAAGACGCGCAGCGTGCTCCAGGCCCGGGTGGCGAGCTGCAGGTTGAAGCAGGTGTCGGGGTCGCTGAGGTCGAGGCCGGAGATCTTGCGGATGCGCTGCAGCCGGTACTTCAGCGTGTTGCGGTGCACGATCAGGGCCTTGGCGGTCGACTCGTAGCTGCCGCCCCGTTCCAGGTAGTGCGAGAGCGTCCGGACCATCTCCCCGCCACGCTGCTCGTCGTAGGCCAGCAGCGAGCCGATCCAGCGGTGCACGAACCGCTCCACCTCGCGAAGGTCCTCGATCTCGGCCAGCAGGCGGTAGACGCCGAGGTCGTCGAACGACGTGGCCCGGTCGTCCCACTCCGCGGCCGCCGGCAGTCGCAGCGCGAGCTGGGCCTGGCGGTAGGACCGCGGGAAGTCGGCGACCGACTCGCAGACCTCACCGACGCCGATGCGGGCGCGGCCACCGCCGAGCTCGCGCAGCACGGAGGTCCGCAGGCTCTCCCAGTTGGGCTCGCGGTCGGCGAGCAGCACGACCTGGGCGCCGCGCGCGACGAGCAGCGAGCCGGCCGGCTCGTCGCGAGCCGCATGGCGGACGGCCTGGAAGAACGTGTCGTTGTCGCCCGTGCGGCTGCGGCCCTCCACCACGACCACCCGGTGCGGTCGCTGCAGGTCGTAGCCCAGTGCCGCCGCCCGCGACAGCGCGCTCTCCTCTCCGGTGCCGGCCAGCAGCTCCTCGACGAGGTCCCGGCGCAGCCGCAGCTCGCTCTCCGCAAGGCTGCGCACCCGCGCCAGCTCCATCGACAGGATCGTCGCGCTGTGCTCCAGCGCCATCAGCTCGTGCTCACCGGCGGTGCCGGCGAGGTCGACCAGCAGGATCACGCCGAGGATGTCGCCCTGCGGGTGGGCCAGCGCGAGGATGCGGCCGCCCTCGCGGATCGGCCGTTGCTCGTTCAGGGCCTTGCGTAGCAGCTGCTCCCTGCGCGGCGCGGGGTCCTTGGGGTACGGGTCGGGGCAGTTGGGCCCGGCCCACGCCCGCAGGTTGCCGTAGCGGTCCTCGATCGCCACCGGATACCCGGTGAGCTCGTGCAGGGCGCGGGCGATGCCGTCGCTGCCCTCCCCGGACACCGCGACGGCGGTCAGCCGGGTGTGGATGTCGATGCTGCGCTGCAGCGCGCCGACCGTGTCGCGCAGCCGCCCGTTGACGCTGGACAGCTCCGATGCGGTGGCGTGCTCCTTGGCGTGCAGGCGCTGGTTGGCCAGCGCGGCGCCGGTCTGCTGGGCCAGGGCGCGCAGCAGGAACTGCTCGTCGGTGGACAGCTCGCAGTCGGCCGCCACGACGAGGTGACCGAGGTGGCCGGTCATGCTGCGCACCGGGTGGGCCCACACCCACTCCACGTCCGGCAGGGCCAGCCGGCCGCCGGACGGCCCCACCAGGGCGAGTTGGCTGGTCAGCACGGCGTCCCCAGAGGCGTCGCCCACCAGCTCGACGCCGAGGACCCGGCACGAGGCCAGGGACGGAGCCGCCGTCTCGGCCAGTTGCAGGATCTGCCGCTCGTTGGCGCCCTCGGTCATGAGCTGTCCGAGCACCAGCAGGCTGCGCAACGTCGAGAGCAGGTTGCGCTCAGATCCCTCCGGGCCGCCCTGGTCGGCGACCCCGAGGTCGATCAACGTCAAGGCCGCCCCTGCAGGTACTCGTCGGGCTCGACGTACCACGGGTTCTCCAGCACCTGGCCCCCGAGCAACACCTTGGGGTGCGTGCGCAGCAGGTCGATGAGCACCTGACCGTCGGAGAACTTCTCGAGGTCGTACAGGCAGAGGATGACCTGCGGATACCGGGGCAGGAACGCGTTGAGCTTGCCCTCGTAGGCCACCAGCTGCGCGACGCCGGGAAGGTCCCGCAGCGCCCAGGTCATCTCTCCCACGGCCCGGACGAAGTCGAAGCCGCCGCCGTTGAGCGCGCCGTCGACGCCGCTCTCCCAGAAGGCGAGCATCTCCTCGGTCTCGAAGTACCCGCCCGTCAGGTAGGTCGCGTCGGACCGCAGCAGGTCGAACTGGCCGCTGCTCAGCGAGAGGTCGACGTCGACCTGGACCGCCAGGCCGGCAACCACTCGCTCGGTGTCCGGGTCGTCCATCACGCAGATGCACTTGTCCCCGGCCAGCAGCCCCTCCCGCAGGTAGGGCACGAGCAGCTCGTCGCGCTGCGCGCTACCGCGGTAGAAGGCGCAGATGTGGTCGCCAGACTTGATGGTGATGCCGGGCAGACCCATCTCAATCGTCGCCGTCGTCATGAACTACCTCCTGTTACGGGGAGGTTTCATCGGCCATGCCGCTCGAAGTGTCGCCCGAACAGCACCTCCTCGTCCATCGGAGTCGGAGTAATGGGCCGCGATACCCGGGTGATGTTGACGAAGTGGCGGGCGTTGACGTTCTCGGTCATGATCGTTCCGCCCCAGGTGCCACAGCTGAGGCTGAGCGTGAACGGCAACCCGTTGCGGGGGCTGCCAGCGCCTTCGTTCAGGTTCTGGTTCACCATCACCCGCGCGGTGCGCGTGCCCGCCGCGAGTGCTTCGATGTGCGACTCGTCGCTGGTGTGGATTCCGCAGGTGTGGCCGAGCCCCTGGTAGTTGGTGATGTCGTTCACCACGTCCACCGCACCGTCGATGCCGCCGGTGTAGCGGTAGAGCGCCAGCACCACGCTGAGCTTCTCCCCGCTGAAGGGGTGCTCCGGGCCGGCGCCGTCCTCCTCGACGATCAGGAAGCTCACCTCCGGCCCGACCGGGAACCCGGCCAGCTCGGCGATGTGTCCCGCGGACTTGGCGATCACGTCCATCGTCGGGATGTGGCCGCCGTCGGGCCACATCGCGGCCTGCAGCTGCTGCTTCTGCTGCGGGTCGCACAGGTGCCCACCACGGTCCTGGAGCATCGTCAGCAGCTCGTCGTAGACGTCGGTGTGCGCCACGACCGCGTTGTCGGCCAGGCAGCTGGTCGCGTAGTCGAACGTTTTGGCGATCTTGATCGAGTCGGCGGCGTCGGTGAGGTCGGCGGTCTCGTCGACCACGTGCACGCAGTTGCCGACGCCGACGCCGAACGCCGGTGTGCCCGAGCTGTAGGCCGCCTTGACCATGCCCGCGCCGCCGGTGGCCACGATCAGGTCGGCCTGCTGCATCAGTTCCTGGGTGTAGGCGATCTTCGCGACGGGCAGCACCTGGAGCAGGTCGGCGGGCGCCCCGACCTGCTCGCACGCCTCCCGCATGTACTCCACGACCGCCGCTGTCGTCTGCTTGCTGCGCGGGTGCGCGGCGAAGACCACGGCATTGCGCCCGGCGAGCGCGCAGAGCGCCTTGACCGGCGGCGTCGCGTCCGGACCGGTGGTCGGGATCAGGGCGGCGACGACGCCGACGGGCTTGGCGATCTCGGTGATCCCGCGCTCGTCGTCCTGCGCGACGACGCCGACCGTCGGTGTGCGGCGCAGGTCCGACAGCACGCCGAACACCCGCTTCTCGATCTTGATGACCTTGTCGCCGTAGTTGCCGAAGCCGGCCTCGTCGACGGCCAGGCGGGCCAGCTCCTCGGCGCGATCCTTGCGTCCGACGGCCCACGCCACCGCGGTGGTCAGCTCGTCGACCTGCTCGGCCGTGTAGTCGTTGATCGCGGCCTGCGCGGCCCGCGCGCGTGCCACCACCTCGGCAACTGACTCGGACACCTCGGGCGACCCCATACGACCTCCTTGCCGCGAAACCCGTCGACCGGTACCGCATGTCGACTCGGCTCGAGGCCGGCGGCGGTCAGGGTATGCCGGACGTTACGCGGAGCGTAAGGCCAGGTCGTTGGCCCTGATGGACGAAGATTCGGGGTATTCCGCGTCTGCCGGGGACATGTCCGTCATGGCGACCGAGTCGGAAAGTCACCGCGGGGAACGCTCCCCGCGGTGTTCCCCGACGGCTGCCCAAGATCACTGACGAGACGGATAGCGTTGGCTGGTCTAGCGGCGTACCGAGCGACGTTCACCGACTCGCGTCCACACCAGCAGCACGATGACCGCGCCGATGATGGAGCCGATGATGCCTGCGGGCTGCAGGAAGCCGTCTCCGGCGTCCTTCCCGAAGATCAGGTAGCCCAGGAAGCCGCCTACGAAAGACCCGACGATGCCGATCACCACCGTCATCAGGATCGACATGTGCTGCTTGCCGGGTACGAGCAGGCGCGCCAGTGCGCCGGCGATCAGACCGATGATGATGATGCTGACGATGAGACCCAACATGATGAAGCCCTTCTGTGGATGCGCGTCTGGTGACGCATGCGGATCGGCCGCAGGATCCAAGGAACCACCCCTAAGGCGGGTGCGGTACACCCCTAGGGAGGTTTAGCCTCGGAGGGTGGCGTCGTCGGTCTCGGGTTCGCCGATCAGGGTGGCGTTGGTCGACGACTATGACGTGGTCCTGATCGGTGTAGCCCACATGTTCGACCGGTATCGGGATCGCATCGTCGTCGCCGAGATCGACGCCAACGAGTCCTTGGACGACGTGGTCGACATCGCGTTGTACGACTCGTTCGCCCAGCCCGAGTCAGACCACGGCGAGATCGCCGTCCTGGCCGAAAACCCCAGGGCGCGACGGGTTGTCGTCTACACCTGGAACTTCCATCCCGATCTGATCCGAAGTGCCCGCGAAAAGGGAGCGAGCGGCTACCTCTCCAAGACCCTGCCCGCCCGTGACCTCGTCGCGGCGCTCGAAGCCGTGCACGCCGGCGAAGTAGTCGTGAGCCCCCCGCCTCGTCGGGCCAGCAGCGCGACAGGACTCGACTGGCCAGGCCGGCGCGAAGGCCTCACGGATCGCGAGGCGGAGATCCTCGCGTTGATCACACAGGGGAAGAGCAACGCCGAGGTGGCCGCCTTGACGTTCCTCAGCCCGAACACGGTCAAGTCCTACATCCGCACCGTCTACCGCAAGATCGATGTCGCCAGCCGCACCCAGGCCGTGCTGTGGGGCGTCAACCACGGCTTCACGCCGGACCACACCCGCATCGAGCACTGGCGCAACGGACCGTAGGACACATCACCCCAAAGGGTGTGGCCGAGTGGCGTAGGCCGTGCGCTGAACCCTGCTCCGTTCGCTGGCTGCGCTACGGCCGAACTGCGGAACTTCGCCGCCATGTGGGTGATTCACAGTTAAACGACTGCGTCGCGGGGAACCCGCCGGCATGAACACCTTGACCGTCATCATCATCCTGTTGGTGCTTGCGATAGTTGGCATCGGCGCGTGGTTCCTCATGAGGGAGCGGCGCAGCCGAGCCCTCCGCGAGCGTTTCGGGCCGGAGTACGAGCGCAGCGTCGCGACCACCGAGGATCGCCGCGCTGCCGAGCTGGAGCTAC
>Ga0136616_10000710_pt1 | contig 16374 bp, 18 predicted proteins | sample AntDrymUQ2992106_2_FD_106648 | JGI IMG/M metagenome (GOLD analysis project Ga0136616, IMG submission 106648) | Polar desert sand microbial communities from Dry Valleys, Antarctica - metaG UQ299 (21.06) | ecosystem: Environmental > Terrestrial > Soil > Desert | place: Antarctica: Dry Valley...
GCGGAGTCCGCGAAGCTGCCGCAGGCGCTGGTCGACCAGCTGGCCGTCGGTGGCCGGATGGTGGTGCCGGTGTCCGGCCGGCTGTCGGTCGTCCAGCGGCTCGGTCCGGATCGGACCGAGGTCCGCCAGGTCGGCCACTACCGCTTCGTCCCGCTGCGCTGAACAGCCGACCTGATCTCGTTGATCATGGAAGCTCGCGGCGCCGTCACCCGGGCTGCACGCGTAGGTCGGGTGCGAGCTCGACGAGTACCTCGAAGTCCGTGTCCTGCGTCCAGACCACGAGGTCGTGGACCAAGGCGGTCGCCGCGATGATCGCGTCCATCGCACCGGCTCGACGTCCCTGCGCCCACGCCGTCGCAAGAAGGTCAGCCAGCCGTTCGGCTACTCGCTCGTCGTACGGGAGCGCGACGAAGCGCCGCGCTCTCGCGAACGTAGCAGCGCGCAGCTGCCGGAGCGGCTCGTCGTTGGCACGGCGGACACCGACACCGAGCTCGGTGAGCGTCGCGACCGACAGTCGAGCGTCGCCACGTGGGGGTGCACCCAGTCCCCGGCCCTGTTCTGCCGCCACGAAGATGCTGGTGTCGACCAGGTAGCCGTTCACCGCACCAGGTCATCCGTCGTGAGGCCGAGGTCGAAGTCCTCCGCCCGAGATGATGCCCCGAGCTCGGCGGCGAGCGCGCTGATCTCGTCCAGCTCGGACAGCAGCAGATCGGTCGGACGGCGTTCGCTCCGGGTTCGGCGAGGCACGATGTCGGCAACTGGTCGGCCGTGGACGGTCAGGACGACGACCTCGCCGCTCTCGACGGCGGCGATCACCCGGGCGGTGTGGTTGCGCAGCTCCCGCACCGACACATCGGTCATGTGGCACAGCGTAGCGCAACGTCGGTCTCCTTCCTGTGGCCGTGCTCATCGTCCAGGAGCACGAACAGGCATCTCTTGCGTGGTTCCAGTGCGACCGCGGGTCGTCCCGACGCCAAGAAGTTCAGTCCAGGAGGCTGCGCAGGACGTACTGCATGATCCCGCCGTGACGGAAGTAGTCCGCTTCGCCCGGGGTGTCGATCCGCAGCCGCACCGCGAACTCCTGGTGCCCCGCTCGCACGGTCACCTCCCGCGGCACCTGACCGTCGTTCAGAGCGTCGACGCCGGTCACCTCGAACTCCTCGTCACCGGTGAGCCCGAGCGACTCGGCGGTCTCGCCGTCGGCGTACTGCAGCGGGAGCACGCCCATGCCGATGAGGTTCGACCGGTGGATCCGCTCGTACGACTCGGCGATCACAGCGCGAACTCCCAGCAGGGCAGTTCCCTTGGCCGCCCAGTCGCGAGAGGACCCTGAGCCGTACTCCTTGCCGGCCAAGATCATCAGCGGCACACCGGCAGCCTGGTAGGCCGTGGACGCCTCGTAGATCGACATCACTTCGCCGGTGAGCAGGTTGCGGGTGAACCCGCCCTCGGTCCCTGGCGCGAGCTGGTTGCGCAGCCGGATGTTCGCGAACGTTCCCCGGATCATCACCTCGTGGTTCCCGCGCCGCGACCCGTACGAGTTGAACTCACGCCGCTCGACGCCGTGCTCGGCGAGGTACTGGCCGGCCGGGCTGTCGGACTTGATCGCGCCGGCCGGCGAGATGTGGTCGGTGGTCACCGAGTCACCGAGCTTCGCCAGCACCCTGGCACCGCTGATGTTCATCACCGGAGCCGGCTCGCGCTGGATGCCCTCGAAGTACGGCGGCTTGCGGACATAGGTCGAGTCAGGATCCCACTCGAACGTGTCGCCGGTCGGGATCGCCAGCGCCCGCCAGCGGTCGTCACCGGAGAAGACGTCCGCGTAGTCCCGGGTGAACATCTCGCTCGCGATCGCCGCGTCGACGACCTCCTCGATCTCGTGCGCAGTCGGCCAGATGTCGCGCAGGTAGACCGGCTGGCCGTCGCTGCCCTCGCCCAGCGGTTCCGTCGTGAGGTCGAGGTCCATCGTCCCGGCGAGTGCGTACGCGACGACGAGCGGCGGTGAGGCGAGGTAGTTCATCTTCACGTCCGGGTTGATCCGGCCCTCGAAGTTGCGGTTGCCCGACAGCACGGACACCACGGCAAGATCGAACTCATTCACCACGGCGCTGACCTCGTCGATGATCGGGCCGGAGTTGCCGATGCACGTGGTGCATCCGTACCCCACGAGGTGGAAGCCGAGCTTCTCGAGGTACGGCGTCAGGCCGGCCCGCTCGTAGTAGTCCATGACGACCTTGGACCCTGGCGCGAGCGACGTCTTCACCCACGGCTTCCGCGTGAGCCCGCGCTCGACCGCCTTCTTGGCCACCAGCGCGGCGCCGATCATGACCGATGGGTTGGACGTGTTCGTGCACGACGTGATCGAGGCGATCACGACGGCACCGTGGTCGACGTCGAACGACGCGCCATCCTCGAGCCGGACCGGCGTCGGGCTCGACGGCCGGCCGGGAGCTCCGGATGCCGCCGTGACCGCGTGCGGCTGGTCGGCCGCGTCATCGCCGCCGGTGCCGACGGCGACCGGGTCGCTGGCCGGGAACGTCTCGGCGACCGCCTCGTCCGTGGGCCCGTTCACGTGGCGCTCGGCGTGCACCTCGGTGTCGACGTAGTCGCTGAGCGCCGCCCGGAAGCTCTGCTTCGCGTCGGTGAGCGCGACCCGGTCCTGCGGTCGCTTCGGCCCGGCCAGCGAGGGCACGACCGTGGCGAGGTCGAGCTCGAGCCGCTCCGAGTAGTCCGGCTCGGCGTCGGGCGAGTGCCAGAGCCCCTGCTCCTTCGCGTACGCCTCGACCAGCGCGACCAGCTCCTCGTCGCGACCGGTGAAGCGCAGGTAGCGGACGGTCTCCTCGTCGATCGGGAAGATCGCGCAGGTCGAGCCGTACTCCGGGCTCATGTTGCCGATGGTCGCGCGGTTGGCCAGCGGGACCGCCCCGACGCCGGGTCCATAGAACTCGACGAACTTGCCGACCACGCCGTGCTTGCGCAGCATCTCGGTGATCGTCAGGACCAGGTCCGTGGCGGTGGCGCCCTCAGGCAGCGAGCCGCTGAGCTTGAACCCCACCACCCGCGGGATGAGCATGGAGACCGGCTGGCCGAGCATCGCCGCCTCGGCCTCGATCCCGCCCACGCCCCAGCCGAGCACGCCAAGTCCGTTCACCATCGTGGTGTGCGAGTCGGTGCCGACAACTGTGTCCGGGTACGCGACACCGTCACGGGTCATGATCGTCCGGGCCAGGAACTCGATGTTGACCTGGTGCACGATGCCGGTGCCGGGGGGGACGACCTTGAAGTCGTCGAACGCCGACTGCCCCCAGCGCAGGAACTGGTAGCGCTCCTCGTTGCGCTCGTACTCCAGCGCCACGTTGCGCTCGAAGGCGTCCGGAGCACCGAACACGTCGGCCACGACCGAGTGGTCGATGACGAGCTCGGCCGGCGCGAGCGGGTTGATCCGGCTCGGGTCGCCGCCGAGGTCAGCCATCGCCTCGCGCATCGTGGCCAGGTCGACGACGGCTGGGACGCCGGTGAAGTCCTGCATGATCACCCGGGCCGGTGTGAACTGGATCTCGGTGTCGGGCTCGGCGGCGGAGTCCCACGCCACCAGGGCCTGGACGTGCTCGGCGGTCGTGCTGACGCCGTCCTCGGTGCGCAGCAGGTTCTCCAGCAAGATCTTCAGGCTGTACGGCAGCCGCTCGACCCCCTCGACAGCGCTCAGCCGGTAGATCTCGTACGACGCGTCGCCGACCTCGAGCATGCCGGCGCTGCCGAAGCTGTTCGGTCCGGGGGTGCTGTTCACCACGGTCTCCTCTCGATCCGCACATCTTGCCGAGCGGAAAAGACCGCACGACAGGTGGGACCCGGTCAATTTATCTTGACGTCAAGATACTACCCGACGCGCAGCAGTGCGATGCACTCGACGTGGTGGGTCATCGGGAACAGGTCGTACGCCTCGAGCTCGACCAGGTGGTAGCCCGCGTCGGCGAAGTACGCGAGGTCGCGGGCGAGAGCCGCCGGGTCGCAGGCGACGTACGCGACTGCCCGCGGGTGCAGCGCTGCCACCCGTTGCACCACCGCCCGTCTGGCACCCGACCGCGGCGGGTCGAGCACGACGACGTCGGTGCGCGGGAGGCCGGGCCGGCCCAGCCACTCCTCGACGTCGGCCTCGACCAGGCGCACGGTCGGTAGGTCGTGCAGGTTGCGCCGGGCGTCGGCGACCGCGTCGACGCCGGACTCGACCGCCACCACGCTACCGGCGTCCCCGACCGCGAGCGCGAGCGCGGCGGAGAACAGTCCGACCCCGCTGTACAGGTCGAGCCCGTGCTCGCCGCGCTGGGGATGGAGGAGCCGCAGCACCGCGCTGGCCAGCGTGTCCGCGGCCGCCGGGTGCACCTGCCAGAAGCCGCTCCCGCTCACCCGCCAGCGCCGTCCGAGCGCGACCTCCCTGACCGCCGCCCGGCGACCGGGTCGCCTGGGCTCAACCTGTCCGTCAGCCAGCACGAGCGGTGGTCCTTCGGCGCCGATGATCACCTCGACGTCGTCCTGCCCGCGCCAGCGCCGCCGGAGCACGCCCGTCTCGTCCACCGCGGGGTGGGCGATCAGGCACCGGTCGATCGGGACCACCACGTGCGAGCGGTGCCGCCGCAGACCGGGTCGGCCGTCGGCGGCGACCGCGAGCTGGAGCCGCGTCCGCCAGCCGAGCCCGTCGTCGTCGTCCCGCAACGGCTCGACCACGACGTCCCGATCGACGCCGGCCAGCCGGTGCAGCTGCTCCATGATCACCAACGCCTTCAGCCGACGCTGGGCGGCCACGGTGGCGTGCTGCCAGTCGCACCCGCCGCAGCGCCCGGGTCCGGCGAACGGGCAGGGCGGGACTACCCGGTCCGGCGACGCCAGCAGCACCTCGACCGCGTCGGCCCGCAGGAACCGCGAGCCCGGACCGCCGTCGGTGATCTTCGCGCGGACCCGCTCACCCGGCAGGGCGTGCCGGACGAACACGACGCGCCCGTCGAGCCGCGCGACGCAGTGCCCGCCGTGCGCGACGGGACCGACGACGAGCTCGACCTGCTCCCCGACCACCGGCGCCGCAGTCACCCGCCGCGGCGGACCTGACCAGGGGCCGACCCCTCCTCGCGCGACGCGGCCACCTCGGACGACTGCAGCTGCCAGGGCACGCTGGTCACCATGATCCCCGGGGTGAACAGCAGCCGTCCCTTGAGCCGCAGCGCGCTCTGGTTGTGCAGCAGGTTCTCCCACCAGTGCCCGACCACGTACTCCGGGACGTACACCATCACGACGTCCCGCGGGCTCTGCCGCCGGATCGAGTTCACGTAGTCGAGGATCGGACGGGTGATCTCCCGGTACGGCGACGCGAGGACCTTGAGCGGGATCGGGACCGTACGGAGATCCCACTGCTCGACCAGCTGCCGGGTCTCGACCGGATCGACGTCGACGGTCAGCGCCTCGAGGACCGCCGGCCGCGAAGCACGGGCGTAGCTGATCGCCCGGATGGTCGGCTGGTGCAGCTTCGAGACGAGCACGACGGCGTGGACGCGGGACGGCAGGACCGAGGCGTCGCTGGAGTCCTCGTCCAGCTCGTCGCGGACCCGGTCGTAGTGGCGCCTGATCGCCTTCATGATCAGGAAGAGCACCGCCATCGCGGCGATCGCGATCCAGGCGCCGCGGATGAACTTGGTCAGCAGGACGACGACGAGCACGGTCGCGGTGACGAAGAGCCCGACGCTGTTGATCACCCGGCTGCGCTGCATGCGCAGCCGGTTCGACCGGTCGGGCTCGGTCTTGAGCAGCCTTGTCCAGTGCCGGATCATGCCCGTCTGGCTCATCGTGAACGACACGAACACGCCGACGATGTAGAGCTGGATGAGGCGGGTCACCTCGGCGTCGAACGCGAGGACCAGGACGATCGCGACCGCAGCCAGGCCGATGATCCCGTTCGAGAACGCGAGCCGGTCGCCTCGGGTGTGCAGCTGGCGCGGCAACCACCGGTCCTGGGCGAGGATCGAGCCGAGCACCGGGAAGCCGTTGAAGGCGGTGTTCGCGGCCAGCACGAGGATGATCCCGGTGGCGGCGGCGACGAGGTAGAACCCCGGCTCGAACTGGTCGAACACGGTCCTGGCCAGCTGGCCGATCACGGGGTCCTGCACGTACTCGTCGCCGACCGGGGCGCCGTCCGGACCGATCAGCTGGGTGGCCGGGTCCTCGGCGAACCGGACGTTCGTGGCGTTGGCCAGCGAGATGACGCCCATGAGCATCGTCACCGACAGCAGGCCGAGCAGCGCCAGGGTCGTCGCGGCGTTCTTGCTCTTCGGCTTGCGGAACGCCGGGACGCCGTTGCTGATCGCCTCCACGCCGGTGAGCGCCGCGCACCCGGACGAGAACGCCCGCAGGATGAGGAAAGCCGCGGCCAGCCCGGTGAAGCCGGTCTCAAACTGCCCCTCCGTCGACAGCGCGAGGTCCGCGCTCGGTGCCTCCGGGAGGCTGCCGAGACCCAGCCGGACGAAGCCCCAGGCGGCCATGCCGAGGATCGCCACCATGAACACGTACGTCGGGACCGCGAACAAGGTGCCGGACTCGCGGACGCCGCGGAGATTCATCCCCATGAGGAAGACCGTCGCGATCACTGCGGCGGTCGCCTCGTGCCCGCGCATCTGCGGGATGGCCGAGGCCGCGAACTGCGCCGCTGAGGAGATCGACACGGCAACCGTCAGGACGTAGTCGACGAGCAGCGCGCTGGCGACCGTGAGGCCGGCGTGCTTGCCGAGGTTGACGGTGGCCACCTCGTAGTCCCCGCCGCCGCTCGGGTAGGCGTGCACGTTCTGCCGGTACGAAGCGACGACCGTGATCATCACGACCACGACGGCCAGGCCGACCTGCCATGAGACCGCATACGCGGTGAGCCCGCCGAGCGCGAGGGTCAGGAAGATCTCGTCCGGCGCGTAGGCGACGGAGGAGAGCGCGTCGCTGGCGAACACCGGCAGCGCGATGCGCTTCTTCAGCAGCGTCTCGTCCAACCGGTCGCTGCGCAGCGCGCGACCGATCACCAGTCGCTTGGAGATGTCCCCGACGCTCGGCACGCCGTGAATCGTAGGCCGCGGCCGGGCGCCGTGAGCAGGGCTACTGCGTGTAGCGTCGGAGCGCGCCTGGGACACCATGAAGCACTGCGACAACCACGAAGGGCAGCAGACGTGCACGTCGTCGTGATGGGGTGCGGGCGGGTCGGCTCGTTGATCGCCCACGAGCTCGAGCGCCTCGAGCACTCGGTCGCCGTCATCGACCAGAGCGAGACCGCGTTCCGCCGGTTGGGCGCAGACTTCCGGGGACGGACCGTCGCCGGGATCGGCTTCGACCGGGAGGTCCTCCGCGCCGCCGGCATCGAGGACGCCGAGGCGTTCGCCGCGGTCAGCAGCGGCGACAACTCGAACATCCTCGCCGCCCGCGTGGCCCGCGAGACGTTCGACGTGCACAACGTCGTGGCCCGCATCTACGACCCGCGGCGCGCCGAGGTCTACCAGCGCTTGGGGATCCCGACCGTCGCCACCGTCCGGTGGACCGCCGACCAGATGATCCGGCGGCTGTTCCCGGAGGGCGTGCAGGCACTCTGGCGCGACCCGACCGGTGCGATCGACCTGGTCGAGGTGCACGTGGACAGCGGGTGGTACGGGTTGACCGTGGATGACCTCGAGCGTGCCTCTGGGTCTCGCGTGGCACTCCTGAACCGGATCGGCGAGGGCCTGATCCCGACCTCGGAGTCCGTCCTCCAGGAAGGCGATCTGGTGCACGTCGTCATGCGCGAGGACGAGGCCGACCGCGTGACGGACGTCCTCGGCCGGAAGCCCGAGGTGCGCTGATGCGGGTTGCCATCGCCGGGGCCGGCAACGTCGGCCGCTCGATCGCCGCTGAGCTGCTCGACAACAACCACGAGGTGCTCCTGGTCGACAAGGAGGCCCGCGCCATCAAGGCCGACAGCGTGCCCCAGGCGGAGTGGCTCCTCGCTGACGCGTGCGAGGTCGCCTCGCTGGAGGAGGCCGGGCTGGAACGGTGCGACGTGGTGATCGCGGCCACCGGCGACGACAAGGTGAACCTGGTCGTCTCACTCCTCGCGAAGACCGAGTTCGGCGTCCCCCGGGTGGTCGCTCGGGTCAACCATCCGAAGAACGAGTGGATGTTCAACGAGGCCTGGGGCGTCGACGTGGCGGTGTCGACCCCGCGGATCATGAGCGCGCTCGTCGAGGAGGCCGTGAGCATCGGCGATCTCGTCAGGCTGTTCAGGTTCAGCCAGGGCAACGCCAACCTGGTCGAGCTCACGCTGCCCGCCGACTCCCCGATCGTCGGCCGCAAGGTCTCCGACGTCAGCTGGCCGACCGACACCGCGCTCGTCACGATCATCCGCGGCGGCTCGGTGCTGCGGCCCGAAGGCGACAACCCGCTCGAGGCCGGCGACGAGCTGCTCTTCGTCGCCCACCAGGACCAGGAGACCGCGCTCGAGGACGTCCTCTACCCGCACGTCCGTCCGCGCCAGCAGTGAGGCCCGTCCCCCAACAACGATGATCAAGGAGTTTCTGCCCCGGTCAGCCGTCCGGTCGTGTGGTCACGGGAGGCGAGGGGCAGAAACTCCTTGATCATCCTCAGTCGGGGGCTTCTTCGGCGGCATCACGCTCGTCCCGGCCGGTACCGATGACTTGAGCACGCGGTAAGTCACCAGCAGGACGACGAGGTAGAGCGGGACGCCGAGCGCCACCCGTGCCGTCCCGAGCGCGACCAGCGCGTCCTCGCCGATGAGGTAGAGCGGCAGCTGGACGGCCAGCCGGATCACAAACATCCCGACCCAGATCCAGCTCGCCCGCGTGTACGCCCGGGCGAGGACCGGGTCCTTGCGCCAGCCCATGCCGGCCTGCGTGATCAAGGCCAGCATCACGCCGATGACCGGCCAGCGGACGACGATCGAGATCAGGAACGCGAGCGCGTAGCCCGCGTTGTAGAACAGCCCGGGCAGGTAGAAGTCCTCGGCCCGGCCGGTGCGGCTGGCGATGAACGCAGCGATTCCCACGCCGAAGAACCCGCTGAGTGCGTACTGCAACGACTGGCCCTGCACCAGCCTCAGCACCGACAGCGAAGCAGCGCTCGCGAGCGCGATGATCAGCGCGAGCCGGAGGTCACGCCCGGAGAACGTGTACGCGAGGACGAACAGCACGCCCGGCAGCCCGGCATCAATCAGGCCGGCCTTGCCGCCGAACGCCGCCTGCAGCGAAACGGCGTCGTCGTGCCCGACGGGTCGGACGCCCGGCGACGGATCGGTCACGGCGCGCCAGCGGGTCGCAGCTCGTACCTGGGGTTGTAGATCACCCGGCGCCCGTCCTGCTCGCACACCAGGCCGGTCGCAACCAGGGCCCGGCCGGGCTCGATCGCCGCCAGCTGACGGCGGCCGAGCCAGATCAGCGAGACGACCCCCGAGCCGTCCCACAGCTCGGCCTCCAGCGCCGGCACCCCACCGACCGGCCGGAGCGTGACAGTGCGCAGCGTGCCGGCCACGGTCGCCCGGCGCCGGTCGGGCAGGTCACCGATCGGGGTCGCACCGACGACGCGGCACTCACGCTGGAGCTCTTGGGCGTCGAGCTCCTCACGGGTCGTGCTCAACCGTATGATGGCACGCCGGACGAAGCCGCGGTGCGGTTTCGTCGCCGGCTCGTCCACTGGCTTGGTCATGATCAGCTGGTCCCGGGCTGGAGGGTCGGGACGCCTGCAGCCTCCGCCGCGTCGCCGGTCGTGGCCTGCATGACGGCCGGCACCCGCAGCGGGAGTGGGTCGCGCGGCGCCATCGGATCAACGCCCCGTACGACGACGGTGTCGCGCAGCACGTCGTCGAGCTCACCGGCAGCCGACCGGTCCACGGCCGGCCCGAAGAACGTCGCGCGCAGCAACCAGCGCGGACCGTCCACCCCGACGACCCGGGTGGTCTGGGTCGCCGGCTTGCCGTCCGGGGTCTTGGCCGGGACCACGACCTTGAGCTCAGCGCCGTACGGTCCTTCGATCTCGGTGGCGGTCCCGCCACGCTTGGTGGCGTCCGCGGCGATCTCACGCTTGACGTCGGCCCAGATGCCGCTGCTGCGGGGCGCCGCGAACGCCTGCAGCTGGACGCCTGAGCGCTCGACCACGAACGTGATCGCCCGGACGCGCTGGGCCTGCTGGTCGACCTCGATGCGGGCCTGCATGCCTGGGCGTCCGCGGACCAGCATCGCGCCGAGGTCGATGCGCCCCTTGGCCGTGTCCTCGTCGTCGAGGTCGACCTCGCTCGCGTCGAACGGGCCGTACGTACGGTCCGGTGGCGCCGCCTCGTCCGCGTCGGCAGCTGCCTCGTCGGCAGCACCCTCGACCGCGTCGTCGGTGGGGTCGTCGGCTTCGTCTGGGTCCAAGCCGCGGCGGCGACGGAACACGTCTGGTCGTCCTCTCAGGGTGAGTCGTCGATGGATCGAGGTGCTGGACCACCGTACGACGATCCGGTGACCCCACCGGTGGAACCGAAGCCGCCCGACCCACGCGCAGACCCGGGCAGCGTGTCGACCTCGTGGAACATCGCCCGCTCGACCCGCTGGACGACGAGCTGGGCGATCCGATCCCCGCGCCGCAGCACGACGGTCGTGGTGAGGTCGTGGTTGACCAGCGTCACCATGATCTCACCGCGGTAGCCCGCGTCGATCGTGCCGGGTGCGTTGGCGATGCCGATGCCGTGCCGCGCGGCCAGGCCCGAACGCGGCAGCACGAACCCGGCGTACCCCGCCGGCAGCGCGATCGCGATCCCGGTCGGGACGGTCACCCGCTCCCCCGGCGGCAGCTCCACGTCGACGGTCGTGACCAGGTCGGCGCCGGCGTCGCCCGGGTGCGCGACGGTCGGGACCGGGACATCCGGGTCCAGCCGGCGGACGAGCACGTCGACCAGGTCCTCACCCACGGCGACGGACCCTACGCGATCTGCGGTCCCCAGAGCTGGCCGTGGCAGGCTCTGCGTCGTGACCGCATACGTCGAGCGCCTCACGGTGCCGGCCCGGTGGTGGGCGCTCGCCGGCCTGGCCGTCCTGGCTCTCGGCGCTGTCTCGACCGCGTTGCCGCTGTGGCTCCTGGTGGCGGTCCCAGCGATCGGCGCGCTGGCGCTCGCGGTCGGGCTCCGGTCATCCACCCTCGACGTCGTGGTCGACGACCGCGGGCTCTCCGCCGGACCGGCCCGGCTGCCGTGGACGGCCATCGGCCGGGTCGACGCGCTCGACGCCGACGCCGCTGCCGCGCTGCGGAGCCGCGAGGCGGACCCCCGCGCCTACCTCGCGCTGCGCGGCTTCGTCCCGACGGCCGTACGGGTCGAGGTGGACGACGACGCCGACCCGACGCCGTACTGGTACGTCTCGACCCGTCGTCCGGTCGAGCTGGCGGCGGCGCTCGCACGCCGGGCGGGCGGATCTGGGAACCGGACCTAGGATCGACCCGGACGGTGCCGGCCCCTCGCAGGTGACCCGGACTCGCGCGGACCAACCCGAGGAGTGCAATGGCAGGCGGATCGCTCAGCTGGAAGGTCATGGCGACCGGGAGTGCGCTGATCGCCGGTGTCGCGGCGAAGAAGCTGCTCGAGACCGTGTGGGAGAAGAGCACCGGCAAGGCGCCCCCGCGCAACCCGGAGTCCCCCGACACCACCTGGGCCGAGGCGGTCGCCTGGGCCATCCTCAGCGGCGTCGTGTACGGCCTGGCCCGGCTGGTCGCGACCCGCCAGGTCGCCGGGTACTACAAGCGTTCCACCGGCCACCTGCCCAAGGGCCTCGAGGACGTCGGCGCCTGAGCGATCGGCAGCCGGATCAGGAACGCAACGGGTGGACCGTGGTGCCGCCGCGGCCACGCAGCTCGGCCCGGACGGCGTCAGCGAGCTCGCGGGTCGAGCGACCGTTCACGAGCCCGCCGGCGGCCGCGCCGGCCATGAACGGGCCGGTTCGGACGAACCGCGAGCCGATGCGGGCCGCGAACGTCTGCCCGAGGTTGCCCTTCACGACCTCGCCGAGCGCTGACCGCGTCCCCTGCGGGTCGAGCGGGTTCACCCCACGCGCGGTCGCCCAGGCCGTGGCGAAGTAGCGGGCGCGGTCGGCGCCGCTGCCGGTGACCTGGACGTCGTACACCTCGTGCAACTCGGCCAGCAGCTTGATCTCGGTGGCCGCGACGGCGAGTGGCTCGGCCAGCATCTGCACCGCGAGCACCATCGGGTTACGGCGCAGTGCGAGGCGGACGGCGGCGACCCCGCCGGCTGCGCCGAAGGTGCTGGTCGTCCTCGCTGCGGCTTCGACCAGGGCGTCGGCGAGGTCCTCGCCCTGCCGGCCGTCGTGGTGGCGCTGCAGGGCCTCGAGCTCGCGGATCGGGATCCGCGGTGCGATGTCGTGGACGCGCTCGACGACGGTGTGCGCGCCGGATCGAGCCCCGGCTGAGACAGCGCGCGCGCCGGATCGAGCCCCGTCGGACACGGATCGTGCGGTCGAGCGGGCGGCACTTCCGGCGGCGCGCAACCGGCCGGTCAGGCGGTTGGATGCGGTGGCGGAGCCCCCCTGCGGGCTGGTCTCCGGCTGGGGTTCCCCGACGGGCTGCCTCGGATCAGGCAGCACAGTCCCGGCAGATGAGGTCGACGCCGCGATCGGACACGAGCTGGCTGCGGTGGTGGACGAGGAAGCACCTCGTACAGGTGAACTCGTCCGCCTGCTTGGGCAGGACTCGCACGGACAGCTCTTCGTGCGAGAGATCGGCTCCCGGGAGCTCGTGGCTCTCGGCGGCCTCCGCCTCGTCGATGTCGATGACGCTCGACGACGCGTCGGCGCGGCGCGCCTTCAGCTCCTCGAGGCTGTCCTCGGCGAGCTCGTCGTCAGTCTTCCGTGGTGCGTCGTAGTCCGTGGCCATCGTGGTGGCGCAACTCCTCAAGAACTCGTGCGGCTGGTGACCTGCGTCGTACCCGGTACGTCTCCGGCGAACCCCCGCGCGGAGGGGACCGGACGGCAGAGTCTGCACCACGAACGACCGGACCGTGCACTGCATTCCCGATCCACGTCCGGACCGGCGGACCAGCGGGGATCAGGACCGGGTCGGCAGGCCACCGGCGAGCTCGGCGACCTCGTCGTGCAGGAGCCCGAACAGGAGCGGTGGGGCGGCGATGACGAGCGTCTCACCGGCCGGCGCTCCCCAGGCACCCTCCACCCGCGCGCCGGCCTCGGTGGCCACGAGTCCCGCGGCAGCCAGGTCCCAGGGCTGGAGACCCTGCTCGTAGTACGCGTCGACGCGGCCCGTCGCCACCGCGCACAGGTCGAGAGTGGCTGCGCCGATCCGGCGGAGGTCACGGACTCGCGGGGCCAGGCGTCCGGCCAGCGCGCCCTGGACCGCTCGGTCCCCCGCGTCGTACCCGAAGCCGGTCGCCACCAGGGCGGAGCGGAGCTCGGCTCGGTCGCTCACCCGGATCGGCTCGCCGTCGAGGCGCGCTCCACCCCCGAGCGAGGCCGTCCAGGTCTCGCCGGAGACCGGGTTGTGCACGGCACCGGCCACCACCTCGCCGCGCCACCGGGCTGCGATGCTCACCGCGTACGCCGGGATGCCGTAGACGTAGTTGACCGTGCCGTCGATCGGGTCGACCACCCACTGCACGCCGCTGGCCCCGGCGAAACCGGTGCTTTCCTCGCCGAGGAAACCGTCGTCGGGCCGCACTGCGAGGAGCCGGGACCGGATCAGCGCCTCCGACGCGTGATCCATCGCGGTCACCACATCGGTCGGGCTGGTCTTCGTCGACAGCACCGCGATGCCCGGTTCACCGGCACCCGGTGGCCGGCGGGTCGCCACGAGCGCACCAGCCTCTCGTGCGACGGTCACGGCGAGGTCGAGGAGATCGCGAGGTTCCGGCGCGATCATGCTCGTTGCGCTCGGCTCGCGGGAGTCGAACCGGTCGCCGCGGCGTCTGCCCCGGCGAGCGCCGGCCTCGGACCCCGCAGGTTGGGGCAACATCCCACCGGGCACACGTCGTGGCTCGGGCCGAGGCGGCCGAGAGACGCGCGCCTGGTCGGTCGACCTCGCTCGACCGCGGCTCGCTCGAGAACGAGGTCACGGACCATCTCGACGAACCGCGGGTTTGTCCCGGCCGTCGCTGCCCGGGCGAACGGCAGGCCGAGCCGGGCCGCCGTCGCGGCCGCCTCGGTGTCGAGGTCGTGCCTGACCTCCATGTGGTCGGACACGAAGCCGATCGGCACGACGACCACCGACGCAACGCCGTCGGCAGCCAGCGCTTCGAGGTGGTCGTTCACGTCCGGCTCGAGCCAGGGGTGCTGAGGTGGGCCGCTCCGACTGCAGTAGACGAGCTCCCACGGCAGGTCGCCGCCCCCTGCGGCGCTCACGCCGGCGGCCACCAGCGCGGCGGTCTCACGGTGCTGCGCTTCGTACGCGCCGCGCGACGGCCCGTCGGCTGGGCCACTGGTCTGGGCCATCGCGACCGGGATCGAGTGGGTGACGAACGCGAGGTGTGCACCCGCACGGACGTCGTCGGGCAGCTCCGCGAGCGCCGCACAGGTCGCCGTGATCATGGTCTCGACGAACCCCGGGTGGTTGAAGTAGTGCCGCAGCTTGTCGATCCGCGGCCCGCTCCCCGCGCCGGCTGCGGCGTCGGCAAGATCCTCCCGGTACTGGCGGCACCCCGAGTACGAGCCGTAGGCCGAGGTGACGAACGCGACCGCGCGCCGTACGCCGTCGTCGCGCATCCGCCGGAGCGCGTCGGCGAGGTAGGGGTCCCAGTTCCGGTTGCCCCAGTAGACCGGCAGGTCGACGCCGTGCTCGGCGAGATCGGCGCGCACCGAGGCGAGGAGCGCCCGGTTCTGGCCGTTGATCGGGCTCACCCCGCCGAAGGCGTCGTAGTGGGCGCCGACCTCGACCAGCCGCTCGCGCGGGATCCCGCGCCCGCGGGTCACGTTCGCCAGGAAGGGCAGCACGTCGGCCGGCCCCTCCGGTCCACCGAACGACACGAGCAGCATGGCGTCGTACGGGGTCGGGTCGGCGTCGTGGGGCACGCTCGATCCTCGCACCCGGGTGCGCCGGGCGACCGACCGGCCGGATGGCGCGAGCCCGCGGGCGGCACGCCGAGCGCGGTGCTCGCAACGCCGCGCGCTGAGACGCAGACTGGCGGGGTCGTGGATCTCGTGGCCGCGGCGCCGACTGCCGAACCGGGCCGGACTTTACGGAAGGTCGCAAGATGCGCCAGCTACGCCTCGTCGGGCTGAACGAAGACGGTACGCGACTCGTCCTGCGCGACGAGCCTGCAAAGACTGACTACCTGCTGCCGAACGACGAGCGGTTGGCCGCCGCGTTGCGGGGTGACCGCGCACGGCTCGGCCAGCTCGAGATCAACCTCGAGAGCCAGCTGCGCCCCCGCGAGATGCAGGCCCGAGTCCGTGCCGGCGAGTCACCGGAGCAGGTGGCCAAGGCCGCCGCGGTTCCGCTGGACAAGGTCATGCGGATGGTCGCCCCGGTGGTCGCCGAGCGGGAGTACGTCGTCGAGCGCGCCCGGATCGCGGCGATCCGCCGGGTCGGTACCGACGGACCCGGGCCGGTGCTCGAGCCGACCGTCACCGAGCGCCTCTCCGCCCGAGGAGTCGCGCCGGACTCCGTGCGATGGAACTCGCGCCGGCGCGACGACGGCGCGTGGGTCGTGGAGGTCGGCTATCGCCTGGACGGGCGCGAGCACACCGCGGAGTGGACCTACGACGCGACCGCGCGTGCCACCACACCGGTCGACGACGAGGCCCGGGCGCTGTCGGGGATCAAGCCGCCACCCGGGCCGGTGGACCTGTTCGGCGGCGACCAGGGTGAGCCTGCGGGTCCGGTGCTCACGGCTGCCGCTGCGCTGCGGCTGACCCCGCTCCGCGGTGGCCAGGCCGTGCTCGACCCGGCCGAGGCAGCGGCTGGCCACGACCCGGCCGAGGACACCGACGTCGAGCTGGCCGAGCCCGCGCTCGCCGCTGCCGGTCGGCGAGCCGCCAAGCGGGCGAGCGTCCCGAGTTGGGACGAGATCATGTTCGGCCGCCGTCGCTCGCGCGACTGACGCTGGGCCGGTCTCGACCGGCCGAGGAAATGTTTCCCGCCCGATGTATCACCGCCGCGCTCTCCTGCTCTTGATCAGTGGGTCAGGACAGCGGCGACATCCGCGATCGCACCCGAGGGTGACCTCGGTGTGCCGGCAGCAGGGCAGCAGCCGGCGCCCTGACCTGCACGAGTCACCGGTCGGCGCTGCTCGGGGTAACGCCGACCGGTTCGGTCGAGGGGGCGGGGTCGCACGGGGGAACGCGACCTCGCCCTCGACGGCCGCGGATGGTCAGCACC
>Ga0136616_10000711_pt1 | contig 16367 bp, 22 predicted proteins | sample AntDrymUQ2992106_2_FD_106648 | JGI IMG/M metagenome (GOLD analysis project Ga0136616, IMG submission 106648) | Polar desert sand microbial communities from Dry Valleys, Antarctica - metaG UQ299 (21.06) | ecosystem: Environmental > Terrestrial > Soil > Desert | place: Antarctica: Dry Valley...
CGAGCTGACCGCAGCTGCCAGGATGGGCCGGTGAACGCCCCCGTCGCCCCCGTCGCCCCCCCCGTCGCCGTTGTCACCGGCGCCAGCAGCGGCATCGGAGCGGCGACCGCCCGCCAGCTCGCCACCGCGGGTTTCGCCGTGGTCGCCGCCGCCCGCCGGCTCGACCGACTGCGGTCCCTGGCGGAGGAGATCGGGGCCCGGTCCGTTCGACTCGACGTGACGTCGGTGGAGTCGGTGGCGGCGCTCGCCGACGCCGTACCCGAGTGCCAGGTGCTGGTCAACAACGCCGGCGGGGCGTTCGGCATGGAACCGGTGGAGTCCGCCGACGTCGAGGACTGGCGGGCCATGTACGACGTCAATGTGCTCGGCGTGCTGCGGGTGACGCAGGCGCTGCTCCCCGCGCTGGAGCGCAGCGGACAGGCCGGGCGCATCGGTCACGTGGTCGTCATGGGCTCCACGGCCGGCCGGATCGTGTACCCGGGCGGGGGCGGTTACACCGCCGCCAAGCACGGCGCGGCGGCGCTGGCGGAGACGCTGCGGCTGGAGATGTGCGGCAGACCCGTACGGGTCACCGAGATCGCGCCCGGCATGGTGCAGACCGAGGAGTTCGCGGTCAACCGCTTCCGCGGCGACGAGGAGCAGGCGGCGGCCGTCTATGCGGGTGTGGCGGCGCCGCTGTCCGCCGACGACATCGCCGGCTGCGTCACCTGGTGCGTCACCCGGCCGGCGCACGTCGACATCGACCTGCTCGTCGTCAAGCCGCTCGCCCAGGCGGCGCAGCATCTGGTCCATCGCGAGGCGGACTTCCCGCCCGCTGCCCCGGCCCCGGCCTAGTCCGGAAGAGCCCGCTGGGCGGCGGCGAACGCGTCGTACGCCTCCTCGCTGAACAGCACGAACCGCACGTCCCCGACAATCCTTGTGACGCCCGCCGTCTCCTGCACGGTCCGTACGGCGATGCGGGCGGCGTCGTGGAGCGGCCAGCCGTAGACGCCGGCCGACACCGCGGGAAACGCGACAGCGCGCGCACCGAGCTCGTCGGCAACCCGCAGCGACTCCCGGTACGCGGAGGCGAGAAGTGCCGAGCGGTCCTCGGACTTCGCGTAGACCGGCCCCACTGTGTGGATGACCCAGCGCGCCGGAAGCTTTCCGGCGGTCGTTGCCACCGCCTGGCCGGTGGGGAGCCCGTCCGGCAGCGTCGTACGCCGCAGCTCCTCGCAGGCGCGCAGGATCGCCGCACCGCCACGGCGGTGGATCGCGCCGTCGACACCACCACCACCCAGCAGGGAGGAGTTGGCGGCGTTGACGATCGCGTCGACGTGCTGATCGGTGATGTCCCCGCGCACGAGGGTGAGCTGCACTGGTGCATTCCCTTCAGCGGGGCCGGGTGACGCGCGCACTTTCGTGGCACGAGGAATACCCAGCAGGATGACGACATGATGCCGCCGGCGCGTCTCCTTCGCGCAGCCGAGGAGGATCCGCTCGTAGCGGACGCCGTGACGGCCGGTGAGGTCATCCAGGCGGCGGTCGTCTTCGTGGCTGCGATCGCGGTTGCTGTGCTGCTCCGCAGGCTGCTCGTCCGCGCACTCGACCGAGGCGACGCCGACCGGCACGTGGGTCGGCTCGCTGGTCGGTTCCTCGGCCTGGTGGTCGTCGTGGTGGGCGCCATCTACGCCCTCAGCGCTGTCGGTGTGCGCATCGGGCCGCTGCTCGGCGCGGTGGGGATCGGTGGCGTCGCGTTGGCCTTCGCCGCCCAGGACATCCTGCAGAACCTGGTGGCCGGGATCCTGCTGCAGATACGCCGCCCTTTCCGAGTGGGCGATCAGATCGGGAGCGGCGAGTTCGAGGGCACGGTGGACGACGTCAACCTGCGCACCGTCGAACTGACCACGTACGACGGGTTGACGGTGTACCTGCCCAACGCCGAGGTGCTCAGGGCGCCGATCGTCAACTACACGCGTACGCCGTCCAGCCGCACGTCGCTGACGGTCGGGGTCGCCTACGACACCGACCTGAGCCGGGCGCAGGCGGTGCTTCACGAGGGGTGCCGTTCCGCAGCCGGGGTCCAGGAACAGCCACCAGTCGAGGTGTGGGTCGAGGAGTTCGCCGAGTCGTCCATCAACGTCGCCGTGCGCTACTGGCACGCCGCGGACATCGCCAGCCGCTGGCGGGTGCGCAGCGCAGTCGCCATGGCGATCAAGGCGGCGCTCGACGACGCCGGTATCCGCATCCCCTTCCCGCAGCGGACGCTGTGGTTCGGCCCGGGGGAGAGCGCACTCCAGGTCAGGACCGAGGACCCGGACAGTTAGGAGCCGTCGGTCAGCCGCACGCGGAGTCGGCGGAAACCCCTGCCCTTGTTCTCGATCTTGACGACCTGCAGGCCGCCGATCTGCCGGGTGGACGCGACATGGGTGCCGCCGTCGGCCTGGGCGTCCAAGCCGACGATGTCGACGATGCGTACCTCGGCCAGGTCGGGCGGCAGCAGGGCCGTCGCCGTACGGATGATGTCCGGGATGCGGAAGGCCTCCTCACGGGGCAGCACCGCCACGTCGATGCGCCGGTCGGCGGCGATCTCCGCGGCGCACGCTTCCTCGACCCGGTCGCGGAACCCCTCGGGCACCTCAGGGAGGTTGAAGTCCATCCGCGCCACGCCGGGTTCCATGTTGCCGCCGGTCACCAGGGTGCCGAAGTCGCGGAACACCACGCCGGAGAGCAGGTGCAGGCCGGAGTGCGTGCGCATCAGCGCCGTACGCCGCTCGTCCTCGATCGCCCCGCGGACGGCCGTTCCGGCTGGCGGCAGTGGATCGCCGTCGGCGGGCAGCAGGTAGAGGTCGTCACCGCGGTGGGCGCCGACGATCCGGGTCTGTACGCCGCCCCACAGCAGCACGCCGCGGTCCGGCGGCTGCCCGCCGCCCCCGGGGTAGAACGCGGAGCGGTCCAGCACGATGCCGTCGGGCGACGCGTCGAGGACGATGGCGTCCCACTCCCGTAGCGTCGGGTCGGCCAGCTCGAGCCGATGGGTGCGCCCATGGTGGTCGGTGGCCATGCTCGAGAGTAGGGCTCGAGAGTAGGGCTTGAGAGTAGGGCTCGAGAGTAGGACTGGAGAGGAGCCGGAATGGCTGAGACACTCGCGCTGCTGCGCGGCGGGTCGCGGGACGGGGAGAGCACGATCGTGGCGGCGCAGGTCGACGTGCTGCGCGCGGCGTCCGACGCCCCCGGCATGCTCGACGTGTACGAGGCGACGCCGGAGACCGCGGCGGCGCCGGACGGCACGCCGGCTGTGGTCTATGACTTCGTCGGCCAGCAGCCGTCCACCGACATCGCCCCGGAGGGGCTGCACATGCCCTCCCCGCCGGGACAGGGGTGAGCGGCTGATTCAGCGGGGTCAATCCTCGTTGAGGAACCCGGCGACCAACTGGCGTACCTGCTGGCGTTGCAGCCAGATCGCCCCCGCCGCCGGGAAGACGTGCAGCCGGGCGTCCGGCAGCGCGGCGGCCAGCTCCTCAGCCACCGCCACCGGGTGAGCGTCGTCGCCAGGCTGCGCTACGACCAGTGCCGGGGCGCGCACGGCCGCCAGCGCCGCACGGTCGGCCAGTGGCACGGCACCGGGCAGCGTGCGCAAGGCCTCGATCACCGCCGTACCGGCCAGCGCGCGGGCCTGCCGGCGGACCCAGACCTGCGCGGCTTGCAACCGCCGTACGGCGGCCGGTTGCTCGGCCAGCAGCAGCTCCGCCGCGCCGTCGACATCATCGGCCTCGAGACAGGCAGCGAGCTCGCGCAGCCGGCGCTGCGCGGCGACTGCGCGCGGACGGTCGATAACAGCGGGCAGGAAGAACACCAGCCGGGCGAAGCGCTCCGGCTCATCGGCGACGAGGCGGGTCAACGCACCCGCGCCGAGTGAGACGCCGAGGGCGCGGGTCGCGCCGGTCGCCTCAGCTACCGCGCGCAGCTGCTCCGCCAACCCCACGTAGGTCCACCCCTTGGCCGTCGGGCCCCCGCTACGGCCGTGCCCCATGAAGTGCAGGAACACCCGACTCCCTGACACCCCGCTGCCCAGTGGGCGGGTCTCCGCGATGGATTGCGCCAGCCCGTGGGCGAAGACGGTGACCGGCTCGCCCGCCCCGGTGACGAGGTAGTCGATGGGCCCGACGGCCGTGGTCAGCAGCCGGAGCACATCACCAGGGGCCGTACGGTCCGACCGGCCCGGACGTCCCTCCACTGGTGCCGCGCACGGCCGGCCGCACGTCGAGCAGGTAGATCAGGGTGACGATGGTGCCGGCGATCGAGAACAGCCCGATGAGAGAGAAGCTGAGGAACAGCATCAGTGCCCACGAAGCCCCCGTCAGCACCACCCATAGCGTCTTCGTCTGCTTACCTGCGGCCGGGTAGGCGTTCTCCGGTTGGCGCAGCGCGTCGACAAAGGCGAATGCCTTGAGCAGCACGAGCGCCCACGTGCCCACGGTAAGGACGAGGCTGAAAGGTCCGGTCAGCTCCATGCCGCACCTCCGTCCAGTCACCGTCGCGTCCATGCCGCCCGCACCTGCGACCCTAATGCCGTTCGCCGCCGGGCCGGGTGCAGCTGGCGGTGACGTCAGCCGACCTTCTTGGCGGCGTCACGCGAGGCCTTCGCCGCGGCCTTTGTGGTCTTCGCGGCAGCCGCCACGGTGGACTTGCCCGCCCGGGTGGTCGACCGGGTGCCCTGGCCGGCCGAGCGCCTGGTGGACCGGGCGGTGCGCTTCGTCGAGGTGGCAGTCGAAGTGGCCGCGTCCTGCGCCGTACGCCGGGTGGCCCGGGCGCGAGCCGCTGTGGTGCCCGCCTGCTCACGCAGCTCTTCGGTCGCCCGCTGCCGACGGACCCGCCGGATGATGCTGCGGCCGCGTCCGACCAGGTCGTCGTAGACGTCGTGCGCTTCCTGGCCGAGGCCGTTGACGGTGGTGGCGGCGTACCCGGGCAGTGAGCCGACGCCGCCCTGCAGGGCACCGAGGCCGGCGCGGGCCTGGCCGCGCAGCTGCGTTCCGTCGACCTGGCGGAGCCGTCCGGTTGCCGCGCGCAGTTTCTCTGCGGCGAGATCGCCCGCGCCGGCGGCGGCGTACACCGAGGACTTGGAAGTGATCTTGTCGAAAGTGGTGCGAATGTCCATCAGTTGTCCTCTCCTGCGGCTCACCGGTCCGCGGTCTGCGAAGGGCCGGCGCTCGCCGCGTTCTCCTTGCGGAACGAGTCGTAGATGTCGATGAGCACCCGCTTCTGGCGTTCGCTGATCGCCGGATCGGCGAGCACCGTGGCGACGACCTCCCGCTCTCCGTCGGCCTCGTCGAGGATGCCGGCCCGGACGTACAGCGTCTCCGCGGAGATCCGCAGCGCCTTGGCGATCTGCTGGAGGATCTCCGCGCTGGGCCGGCGCAGCCCCCGCTCGATCTGGCTGAGGTAGGGATTGGAGACGCCGGCCAACTCGGCCAGCTGGCGTAGTGAGTACTGCGCGGTGCGGCGCTGCTCGCGGATGTACTCCCCGAGCGAACCGACCTTGAGCGATGCCACCGCCCCAGTATGCGGTGCAGCGCTAGCTGTTGCGAGCAGGGAGCTAGCACATCAGCTGACGGCGCGTACCTCCCCGACGACGCGGCCACCCCCGAACAGCGGCACCTTCGCCACCTCGGTCAAGCCCGGCGAGTCGACCTCCAGCCGGCGCAGCGCCGCCACCATGACCGGCGCCCGCGCCCGCTGTGCCCCGTCGTCGATCTTCAGCGCGACCGTACGCCCATCGGGCATCGCGGCCGCGTAGACGCCTTCGGCGCCGTCCTTGGCGAGTAGACCAGGAACTGCCTGCATCAGCGCGGTGACGTCGCGCCCGGTGCCGCCGACGTAGTCCGGATGCTTCCGCATCGCGTCAGCGACCTGCCGCTCCGCGGAGCCTGCCGGTGCGAGCACGATCGCGCGGAACGCGCGGGCGAGCCCGGTGAGGCTGAGCGCGAACAGCGGCGCCCCGCACCCGTCGACCCCGGTGGCAGCGACCTGCTCCCCTGCGAGCTGCTCGACTGTCTCCTGCACAGCGACCTGCAGCGGGTGGTCGAGGTCTCGGTAGGACGCGGTCGCCCACCCGTTCGCGACGCAGGTGGCGAGCATGGCGGCATGCTTGCCGGAGCAGTTCATGGTCACCGATGCGGCATCCCGCCCGGCCCGCAGCCAGGCCGTCGCGGCGTCCTCATCGAGCGGAAGGTCCGGCGGAGTGAGCAGGTCGCTCTCGTCGAGCCCGGCGCCGTCGAGCATCGCGCGTACGCCGTCGACGTGGTGGGGCTCGCCGGAGTGGCTGGCCGCAGCGAGCGCGAGCAGCTCCGGCGGCAGGCGGAGGCCGGCGCGCACCATCCCAACCGCTTGCATGGGCTTGTTCGCCGACCGCGGGTAGAGCGGCTCATCCGGCTCGCCCAACTGGAAGGCGGCGCTCCCATCGGCGTGCAGACCGACGATCGTGCCGCGGTGCCGACTCTCGACGAAGCCGGAGCGGACGGCCTCTGCGACAACGGGCGGCGGTGGCACGCGGGTGAACCTACCGACCGCCGGGGGTCAACCGCTCTCGCCGGTGAGCAGGTCCTCGACTCGGGCCGATCCATCCCGGTAGCGGCGAGCGATGTCGGCGGCGCACGCATCCATCACCTGCTGGACGCGGTGCCGGGTGGTCGAGATCTTGCGCTCATGGTCCTGCAGCTGCGCCAGCGCGTCGTTCAGTTGGGCGTCGTCCATCGTCCGCACGTCGGAGGTGGCCACGTCGGCAACGAGCCGCTCCACGTTGCGGCGGCGTTCGGCTACCCGCGACGGCTCGACGGTGAGGAACCGGCCCATGCCGTGAGCCTCCGGCGCGTCATCGGCGAGGATCTCGCTGAGGTGTTCGACGACGGTGTCGTCCCCTGCGCCCTCACGGCGGCGAGCCTGCTCGGCATACACGATGTCCATCCGCCCGTGCAGCAGCCGGCGGATGTAGGAGAGGTCGGCCTCCTCCTGCTCGGCGTCATGCCGACGTGCCCGTACCTCCTCCAACGACAGGCCTTCCAGCCCGGCCACATAGTCCCGGGCGAGTACCCGGTCCAGTCGCCGGCGCACAGGCGTCACGACTCCTCCAAGGGCGTGCCCACCGCCGTGCCGACACCGACGGTGGCCGGGCGACGCTCCTCGATACCCAACATGTCCCGCGCTGCGGCCGGGGTAACCGGCGGCCGCTGCGCCAGCGTGGCCAGCTGCGCGGCACGTTCGACCAGCTCGGCGTTGTCGCGGACCGGCCGGCCTCTGGCGAACGTCAACGTGTCCTCCATGCCCACCCGCAGGTGCCCACCGGCCGACAGCGCCGCCAGCGCGACCGGCAGGGACGTGCGGCCCACCCCGGTCGCCGACCAGGTGGCGTCCGCCGGCAGCGCGCGAACCGCGGCGACGAGCGCCGGAGCGGTACCCGGCATGCCGCCCGGCACACCCATGACCAGGTCGCAGTGCACATGGCCGCCGTACGGCTCGCCGCAGCTGTCGAGGAGACGGCGCATCGCGGTCACCTGGCCGAGGTCGAACAGCTCGAACTCCGGAACCACTCGCTGCTCCTGCGTACGCCGGTAGAGCTCGACCATGAACGGCCACGGGTTCATGAAGACGTCGTCACCGAAGTTGACGGTCCCGCACGTGAGCGAGCAGCCGTCGGGCTCGGCGTCGAGGACGCGCAGCCGGTCCTCATAGGAGTCGCTGACCGCACCGCCGGTGGACAGCTGGACGATCAGCGACGTCTGTGCGCGCAGCGCCGCAACGGTGTCGCGCAGCAGTGCCACGTCGAGCGTGGGCCGGGCTGCGTGATCACGCACGTGTACGTGAACGACTGCGGCACCGGCTGCCTCGCAGGCGGTGGCCGCTGACACCAGCTCTTCGAGGGTCACCGGAAGGCCGGGGGCATCGACCTTGGCCGTCTCGGCGCCCGTCGGGGCGACCGTGATCAGCGTGCCGTTGACTGCCACAGCTCCATAGTTTCACGTCGAAGGGCGGCCGGGTGGCAGCCGAAGCGGTGATGCGGCGTCCCTGGCAGCATCCCGGCATGCGTGCGGTGGTGCAACGGGTGAGCGAGGCCAGCGTGCGGGTCGACGGCGAGCTCATCGCCCGGTTGGACCGACCCGGCCTGTGCGTCCTCGTCGGGGTCACGCACGACGACACCGCCGCGACCGCCGACCGTCTCGCCGCAAAGGTGCACGGCTTGCGCATCCTCGACGACGAGCGCTCGGCAGCCGACGTCGAGGCACCGCTGCTCGTGGTGAGCCAGTTCACCCTGTACGGCGACACGCGCAGGGGTCGGCGCCCCACCTGGTCGGCGGCCGCACCGGCCGATGTCGCCGCCCCACTCGTCGATGCCGTTGTGGACGCACTGCGCCGCGCCGGGGCGCACGTGGAGACGGGGCGCTTCGGCGCCCACATGACGTTGGCGCTGGTCAACGACGGTCCCGTCACCGTCATCGTGGACACCTGAACGCCAGCTCCCGGTCCTCCCGTTCCCCAGTTCTTCGGTTCGGACCTTGCTCGGCTGAGGACACTTTGCTCGTTCAGACGGGGGGCAAATTGCCGGAAAGCGGGCGCTACTCCGTGCGCCAGCGAGCGAAGTCGGTCAGCGGGAGTGCAGGGGCGGCGGGTCAGGGGGGATGCGGCCACCGGGACGGCACCGGGTTACGCCGCGACGACGACCTCCTGGGCCGCGCGCGTCTCGCCGACGTCGAGGATGACGTCGACCGGCGTACGCCGCTTGACCATAGCGAGCGCGATCGGCCCCAACTCGTAGTGGCGCGCCGCGGAGGTGACGACGCCGACCGGGCGGCCGTCCAGCGTCACCGCATCGCCGTGGGCGGGGAGGACTTCGTCGACCCCGTCGAGGTGAAGGAAGACCAGTCGGCGGGGTGGGCGGCCGAGGTTGTGCACCCGGGCGACCGTCTCCTGTCCTCGGTAGCAGCCCTTCTGTAGGTGCACCGCCGAACCAATCCAACCGAGTTCGTGGGGGATCGTCCGGTGATCGGTCTCCAGACCCAGCCGGGGTCGCCGCTCGGCGACTCGCACCGCCTCGAAGGCGGCGATACCCACCGGTGCGGCGCCCGCGCGCTGCAGCTGCCCGGCCTGCTCGGCCAGCAGCTCTCGCGGGACCAGCACGTCGACCCCGTACGCCCGCGTCATGGTCGCGCGGCCCGCGGGCACGAGCGCCGCGGCCTGCGGACCGGCGAGGGTGAGCACCGCCCACGCCGGAGTTACCGTCTCCGGCTCCACGCGGAGCAGGAACCGCATCGACTCGAGGAACCCGAGAAGCGCGCCCGCCGTGCCCGGCTCGGCGTGGACCCACACCGCGTCCCCATCATCGACGAGGACGAGGTGATGCTCGACGTGCCCGTGCGGGCTGAGGACCAGCGTCTCGGTGGCTTCCCCGGGCGGAAGGTCGGTGAGGTGCTGCGTGGTGAGGGTGTGCAACCAGGACAGCCGGTCGGCGCCGGAGATCCGCAGCACCTCACGGTTGCTGCGGTCGACCAGCACCCCCCCCTTGGTCAGACCGTCGGTCAGACCGTCGGCCAGACCGTCGGCCAGTGCGCGCTGCTCCCGCAGCGGGTCGCCGTAGTGCGCCGCTATCCCGACATCCGGAGGGTCAGCCGCCACCGCGCCCGGCCAGGACAGCAGCGGGCTGGGCATGACCGCCGGGACGGGCCCGGTCCCCGGCGCGGTCCCGGCCCCGGTCATTGCCCCGCCTCGGTCGCGGTTGCGGCGCATTCCCGGCACCGCCCGTAGATCGCGAAATGCTGCATGTCGGTCTCGAAGCCGTGGTCGCGAACCAGCTGGTCGGCCAAGCCCGCAGCGACGCCGACGTTCGTCTCCAACACTTGCCCGCAGTCGCGGCAGACGAGGTGCAAGTGTTCCTTGCCGCCGGCCGGGTGGTACGTCGGCGCCCCATGACCGAGGTGGGTGTGAGTGACCAGGCCGAGATCCTCCAACAACTCCAGCGTCCGATAGACGGTGGAGATGTTGACCCCGCTGGCCGTGCGGCGGACCCGCGCGCTGATCTCTTCAGGTGTCCCGTGCCGCAAGCCGGTGACCGCCTCCAGCACGAGCTGGCGCTGGGGAGTCAGCCGGTAACCACGCTCGCGGAGCCGCTCATCGAGGTCCCTTGCCATCCCGGCAGTCTAGGTCTGGCCCCTGGGTCTGCCCCGTCCGCTGCCCGACGGCCTTGAGTCGGGCGGACAGGTGCGACTGCAGCGGTTGACCCTGCGCGGCCATGTCGTAGGCCCACAGCAGGTCACCGTCGACGAGGCCGTACAGCCGGTGTCCCGCGGTGACCTCCTTTGCCGTCCCGGTACGGGCCACGACATCGGTCACCAGCTCGACCCGCGCGCCGTCGACGCGACCCACCCACACCTCGGCGAAGCCCGTCGGGTGCGCGAGCAGCACTTCGACCTCCCCGTCGGGCAACGGCCGCCAGTACCCCTGCTCCTGCGCGGAGACGCTCACCCGGTTGCCCTCGTCGTCGAGCAGCCAGGACCGGCTGGAGTACTCCAGCGCCGGTTTGCCGGAATGGGAGAAGGTCACCTCTTGACCGAACCGCCGCTCCTCGATCGTGGGATAGCCAACGACCCCGACACCAACCCAGGAGCCGAGCAGAAAGGCGAGCCGGACGCAGTCGGGGTGCAGATCGGCCGGGATGGTCAGCACGAAGCGGCTACCGCTGGCCCGTGTAGAGCCGGAACGCCAGGTAGCCGGAGTACAGGGCGATGCTGACCAGTACGGCCACAAGCAGCAGGGAGTAGCCGGTCTCCAGCACGGGTGGAGTCTATGTCCGTTGCTCAGGCACCGACGCCCCACGACCCCACGTCACCGAGGTTCGGAGATCCGCACCGTCCCGGCCGCAATGGTGTCCCGCTCACCCTCACTACTGCCGCGCACCACCATGGTCACCCGCGACGTCTGTACGGGTGCGATGCGCAGCGTCTGCAGATCGCGCCGGTCCGGGTCCGGATCGATCTCCTGGTCGACGAAGCGGCCTCCGTCGAAACGCCAGCGCACCATGGTGATCCGCCGGTTCTCCGCGTAGCGGTTCGCCGAGTTGACCGGGTCGGTGGCTGCGAAGCCCGGCACCACTCCGACCCGGCCGACGACCCGCGGCTGGCCCAGGTCGATCACCAGCCGCTCGCCCAGACCGTCGCCGGCGCAACGCCATACCGTCGCCGGGTCGTCGTCGATCGCGTGCTCCGCCTCGTAGGTCAGCAGGTTGCCGCCGGCGTCGTCGGTGGGGACGTGCTCACAGGAAGCGGCCACGCTGGCGGGGACCAGCGCGGCCAACGGACCGGCGTACGGCGCTCCGGTCAGTGGGCCGGGAGTATCCGGCGTCAGCGTCAGGCTGGGCTGCGGACTGGGAGTGGAGACCTGTGCGCCGGCCAGCACGGGAGGCGTCTCGTCGGGCGTCTTACCGACCACGAGCGCGATACCGACGGCGATGAGCGCAACCGCGAATACAAAGGCGGCGCCCACCGCCAGCGCGGCGCCCTTCGGCATCGCAGCCAACTGCACCCCTCCGCGACGTGTCAGCCCCCGCGACGCCCCGCCGAGCCGCACCGCACCCCGCGACGCGCCAGCGACTCCGGCCGCCGACCGAACCTGCGCGCCGGCCAGCCACCTCTTGGCGTGTGACCCCGCATCGGTCAGCCGCTCCCTGGAGTGTGTCCCTGCATCGGCCAGCCACACCCTCGACCGTGACCCCGCGTCAGTGAGCCGGGCGCGCGACCGCGCCCCGGCAGCAGCGAGCCGTGCCCCGCGCGGTTCCGTGGCCCGGACCGGCTTCCGGCGGGCGGCCCGGGCCGGCTGCGCAGGACCCGCCGATCGAGCCGGGTCGGGTCGGACTGGATCGGAGCTGCCTCCGTCGTCGGTGGTGCCGTGCAACAGGTCGAACAGACCGACCTCCTCTGAAGGTCGGTCGCGTCGGCCACCTGATGACACGGCCACAGCGTACGGAGCGGCAGCCTACGTGCCCGGGGAATCGACTACTTCGCCGAAGGGACCTCGACCTGCACCTCGGTGATGGCGCCGGTGCGCGCCACCACCGTCCGCTCGGCGCTGCCGCCGCGGGCAAGCGCCCGCACGGTCCAGCCGCCGTCGGCGGGGAAGAAGCGGAACGCCCCATCGGTCGAGGTCGGCACCTCGGCCACGAAGTCGCCGGCCGGGTCGAGGAGCCGGACGTAGGCACCGGCGACCGGCACGCCGTCGCACACGACCCGGCCCTGCACGACGGCGGCGCGGGTGAGGTCCACCCCGTCGATGTCCGGGCCGCCGGGCTGCGCGCCGCACATCAGATGTCCGGACCGCAAGGCACGCCGCACATCAATGACCGCCCTCGCCCAGCTCGATAGGGACACCGACGAGGGAGCCGTACTCCGTCCAGGACCCGTCGTAGTTCTTCACCTGTGACTGGCCGAGCAGCTCGTGCAGCACGAACCAGGTGTGCGCCGACCGCTCGCCGATCCGGCAGTAGGCGATGGTGGGCCGCTCCAGGTCGACGCCGGCGTCGGCGTACAGCTGGCGCAGCTCGTCGTCCGGCTTGAAGGTGCCGTCCTCGTTCGCCGCCTTCGACCAGGGGATGTTGCGGGCGCTGGGGATGTGTCCCGGGCGCTGCGACTGCTCCTGGGGAAGGTGGGCCGGCGCCAGCATCCGGCCGGCGAACTCGTCGGGCGACCGTACGTCGACAAGGTTCTGCGCACCGATGGCGTCGAGCACCTCGTCGCGGAAGGCGCGGATTGATGTGTCGGGCTCCTGCGCGGTGTACGTCGTACGCTCCCGGCTCGGCGGGTCAGCGGTGAGTTCGCGGGAGTCCAGCTCCCACTTCTTCCGGCCACCGTCGAGCAGGCGGACGTCGTCGTGCCCGTACAGCCTGAAGTACCAGTAGGCGTAAGCGGCGAACCAGTTGTTGTTGCCGCCGTAGAGCACGACGGTGTCGTCGTTGGCGATGCCGCGTTCGGACAGCAGCTGCGCGAAACCGTCCTTGTCGACGAAGTCGCGGCGCACCGGATCTTGCAGGTCGCGCTTCCAGTCCAGTCGGACGGCGCCGCGGATGTGGTCCTTGTCGTAGGCGGTGGTGTCCTCGTCGACCTCGACGAGGACCACCTTCGGGTCGTCGAGATGGGCCTCCACCCAGTCGGGTTCAACGAGTACGTCGGTGCGGCTCATGGTGAATCTCCTCGAGACGGGTAGGACGGGCGACGGATCCCCCGCGGGCGCTCAACCGGCGCGCAGGGCGAAACAGCGGGACGCGGAGAAGTCAGGCGGCGGGACAGAGACAGGTGGCCACGCGGCACAGGTCGACCGCGCGCCGTCTGGTGAGCCCCGCCGCTGCGGGAGCCTGCGTCGCCAGCACACCCCGATGCTAGCGCCGCGGCCACCCGGAGCTACCGGAACGGGGTTGTCGGGCTCCGCCGGCGAACGGTGGCAGCACCTCGATGCATCCACCCTCGACCAGCCGCACCGTCTCGTGGTCTCTTCGGCCGACCGGGTCTCCATCGACGACCAGCGAGCAGCGGTCGAGGACGCCGGCGAAAACCGGGTTGCCCGCGTGGCGGCGGCGCACGGCCGCCAGCGCCTCGGCCAGCGTCGCCGCGTCGTAGGGCTCCTCGGCGACGCCGGCGGCCGCCTTGGCGGCTGCCCAGTAGCGGATCGTCCCGCGGACCGCGGCAGGATGGGACGTACGGCGCACGCGGCTATCCTCACCCGACCGGCGCCCGCATGGCGACCTGGCCCGGGCCAGGGCTCCATGGTCCGCACTACATTGCGGACCATGGGCGTGGGCGGCGAGGCGACGCCAACCAGGCCCTCCCGCGCTGTGGACCCGGACCGGCCCGCGACGCGCACGCAGCTGTTGCGCCATCTCACCGCTGAACACATCGCCTCGATCACCGCTCTCGTCGCCGCGGCACAGGACGCCGACGCGGTGAGCCCACTGTCCGAGCACGTGCTGCTGCACCTGCAGGGCGCCGCCGACACGACGGACACCGGCGTGCAGCACGTGCTCAGGCGGCTGGCTGCCGACAGCAACGGGCCGCTGGACGCAGCCGATGGATCACTCGTCGGCTACGCCTACCTCGACACCGGCGACGTGGTGGAGGGGTCGAGCACCGAGCTCGTCGTACACCCCGACCACCGGGGTAGCGGCCACGGCCGCGCGCTGGTGACCGCAGTGATCGAGGCGGCACCGGACCATCAGCCGAGGCTGTGGGCACACGGGGCACACCCGGCGGCGGGCGACCTGGCCGCCGCTATGGGGTTCCGGCGGGTGCGCGCGCTCTGGCAGCTACGGGCAGGACTCGTCGACCTGCCGGCGCCGAAGTTTCCGCACGACGTCCACGTTCGTACGTTCGTGGTCGGCCAGGACGAGCACGAGTGGCTGGCGCTGAACACCAGGGCGTTCTCTGCGCACCCCGAGCAGGGCGGCTGGAGCCTTGCTGACCTGCGCGCCCGGATGGCGGCGCCGTGGTTCGACCCGGCGGGGTTCTTCCTCGCCGAGCGAGCAGGCCGGCTCGTGGGCTTCCACTGGACCAAGGTGCACGGGGCCACTGACCGGCCCGGACAGCAGCATCCTCACCCGCCGATCGGTGAGGTCTACGTCGTCGGGGTCGACCCCGACGACCAGGGCGGTGGACTGGGCAGGGCGCTCACCCTCGTCGGGCTGCACCACCTGCGTGAGCGCGGCCTCGACCAGGCCATGCTCTACGTCGAGGAAGACAACGCCGCCGCTCTCGGGGTCTACAGCTCACTCGGGTTCACCCACTGGGATACCGATGTGGTCTACCGGCGGGTGCCAGACCAGCGGTGAGATCCTTCGGTGGGAGGACCAGTGCCTGACCGGCCATCACTCGGCGGTGTGGGCCTAGCGACCGGCCTCGCCTCGGGCCGGCAATAGTGTCACGATTCGCTCCATGACCGCAGCACCCGTCAGCGACGAGCCGTCGGAATCAACTGTGGAAAGTCCCGCCGACGAACCGCAGGACCGGGTCGTCGATGACGGCTCCGACCTGCCGGATGACCGCTTCCTCGACCGGGAGGTGAGCTGGCTCGCCTTCAACCGGCGGGTGCTGGAACTCGCCGAAGACCCCGACATCCCGCTGCTGGAGCGGGCCCGGTTCCTCGCCATCTTCGCGAGCAACCTCGACGAGTTCTTCATGGTGCGCGTCGCCGGTCTGAAGCGCCGCATGGCCACCGGCCTGGCGGTGCGCGCGGCGAGCGGCCTGCAACCGCGTGCGGTGCTGGAGGAGATTTCGAGCCGGGCGCACGATCTCGTGGTGCGCCACGCCGCGACGCTGCACGAGGAAGTGCTGCCCGCCCTGGGCAAGGAAGGTATCGAGCTGCTGCGCTGGCCGGAGCTGCGCGACGACGAGCAGGACCGGCTGCACACGCAGTTCAGCGACCGGGTGTTCCCGGTGCTCACCCCGCTGGCCGTCGACCCGGCGCACCCGTTCCCCTACATCTCCGGTCTCTCACTCAACCTGGCGGTCATCGTCCGCAACCCCGTCACCGGACACGAGCACTTCGCCCGAGTAAAGGTGCCGCCGCTGTTGCCCCGCTTCGTCGAGGCCTCCCCACAGCGCTTCGTTCCGCTGGAGGACGTCATCGCGACGCACCTTCGACAGCTGTTTCCCGGCATGGAGGTGCTGCAGCACCACACGTTCCGCGTCACCCGCAACGAGGACTTCGAGGTCGAGGAGGACGACACCGAAAACCTGCTGCAGGCGCTGGAGCGCGAGCTCATGCGGCGACGGTTCGGTCCCCCGGTACGCCTGGAGGTGGAGGACTCCATCGATGGGCACGTGCTCGACCTGCTCGTGCGGGAGCTGCGGGTCGACGAGGCGGACGTCTACCGGCTGCCTGGTCCACTCGACCTCACCGGTATGCACGCGATCGCGGATCTCGACCGGTCGGAGTTGAAGTACCGCGCGTTCGTACCCAAGACACACCGCGCCCTCGCCGAGGTCGAGTCGGCCAAGGCGAGTGATGTCTTCGCCGCCATCCGTCAGCGCGACGTACTCGTGCACCATCCGTACGACGCCTTCTCCACCAGCGTGCAGGCGTTCATCGAGCAGGCGTCGGCCGACCCCCGCGTCCTCGCCATCAAGCAGACGCTGTACCGCACGAGCGGTGACTCACCGATCATCGACGCGCTCGTCGACGCCGCCGAAGCCGGCAAGCAGGTGCTGGCCATCGTCGAGATCAAGGCGCGTTTCGACGAGCAGGCCAACATCACCTGGGCACGCAAGCTCGAGCAGGCCGGGTGCCACGTCGTCTACGGCCTCGTCGGATTGAAGACCCACTGCAAGCTCACCCTCGTCGTCCGCGACGAGGGTGAATCG